>Ga0208156_1000011_pt1 | contig 329878 bp, 301 predicted proteins | sample 1_EtaG_FD_184073 | JGI IMG/M metagenome (GOLD analysis project Ga0208156, IMG submission 184073) | Marine viral communities from the Subarctic Pacific Ocean - 1_ETSP_OMZ_AT15124 metaG (SPAdes) (version 2) | ecosystem: Environmental > Aquatic > Marine > Oceanic | place: Pacific Ocean...
CGCTACCTTAGGACCGTTATAGTTACGGCCGCCGTTTACCGGGGCTTCGATCAAGAGCTTCGCCGAAGCTAACCCCATCAATTAACCTTCCGGCACCGGGCAGGCGTCACACCCTATACGTCCACTTACGTGTTTGCAGAGTGCTGTGTTTTTAATAAACAGTCGCAGCGGCCTGGTCACTTCGGCTGCCAACAGCTTACGGAGCAAGTCCGATCACCATCAGCAGCGCACCTTCTCCCGAAGTTACGGTGCCATTTTGCCTAGTTCCTTCACCAGAGTTGTCTCAAGCGCCTTGGTATTCTCTACCTGACCACCTGTGTCGGTTTAGAGTACGGTCTCTTGTTACCTGAAGCTTAGAAGCTTTTCTTGGAAGCATGGCATCGATCACTCGGCTCAAAAGAGAGCCTCGCCATCACATCTCAGCCTTAAGGACCCGGATTTACCTAAGTCCTCAGCCTACTTGCTTAGATCGGGACAACCATCGCCCGTCTGATCTAGCCTACTCCGTCCCTCCATCGCAGTAACAAGAGGTACAGGAATATTAACCTGTTTCCCATCGACTACGCCTTTCGGCCTCGCCTTAGGGGCCGACTAACCCTGCCCTGATTAGCATGGGACAGGAAACCTTGGTCTTCCGGCGAGGGGGTTTTTCACCCCCTTTATCGTTACTCATGTCAGCATTCGCACTTCTGATACCTCCAGCAAACCTCACAGTTCACCTTCAACGGCTTACAGAACGCTCCTCTACCATGCAAGCAAGCTTGCATCCACAGCTTCGGTTATCAGTTTGAGCCCCGTTAAATCTTCCGCGCAGGCCGACTCGACTAGTGAGCTATTACGCTTTCTTTAAAGGATGGCTGCTTCTAAGCCAACCTCCTAGCTGTCTTTGCCTTCCCACATCGTTTCCCACTTAACTGATATTTGGGACCTTAGCTGGTGGTCTGGGTTGTTTCCCTTTTCACGACGGACGTTAGCACCCGCCGTGTGTCTCCCGTGATTGCACTCACCGGTATTCGTAGTTTGCATGGGGTTGGTAAATCGAGATGACCCCCTAGCCCAAACAGTGCTCTACCCCCGGTGGTGAGACACGAGGCGCTACCTAAATAGCTTTCGAGGAGAACCAGCTATCTCCGGGCTTGATTAGCCTTTCACTCCGATCCACAGGTCATCTCCTAATTTTTCAACATTAGTGAGTTCGGTCCTCCAGTTAGTGTTACCCAACCTTCAACCTGCCCATGGATAGATCGCCCGGTTTCGGGTCTACTCCCAGCAACTAAACGCCCTATTAAGACTCGATTTCTCTACGGCTCCCCTAATCGGTTAACCTTGCTACTGAAAGTAAGTCGCTGACCCATTATACAAAAGGTACGCAGTCACAGAACAAGTCTGCTCCTACTGCTTGTACGCATACGGTTTCAGGATCTATTTCACTCCCCTTACAGGGGTTCTTTTCGCCTTTCCCTCACGGTACTGGTTCACTATCGGTCAGTTGGTAGTATTTAGCCTTGGAGGATGGTCCCCCCATGTTCAGTCAAGATAACACGTGTCCCGACCTACTCGATTTCACTCAAAACATTCTTTTGTGTACGGGGCTATCACCCTTTATTGCGGAACTTTCCAGAACCTTCCACTAAAATGTAATGAGCTTAAGGGCTACTCCCCGTTCGCTCGCCGCTACTTAGGGAATCTCAATTGATTTCTTTTCCTCTGGGTACTTAGATGTTTCAGTTCCCCAGGTTCGCCTCATACACCTATGTATTCAGTGCATGATACCCGCCTTATGACGGGTGGGTTTCCCCATTCGGAAATCTCCGGATCAAAGCTTGTTTGCCAGCTCCCCGAAGCTTATCGCAGGCTCCTACGTCCTTCATCGCCTCCAACTGCCAAGGCATCCACCGTATGCGCTTAGTCGCTTGACCATATAAGACAAACGACTGCATTTACGAATTATGACTTTGCTATTTTTTTGATAGCAAGTACTCGCCGGACAGGTGTATTCAAGAATACACTCGCCTTATTAGTACAGCTTTAACATTTTTATCTTTTTAAAGAACGTCTGGCAAAAAACCAGTATTAAGCCATCCAAAATAACTTAATACTGACTTCTAAAGAGCAGCAAAACAGTGGAAGTGGTGGAGCTAAGCGGGATCGAACCGCTGACCTCCTGCGTGCAAGGCAGGCGCTCTCCCAGCTGAGCTATAGCCCCATAGCAACCTATTGTTTAATACAGGATTTGGTGGGTCTGGGCCGATTTGAACGGCCGACCTCACCCTTATCAGGGGTGCGCTCTAACCAACTGAGCTACAGACCCACTGTATACCCAAAGGGTGTGCGGTTGCTTAAAGCAATCGCATGCTGCTCTAGCCATTGATCAGATAATGCGTGTGAGTACTTGACTGAAACGTTCGGTGTATCGATTAAGGAGGTGATCCAGCCCCAGGTTCCCCTAGGGCTACCTTGTTACGACTTCACCCCAGTCATGAATCACAAAGTGGTGACCGTCCCCCCGAAGGTTAGACTAGCCACTTCTTTTGCAACCCACTCCCATGGTGTGACGGGCGGTGTGTACAAGGCCCGGGAACGTATTCACCGCGACATTCTGATTCGCGATTACTAGCGATTCCGACTTCACGGAGTCGAGTTGCAGACTCCGATCCGGACTACGATCGGTTTTTTGGGATTGGCGCCCCATCGCTGGTTAGCAACCCTTTGTACCGACCATTGTAGCACGTGTGTAGCCCAGGTCGTAAGGGCCATGATGACTTGACGTCGTCCCCACCTTCCTCCGGTTTGTCACCGGCAGTCTCCTTAGAGTTCCCGCCATTACGCGCTGGCAACTAAGGACAAGGGTTGCGCTCGTTACGGGACTTAACCCAACATCTCACGACACGAGCTGACGACAGCCATGCAGCACCTGTCACTCGGTTCCCGAAGGCACCAATCCATCTCTGGAAAGTTCCGAGGATGTCAAGACCTGGTAAGGTTCTTCGCGTTGCATCGAATTAAACCACATGCTCCACCGCTTGTGCGGGCCCCCGTCAATTCATTTGAGTTTTAACCTTGCGGCCGTACTCCCCAGGCGGTCTACTTATTGCGTTAGCTGCGCCACTAAAGTCTCAAGGACCCCAACGGCTAGTAGACATCGTTTACGGCGTGGACTACCAGGGTATCTAATCCTGTTTGCTCCCCACGCTTTCGCACCTCAGCGTCAGTATCAGTCCAGTGAGCCGCCTTCGCCACTGATGTTCCTTCCTATATCTACGCATTTCACCGCTACACAGGAAATTCCACTCACCTCTACTGTACTCTAGTCAGACAGTTCTGGATGCAGTTCCCAGGTTGAGCCCGGGGCTTTCACATCCAGCTTATCAAACCGCCTACGCGCGCTTTACGCCCAGTAATTCCGATTAACGCTCGCACCCTCCGTATTACCGCGGCTGCTGGCACGGAGTTTGCCGGTGCTTCTTCTGTAGGTAACGTCAGGGCTGACAGTTATTAGCTATCAACTTTTCCTCCCTACTGAAAGTGCTTTACAACCCTAGAGCCTTCTTCACACACGCGGCATGGCTGGATCAGGGTTTCCCCCATTGTCCAATATTCCCCACTGCTGCCTCCCGTAGGAGTCTGGGCCGTGTCTCAGTCCCAGTGTGGCTGATCATCCTCTCAGACCAGCTACGGATCGTCGCCTTGGTGAGCCATTACCTCACCAACAAGCTAATCCGACGCAGGCTCATCCGATAGCGCAAGGTCCGAAGATCCCCTGCTTTCCCCCTTAGGGCGTATGCGGTATTAGCTCGGGTTTCCCCGAGTTGTCCCCCACTACTGGGTAGATTCCTACGCGTTACTCACCCGTCCGCCGCTCTACTCGCTTCCGAAGAAACTTTCGCGCTCGACTTGCATGTGTTAGGCCTGCCGCCAGCGTTCAATCTGAGCCATGATCAAACTCTTCAGTTTAATCTTTAACCTCTACCTTTCGATAAGAGGGAGCAGTTTCACGAAAACCCGCGATACTACTCAAAAACTTGGCTCAAACACTTTGGCTTACCAAATCGTATGAATTGATGAGTTACTTGCGTTTGATGATTCGTTATCACTCGAATCGTCTCAGCAAGCACCCACACGCATTATCTGATCTATTGTTAAAGAACGGTTGCTCTGTGCTTTGAGCGGGCTGCGTATTCTAATCATCGCCGCCTTAATGTCAACTGGTTTAAGCATTTAATCTTGCTTGGCAAATTCATGCCTGCTTTCCTAGTTAACCCCGCTTCCGTGTTACCCGAAGCGGACGCGCATTCTAGCGCTTTAAACCTTGTTGTCAACGGCTTTCTTCAAAAAACTTGCTAGCCGTTGAACTCTCAAATCCCGGGCTTCACCCTGAACCGAGGCGCGCATTCTAGCGATTTATTTCTACCCGTCAACGCCTTTATAAACTTTTTTTATCTTGTGCCAAAATCGCCCAGGCAACCCGAACACATAGGAAGGCTATCGATGTTTATGTCAGGGGGGATATTTCTAAACCAATTCAAGCAGATGGTATTTTTTCTTGCCCAGCTTGACGATAAAGAAGCGGCCAAATAACGCATGGTCAGGCGCAAAAGAATGACTGGCCAAAAGATTGTCAGCCTCATCTTTGGCAATACCGTTAACCCACACCGCCGACCGACTCAGTGCGTCTTTAACTTCTCTTCCAGCCTTAGCCAGCCCACAGTCTACCAACAACCCGGTCAGCGGTTTATCGTGTACATCTGAAGCACTTAAGTTACTGGCCGGCATGCCATCCTGCTTTAACTGCTCGAGATCACCCTCAGAGAGCTCATCCAGGCCATCTGTGAAAAGCGCCCGGGTTATCCTTTCGGCAGCCGCCACACCTTCACGCCCGTGAACCAGCTCCGTCAGCTCCCGGGCAAGCAGGCCCTGCGCGGACCTCCTTCCCCCCGACTCCTGATCAGCCCTCTCTATTTCCTCAATATCGCTCGAGAGCAGGAAAGTAAAATAACGCAGGAATTTGTAGACATCCGCATCGGCTGTATTTATCCAGAACTGATAAAAAGCATAGGGCGATGTTTTAGCCGGATCTAACCAGATAGTACCTGTTTCTGTTTTACCAAACTTTGTACCGTCTGACTTTGTCACCAATGGCAACGTCATGCCGTAAACATGCTCGCCGTTCAGTCGCCGGGTGAGGTCGATGCCGCCGGTGATATTGCCCCACTGGTCAGAGCCTCCCAGCTGAACCGTACAATTGTAACGCCGGTTCAACTCGGCAAAATCGTAGGACTGCAGCAACATATAGGTGAACTCGGTAAAGGAGATGCCTTCACCTTCCCGGCCAAGCCGTTGCTTGACCGACTCCTTATTCACCATATTATTGACTGAAAAGTGCTTGCCAACGTCACGTAGAAACGTCAGCAAATTCATCGACCCTATCCAGTCCAGATTATTCACGACCTCTGCTGTACAAAGGCCTTTATCAAAATCAATGAAACGCGAGACCTGATTTTTTATAGACTCAACCCACCCCTCGACCACATCAGCAGTGTTGAGTTTGCGCTCCTGGGACTTGAAACTCGGGTCCCCGATCAGACCGGTGGCACCGCCCACAAGTGCTATGGGCTTGTGCCCGGCAAGCTGAAACCTGCGCAGGGCCAATAGCGGCACCAAACTCCCTATATGAAGACTGTCAGCGGTTGGGTCAAAGCCACAATAAACGGCACGGGAGCTGCCAGCCAAGTGTTCAACAAGCGCGCCATCACCTGTCATCTGGGCGACCAGCCCTCTGGACTGCAACTCTGCGATTAAATTCAGGGCATTTTCAGACATGCTGCCAATCCCAAATGGATGCTTTTGAAGGGGGGCAAACATTACCTTATCCGTTCACAAAAACAAGTATCGAGGTAGATAAAACCAGTTGGCGAAGGTGGGACTGGCGGACTTTCTGTTATATATTGATGCCTTAAACCAATAACCTAAGACGATTATTGAATTATCATGAGCCAAGCCAGATTCACATCAAACACCAAAAGCGAAACAATTGGACGCCAGCTGCTAGCGGCAAAACACTCCCGTCACCATTTGGTAATACTCGGTTCATTGGCTGCGGCCATATTCATCGGCTTGTCTGTATTGCCCAGCGAAGAGGTCGAAGCCAATCGTCAGGCCGCTGCCATTGACTTAACCTTCCAGGAGAGCACTAACCTGTTGTCTCACGAGCCAACGGCTACGCTCACTGATGCCAACAGCGCGACAACGCCTGCAGAAGACCGCCCCGAAAACAGCTCTGGTCCTGCAGATAAGCTGACCTGGTCGACCGCCACTGTGCGCAGTGGCTCAAATTTGTCGACCATGTTTCAACAGGTTTCGCTGAGCGCCAGGGACGTTTACCGATTGATGTCATCGTCCCCCTTGACCAAACCATTGACCAGGATGCGCCCGGGTGAAGAGCTTCTGTTTGGACTCAATGAGTCCGGGTCGCTGGGCCAGTTGATCTACAATAAATCCAGACTCGAATCCTACGTATTCACTAAACAGCCGGAAACCGATGGTCCAGCTTTCAGTGCCGAGCATGTGGTGCGTCAACCCGATGTTATAAATGCCTATCGGGAATCGACCATTGAGGATTCATTGTTTTTGGCTGGCGAACGGGCTGATCTACCCCATAACACCATCATGGAAATTGCCAATATTTTTGGTTGGGATGTGGATTTTGCACTCGATATCCGCAAAGGCGACAAGTTCTCGGTGCTATATGAAGAAAAATACCTGGATGGTGAAAAAATTGGTACCGGCAATATTCTGGTGGCGGAATTCACCAATCAGGGCAACACATTCCAGGCGGTTCGTTACGAAGACAGCAAAGGGATAGCGAGCTATTACACCCCCGATGGCATGAGCATGCGCAAAGCCTTTTTACGCGCACCACTGGATTTCACAAGAATCAGCTCTAATTTCAATCTGCGCAGGATGCACCCCATCCACAAGAGTATTCGTGCCCACCGCGGCGTCGACTATGTGGCACCAAGGGGAACGCCGATCTTTGCCTCTGGTGAGGGCAAGGTCATCGCATCCGCATACAGTAAAGCCAATGGCAACTACGTCTTTATTCAGCATGGTCAAGGGTACACAACCAAGTACCTGCACCTCGACAAACGCACCGTGAAGCAGGGCCAGCACGTAAAACAGCGCCAGGTCATCGGCACCCTGGGCTCCACGGGCTATTCAACCGGGCCGCATCTGCACTACGAGTTTCTGGTCAATGGTGTGCACCAAAATCCGCGTACCGTTTCACTCCCCAAGGCTCAACCCATAGACCCGGCGGAAAAAGCCAGGTTCGTCAGTGCCACCAAGACATTAATGACCCGGCTGGCACAAAACCGTCAAAGCTTCAGAGTGGCCCTGCTCACCGACAACAACCCCTCTCAAACCGATTGATCGCACAATAAATGCCTGACAGAGAACTTTACATAGGCTTGATGTCAGGCACCAGTGCCGACTCCATAGATGCCGTTTTAGCCGACCTTTCAGACGGACAACACCGTCTTCTGGCTACATTCAGTTGCGAGATAGCCGACCTCAAAAACGACATTCACGAACTGGCCACCCCCGGCCCTAATGAGATTTCTCGTATGGGGCAACTGGACCGGGAGCTGGGGATTCGTTTTGCCAATGCTGTCAACACACTACTTCACAGGGAGTCCATTAACAGCAGTCAAGTGATCGCCGTAGGTAGCCACGGTCAAACTATTCGTCATCTTCCCCCAGAACGGGGCAACAACATACACCCATTCACCCTGCAAATCGGCGATCCCAACACCATTGCCCACCTGACGGGCATCACTACGGTTGCCGACTTTCGCCGACGAGATATTGCACTTGGTGGGCAGGGCGCACCGCTGACCCCGCTTTTCCACCGCGCAGCATTTGAGAAACCCGGAACACCGAGGGTCATCATCAATATCGGCGGGATTGCCAATATTACCCTGCTTTACGGCGATGGCGTGTCCAGCCCACTGGGTTACGATACCGGTCCAGGGAACGGACTCATGGATAGCTGGATTCTGCAGTGTCTTGGCGAAGCCTACGATGACAACGGCCAGTGGGCCAGCGAGGGCCGTGTCATCCATCCCTTGCTAGAACAGTTTTTAAAGACGCCCTACCTACTCAAAAGCCCCCCCAAGAGTACCGGCAGAGAGCTGTTTAACCCCAAGTGGCTGTCACAGCAATTGATCCGCTTCGGGGATTCAATGGAGCCGGCTGACCTGCAAGCCACGCTGCTCGAATTTACTGCACAGACCATCAGCGCGAGTGTCAGAAAATCTCATAAGCCAATAGCAGAGGCCTACCTTTGTGGTGGTGGCGCCAATAACGGCGCCCTTGTCAGCCGCATCAGTGCACTGCTGGAGCCCATACAGGTAAGCACGACAGAAGCTTTGGGAATATTGCCAGGATGGGTAGAGGGGATGGCCTTTGCCTGGCTTGCTCAGCAAACCCTTGCCGGCAAACCGGGGAATGAACCTACCGTAACCGGGGCTTCAACAGCCTCCGTTTTAGGCGCCATTCATCCCGCCTGAGCAAGCTGAGGCACTACTAGAAAGCACGGTCGTTAAAATGATTTCTTGAAATGTGGTGGGCGAGCAGAAGGGCAATAGCACCGCCAGAACAGTAACGCTGCTCAGCAGCCCGAGGGCACAAACATCTCAGCCACTTTTACCAGGCCATCCCGCTCAATCCAAGACAGGAAACTGGCAACATAACGTCAATATTTAAGGGCGTATATTTTAAACACTCTGAATTCCAGCCAACTAGACAGAGAATGAGGAGCCACACCCACAGGTGGTAGTGGCATTGGGGTTGGTTATCGTAAAGCGCGAACCCTGCAAGCCCTCTTCATAGTCAACCGTTGACCCCGACAGATACTGAAAACTGAGCGGATCCACAACCACAGCCACGCCATCCTTGCTGACCAGGGTATCGTCTTCCGCAGTAACTTCATCAAAACTAAACCCGTACTGAAACCCCGAGCAGCCACCACCAGTGACAAATACCCGCAACTTGAGATCAGGATTTCCCTCTTCTTCGACAAGCGCTTTCACCTTTTCGGACGCGTTGTCCGAAATGTATAAAGGCATCGGTGTAAATGTTGCAATACCTGACATGCATGCTCCTGAATGAATCGTAAGGAATGCATTAACCAACAATACCCAAGCATTCCACTCAGGTATTCTATCATGAAGCATGGCTCTGCTGCCTAGTGGCTTAGGCTTTTTCCAACGAAACTTCGGCGGCGACTTCCGGCGCATTCTCTTCTGAAGGGGCTGCAGACTCTGGATCAGTCTGGCTTTGATGGACAAAATTGCCGTTAACTTGAGCGCCTTTCTCAATTTCGATCAGGCAATAGTGCAAATCACCATCCACCACCGCCTTCGCCGCCAGCTCTACCTGATGATTGGAGTAGATATTGCCTTCAATGCGGCCATTTATGACAACCACCGGAACAGTAATATCGCCCACCACTCGACCTTGCGGCAGGATACGAACCCGCGCATCGGCACCATCATCAGCCTTGATATTGCCGGTAATATGGCCTTCCACCTCAAGATTTCCAGCGAAATGAATATCACCTACTACGGAAGTCCCTCCGGCTACCAGTGTTGTCGCACCCGCTGCAAAGGGTGCCGGGGTTGTTTTCTTTCTCATGATCCACCTCATCAAGCCTCATTCAGCTGCCAATCAAAACTCCGCTCCACGCGGGTATTTTCGGCACCGTCTTTCCACACACTCACCAACACCGTCAATGGCTGGAAACCAGCAGGTATCCGTATGCTGCCTTCCAGAACTTGAAAATATTTGAACGTAGCCTGTAACGGCAACGTATCGACCTCGGCATCCAGCGTGTCAAACCCTACAGCGAACGGCTGGCCGTCACTGAGACCCTCTACACGAATAACGACATTCACCTTGATTTGCTTCAGATTTGCCGCTTTTTGCTGAACAATCAAACGGTAAGCCACCATCCCGTTTTTCCCGCCGGGTTTCAGCACAAGCCTGCCGATTCGCAGGCCAGCCTCTTTGTCGTTCTCCTGCAGTAGGTTTTGATACAGACCCAGCTCCTCTTCGTTCGCGGCCAATTTTTGCTGCAAAGAGGTAACCAGCTTTCTGACGGATTCCAGAGAGGTTGCATCAACCTGGGCACCAAGCTCTGCATTTGCCAGCTGCTGCTGCAGCTGCAAATTCTGCTCACGGACCGATTTAAGCTCTCTGGCCAAAGCCCGGCCATCGATCACGGTCCGATCAAAAAACCCGCCCCCCAGCAAAAAACCAACACCACAGGCGACAGTCACAGCCAACACCCAAAGCACCAGTTCCAACCGTCGATGGCCTGGCCTGTGGGGCCTGACGATTAACTGCTCCGGCTCTGTTCTGGACATCAGGGGAGCAGTGCAGGCGCCAGTAAACCGGCCTTCTCTGAAAGACCAAACATGATATTCATGTTCTGGATAGCTTGGCCTGAGGCACCTTTTACCAAGTTATCCTCGGCCGCCAACACCACAACCTTTTTTCCATTCTCCGGCCGAAACACGCTTATCCTGCAAACATTGGAACCGCGAACCGAGCGCGTCTCAGGATGGCTACCGACCGGCATCACATCAACAAAAGGTTCATCCCGAAAGCGATCTTCATAGAGTCTCTGTAAATCCACCTCGGTCTCCAGCAAGTTGGCATAGAGCGTGGAATGAATACCCCTGATCATGGGCAGCAGGTGTGGCACAAAAGTCAGCCCCACCCCGGATCCCGCAATGTCCTCCAGACCCTGCCTGATTTCCGGCAAGTGCCGGTGACCGGGAACAGCATACGCCTTGAAATTATCACTGGTTTCAGCCAGCGACGTTCCGATACTCGCCTGACGCCCGGCACCACTGGCACCGGAGGCCGAACTTGCAATCAAGTCTCCCTGATCCACCAGACCCTGCTCCAGCAGGGGCAGAAAACCGAGCAGAACACTGGTTGGATAACAACCGGGACAGGCGATCAGACGACCGTGCCGGATCGCTTCGCGATTCAGTTCCGGCAAGCCATAAACAGCCTCGGACACGAGCTCCTGAGCAGTATGGGGCTGCTTGTACCAAGTCTCCCAAAGGGCCACATCGCGGATCCGGAAATCCGCTGACAGGTCAATCACCCGCACACCTTTCTCAAGCAGGCCGGGCGCTGTCAGCTGGGCAACGCCATGCGGAGTGGCGAAAAAGACCACATCACAGTGATCGAGATCGCCGGCGGCAGGATCGGTAAAGCACAAGTCAAAGTGCCCGCGAAGATTTGGAAACAGCTCGGCTACGGGCCGCCCGGCCTCACCACGGGAAGTGATTGCCGTCACCACCACATCGGGGTGAACCGCAAGCAATCTCAACAATTCAACGCCGGTGTAACCTGTCCCGCCAACAATACCTACTTTGATCACGATATAAATGTTCCTGTTATGCCTGGATTGAGCTACCTATAATAACGCAAACCTCGGGCCAATAAACGGGCTCTGTCCCGCAACAATCGGAGCACAGCAGATGACCTCCATAGAGGAGCAGAAAAGCCGTCTCGGGAAACGCTGGCCTTCACGGCGACTGGATGCCTTCCGTGCGCGCCTTGCTCACACCGATGCCCTGCCCCAGCTAGCTGTTCTGGGCTGCATTAGCGGACTACTGACGGCGCTCATCGCCATCGCTTTCCGGCTCTCTTTTGAATGGCCCCTTGCCTTATTGCTACCGCAGGGCAGCGAATCTTTTGAAATACTCAGCCGCACCGCCAGTTTTATCCTGCCCGTAATCGGGGCACTGGTGATCGGACTGATCATGCACAGTTGCAAGACGGAATACCATACCGTCGGCGTCGGCCACATTCTCGACCGGATGCAATACCATCAGGCGCAATTGCCGGCGGCCAACGGACTACTGCAGTTTGGCGGCGCAACCATTGCTTTACTGAGCGGCCATTCCGTGGGCAGGGAGGGGCCTGCCGCCCACTTGGGCGCTGTCTGCTCCAGCCTGCTGGGTCAGAGGCTGCAATTGCCGAACAACAGTCTGCGCATACTGGCCGCCTGCGGCGTAGCAGCAGCCATCGCTGCGTCATTTAATACACCGCTGGCGGGAGTTATTTTTGCCATGGAAGTGGTGTTAATGGAATACACCATTGCCGGGTTTATCCCGGTCATTCTGGCAGCCGTCAGTGGCGGCGTGGTCTCGCGAATCGTATTTGGCTCACAACCCGCCTTCGCCATCCCCCTTATCGAAATGGGCAGCCTGTGGGAAATCCCTTTCCTGCTGGCATGCGGCCTGATCATCGGTCTGGCAGCGGCAGCCATGCTCATGCTCTACTCTCTCTCCACAAGATTCCGGGAGCGTCCGGTGCTACTGAGAATGCTCTGTGTGGGGATCTTGTGTGGCGCCGTCGCGACGGTGGTACCTCAGATTCAGGGGGTCGGCTATGACACTGTCGAGCAAGCTTTGCTGGGTGAATTGGGAGTGGGCCTGCTGATCGGAATTGTCGCGGCAAAAATACTGGTGTCCAGTGTCTCGGTCGGACTGGGTTTACCCGGAGGTATCATCGGGCCCAATTTTGTTATCGGCGCCTGCCTCGGGGGGGCATTGGGCATCGCGGGCAGTCTTTTTCACCCGGACCAGGCATCGTCCACCGGCTTTTATGCCATCATCGGTATGGGTGCAATGGTGGGCGCCGTACTAAACGCACCCCTTGCTGCGCTTATCGCTGTACTGGAATTGACCTACAACCCCAATATTCTCTTACCCAGCATGTTGGTCACTGTTATCGCGACGATTACCTGTCGGATGCTGACACACATGCCCGGTCTTTTTTCCATTGGTCGCGATGGCTATAGCTCCCCACGGTTCCAGAGTCTGAGCCGGGCTGGTGTCACCAGTCTGATGAAGCGGGACTTTATCTCACACTCCCGCCATCTGCCATTGGAGCGCATTGATGACCTCCTGAAAAGCAAACCCCAATGGATTGTGATTGAAGATGTCGGCGAACCGAAACTCATCATGAGACCTGCAGATCTCGCCCGTTATATGGAGGAACAACTGGCCCTGGAACCGGATACCACTATCGATCTACAGGAGATTCCTGCAGAACGCTGGTCTATCGTGCCGATACACCCCCGCGCCACCTTGCAAGAAGCCCTGCTGGTCATGCAACAGAACGATGATCAGGCCGTTTATGTCAGCCAAACCGCAGCGCCGTTAATGAGCGAGGTTGCTGGTATCATCACCCGCCAGGATATCGACAACTATTACCAATAAGGATCAGTGAATGGCATTGATAAAAGAATTTCTGCTGGGTGGCCAAAGCTGGATTACAGCCTTCCACATTATCGCTGTAGTCAGCTGGTTTGCCGCGCTGTTCTACCTGCCAAGACTATTTGTCTACCACGCCATGGCCGAGGATCGGATCAGTATCGAACGCTTCAAAATCATGGAGCGCAAACTTTACCGGGGTATCGCAAATCCATCGATGATAGTCGCCGTTGCGCTGGGCATTGCACTGTTTTCCATTTACCCAAACTACTTTCTGAACAGTGGCTGGTTTCAGGTAAAGCTGGCACTGGTACTACTCCTCATCGCCTACCATTACAGTTGCCTGTATCTGCTGAAGCAGTTCAGGGATGACAGAAACACCCGCAGTCATGTGTTCTACCGGTGGTTTAATGAAATTCCCGTATTAATGCTGATTGGTATCGTAGTGATGGTTATAGTCAGGCCGTTTTAATCCACCCGGCTAAAAGCCACTATCAGGCTGCGAGAGATATTCCAGTTCCTCAGCGGTAGACACTCTGCCGAGCACCTCATTGCGATGGGGAAAACGCCCGAATTGTTCAATAACGGTCGCATGCCGCTCGGCATAATCCAGAAACCCGGCAAAAGTTTCCCTGTGTGCCGCGGGCACCTGGGCCAGCAAGTGTCTATACAACACCACACTGCGGCGCTGCATATCCCGGCTTTCCGCATGTTGCAGAGGCAGATAAAAGAAAACCCGCTCAATCGGCCGCAACTGTTTATCCATACCGGCTTCAATACCGGATAGACTCCAGTTCAGCGCCAGCCTGTCGGCATTGAAAGCAATTGACGAGTCCCGATAGATATTCCGGGAGAATTGGTCGAGAACGATGATCGCAGACAGACGACTCTCGGCGAATTGCAACCAGTAGCGGTTACCTCCGTTAATGAGCACCTGCAGGAAAGGTTCAAAGCGGTCGCGAATATCAGCGTCCACCTCTAGGCTTTTACTCCACCAGATTGGCGACTGTTGACGGGCACAAATTGCATCGTCAGGCTCTGTACCAAACCAATAGTCAAGGATCAGTTGCCAAGCTGGCTCCGCCCTGTTCATCGCACCTCCGTCGTGGCATAGCGTCTTCATGCCCAATCAAGGATAATAACTTTCTTTCATTTATCAACGAAAATAGCTTAAAACCATGCAACGATCAGAGCAACTCTTTACAGCAGCCCAGCGCCACATCCCCGGCGGCGTCAATTCACCCGTTCGCGCATTCAAAGCCGTTGGCGGCACCCCGGTGTTTTTTGATCACGCCGCGGGCTCACACATTTTCGATGTGGATGGCAAACGCTATATCGACTATGTACTTTCCTGGGGACCGATGATCGCCGGGCACAATCACCCGGATGTCATCGCCGCCGTCAGTGAACAACTGAAGAAAGGCATGACCTTTGGTGCACCCACTGCACTGGAAGTTGAACTGGCAGATGAACTCTGTGAACGGGTGCCAGGGCTGGACATGGTGCGCATGGTTAATTCCGGCACTGAAGCCACCATGAGTGCGATTCGTCTGGCGCGGGGCTTTACCGGTCGCGACAAAATCATCAAGTTCGAGGGTTGTTACCACGGCCATTCGGACTCACTGCTGGTGAAAGCCGGTTCCGGGGCATTAACCCTCGGGGTACCCAGCTCACCGGGGGTACCCGCGGCATTGGCGGATCACACCGTCACACTGACCTACAACGACATTGCCGGGGTGGAACAGGCGTTTGCTGAAATTGGCGACCAGGTGGCCTGTGTCATTCTGGAGCCCGTCACCGGCAACATGAGCTGCATCCCCCCCGCACCCGGCTTTCTCGAAAGCCTGCGCAGTCAGTGCACCGAGCACGGTGCACTGCTGATCATTGATGAAGTGATGACCGGTTTCCGGGTGGATCCCCGTTGTGCGGTGGGCCGCTACAATATAGATGCCGACCTGATCACCCTGGGTAAAGTCATCGGCGGTGGCATGCCAGTGGGTGCCTTTGGCGGCAAGCGCAAAGTCATGGAGCAGATCGCCCCGCTGGGACCGGTCTATCAGGCCGGCACCCTGTCCGGCAATCCGGTGGCCATGGCCGCCGGGCTGGCGACACTGGCCTTGATGACGCGACCCGGCTTTCACGATGAACTCTTTGCCAAAACCACACTGTTGGTGGAAGGCCTGCAAACCCGCGCCGATGCAGCCGGCATTGCCATGACCACCAACCATGTGGGCAGCATGTTCGGGGTATTCTTCACCGAAGAAAAAGCCGTCACCAACTATCAGCAGGTCATGGCCTGCGACACCGTGCGCTTTGGCAAATTCTTCCACGGCATGCTGGATGCCGGTATTTATCTGGCTCCGGCAGCCTATGAAGCGGGATTCATGTCCTCCGCCCACAGTGATGAGGATCTGGAATTCACCCTTGATGCGGCGGAGAGTGTTTTTAAAACACTATGAGATGGTAACTCTTGGCAAGCGTCTCTAGGGCAAATCGGAGTTGTGGGAGAACCTGCCGCTCCGCAGAAAGTGTTGCACCTGCCTTATCACCGGCTCCGCACCCATCATAAATGTGTGCGTGTAGGGCATTTCAATAAAATCTGTCATCCCCTCGACCCGGGTGTTTTCAACACTCACCTTGCCATCATCGGGATTGGGCAGACTCTGCGACAAAATGGGATTAATCGAGCGGGTTCCGGCAATAATCCCGAGGGGAAAATCCACCGGCCCCAGTGCTCGCGGCACACTATCCTCGCCGGTCCCCAGCTGTTGCCCCGCGGGGCCATTCAGCCACTCGTAACCCGGCACGTCATGCCACTCATCCACGACCTCGCTTCCCTGGTTCGGAGGTGCCAACATCACCACACGCCCCAGCCTGGCAATGCTGTTATCGGCCAGATAGTAGCGGACCAGAATGCCCCCCAGCGAGTGGGTGACAAAATGTATTGTCTCCACCGGCTGCCGGTCACAACCCTTGATGCCATCCTCCACGGCCATCGCCGCCAGACGATCAATGGTTTCCTGCCGGGATGGATAGCCGATATTCACCACCCGATAACCGCTGGTGGACAGCCCTTCCTCCAGCTCATCCATTGAGTTGGCTGTCCGCGCCAGACCATGCAGCAACACCACACACTCATGATCCGCCTTTGCGACCAGAGGCATAAACAGAAAAACCGACAGAAGAGAGATAAGTATTCTCATGACGTAAGTATACGTGAGACTTGCGTCTGAAATTCATCTCCGGCGGCTTTGTGCCGCAGAGAATCCGAGGGTATTAGCCTTGCATGATTACCAGACAAACACCAAACTGGCGCGAACAACCGCGTAACAAGGAGAGTCTCAAGCCACCTGGAGTTTTGAATTAAAGTCGCCATGAAACCACTCTCACTTGTACAAACACATAAACAAAGATACATACTGGCTCTGGGCTTGGTGCTGCTTCTCGCCCTGATGTGGTGGCTAAACGCCAGCCGGGTAGAGTCGGCAAAACTTCCCAATTTCAGCATCATTAACGATATTCCCGAGCTGAAAACCCGTTTTTTTGGGTTTCTGGAGCCCCTGGCCAAAACTGCTAACCAGGCTGTTCTCGATGATCGCGACTGGCTGCTTGAACTAAAAGCTGAGCTGGATAAGGACAAACAACCCGGCTGGATCAAACAGCGGTCGCTAAACTATATTGCGGATCGATACGGTCTCGATGACAAAGCGTCAGCACCCAGTGAACTCGTCGAACAGTTACTGCTGCGCGCCGATACCATCCCCATTTCCCTGATTCTGGTTCAGGCCGCCGCCGAATCCGGCTGGGGTCGATCCCGTTTCGCCCGGCAGGGCAATAATCTTTTCGGAGAGTGGTGCTATACAAAGGGTTGTGGCCTTGTCCCCAAAAACCGGCCAGAGGGTGCCACACATGAAGTTAAGGCATTTAATCGCCCTTACGACTCGGTGACCAGTTACCTCCATACCCTGAACACCCACCCAGCCTACAAAAGACTGAGACATAAACGTCAGGCTTTGCGCAACGCCGATCGGGCAGTGACCGGTTTTGCTCTGGCAGGCACACTGATTTTTTACTCGGAACGGCGTCAGGCCTATGTCAACGAAATAAAAACCATGCTCCGCCAATACAACCAGCTGATGGACAAATAATGACTCTCAAAAATTGGCCGGTAGTACTCTGCCTGCTCGTCTTTAGCAAACTGGCTCTGGCCGCAGACCATGGCGTGATTTTGCTGTATCACCATGTCGACACCGACACCCCAACAAGCACCAGCATTAGTCCAGCCGACTTCAACGCCCACCTGCAATTGATCGACGAGCGTGGCTATCGGGTCAAACCCCTCAGCCAACTCCTGACAGAACTCGATAGTGGTGGCACGGCAGATAAGGCAGTTGCCATCACTTTTGATGATGCCTATATCTCGGTCTATCAAACGGCCTTCCCCTTGCTAAAAAAACGCGGCTGGCCCTTTACAGTTTTTGTAAATGCCCAGTCCGTAGACGAACAGCAAACCCTGCAAATGAGCTGGGATCAGCTTCGGGAACTCGCTGACTATGGTGCCGAAATCGGCAACCACAGCCTGACCCACGCCCATCTGGTGCGCTATCTCCAGAATGAAACCCATAGTGAATGGCTGGCGCGCATGGACCATGAAGTCATCGAAAATGAGCGGCGCCTGAACCGTGAGATACCCCAGCGCAGTAAGGGCGAAAAGCGTCTCTTCGCTTACCCCTTCGGCGAATACAACCCTGAACTACTGAGCCTACTCAAGCAAAAAGGCTATTACTCCATCGTCCAGCAATCTGGTGCGGTCGCGAGCCCAACCCAGGATGCCATTCCCCGCTTTCCACTGGCGGGCAACTGGGCCAAGCGGGAACGGCTCAACACCGCACTGCAAAGTCGGCCGCTACCCGTTATCCGCGTCGATGCCGGCGCCATGATCGCAACGCCGGAGCAAGCAGCTTCCGTACTGACCCTGACTATAGCACCCGACTTTAATCTGGCTAGTATTGGCTGCTACACCGCCAGTGGCACCAAACTGGCGGTGAACATATTGGGGAAAAATCAGATTGAGATCACCCTGCCGCACTGGACACCGGGTCGTCAAAAAGTGAACTGCACGGCGCCGGTTGGCAACGAACCGGGCGCCTATTACTGGTATAGCCAGTTGTGGATCATCGAGGAGAAGAAGCATGTCGCAAACCGCGGCTCCTGAGACGACCTCCTAATATAAGATGCTCTCCATAAAAGCAGTAAAGCCCATTTGAGCATCACCCGTGAACACAAAGCCCGTCGTTAAAAGCCCGTGACACCCCGGACAGAACAGCGGTGAACATCCCGTTCCTGGAGAATCATCTGCGCACGCCACGGTCTAACTTGTACCCTGGCAGTTTTGGCCGGGCATAAGACTCTATAATACCGCCTGATTTCATTATCATGTGACCACAACCAACAAATACCTGGCAGGCTTCATGGCACACCGTTTTCTTCCCCGCTGGTTTATCCATGCCCTACTGCTGCTCACGCTCTTCACGTTTATCGCTGTGAGCTATGGCTACTGGTTCCTGAGCGAAAGCCTGCCGCTGCTCGAGGGCACAGTCACCAGCGAACACTTGCAGCGCTCCGTCACGGTGGAGCGGGACGCTCAGGGTATCCCCACCATTACCGGGGAAAACCGCAACGACACAGCCTTTGCCCTGGGCTTTCTCCACGCCCAGGAGCGTTTCTTCCAGATGGATCTGCTTCGCCGCAACGCTGCCGGCGAACTCTCCGACCTGTTCGGCATTCTCGCGCTCAATCACGACAAAGCCGTGCGCGTTCACCAGTTCCGCAAACGCGCGTTGCGAGCATTCAGGGCACTGGGTCCGGAAGACCGGGCGCTATTGCAGACCTACACCGAGGGGGTCAACAAGGGACTGAGCGAACTGGGCAAGGCACCCTTTGAATACGCCCTGCTGCGTGTGACCCCGAAACCCTGGCAGGAGGAAGACACCTTTCTGGCCCTGTTCAGCATGTACATCGACCTGCAACCGGAACAGGACGAGTACGAGCGCTCTCTGGCGGTACTGCGGGATACTCTGCCCGCCGACTGGTTCGCCTTCCTGGTTCCCGAGGGCGGCGAATGGGACTCGCCCATACAGGGCGAAGCCTATGCCTTCAACGACTGGCTGCCCAAACAGCCACTGGCGCAGTTGCAATTACCGAACGATATCAGCGCCACCGCCGCCGTCTATCCCGACACTTATCATGATTTCGTCGCAGTGGGTTCCAACAACTGGTCCGTGGGTGGCGCGCTCACCGACTATTCCTCCGGTATGCTGGCCAATGACATGCACCTGGGGTTGAATGTGCCTAACATCTGGTATCGCGCTTCCTGGTATCTGCCCAAAGACAATCGTCGCGTCACCGGCGTCACCCTGCCCGGCGTCCCGGTGATGGTGGTGGGCTCCAACCAGCATATCGCCTGGGGATTTACCAACTCCTACGGCGACTACCAGGACAGCATCGTGCTGAAGGTGAATGACGCCGGGGACGCCTATCTGACACCCGACGGCTGGCGGCCCTTCACCACCGAAACCGAAAACCTCAAGGTAAAAGGCGAACCCGACCAGACCCTGAAAATCAGACACACCATCTGGGGTCCGGTGATCGGCGATGATCACAAACACCGCCTGTTGGCCCTGCGCTGGGTCGCCCACGACCCGGAGGGCGCCAACCTCAATCTGCATCGCCTTGAAATCGCCGACACCGTCAGTGAGGCCCTGACCATTGCCGCCAGCGCGGGCATTCCGGGACAAAACATCAATATAGTGGACAGCGCCGGCAATCAGGGCTGGAGCATTGCCGGGCGACTGCCCAAGCGGGTGGGATTCAGCGGTGAAGGGCAGTCATCGAAATACCCCCAGGACTGGTCCACCGGCGATCTCCGCTGGGATGGCTACCTAAGTGCTGCCGACTATCCCCGGGTAATCAACCCGGCGGGCAACCGCATCTGGACCGCCAACGCCCGGGTGGTCTCCGGCGCCATGCTCGACAAGATCGGCCACGGCAGTTATGCCCTGGGTGCCCGCCAGCAACAGATAGCTAAAAACCTGCACGACAGCAACCACTTCAGCGAACAGGATATGCTGGCCATCGCCCTGGATGATCGCGCCCTGTTCCTCAGCCGCTGGCAGCAATTGCTGTTGAATCTCGCCCGGGAACACAGCGACAGCGACGCAACCATCAACAACGCCGACACCCTGATTGACCTGCTGGAAAACTGGCAGGGCCGGGCCTCGAAAAGCTCCACCGGCTACCTGATCGTCAAACGCTTCCGGGAAAACGTCATCGGTGCCAGTACCGGACGCGTAATACAGAAACTGGATAAAGAGATCGACTTCTTTGATCCCGTGCGTGTCAGTATCTACCTCGAATACCCCACCTGGATGCTGATTAACAAACAGCCTGCCGAACACACCCCCGCAGGCTACCGCAACTGGCAGGAATTTCTGGTGGCACAGGCCAACCAAACCATTCGCGACCTCACCAAAAACGGTCAACCCTTGCGCGAACAGACCTGGGGTGAGACCAACACCCTCGACATCCGCCACCCATTGAGCGGCTCTATTCCCCTGCTGGGTGGCCTGCTCAACACGCCCAGTGAAAGCATGGCTGGCGACACCTATATGCCACGGGTGCAAAAACCCAACATGGGAGCATCGCAACGCATGGTTGTGGCACCGGGCCACGAGGAGAAAGGGGTTTTCCATATGGCCGTCGGCCAGAGCGGCCACCCGTTATCCAGCTATTACACACTGGGCCACCGGGATTGGGTAGAAGGTAATGCCAGCCCGTTTTTGCCCGGACAGGGAAAATGGCATTTGACACTAACGCCTGAGTAGAAAATTGGACTGACTTATGAAAAGAATAGGTTCTGACGATCAAACCACTGAGAGATTTTTATACTTCTTCCGCTTATTCATTTACTGACATTAGGTTTATCTAACCAAAAAAATGCTGTCAAACCGAACAGTGACATACCTCCCAACAAAGCAGCAATAACCTGATTTGACGAGGACAGATTGAAAGACCCACCAATTGTTCCCGCAAGCATTAACAGCACAAACGCGAGCACTGAAAGAACGCCTACTACCTTACATAAATTTGTAACTAAAATTGTGAGTGGTATATAGAAAATTGAGAGCACTATCAGCATGGCTAACACCAGAAGAAATAGATGCCCGACAGAAAATCCAAAAACCGAGCCACTATAAAAAAACATGCCGATGCTTGTTGTTGCTAAAAACAATTTAAGTATGTTCGTTATCACAACAAGATTCTCCTATTACATATAACGTCCAAGTTAAGGGCGCGATGTATTTTCCACGTCCTGCTTAAGCCTATTGTCAGAAAGCATGTGATTGGAAATATCCCATATCATCAGCAGCAATATTAAACAGAAGGGAGCTATCATAAACCATGCATAATAATTACCGGGACTATTTAAGTTTGCATAGTAGTTATATGCGTCCAATGACACACCGCCCAAACTTAGGATACAACAAGCAATAATTATTTTTGATCGTAGCAATGTTTTGCGTGCAAACTTACCGCCCAAAAATCCGCCAACTATGCCAAACACTCCCGCAAGGGTTGCGCCCCATGCAAAATTATTAAAAAAAATCTGGCCAAAAATAAATCCGGATGCTGCTACAAATATTAAATAGATACGTAAAATTATAAGTAAATTATTCATTTTTTATTTTTCCTTCTCACGGCGCTGAAACCGGTTAAAAAATAATCGGCCCCCTTTAATTCTTTATTTGAATTTGCATGGGTGGTTACGCTTGGCTTTATTATGCTTTCCATAGGTCATGTGAGATTGAGACCACCATCCGAAAGTATTATTTCACCCGTCAAATAACTGCTTGCAACGACCATTGAAGCCGTATGTGCGATCTCGCTTGGTTTGGCACCGCGCTTCATTGGTGACTTTTCTCTCCATAGTTTGTGTGCCTCAGTCCAGCTTTCAGTCATGGGTGTATCTACAAGGCCGGGAGCTATTGCATTAACTCGTATCTCAGGAGATAGAGTTAGCGCTAAAAGCTGAGTCATATGATTTAGTGCGGATTTGCTCGCTGCATAAGGAATTGAAGCCCCCTTTGGGCGAACACCTGCGTGTGAGCTGATATTAACAATGCTACTTGGGCATTCTGGAGTTGATGACTGCCGGAGAGATTGCTCTGCCTCAGAAATTAAAGTCCAGGGGGCAATAACATTTACTTCGTAGAGGTTTCGCCAAATTTCCGGGGATGCATCTTTTAGTGAGCCATGGGGTATCATGGCATTGATCCCTGCATTATTAACAAGCACATCTAGCCGACCATACCGAGACAAAACTTCTGCTATCAAGTGTTTTGCCTGAGCTTGATCAGATAGATCGGCCTGGATATATCCTCCCCCTGGAAAACTTCCCGCCAACTTTTCGCCTTTTGTAACAGAAGACCTTGAATGAAACACAACAGTAAATCCGTCATCAGCTAGCTGTTGTGCGATAGCTTTACCAATACCTGATGTCGAGCCTGTAATAAGGGCAACTCTTCCTCTATTACTTTCTTGATAAGATCTCATTATTCTTCCGTTTGGGTAGCGACTTGGTCTCTTGCACTGCCTATATGGTGCTTATTGGATGGCAAAATAGATTCGTCTGCCATTTTTTATTCTATCAGTTTGACTCGCTCATCAATTCACGCCGAATTCTGCCAACTGCTTCCTCAACAGGTTTTATACATGCCAGTCAGTTCTTGCCATTAATATTCATGCCATCTGAGCCGCAAACACCCTCTCGGCATGAGCGTCAATACGCAAGCGTTGGATCTCTTTCTCGAAGGTATTCTAAAGCGTCCAGAACCATTCGATGCCGTCATCCTGCGCGTGCCCGACTCAAATACCCCTTGATATCAAAAGGATACCAGGCTCCTAGGTCATAGTACCTATGTCCAATACCCCCAGTTGTCGCCCTTTCTGCCTCTCTAGGTCATTTGCACAATGGCTCCCCGATGGCCATCCGCCTATTCTCCAGGCATCACTTTCGATCAATCCGGCACTGTTGACCGGTACCTTTATGATAGGAGCCAACTATGAAAGCTAAACGTGTTTATGATCTGCCCACCCGGGTGTTTCACTGGCTCTTTGCCACGCTCTTTGTGGTGGCCTTTACCATTAGTAATACCGTCGACGACGAGTCCCTCGTGTTTTCCTACCACATGATCGCGGGGCTAACCCTGTGCTTCCTGGTTGCCTGGCGACTGGTGTGGGGCATCATCGGCACCACCCACGCCCGCTTCTCGGACTTTCCCCTGCACCCCCGGAAACTCGCCGGTTACTTCAAAGGCCTGCTATCCAGAGATCACAAGCTCTGGAGTGGCCACAACCCCGCCTCCAGCTGGGCCGCCGTCGCCATGATGGCCTGCACCGTAGGTCTCGGCATCACCGGCTACCTGATGGCGTCCGGGCTGGCGGGAGAAGACCTGGAAGAAGTTCACGAACTGCTCGCCAACGGCTTTCTCGTGATTGTTCTGCTTCACCTGGCCGGAATAGTCCTCCATACTTCAAAACACCGTGACCCCATCTGGAAAAGCATGGTGAACGGCGAAAAACAGCATGTGCCAGACGACAGCGTGTCGGTTCAGGCCCGCCGCATCAGTGGGGTATTTTTTCTGGTCCTGACCATCGCATTTGCCAGTTACCTGCTACAGAATTTCAACAGTGATACCCGGGAGCTGAACCTGCTCGGTTCGTCACTGCACTTGGGGGAGGCGGAAGATGAAGACGAGCATGAATCCGACGATGATCATGACCATGACGACGACTAGAAAAGCATCATGACCTCCCGGGACCGCGCCATACTGCTTATCACCCTGCTGCTGATCACGGCCATCATCGCCTTTGATCTGGTCACAGACTCCGGCGAGGGGGTCGCGCTCTGGCACCTCCTCGCGGAGGGCGCGGCAGGACTGCTGGGCCTGGGCGGTGTCTTTTATGTACTGCAGGATATGTTCCGGCTGAAAAAGCACCTTCACCACGAGCGAGAAATTTCCGCCGGCCTGAAACAGGAATCGGAAGAATGGCGCAATCGCTCGAAAACCTATCTGGACGGACTCTCGGAGGCCATCGACCAGCAACTGACCGCCTGGCACCTCACGCCGGCGGAAAGGGAGGTGGCCTTCCTCCTGCTCAAGGGCATGAGCCTCAAGGAAATTGCCGTGATACGCGATACCGCAGAAAAGACCGCGCGGGTGCAGTCCATGTCGATTTACGCCAAAGCCGGTCTGTCGGGTCGCTCGGAACTAGCGGCATTCTTTCTCGAAGACCTGCTGCCGGCCACGGGCATGAGCGGCAATAAAGACGCAGAGCAATCACCGTCTGCCTGAATGCCGAGCATTCGACGAAAACCGTAAAGGTCTAAAGAGGTCCAAACAGGCCGGATTGACGGCCTTGTTACCCCATGATCTCTCACAGTACCCCCAACGCTGCAAGGCTCGCCTTGCCGATCTCAATGCGTTTGCCCGCGTCAGTTGCCTTCTGAATATCGATATTCAAAGCGAAGACATACACATGATCATCCTTTTTAACCCAGCCGACCCACCAGCCGATGCCTGAATCCGGCGCATTCTCCCAACCTGTTTTCCCATACAATCGCCAATTGTCTCCTTGCTCCAGAAGGACGATCTCTCGAACACTCGCCTGAACATCTGCGTGTAGTGGTAGCTGTCCCTGAGCCAGCCTTGCCAGAAATCGGGCCTGCTCGATTGCACTAATCTTGAGCGGTCCTTCAAGCCAGAACGTATCGACGGTTGCGCCTATACGTCCATTTCCATAGCCAAGCTTTGAGATGTTCTCGCGCATTCGCTCCAAGCCAATGCGACGGGCAAGCTCCTGATAGATCGGAACATTGGAGAGCGTGATCGCCTCACGTAGCCCCATGTCTTTTTCCCAGACGGCAAATGACTGAGGCTTACCACCATAAGGCAGGATATCATCAACACCCTGTACCGCTTCGACGGCAAGACCAATCAAACTGTTAGGAATTTTGAAGGTGGAAGCGGGAATGAAACGCACCTTGGAGCGAGCTTGGTTGTGCCCTACATATCGCCCCGCATCGACATCATAGAGTACGAACGTTCCCGTCACGCCTGCACGCTTGAATAGCTCCCCGACTTCCGGAATCTCCTTCCACTCTGATGAGCATCCTTGCAGGGAAAGAAGTGCAAGTAATGCGGTGAGTAGTGCTTTCATAGCTATCCTTTCTGTACCTACATTAAGCCGCGTTGCTTTTGTGTATTTGATAGCGCAACTCTGCCATGCCAGCGCCCATCTGACGAACAGATATTAGGTAAAGACCTGGGGAACAGTGGCCTACCCTTCACAAGGGTAGCGGTGCCAATCTGGATGATGACCAAAGGGGTCGGAGTGAATATATTTTGGTTGACCTAGTGGTGGAAACGGTTAAAAAATATTCGTTACGAGACCTTTATTTAAAAAGTCTTATCTGACCCCACTTATTTTAGCGGTCGGCTGGAGTGCCTTGTTAGGGAATTATTTTCGGCCTCTATTGTGCGCCTGACATAGGAGGCGGCCATTTGAAACTGTAGTTGGTCCATTTTCTGCCCATTTCACTATATGATCAGCATCTGCTTCCTTAGGATTTGAGAATACCTCTTTACAACGATTACCATCATCATTAACCCACTCACATTGATGGTTCGCTCTCTCCCATATGGCAATTTTTTGATCAAGAGAAAAGAGTCTTTTCGCATCACGACTTTTTGGCTCAAGATCTGGGAATTTATTCAATAAAAATGTCATTAAAATTTCATGGCGTGTAATTATCCTGTTTTTTGCATAACCGGCATTACTCAGTGCAGAAGTGAAATTTATCCACGGTTTATCATCAGGGTTCATTTGCCTTTGTGTTTCAAACTCAGCAATTGCCTCAGCAAACCCAAAGTCCTTTGGTAAATCATAGTCATGATCTAATTCTTGCCATGCTCTGAATATACTTAGTATAAGATGTGCGCTTTTAAGCTGAGGCAGTAATACACTTTCTTTATTTATTTCTATTGTTGTCGCTTTTAAGAATTTTTTAAATTGACTCCTGCACTGCGCTTTCTCATTCTTTGTCAGTGTATTAGATTTGTCTCTATACATACTTTCCAACGAAGACCAGTGCTTATCTTCTCCTGGGTAGAGGACTTCATGAACCATGATATCCGCCATATTTCTATGTGCCTTCCTTCGGTTTGGCATATTCTTCGATAGTTTATGGAAAAACTCATGTTTCGATATTTCTTCCTCATCAGAATCTTCATCATGGATCACTGTGCCACTAGTAAGTTCTGTAACAAAGTCACAGACATCTCCACCAAGTGCTGCGCGGACTTCTGTTTTTGTTAATGATTTTCCACCCTGTAACATTACAAAGATATCCATAGCTATCGATTCATCTAGCCCCTGATATTCGACACAATTTAGCTGGTAATCTTCGAAGTTTTCGCGATCTTCCATTGAAAGCAATGAAAATCCTTTTTCATCATCTCCATCCAGCAACTTGAACTTCTTTTTACGATAGGGCTTTTCTATTGAAGGAAGATCGGGTATTGCTACAGAACCATTAAAAAATTCTTTTATGGCTGTTAGTCGTTGACGACCATCAATCGGCACTCGTATTCCTGTTTTCTTTTGCCAGAGAATAATAATACCGATCGGGTATTGCCTTATTATTGAATAAGCCAATAGACCCATTTCATCATTAGTCCACACAGTTTGTCTTTGCCAGGATGGGACATCGTTATCATCAACTGATACAACCTTGTCTAATTCAGTGGATCGATCTGCATCAAATCGTCTTATTAGTTTTTTAATGTTGCTAAAACCTGGTGACTTTGGTTCCAAAATTTCCATTATCTAAATATCCCAGTAGTGTTTTTTATATTATATTCTTATGCTTTGCCTAACAGTCTGTTAATGAGGCCTTCGGCCTCATAATAATTATTAAAAGGCGGCCACTGTAATATATTATGCTGGCACCCGTAGTCTTCCGTAACACGTTGACCTTCATAACAACCTATACACCATCAGATATCCAAAACCTGTTATCAGGGCCGCATTTGGTTTGCTGTACAAAAAATCTGGCAGGCTGAATACGCTGTCGACTCGAAATGATATTTTTGCAATATCGCCATTACCCTTCCTTTGGTTTTGGTTGCTTCCCGCATGCAGCACGTCACTAGGGCCACAAGTATTTCACTGCGGTCCTGTACTCGCAACCGCTGTTAATGGCCCCAGCCACCAACAAATTGATTAACCGCCCCATCCCACCTATCATCTTCACGCTTATCTGAATCCGGAGCCTCCATGAGTTTCAGCCATAATCGCGGTCCTTTTCCCGCTACCCGCCCGCGTCGCAACCGCGCCGACGATTTCTCCCGCCGTCTGGTGCGCGAGTCGGTGCTGACTCCCAATGATCTGATTTACCCGGTGTTTGTGCTGGAAGGTGCCGACCAGCGCGAGGCGGTGGGCTCGATGCCCGGTATCGAACGGCTGTCTATTGATCTGCTGGTGAAACAGGCGCGAGAAATTGCCAGCCTCGGCATTCCCGCCATTGCGCTGTTCCCGGTGACGCCGCAGTCCGCCAAGAGTCTGCTGGCGGAGGAAGCCTACAACCCGGATGGTCTGGCCCAGCGGGCGGTAAAAGCCATCAAGGATGCGGTGCCGGAACTGGGGGTGATGACCGACGTGGCACTAGACCCGTTCACGGTGCACGGCCAGGACGGCATTATCGATGACCAGAGCGGCTATGTGTTGAACGACATCACCGTTGAAACACTGGTGAAACAGGCGCTGTCCCACGCCGCCGCCGGCGCCGATGTGGTGGCACCCTCGGACATGATGGATGGTCGCATTGGTTCGGTGCGGGCAGCACTGGAACAGGCCAATCATGTGAATACCCGCATCATGGCTTACTCGGCCAAATATGCGTCCAGTTACTACGGCCCGTTCCGGGACGCGGTTGGCTCAGCGGGCAATATCAAGGGTGGCGACAAGAAAACCTATCAGATGGACCCGGCCAATAGCGACGAGGCGCTGCACGAGTGCGCCCTCGATTTGCAGGAGGGCGCGGACATGATCATGGTGAAACCGGGCATGCCCTATCTGGACGTGGTGCGCCGGGTGAAGGAAGAATTGAAAGCCCCCACCTTTGTGTATCAGGTTAGTGGCGAATACGCCATGCATGTGGCGGCGTTCCAGAACGGCTGGCTGAACCGCGAGCAGATCATTCTCGAATCACTGTTGTGCTTCAAGCGTGCCGGTGCCGATGGGGTACTGAGCTATTTTGCGATGGAAGCCGCCCGCCTGCTGAACGACTAGCCAGCGCACCTTTCAACCGGCAATATCCCGGGCAAAAATTGCTTTCAGATAGCTGGTTTCCGCAATGGCCGGATGCACCGGATGATCGGGACCCTGCCCGCCCTGTGCGAAAACCTGCAGCTGGCGATGCCGGTGAGCCGCCGCTGTTTTCACGACATCCATCAGCGCTTCCCGCGACAAATGCATGGAACAGGAGGCGGAAACCAGTGTGCCGCCCGGGGCCAATAGTCTGAGCGCCAACTGGTTGATCTGATGATAGGCCTTTTCACCCTGACGCTGATCCTTGCGCCGCTTGATAAAAGCCGGGGGATCCAGCACCACCAGATCGTAGGTACGCCCCTGATCCAGCACGGATTTCATCAGGTCATTGGCCTTGCCCTGCAGGGTGGTAAACTCGCCCCGGTAATTATTGAGTACCGCGTTCTCCTGCGCCAGAGCCAGAGCATCGCCCGACACGTCGATACAGGTGACCGAACTGGCCCCGGCGACCGCCGCCTGAACACCCCAACCTCCGACATAGCTGTAGACATCCAGCACTGACTTGTCTTTTGCAAAATGCTGCAGGCGCTGGCGGTTTTCCCGATGATCGTAAAACCAGCCGGTTTTTTGACCGGTGAGCAGCGGCGCCATAAAGCGAACACCGTTTTCCTCCAACTCCACCCGTTCAGGGATGTCTCCGGCCACGACCTCCACGTACTCCGGCAAACCTTCCATGGTGCGAAAAGAGCCCTGGTTGCGCAGCAGGATACCCGCCGGAGAAAACACTTCATCCAGCGCCTCAATCACCTCATTCCGCCGGCTGTCCATCGCCGCCGTGGTCAGCTGTACCGACAGATAATCGCCAAACCGATCGACAACCAGACCGGGCAGAAGGTCGGAATCACCAAAGATCGCCCGATAAAAGGGCTTATCGAAACACTGTTCACGCAGCTTCATGGCCTGCCTTAGGCGCAGCACAATCAGGTTGCGGTCGAGCTGGCAGCCCTGCTCCAGAGAATACAGCCGGGCGCAGATCAGGGTAGACGGATTCACCGAGGCCATGCCAACAAAATGTCCCCTGGCATCTTCGACAACGACAACCGCACCAGCCGAAAGGCCTTTCAGCGGTGTCATATCAGTGTTCACCTCATTGCTATATATCCACAGGTGGCCCGCGCGCAACCGACGGTCTGCACCGGTCTTGAGGCGCAAACTGGCTACCGGGGTTTGCTCGACGGGCGATTCAACTGACATGGCTAACTCCAAAAAAAAGGTAAAGCTACAAACAAAAAGAGCTGCCACCTGGCAGCTCTGCGTGGCGGAAACTGAACCGCCTTGATCCTGCTAATCGACTTTACTAATCGCTGGCCAGATCCTGATAACTGTCGGCGTCGAGCAGATCTTCCAGCTCATCGGGGTCAGACATTTTGAGCTTGAAGAACCAGCCGTCGTCATAGGGCGAATCGTTGATCGTTTCGGGGGCATTCTCGAGAAGCTCATTAATGGCAATCACCTCACCGGAAACCGGGGCATAAATATCCGAGGCCGCTTTTACTGACTCGACAACCCCAGCGTCATCACCCGCCACCAGCACAGCACCAATCTCGGGCAGTTCCACATAAACCACGTCACCCAGGCTGTCCTGTGCATGTTGGGTAATCCCAACGGTTACAGTGCCATCGCCCTCATCACGTGCCCATTCATGGGTAGGAGCATATTTCAGGTCCCCGGGTGTCTCGCTCATGGTGATCTCCTCGATATTGACGATCTAAAACTGTCGGCGATTCTAAACCCGATCGGGCGCAAACAGAAGTACCGAATCAGCCGAACTCACTATGTCAGGCCCATAGCCTGCCGGATCAACTGCTTTTTCAATGGTCCCGCTCCGTTAAACAGGGCCATGCCGTCATTGCGCAGCAGTCGCAACGGCAGCTTGTCAGATTCAAACAGACGTTTGAAACCTTCCATCGCGGCCATCATCGCCAGATTCTGTGGCTTGCGGCGGCGCTGGTAGCGCGCCAGTGCCAATCGGTCGCCGGGGGGCAGCCCTCGCTGCAATGCCCGCTGCACTTCCTCTGCCAGCACAGCCGCATCCTGTAGACCCAGATTGACGCCCTGCCCCGCCAGGGGATGAATACTGTGGGCCGCGTCTCCCAGCAGGGCGACACCGGGAACCGTGTAATCGACCGCATGGCGCTGCCAAAGCGGGATGCAGTAACGGCGATCGGCAGCAACCACTTCTCCCAGGCAATGGTCTGCCGCCTGACCGAGAGCCTGACAAAACCCCGTGTCATCGAGCGCCATCAGCGACTCCGCCACCGGGGTTTGTTGAGACCAGACAATGGAGCAATGTCGAGTGTCACCCCCGTCGCCCAACAGTGGCAGAAACGCCAGTGGCCCGGCTGGCAGAAAACGCTGTCTTGCCGTATGGCCATGGCTCTTTTCTGTGGTTACCGTTGTCACAATCGCATGATGGCCATAATCCCACTGCCGGAGCTTCAGACCACACAAACTGCGAATACCGGAATTCGCACCATCGGCTGCAGCCACCAGCCCGGCACTGATGGACCGGCCGTCCGTCAGGGTCAGAACGGCCATGTCAGAATCACTGCCGGCAATGGTCAGGTCCTCGACCACCGCAGGGCACAACAGCTCCACATTGGGCATGTCCTCCAATCGTTGCAGCAGCGCCCCGACGATCAGTGCATTCTCCACAATATGGCCCAGGTTGGGCTGACGCACATCGGCGCAGTCAAACTCGATATGACCGGTGCCATCGGCTTCCCAGATTTCCATACGATGGTAGGCGCAGACACGCTGCGCCGCGATCAACGACCAAACGCCCATTTGATCGAACAATTGTCGGGAGGATTCCGTCAGCGCCACGACCCGGGGATCAAAGCTGCTCGACAGGTCGGGCATCGTAAAGGGACGGGCTTCCAGAACCCCGATGCGCAGTGACTGTCCCCAACTGGACCCGGCGATCAGCACGGCCAGACTGGCACCGACCATACCGGCACCCACGACGACAATATCAAACGACTTTTCGGTCACCCGCTCTTTTTCAGCCACCGGTGGTATTTCCCAACGTATTGCCTAACATGGCCCCCAACATGGGCGTTCCCCGGGTCTCCAGCCCCATACCGAGCCGGGTAAATTGATGGCGCAGCAGCGGCACCGTATCCAGTGCCAGCAAACCGGTGTTGCGCAACAACGCCATCGGGATGGAATGCATGCCGAATACCCGGGGGAGCAAATCGCTCAGTAAAATGGTCTGCTGCTGGTCCAGTTGCTGTCGCTGAAGGTACTGTTGCAGCACGCTTAACTCCCCCGGGGTCTGGTGGTTTTCCGCTGCCTCACCCAGTGTCTCCGCCAGCACAGCCACATCGCGCAGGGCGAGATTGAATCCCTGCCCCGCCACCGGGTGCAACGAATGCGCAGCATTGCCGACCACAACCAGGTGCCTGCGCACCTGTTCTTCACTGGTGATCAGACTCAGGGGATACACCTGCCGACTCCCCACCCGGACAAAGGGTCCCAACCGATAGCCAAACCGCTGCTGTAACCGGGCGAGAAATTCCGCCTCATCGGCTGCCAGCAATTCAGCCGCCTGCTCTGGCGGCATGGTCCAGACCATTGCACAGCGGTGCTCTCCGGCCATTGGCTGCAGTGGCAACATGGCCATTGGGCCAAGATCGGTAAAGCGCTCATAGGCGATGCCGCCATGATCCAGCTGCAACCCGATATTGGCGACCACAGCAGCCTGCCCATAATCCTTGCACCGTGAATCAATCGCCAGCTGTTGACGGGTTTGGGAATGTGCACCATCGGCCACCACCAGCAGATCGGCACTGATCATCTCTACGGCATCCGTGTCATCGGAAGAAACCTGCAACTGCATACCGCGACTCGACGGGCTGACGGCCGCGACCTGAGCCGGTGCTGTCAACTCGACATCCGGCGCCCGCTGCAGCGCAGCCATCAATACGTCGCCCAGCTGGCGGTTCTCGACCACATAACCCAGCGCGGGCAGGTTCTGTTCGGCAGCCGTGAGCCGCGTCCTGCCAAAATGGCCCCGATCTGAAACGTGTACTTGACGGATCTCGGTGAGACCTTCATCCAGTGATTGCCAGAGCCCCAGCAACTCAAAAATTTCCCGGCTGCTGTGAGAAAGCGCTGTAGAGCGCCCGTCGAAACTCGGCGGCAGGGTTGCATTGCTATGCAGGGGAAAGGATTCAATGACCCGGATGCGCCAGCCTGCCTTCAGGTGGGACAGCAGCAAGGCCAGACTGACCCCCACCATGCCACCGCCGACAATAGCGATATCCACCGCAGATTCGGAGGCAGCGCGGCCCGTCATTTGCCGGCCATCAGGGTTTCAATATCACTGGTTGTCTTGGGCGCATCGGCGCTCAGCACTACCGCGCCCGCACCACTCAACAGGATGTCATCTTCAATACGTATGCCAATGCCCCGCCAGCGTTCATCGACCCGGGTATTATCCCTGGCAATATAAATCCCGGGTTCGACGGTCAGAACCATCCCGGACTCCAGCAATCGCCACTCATCGTGCACCTTGTAATCGCCCACATCGTGGACATCCATACCCAGCCAATGGCCGGCGCGGTGCATATAGAAGTCGCGATAGGCGCCGGTTTCAACCAGCTCATTCCGCTCACCATCGAGAATACCCAGTTCAACCAGACCGTCAGTGATGACTCTCACCGTGGTCTGGTGAGGTTCATTCCAGTGATTGCCCGGTTTACAGGCTTCGATGGCTTCAAGCTGGGCCTGCAATACCACGTCATAAATCGCTTTCTGTTCAGCCGAGAAACGGCCGTTCACCGGGAATGTGCGGGTAATGTCAGAGGCATAGTGCTCCAGCTCACATCCTGCATCGATCAATACGAGGTCACCACTGGTCAGCTTGGCACTGTTTTCCACGTAGTGAAGAATACAGCCGTTGGCACCCCCACCGACGATAGAGTTGTAGGCCGGGAAACGTGCACCGGCCATGGCGAATTCGTGTTCGATCTCGGCCTGCAACTGATACTCGTACATGCCCGGACGACAGACCTGCATGGCGCGGCAATGGGCTCTAGCAGAAATACTCGCCGCCGCCCGCATGATCTTCTGCTCACCGGCACTCTTGAATAACCGCAACTCATGTAAAAAATGATCGAGATCGACAAGCTCCCCCGGCGGACTGGCCCCGGCCCTCGAGCGGGAACGGATACTGTTGATCCACTCCATAAGGTGGCGATCGAAAGAGGGATCCCGACCCATTGCGTAATAGACCTTTTCTCGGCCCTCGAGCAGACCCGGCAGAATGTCGTCAATATCGTCGATGGGGAACGCGTCGTCTGCACCGTATTCGCTACATGCTCCCTCCGGACCAGCCCGGTAGCCATCCCATATTTCGCGCTCGGGATTGCGCTCCCGGCAAAACAGGAGGAACTGGCCCTGTTCGCGACCGGGGATGAGTACCAGCACGGCCTCGGGCTCCGAAAAACCGGTCAGATAATAAAAATCACTATCCTGCCGATAGGGGTAATGCGTATCCCGATTACGAATGCGCTCGGCAGCGCCGGTGATGACGGCAATGCTGTTATCTGTCATCAGCTCCATAAGCGTCCGGCGGCGGCGGGCAAATTCCTGCTTGCTGATCATATGATTACGGTGTCTCCGGACAAGATCCTGGCGGTAAAAATCTAGTGAAGTGTTGGGGATAGGGGGTCATCGACTTTCTTGTTCAACTCCGCATAGACCAATAGTACGGCCACCCTGACGTATTCGACCAGTTCAGTATAACTGACCTCGTCTTCTTCACTTTCTTCATCCAGGGTTCCGATCTGGGAAATGGCGGCCAGATCACCCAGCGCATCGGCGATATCCCCGGTCAACGTCGCGTCTTCGGAAAGTCCGGCGCTACCGAGACCGAACAGGAAGCCCTGACACCATTCTCCCAATGACAGCAGGCGCTGATTCAGCTCCACTTCGTCACCTGGCAGCAAGGGTTGAAACTCATAGGTGCCACTGCTGATCGATTCAAGTGACAAAAGGTGCAGATCCGGCAATACGTCGCCGAGATCCTCCACCCGCTCCCTGACCACATCAAGCAACTGGCAGGCCATGGTGATTAATTCTTCTCCCCCGGCATGCTGGCCGCCACTGATACGACCACACAACAAGCCATGCAACTCTGCAGGGCTACCCGGCAAATTCGCGCGTAAAAACGCATCGGCAATGTCATTAAAGTCCATATCCACCTGTATTTCCGGCAAGCAAATGAAGGGGGAATCCTACCACCCTTCCAAAGGCCAAGCATCCCGCCGTATGACAGAAATAAAAACCCCAGCCTCCATAACAGACTAGACAATATTTCTCGAAGCACTGTAAGGATTATTGACCGGCGTGTTAGGGCACAATATAGTGGTCTGCAATTATATTCACGGTTGGGTCCATGTCAGAAGATTTACAAACCCTTGAACAGAAAATTGATCGACTGATCAATATCTGTGCGCGCCTGCAGAAAGAAAACCTCTCCCTGCGCGAGCGTGAATCAACCCTTTTAAAGGAACGCAGCAAGCTCCTGGAAAAAAATGAACTGGCTCGCAACCGGGTTGAGCACATGATTGTCAGACTCAAAAACCTCAATAACGAAGGCTGAACCGGATGAACCCGCAGACTGTCAACATCCGCATTCTCGACAAGGAATATCAGGTCAGTTGTCCACCAGAAGAGCGCGATGCCCTGCTGCTCTCTGCCCGAGCACTGGATGAGCGCATGCGTTCAATCCGCAACAGTGGTGGCGTTATCGGACTGGAGCGTATTGCCGTGATGGCGGCATTGAACCTCACCTATGACCTGTCCAAGTTGGAAGCACAAACCGCCAGCCATAGCCTTTCCGCTGAGGCTTTTCAGCGTCTGGACCGTAAACTTTCCTCCGCCCTGGAAAGTTTTGAGCCTTCCACCTCCTCCTTTTAACGACTCTCTGAGCTATACTGTGAGGACGCCCTGGAGTGTTTGCCAGTCGACAAGTCCTTGAGCCGATAATCTGTAACCTGGAGGGTAACAGTCTGTACGGTGTGCAAGTCCGCGTGACGGAAAGCCTAAAGTATTGCGTTACCCACCACCTTGAACTTTACGGTTCAAGGCCACATTGACAGCGGCACTTCCGGGGATCCTACAATCAACACCCAATAAGACCGAGCAGCGATGGACAACAAAGCCATTCGTAAAGAGATGCGCCAAAAACGCCAGTCGCTGTCCGCACCACAGCAAGCCGATGCCAGTCACGGACTTGCCCGGCAATTATGTCGGCTACCGGTCTTTCTGTTTGGCAAGAACATCGCTTTCTATCTGGCCAATGACGGCGAAATAGACCCGTGTATAGCGATGGGAATAGCCGAAGCGGCCGGCAAAGCCTGCCACATACCCGTCTTGCACCCACTGAAACAGAATCGTTTGCACTTTGTCCGCTACCGCACAGGACAACCGCTGACAGGCAACCGCTTCGGTATAGCCGAGCCCCCCCTGCGCCGCAACCGGATCGTTCCGCTACTTGCCATAGACGTGGTTCTTTTACCTATGGTCGCCTTTGACAGACAGGGCAACCGGCTGGGCATGGGCGGCGGCTTTTACGACCGCACGCTGAGTCAGAGTTTCAGGCTGACCAAATTCATCGGTTTAGCCCACAGCTGTCAGGAAACTGATAGTATTGCTCCGCAACCCTGGGATATCCCGTTACAAGCCATCGTTACCGAACGGGATATTATTCAGATTCGTTAGTCCAGTCAGGTCAAGAAGCCTTTTCAATATGCGCAAAACCAAAATTATTTGTACCATAGGACCTGTTACCGAGTCCTACGACATGCTGGAACAGCTGGCCGACGCTGGCATGAACGTGGTGCGACTCAATATGTCACACGGCGACCATGAATCCCACGCCAGGGTTATCAAGGCAGTTCGAACCCTCAACAAAAAACGCCACCATCCGATTGCCGTCCTGATAGACACGCAGGGCCCTGAAATTCGCACCGGTGACATCCACAATGAACTCGACCTGAAGCAAGGCGATGAAATCTCGGTGGTTGCTCGGGGCGAGGACGACGTGGAGGCAAGCTCCATTCGGATCAATTATGAAAACCTGATCGACGATGTGGAGATCGGCGATAAAATTACTGTGGATAACGGCCTGATCAATCTCGAGGTTCTCAGCAAGGAAGATCGCGTAATGCGCTGCCGCGTCGTCGATGGTGGCGTACTGAAAAGCAAGCGCCATGTGAATTTACCCGGCATCAGGGTAAACCTTCCGGCCATTACCGAAAAAGACAAGCGCGATATTGAATTCGCCATCGAACAGGAGGTGGACTTTATTGCGCTCTCTTTCGTGCGCGACGCTGAAGATATTCACCAACTCCACCAACTGCTCGGGGATAAAGCCGACAAAATCAAGGTAATCTCCAAGATCGAAGACCAGGAAGGCGTCAAAAACGTCCGGGAAATCATCAAGGTGTCGGACGGTTTGATGGTGGCGCGGGGCGATCTCGGAGTGGAGATCGCTATTGAAAAACTGCCCCGGGTACAACGGCGCATTATTCGTCTCTGCGCCCAGGAGGGTAAACGGGTCATCGTTGCCACCCACATGCTGGAATCCATGATTGAAAACCCCATGCCCACCCGCGCCGAAGTCACGGATGTGGCCAATGCCGTCTATGAAGAAGCCGACGCCATCATGTTGTCCGGCGAAACCACCATCGGCAAATACCCGGTTAAATGTGTGGAGATCCTCGATCGCATCGCCCGTTCCATTGAACTCAGTCGGGGCCTTCGCTTTACCGATAACCTGATTCTCAAAAATGACAAGGAAGAGATTGCCGCCGCCGCCGTGAAGCTGGCTGAATCAATCAAAGCCAAAGCCATTATTGTACCCACCCGCCGGGGACGCATGGCAGGTTATGTCACCAACTGCCACCCCCAGGCACCGATTATCTGCGCCTTTACCAACGACAGTCGCACTCGCCGTCAGCTGGTTCTGAACCGCAACGTCCTGAGTTTTCGCATCAACTTCAGTGAAGACCCGGAAAAAACCCTCGCCACAGCGGCCAACATCCTCATTGAACGGGCCGAGTTTACCCCGGAGGACCGACTGGTGGTTATTTCCGACGCCCTCGCCGGATCCGGCATTGATGCCATACAGATCCGAAAACTGGGGGATCTGTTGAAAGTGCCTATCGAGTAGCACCAGGCAAGACGATGCTTAAGGTCGGCCGAATACTGGCAACGCTTCTCATCAGCGGGCTCCTCGCAACTGATGTCGTATTCGGCGACACCGTCGAACCAGCCAATGTGATTCTTTTTATCGGCGATGGCATGGATGAACACCAAATCACCATGGCACGCAATTACCTACTCGGGCCGGAAGAAGGTCTCCTGGCGATGGAACAATTGCCGGTGCGCAGTTCTGCCCAGGTACAGACCCTGCTGGAAAACCGGCCAGACCGGTTCACTTTTATCGCCGATAGCGCCAACTCCGCATCGACGCTGGCCACCGGCCAACTCACCAGCACCGGGCGCATTGCCACCAGCGCCGGAACAGACTTCGACCAGCCCACTATCCTGCAGGCCGCTCGCGAATCCGGATTTCTCACAGGGCTGGTCACCACCGCCAGTCTGACCGATGCCACCCCCGCCGCTTTTGTTGCCCATACAGCACACCGCAACTGTCAGGGACCAGAGGATATGAATCGCCCCATCAGCTACGCGCCGCCCTCTCAGCAGTGCGCCATCGACTCGAAACAACAGGGCGGTCCCGGCTCCATCGCAGAACAACTCATTGATGCCCGCGTTGATGTCTTACTTGGTGGCGGAAAAAAATACTTTGCCCAGAAAAATCATGTGGGTGCGCAACTGCTGGACCAGGCCAGGTCTCATGGCTATCAACTGATCGACCATATCGGCCAAAGGGATGCATCGGATCAGCCACGACTGCTCGGCCTGTTTTCACCGGGACATCTGCCGGTGGAATGGATCGGCAGCGGCGACCGCAAAGCCGAGGCTGTCGAACTGGCGTCAGGAAAACCCGTGTTCGCCACGCCTTTTGGCTGCCTGAAAAATCCCCGACACAACGGCATACCGACATTGGCCCAAATGACCCGAAAGGCACTTACCCGGTTATCCAGAGACCCTTCGCGAGGGTTTTTTCTGATGGTCGAGGGAGCATCCATCGACAAGCAGGCCCATCGGCGCAACCCCTGTGGTCAGATTGGGGAATTGAGCGCACTGGACAGTGCAGTGGCGGTCGCACGCGAATTTGCCAAACAACATCCCGGCACCCTGATCATCGTCACGGCAGATCATGGTCAGGCCGGCCAGATTTTACCTCTGCCAGACAACTATATGGCCTTGACCGAATCGTTGAAAAGCCCCCAATACCCCCCGGGGCATTACGCCGTACTGAAAACCCGGCACGGTGACCTGATGGCTGTGGGCTATGCCACCAACGCTCCACCCCACGGGGGATGGGAACAGCACACAGGGGTCGATGTTCCCGTGTTTCTGGAGGGAATTGACGGGCAGGAAGTTCCAACGTTGATGAGCCAGCGGGATATTTTCCGGTTAATGCGAGCGCATTTGCAGCTGCCCTGAGTGGCTGCGCCGATAATCCTGCTAACCCAGCAGGATGCCGACACCCAGCAGCACCGGAGTCAACAACACCAACAATACATTCTTGCCCAGGGCGGGCACCATGGCCGGAATATCGCCACCACTACCCAGCAGATCACGAGTAATCAGCAGTCCCTGTGGCAGGGTGGTTAATGCCAGCAATGCCGGCCACGGCAACAGACCAAGCACCACGCCGATCACCACAGAACCGTATGCGCCAAGCAGCAACAACCGGTAAATACGAACACTGGCCACCACCCCCAGCAATACCGGAAAATGACGTCGACCCACCGCCCGATCTGCATCGATATCCGGGAGCTGATTGAGCAATAACAGGGCATTGACCAGAAAGAACACCGCCCAGCCAACGGATTGTCCAGCGGCGAAAAAATCCCCTGTCAAAACATAGACGGTCCCGTTAACCATCAGCAGCCCGAAACCCACACCGGGGGATACCAGGCACGCCATCGGCATTCGGTTTATCAGGCGGGTGTAGGCAACGATAATCAATCCACCCAACAGGCCCAGCGAGAGAATTCCCGGTCCCACCCGCCATGAAAAGTAGACGCCGATCAGCACCATGAGCAGAAAAGCACCGATAAAAAGCCACAGTGCAGTGCCCAGCAGAAAAGGCCGGTCGGGCAGCGTCCCGCTACCACCGCTGAACGGCGTTCGATGGGTGATATTATCGAGGCCGCTTTTAAAGTCCTGGTATTCGTTGAGCGCGTTGACCGCCACATGAGCCGCCAGTGCGCCCACAACAATCAACAACAGCAGATCCAGTGGCAATCTGCCGGTTAGCTGAAAACTGACCGCGGCAGCTGGAAACAGTACCGCCAGCGTCAACAGCAGGAAAGGGCCTCTGGCAATCGCAAATATGGCCTGGAATCGCCGGGCTATCAGCACGAGATGACCTCCCCATTTTCCCCAGACGCTAGCTCAGAAAAAACTGGTAAGCGGGATTTTGGGTCTCTTCCTTCCAGGTGTAACCCAGCTGGTCAAGGAACTGACTCACCAGCTTCTGTTCGCCCAATGGCACCTGCAGGCCCACCAGAACCCGTCCATAGGCAGCGCCGTGGTTGCGATAGTGGAACATGGAAATATTCCACTGCCCACCCAGCTGGTTGAGGAAATTCATCAGTGCTGCAGGCCGCTCGGGAAACTCAAAGCGGTACACCACCTCTTCGGTCGCCTCCGGCGCACGGCCGCCGACCATATGACGAATGTGCAGCTTGGCCATTTCGTTGTCAGTCATATCCACCAGCGGATACCCCTTGTCGGTCAGATCCGCCACCAGTTGCTGACGATCCTCATCACCGGAGACCTGCACACCGACAAAGATATGGGCCTCGGCGGGATCGCCCATGCGGTAGTTGAACTCGGTAATGTTGCGCTTGCTGAGAGAGGTGCAAAAGGCCTTGAAGCTGCCCGGTTGTTCGGGAATCGTCACCGCCAGAATCGCCTCGCGTTTTTCACCGATTTCCGTGCGCTCGGAGATATAGCGAAGCCTGTCAAAATTGATATTGGCGCCACAATCCACCGCCAGTAGCGTCTGCCCTTTTACACCGGTGCGCTCGACATATTTTTTCAGTCCGGCCAGACCCAGTGCCCCGGCGGGCTCACAAATGGATCGGGTATCCTCGAAGGTATCCTTGATCGCCGAACAGATCTCGTCCACCGACACGGTAATCACTTCATCAATGCTATTGCGGAGCACCCGAAAGGGCTCCTTGCCGATCTGGGCCACGGCCGCGCCGTCGGCGAATAGCCCCACATGCTTTAGGCGAACCCGACGACCCGCTTTCATCGCGGCATCAAGACAGGCCGCATCCTCCGGCTCCACGGCGATCACCTTGACTTCAGGTCGCACATACTTAATGTATGCCGCCATCCCCGCCGCCAAACCGCCACCCCCAACCGCAATGAACACCGCATCAAGCGGACCGGATACCTGCCGTAAAATTTCCATCGCAATGGTGCCCTGACCGGCAATCACATCGGGATCATCAAACGGGTGGATATACGTCATGCCCTTTTCCGTCACCAGCTTAAGCGCATAGTCCGAGGCTTCATCATAGGTGTCACCCTGCAGGACGACCTTTGCCCCACGGGCCCGTACCGCATTGACCTTGATCTGTGGTGTGGTGGTCGGCATGACAATGATTGCCTTGACACCCAGTTTTTTGGCGGCCATGGCGAGGCCCTGGGCGTGATTTCCCGCCGATGCAGCGACCACGCCTTTGGCGAGTTGCTCTTCAGTGAGGCAGAGCATCTTGTTGTAAGCCCCGCGCAACTTAAAGGAAAACACCGGTTGCAAATCTTCCCGTTTCAGTAGCACCCGGTTACCGAGACGCTGGGACAATTGTGCGGCCTCATCTACCGGGGTTTCCACCACCAGATCATAGATACGGGCATTTAGGATACGTTTTACGTAGTTTTGTGGCATTTTTCTGGATACTGTCCAATTAGGTTATCAACGGGCAATAGTAAATTTTCCCCTCTGACAACACCAGCGCTGCGGGGGATTATCTGTCTTTTCGTCCGTTGATCCGTATAATCAGCCTCTTCTGAAATCGGGCAAACAGAACCATGAGCGCACCATCGAACAGCCAGGATGCCATGAAACAGGCCGTCGCCGCCGCCGCTGTGGAATTCACTTTGCAACGCATCGACGACAAAAGCACCATTGGCATTGGTACCGGCTCAACGGCCAATGCCTATATCGACTTGCTGGCAGAACACAAAGCCAAAATAACGGGTACGGTTGCCAGCTCCGAGTCCTCAGCCGAGCGGTTGCGGAGCCATGGTATTCCCGTCTACGACCTGAACAGTGTCGATGAGATTACCCTGTATGTGGACGGTGCCGACGAGGTAAACCCCCACCTGGAGCTGATCAAGGGTGGCGGCGGCGCCCTCACCCGCGAAAAAATCGTTGCGGCGGTGGCTCGCGAATTTCTCTGTATTGCCGACCAGTCCAAGTGGGTCGAACATCTGGGCACCTTTCCACTACCGGTGGAAGTGATCCCCATGGCACGCAGTCATGTGGCTCGTGAACTGGTCAAGCTGGGTGGTGATCCGGTCTACCGGCAAGGTGTAGTGACAGATAATGGCAACGTCATTCTCGACGTACACCACCTTTTCCCCATCAGTCCGGTACGCAAACTGGAAGAGCAGATCAACAATATCACCGGGGTGGTCTGCAATGGCCTGTTTGCCCTGCGCCCGGCAGATGCCCTGATGCTCGGCACATCGACCGGCGTCAAGACCATCTACCCGGGCTGACTGCTGTCAGCGGCGCTACATCACCTGTAGGGGCGGTTCTGCCATCGCGGCGAACTGCTCGCGCAATTCAAGAATGTGTTCACTCCAGTAACGCACCGTATTGAACCAGGGAAACCCCATGGGGAAGGCAGGATCGCTCCAGCGACGCGCCAACCAGGCCGCGTGATGAATAATCCGCAGTGAGCGAAAAGCTTCCACCAGCTGCAATTCGCGTGGGTGAAAATCAAAGAACTGATTGTAGCCGTCAATAATTTCCGATAATTGCGCTGTCTGGCGATCCCGGCTCCCGGACAGCAGCATCCAGATATCCTGAATGGCCGGTGCCATTCGCGCATCGTCCAGATCGACAAAATGTGCATTGTCATCACGCCACAGGATATTACCGGCATGGCAATCCCCATGAACCCGGATATAGTCGATGGAACCGGCATTGGCAATCGTTTGATCCACTGCCTGGAGCAGATCCCTCACCAATGAGTCGTAGGCTTCCTTTAGCTCGGAGGGAATAAACTGTTTGCTGACCAGTGCTGCGGCTTCATGGCCAAAAATCCTGCTGGTCAGGGTTGGCCGGTACACAAAGGGGCGCACGGCCCCCACGGCGTGGATACGTCCCAGCAATTTGCCCAGCAAATAGAGATTATCGAGATTATCCAGCTCTGGACCATACCCCCCTTTCCTCGGGTACAGCGCAAAACGGTAGTCCTTGTATTCGAACAGGCTGCGCCCCCGCTCATCGCGAATGGGGGCCACCACGGGCAACTCATGGGCTTCCAGTTCAAAACAGAACTGGTGCTCTTCGAGGATCTGATCGTCGCTCCAGCGACCGGGGCGATAAAACTTGCTAATTAACGGCTGACGATCCTCTATGCCAATCTGGTAAACCCGATTTTCATAGCTATTGAGGGGGAATTGCCGCCCATCACAGTGATAACCAATGCTCTCCACTGCATCCATGACAATCTCAGGGCCGAGCCGATAAAACGGCTGCTCCTCAGGATTGGCAACATGAGTGACATCCTGCTGGTCATCGCCGTTCATGAAGAGGCAACATTGTGGTCTGTGAGTAGTTGCCTGCTGGTTCGAATAACATTTGCATACAAGAGTAATCCCAGCCCCCAAAGCACCATGCCTGACCACAGCAACCAATGCAGGAACTGCTCACCGACCAGTATCTCTGACACTGTCATCGCGCCCACAATCGCAAGCAAGGGTATAGCCAGAATCAGTGGTGAGAACCGCCCACTGCTGTCCAGTTTTGCCAGTAAACCCATCACATAGGCTGCGACAAAAAATCCGGCAGCACCCAGTAGACCATACGCCGTGAGATAACCGGTTTTGTCCGGTTTAACCTGCAATAAAAAAACGGCCACCAACACCAGCACCCCCGCCACAGCAACGGGCAGCAAAAAACCCAGGCGGGCCGCCAAAACTGCGCTCAGCAAAGCACCGCAGACTCTGGCCAGCAAAAGAAGCATGATCGCCGAAGCACCCAACCCCAATACCGGCTGCACTGTTTCAAACTGCAGTTGATGCGACGACCAGAACAGGCCACACCCCAAAAAGATCAACAACCCGGCCACTGCCACCTGAAGCAACTGTTTGTCGGCCTGACTGTTGCGACTGCTGAGCAGACTCAGACGTTTGGCGCCGCTGGTGGGCAGCAGGCGGCTCAGCAATACCGTCAGGAATGCCAACCCGGCCAGCGCCAATAGCACCTGCTTGGGGTCGATACCCGGTGCAAACGACGGCACCAGAAAAGTGAGCCCAGCAGCCGTCAGGGCCTGGACGAGAAGTGCCCAGGCAAAACTGCTGACCGGTTTCGCCGTATCGCCCAGACAACTGACCACCACACTCAGCCCGAAACCGGCAAAAAGACCCGCCAGACCATGGCAGACCATCAGCCACAGAGCGCCGGAGGCCAGAGCTGCTCCCGATAAGGCGAGGGCAGAGCCGAGCCCTCCAATCAAGACCAAACGCCGCCAATCACCCAAACGGATAAAAAATAATGCCAGCCCCGAGGCCAGCAGTGCCCCTGCCGAAAAGAGTCCCGGTAACAGCCAGTGGTGCAATGACACAGCCGCCGCCAGGTCCTGCTGAAAATAGGGCAACGCCTGCCAGTAAAATGACAGACACAACCCCACCAGTATGGCTATCAAGCGCACACCAAAACGGTTCACATCCACACGTTTCTTTTCAAACAGAATTGAAGACATTTCCGTTATCCGCCCCTCGCTTTGAAAGGGGGGTACTTTGCTGCCTGCAGAAATAAATGTCCAGATGGATTTATTGTAATGAAACGACTGGCCGACCTGGCTGTGGTGACATCAATTTGTCACAGCAACTTCATTTTTCTGACATAGAGGCTTGCTAGCCTCGTCAGCGAATATGAAAAGAAATGAAAAGGAAAAAGCCATGAACAAGGTACAACAAACAAAACATAACGAACCCTCTATCAACAACTTGATGCGCGAACAGGCCGCCAACTTCTTTGTTGAGGTAACAGGCTCCGGCGAACGTATTTACCACTGGATTGATACCCGGGTAGATATGTTGTCCAGCACCAAGCTTTGGGAAATTTTGCGTATCTCGGAAATACCCGGCTGTGATCTGGAGGCGGCTTTCATCAATGCGATTACCGATGAGCTGATTCGCCGCACCGATTATTTTGACGGTCGCCCACAGCTGCCGAGGCACTGACTGGCAGAACCGGGAGTTCCGGTAACCGCTATCTTCAGAGCAGCAATACTATTCGTTGCTCAAGCCCACGAATGCAAACCGCTTCATCGTTACCCCATTCCGTTCGACCATCTCGTCGAACATGGCCAGCGGGCGAACCCACAGCTGGCTCTCGCCATAAAGTGGCCGATAGACCACATGCCAGTCACCGGTTTCACTGTGACGGGCCAAACCGGTCACCTCATACAAGTTACCCTTGAAATGTCGGTAACGTCCCAGCGGAATCAATGTCCCGTCACTCCAAAAAACCTCCCGAGGGCTTTGACCCAGAGGATATTAAACTGAACTAAAGGACCTCAAGGATCTTTTCTGCGGCACTGACATCGACCTTGCCCTCAGGTTCTATCGCCAGATGAGTCACCACCCCATCCTCTGCAACCAGGGCAAACCGCTGGCAGCGCATACCCATACCGTGACCAGTGGCATCCATCTCGAGACCCATTTTTTTGGTGAATTCGCCATTGCCATCGGCCAGCATCATTAGCACGTCGGCATTCTGATCCTTGCTCCAGGCACCCAACACAAAGGCGTCATTGACCGCCATACAGACAATGGTATCGACCCCTTTTGCCTTGATACGATCCGCGTGGGTCACATAACCCGGCAGGTGGCTGAGAGAGCAGCCGGGGGTGAATGCCCCTGGCACGGCAAAAAGCACAACCTTTTTACCCTTGAAGACATGATCAGTGGTGATATTTTCCGGACCCTTTTCACCCGGGGTTTTGAGAGTCAAAGCGGGAATAGTGTCGCCAACAGAAATAGTCATAACTACACCTTAATTATCCATAATAGAAAACTTGATCCGGCACACAAAACCGAAAAGAGAAAGGATTCGGCATGGAACGCCGGTCGCCACGTATCAGCGTGCCACCACTTCGGTAGACACGGCAATCAGGTCACCCAACTCTACCAAAAGCTGGTCACCGGGGGCCAGAGGGCCAACGCCGGCGGGCGTGCCGGTGAGGACAATGTCGCCAGGCATCAACGTAAAAAAACCGGAGATATAGGCGATCAGCTGCGCAACCGGTGTCAACATCATGGCGGTACTGCTCTGCTGGCGCAAGTCACCATTGACCGTCAATCGTATTGGCAAGTCCTGCAGATCGGTGACCCGGGTACGATCCACAAATGCAGAAGTGGGGCAGGCCCCATCAAAGGCCTTGGCCTTATCCCAGGGAAGCCCTTTCTGTTTGAGTTGCGATTGCAGCTCGCGCAGGGTGAGATCCAGCGCCACACCAACCCCGGCAATCGCAGCGTCGGCCTCCTGTTCGCTGCACTGGCTCAGTTGTTCGCCAATCAGCACCGCCATTTCTATCTCATGGTGGCAGGCACCCAGGGTAGTCGGTATCGCAATCGGTTGTTCCAGAGATGCCAACGCCGTCGATGGCTTCAGGAACAATACCGGCTCGGCGCCGGGCTGGCTGTTCATCTCGCTGATATGATCCCGGTAATTAAGCCCCACGCATACCACCTTGCCCGCGGGAATCTGCCCGGAAAGGCCATCAGCAAAATGAATACAGTGATCAAAGTAATGCATTGTCGAGCCCCTTTCTGTCGCTGAGTGCAAACCAACCCCTGACGATCCGATAGACATAGCAGATGTAGACCATTTGCGTGAGATACCTCAACTACCCGCTCGCTTGAGGCACGGCCTTTTTCACTGTTCCGTCCGAAACGGTAAGCCGCGTCGCATACCCTAGCTGTGACGGCACATTCTCATCCGATATCAGTGGAGCCTCTGGTCAGACTGCATCAAATATCTTGCCCGGATTCATGATGCCATTGGGGTCGAACACCTGCTTGACCTGTCGCATCAACTGCACTTCTGTGGCGGAGCGCGAGTATTCAAGGTAATCCTTTTTCAACAAACCGACGCCGTGTTCGGCAGAGATACTACCGTTGAATTGCCCCACCAGCGCTGCGATCTGCTTGCTGGCCACGCTGCATTGTCCGGCGAACTGCTCCACAGGCAGGTCATCCGGTTTCAGAATGTTCAGGTGCAGATTGCCATCGCCGATATGGCCGTACCAGACCAGCTCAAAGTTTGGGTATTCTGCGGCAGCCAGTGATTCCACCTCGGCGAGAAATTCCGGCATGCGCGAAACATTCACGCTGATGTCATTTTTATAGGGCTTCCAGCGGGACAGGGTCTCCGACATATCCTCGCGCAATTTCCAGAGATTCTCCGCCTGCGAGAGGCTCTGACTGATGACGCCATCAAGTACCCAGCCCTCCATGACACAGGTTTCAAACAGTGACATCGCCTGATCCAGCTGCGTCTCGGACAGTGCCTCGAATTCCACCAGTGCATAAAACGGTGCTTCAGATTCAAAGGGTGCGGGTACCTCGCTGTGGGCCAATACTTTTTCCATACCGTTGTGGGTAAAGAATTCGAAGGCCGTCAGCTCCATACCATCATTGTAGGTTTTCAGGACATCGATAATGCTGGGAAAATCCACTACCCCTAACACCAGTACACTCAACTCCTTTGGCGGCCGGGTGAGCCCAATGGTGGCCTCGGTGATAATGCCCAAAGTGCCCTCGGAACCAATGAACAGGTGCCGGAAGTCCAGACCCGTATTGTTCTTCACCAGGCCGTGATTCAGCTCGAGGATATCGCCATTGCCACTGACCACCTTCAGACCAAGCACCCAGTTGCGGGTCATGCCATAGCGAATGACTTTGATACCGCCAGCATTGGTCGCAATATTGCCACCAATCTGGCTTGAGCCGGTCGATGCGAAATCAACCGGATAGAATAACCCCTGTTGCTCGGCAAAGGTCTGCAACTGCTGGGTGATCATGCCTGCCTGCACCGTCACACTGCGGTCAATGGCATTAAATGCCACCACCTCGTTCATCCGGTCCAGCACCAGGACGATCTCACCGTTCAGGGCCACAGCACCGCCACTGAGGCCTGTGCGACCTCCTGAGGGAACCACTGCGATGCGCTCGGCATTGGCCAGCTGAATAATGGCCTGTACCTCCTCGGTGCTCCCCGGCAATACCACGACGCCAGGTGACGGAGACCAGAGAGTCGTGCGATCGACGCCGTATTGCTGAAATGAAGTTTCATCCGTCAGCACACGCTGTTGACCGACGATCTCACGTAATTTCTCAATGACCGGGGGGGCAACAGTCATCTGGCGGACCTCCACAAAAAGGGGCAGTTATCGAAGGGCGTGCATGGTATCATAGCCGCCTTTTTTTCAGGTAGCAGTACGGGCCACCCAACCGAGGAGTGTATGGTCAATTTTTCTCTCGATAAGTCCAAGATCAAATTTCTCCTGCTTGAGGGCGTGCATCACTCTGCGGTAGAGACGCTCAAAGCTTCTGGCTACAGCAACGTCGAGTATCTTAAAGCGGCGCTGTCAGAAGAACAGCTGATCGAAAAGATCCGGGACTTCCACTTCGTCGGGATTCGCTCCCGCACCCAACTCAACCGCCAGGTATTTGAAGCTGCCAGACGGTTGATCGGCGTGGGCTGTTTCTGCATCGGCACCAATCAGGTGGATCTGCAGGCAGCCACAGAACACGGCATAGTGGTATTTAACGCGCCCTACTCCAATACCCGCAGTGTCGCAGAATTGATTATTGCTGAGACCATCATGCTGATGCGCGGCATTCCCGAAAAGAATGCTGCTGCCCACCGCGGTGACTGGCTCAAGACTGCCACAGCCTCTCACGAAGTACGAGGTAAAACCCTCGGCATTGTTGGCTACGGCAATATCGGCAGTCAGCTCAGCGTCATGGCCGAATCCATGGGCATGCGGGTGAAGTTTTACGATGTTGTCACCAAGCTCCCCCTAGGCAATGCTGAACAGGTCGGTTCTCTCAGGGAGCTATTGGAACTGGCCGATGTGGTTTCACTCCACGTACCCGACAACCCCGCCACGCGCAACATGATTCGTGCAGAACAGCTTGCTGCCATGAAAACCGGCGCAATCCTGATCAATGCCGCTCGCGGCAAAGTAGTGGATATTGATGCACTGTGCGACCGACTGGAAAACAAACAACTCGGTGGTGCAGCCATTGATGTTTTCCCGGTTGAGCCGAAGTCCAACCAGGAAGAATTTGTATCGCCTCTGCGCAAGTATGACAACGTCATATTGACACCGCACATTGGCGGCTCCACCCAGGAAGCGCAGGAAAATATTGGCCTGGAAGTCGCTGAGAAACTGGTCAGGTACAGCGATACCGGTGCCACCATCAGCGCTGTCAACTTTCCCCAGGTATCGCTGCCTTCCCACAGTGGTGCCCACCGTTTGTTGCATGTACACCACAATGTGCCAGGCGTTATGACGGCCATCAACCATGTGTTTTCAGACAACAACATCAATATCAGCAGCCAATATTTGCAGACCAATGAATCCGTTGGCTATGTGGTGCTGGACGTGGACAGGGAATACAGTGATGTGGCACTGAAGGCGTTAAAGGCCATTGATGGCACCATTCGCTGCCGGGTTTTGTTCTAGGATCTCACCAGAGACCGGTGGACACCGACCTGTCGGGTCTGCCGGTTCTTCTCACTACTCTGCCGCCTACCCCTCACCGAGCGACTTGAATACCCGGTCGCGCATGTAATCGACTTCATTGACCAGATGGTGCCGGGCACCGGGAATCAACACCAGTTCAAAATTGGGGAATTTTTTGCGGATCGACGCCACGTTATAGCGCCAGTCCACCGTGCCGTCACAATCGCCCTGAACCACCCTTAATGGGTAGTCACTGGGCGGCAGGGCGGCAAATTCCTCTGTCCAGCGCTTCATCGATGCCACCCACTCAATGGGAATGTAGTTGTACTGTAACGGATCATTGTTGATCAGAAATTCGTTAAATGCCTCGTTGGTGGTATTGGGGCGGAATGTCCGGGATACTTTTTTCAGTACCCGGTGAAAAAGTTTGTAGGTACGCAGGCTTTTCATCCACTCCCTGGGCCGGATGAGCGGCGCCAGCACAGTGACAGCAGTGAGATCATTCGGGTAGTGGTAGGGTTTGGCCGCCATGACATACTTCATCAGAATAGCGCCTCCCGTGCTTTGACCAATCCCTTTCCAGGGTCTGGGAAAACTGCTCACGCATTTTTGTAACAGGTCGGAAAACACATCCACGTAACGATCAAAACTGTCGATACTGACCCGCTCGCCACTGGACAGGCCATGCCCCGGCAGATCAAATGCCACTACAGCATAATCCCGCTGCAGCAGGTAGTGAATCAAATGGCCATAAAGCCCGACATGATCAAAGTAACCATGCACCAACAGGTAGGTGCCACGCGGACGCTCCGGCAACCAGTAATGGGTGGCGAGCTGGAAATCGCCGGAGGCGAAGGTACCCATGCAATGACTGACTACCGTCAACGAGTCTGGCGGTATCAGCCCGTAGTGACGCAGGTAAGCCATTTCGTCTGGCGTCTTGTCCCGCCGATCCTGCTCAGAGTCAAATGTCAGCGGCAACAAACCACTGCTCACGCGTTCCAGCAGAGCATCATGCAAAGACTCTCGAGTGTCAGTCACGCAGGGCAACTGATTGTCACCCATCTTTTTTAATCACCAGACTGACCAGCCTGCTCACCAGGGGCGCCACCACCAGCACCGCCGGGAACGCAACCACAAACGCAAAGCCCCATGCATGAAGCCAAATCTGCAGAATATTGTCCACCAGACCGACATTAAAAATACTGATCACCAGGGACATCAGACAGGACATCAGCCCTGCCATAAAAAAGGCAAACACCAGATGCTGATACTTACTAGGGATCATTGTTCTGCCCCGTCTGCCTAATTGACCTGGGGATCCAGTTCGCCGGACTGGTAACGCTCGGACATTTTATCCAGGTTGTAGGGCCTGATTTTGCCGGCATTGCCCGCGGTACCGAAGGACTCATAGCGGGCCACACAAATCTCTTTCATGGCATCCGTGCTCGCCTTCAGGTATTTGCGCGGATCAAACTCGGATTTATGACTCGCGAGAAACCGGCGCACGGCACCCGTAGAGGCCAGACGCAAGTCAGTATCTATATTGATTTTGCGCACCCCGTACTTGATACCCTCAACAATTTCCTCCACAGGCACACCGTAGGTTTCCGCAATATCGCCGCCAAATTCATTAATGATTTCCAACCAGTCCTGTGGCACAGAGGAGGACCCGTGCATCACCAGATGGGTATTGGGGATCCGGGCGTGAATCGCTTTGATTCGCTCGATAGCGAGGATATCGCCCGTAGGCGGACGGGAAAACTTGTATGCCCCATGGGACGTACCAATGGCTATCGCCAACGCATCAACCGCAGTTCGCGACACGAAATCCGCAGCTTCCTCTGGATCCGTCAGCATCTGTTCGTGGGACAACATCCCCTCAGCACCGACACCATCTTCCTCACCGGCCTGACCTGTTTCCAGCGAACCCAGACACCCCAGCTCACCCTCGACGGAAACTCCGCCAGCATGTGCCATGTCAACTACACGCCGAGTGACATCAACATTGTACTCATAGGAGGCCGGTGTCTTGCCGTCCTCCTGAAGGGAACCATCCATCATCACGGAGCTGAAGCCCAGCTGGATAGACCGCTGGCAGATTGCCGGGCTGGTGCCATGATCCTGATGCATGCAGACCGGTATATGGGGGAACTCCTCAATCGCCGCCAGAATCAGGTGACGCAAAAAAGGCGCGCCGGCGTATTTGCGCGCACCGGCTGAAGCCTGCACGATCACCGGGGAATCCGTCTGATCTGCGGCTTCCATAATGGCGCGCATCTGTTCCAGGTTGTTGACATTGAATGCCGGCACGCCATAGCTGTGCTCAGCAGCATGGTCCAGCAACTGTCGCAGTGAAATAAGTGCCATGTAATTATCCTTCCATCCTGTTTGGTTACTTGCCGCCGGGGAATGGCTTTTCAGCACTCACCGGGTGCCGTGAAAAACTGGTCTGCCGTCAAGAGGTCGCACGCGACTCAAGCATCGCCACTGCGGGCAGGGTTTTACCTTCCACATATTCCAGAAAAGCTCCCCCACCAGTTGAAATGTAGGAAACCCTGTCGGCAATGCCGTATTTGTCGACCGCTGCCAGCGTATCGCCACCGCCCGCTATCGAAAACCCGTCATTGGCGGCAATGGCATTGGCAATGGCTTCGGTGCCGGCACCAAACTGGTCAAACTCAAAAACACCCACCGGGCCATTCCAGATAATTGTACCTGCACATTCGAGTATTTCGGTCAACACCTTGATGGTATCCGGACCAATATCAAGGATCATATCGTCTTCCGCCACATCCGCCACCGCCTTCAGCGTCGCTTCGGCCGTGGCGGAAAACTCGCCCGCGACGACCACATCGCTGGGCAGTGGAATGCTTGCTTTGGACATCAACTGTTTGGCCTCGGGCAAGAGGTCGTGCTCACAGAGGGACTTACCAACAGGTAGTCCCGACGCGGCGAGAAAGGTATTGGCAATACCACCCCCGACGATCAGCTGATCCACCTTTTCTGACAGTGTTTCAAGCACGGTCAGCTTCGTGGAAACCTTGGCACCTCCGACGATAGCTACCAGCGGACGGGCGGGATTGGCCAGTGCCTTTTCCAGTGCCTCCAGCTCACCCGCCAGCAGTGGCCCGGCGCAGGCCAGCGGCGCAAACTTTGCAACACCGTGGGTGGAAGCCTGGGCGCGATGAGCGGTGCCGAAGGCATCCATGACAAAAATATCACAAAGCGATGCATAAGCTTTCGCCAGCACCTCATCATCCTTTTTCTCGCCGGCGTTAAAGCGCACATTCTCCAGCAATATCAATTGCCCATCCTGCTCGATACCCTTTTGCCAATCGCGAACAAGCGGTATCTCTCGCCCCAGCAAGACACCCAACCGGTCGGCCACCGGTTGCAAGGAAAACTCGGCATCAAACTGCCCTTCGACCGGACGTCCAAGATGGGACATCAGGATGACCGTGGCACCGGCCTGGAGCGCCAATTCAATAGTGGGTAGCGTTGCCCGCAATCTGGCATCGGATGTAACAACACCATTGCGGACAGGGACATTGAGGTCTTCACGAATCAGCACCCGCTTGCCCGTCAGGTTCAAATCCGTCATCTTGAGTACATTCAATGGCATGGTGATTACTCTATCTCTGCTTATTGTATTTCAGGTTATTTGGACCCGGGAATGGACAGCCAGTGATTTACCAGCTCCACCATCCGGTTGGCGTAGCCCCACTCGTTATCAAACCAGAGCAGCACTTTCACCAGACGCCGTTGGCTGACCCTGGTCTGCCCCGCGTCCACGATACCGCTGCGTGGATCATGGTTGAAATCACAGGAGGCCAATGGCTCCTCGGTATAACCGAGTATGCCGGTCAGTTCAGTGTCAGCGGCAGCCGCCAGCACCCGGTTTATGGTAGCGACATCGACGTCTGTATTGAGCAATATGGAAAGATCAATCGCAGACACATTCAACGTGGGAACACGCATGGCCTGAGCTTCAAAACGGCCCTTGAGTTCCGGCAGCAGGCGATCGATGCCTCGCGCCAACTGGGTGTCCACCGGAATAATGGATTGCATCGCAGCGCGGGTTTTACGCAAGTCTGTGTGGTGGTAAGCATCGATAACGGGCTGGTCATTCATGGCCGAGTGAATTGTGGTGATCACTCCGCCCTCTACCCCAAACACCTGCTGGAGGGTTTTAATCACCGGGATCACACAATTGGTGGAACAGGAGGCATTGGATATTACCGTCTCTTCACCGGTCAGGATCCCCTCATTGACACCCAGCACGATGGTGGCATCAACCGTTGACTCAGCTGGCTGGGAAAACAACACTTTTCTTGCTCCAGAACGCAGATGCCCCTCTGCGGTCTGGCGGTCAGTAAAGGTGCCGCTGCATTCCAGCACCACATCCACTCCCAGTTCACCCCAGGGAAGGGTGGCAATATCCTCATTGTGATAGACCGAAATAGCATCACCATTGACGGTCAGGGTGTCGCCCAGAATCTCTACCGTCCCGGGAAACCGGCCATGGGTGGAATCGTATTTGGTCAGGTGGGCAATGGTCTTGCAGTCCGCTGGCTCGTTGATGGCAATGACCTGGATGCGTTCGCGAAACCCGGACTCATAGAGTGCCCGCAAGACCGAACGGCCTATTCGACCATAGCCATTAATTGCCACACGAATCATCGAGCTGAACTCTCCTTTATCGGCGACGCGACGTCCCGTCTACAGCACTGCTTTGACAGCTTCAACCACATTCTCCACGGTGAAACCAAACTGCTTCATCAACTGATCACCGGGGGCAGACTCCCCAAAGGTGGACATGCCTACGACACGGCCATCAAGGCCTACGTACTTGTACCAGTAATCCCTGTACCCTGCCTCTACGGCTACCCGCACTCTAACCTCGGGCGGCAACACACTGTCCCGATAGGCTGAGTCCTGGGCATCAAACAATTCGGCACAGGGCATGGAAACGACCCTTACCGCCACTCCCTTGCTTCTCAATTCCCCGGCAGCATCCATAGCCAGTGACACCTCTGAACCTGTCGCAATCAATATCGCCTTGGGCTTGCCATCACAATCTTTCAGCACATAACCACCGCGCTGTATATTATTCAGTTGGGCTTCGGACCGCGACATCGGAGCTAGGCCCTGTCGGGAAAAAACCAAAGCACTTGGACCGTTCTTGCGAACAATTGCCTGTTTCCAGCTTACCGCGGCTTCAACTGTGTCGCAGGGGCGCCAGGTGTGCAGATTGGGGGTTGCCCGAAGGGCTGTCAGCTGCTCCACCGGCTGATGGGTGGGGCCATCTTCGCCCAGCCCGATGGAATCGTGGGTATAAACAAAAATGCTTCGCTGTTTCATCAAGGCGGCCATACGCACCGCGTTCCGGGCGTATTCCATGAACATCAGGAAAGTAGCCCCATACACGACAAAACCACCGTGCAGCACAAGGCCATTCATGATAGCGCTCATACCAAATTCGCGAACACCATAGTACAGGTAGTTTCCCGACGCATCGGCAGCAGTAATACCCTGGCAACCGGACCACAGTGTGAGGTTGGATCCAGCCAGGTCTGCAGAACCGCCCAGCAATTCAGGCAATAACGGGCCAAACGCATTGAGACAGTTTTGCGAGGCTTTGCGGGAAGCCACTTTTTCCATGGCTTGCTGACACTGGTGAATATAGGCATCGGCCTGATCAATAAATGTCGCCGGCAGGTCCCCTTTGATACGCCTGATAAATTCAACCGCCAAATCGGGGTGTGCAGCCCGGTAGCGCTCGAGCTTCTCCTGCCAGTCAGACTGGGACTTACTCCCCTTTTCACAAGCATTCCAGCCACGATAAATCTCGTCTGGCACATCAAAGGGGCCATGGTTCCATTGCAGTTGTTGGCGGGCCAATGAAATTTCTTCAGCACCCAGAGGAGCTCCGTGACAATCTTCCTTACCCTGCTTGTTTGGCGAGCCAAAACCGATGATCGTTTTACAGCAAATCAGGGTGGGCTTTTCCTCATCCATTCTGGCAATTTCGATGGCCGCTTTGACGGCAGTGGCATCATGGCCATCCACATCAGGGATTACCTGCCAGCCATAGGCCTCAAAACGGGCCGGGGTGTCATCGGTAAACCAGCCAGCCACTTCACCGTCAATGGAAATGCCGTTGTCATCATAGAAGGCAATCAGCTTACCCAGCTTGTGAGTTCCCGCCAGAGAACTGACCTCATGGGATATTCCCTCCATCAGGCAGCCATCGCCCAGAAAACAGTAGGTATAGTGGCTGACGATTTCATGTCCCGGGCGATTGAACTGCGCTGCCAGAATTTTCTCTGCCAATGCCATACCCACGGCATTGCTAAGCCCCTGCCCCAATGGACCCGTGGTCGTCTCAACCCCCGGGGCATAGCCATATTCCGGATGGCCAGGTGTTTTTGAATGCAATTGCCGAAAATTTTTCAATTCATCCAGTGGCAAGTCGTAGCCACTCAGATGCAACAGGGAGTACAACAGCATGGAGCCGTGGCCATTGGACAAGACAAACCGGTCACGATTAGCCCAGGCGGGGTCGGCCGGGTTATGTACCAGGTAATCGTTCCATAACACCTCAGCGATATCCGCCATCCCCATGGGAGCACCGGGGTGACCGCTATTGGCTTGTTGAACAGCGTCCATACTCAGGGCGCGGATGGCATTGGCTAGATCACGTCTGGAAGGCATTTGGAACAGGCTCCTGGAGGGCAAATCGGGGAAATCGAAAGGGGCGCTATTTTCTCGTACTCGCGCAGCACAGTAAACAACCAATAGCACGCTACACCTATATCAAACTATTTTGATATAGATTTTCAGCTGTGTTAAAGTCGCCCCATGATCACCAGCCCTCAACCCGCAACCTGGGAATCTACCGGGTCAGACACCGATTCCCTTGCCACGCTTTGCAAGGCGGCCGGTGATCCCCTGCGGGTGGATATCCTCAGGGTATTGCGACACAACGCCTACGGCGTACTGGAATTAAGTGAAATTCTGGATATTGGCCAGTCCGGGATGAGCCATCATTTGAAAATACTTACCAGAGCGGGTCTGACGGCCACCCGCAGGGAAGGCAATAGCATTTTTTACCGGCGGTCGCCGATACCGGAGGAACCACGACTTCAGTCGTTACACCGCGCCCTGTTCGCCGCCATTGACCAGACTGAACCCAGCCTAAAATTGCAACGACGCATACAGCATATCAATGATGAGCGGACCCGGGCATCGACTGTTTTTTTTGAACAGAATGCAGACCGGTTTCACAGCAATCAGGATTTGATTGCCAGCTTCGATCAATATGGTGAGCCCGTCACGGACTTTCTGGATGCAACACCGGGATTCCGAGGCACGGTACTTGAGGTTGGCCCCGGGGAAGGAGGCTTTTTACCTGCGCTCTCCCTGCGCTTTGATCAGGTTATTGCATTGGATACATCGGCGGAGATGCTCAACCGCTCGCGTGAATTTGCCGAATCACGCAACCTGGCAAATATACAGTTTATCCAAGGCGATACCGGACTTGCTGTCGAGCATTCTCTCAACCCTGATTACATTACCCTTAACATGGTACTGCACCACACCTCGGATCCAGCGCTGATTTTTAAACATCTCGCCGAGCTCCTGGTACCCGGTGGAGCACTGATCGTGACTGAGCTCTGTCATCACGATCAAAGCTGGGCCCGCGAAAACTGTGGCGATCTATGGCTTGGCTTTGAACCGGAGGATCTCAGCAGTTGGGCATCAGCTGCGGCCCTGACTGAAGGAGAAAGCCTGTTTCTGGCCCAACGCAATGGCTTTCAGGTTCAACTGAGACAATTTTTTAAACCCAATCCCAATCGGAAGTAGCTGATGCTAATCAGCACAGGAACCGCTACCTATGTCAAATTACAACTTGTTCACCTCTGAATCCGTTTCCGAAGGCCACCCCGATAAAATGGCCGACCAGATCTCCGACGCCATTCTTGATGCCATTCTGGCCGATGATCCGAACTCCAGAGTGGCTGTGGAAACCCTGGTAAAAACCGGAATGGCCATTATTGCCGGGGAAGTGCGTACCAACACGTATGTCGACCTGGAGGAAATTGTTCGTAGCGTCATTCTGGATATTGGTTATAACAGTTCGGATGTGGGCTTTGATGGCGCATCCTGTGCTGTATTGAATGCCATCGGCAAGCAATCCCGCGATATCGCCATTGGCGTTGACGAGGCCAACGAGAAAGAACTGGGTGCAGGTGATCAGGGACTGATGTTTGGTTATGCCAGCGACGAGACCGATGTCCTGATGCCCGCCCCGATCTATTTCGCCCATAGGCTGGTAGAGCGCCAGGCGCAGTTGCGCAAAGATGGCGTATTGCCCTGGCTGAGACCCGATGCCAAGAGTCAGGTGACCCTGCGTTACGCTGATGGCAAACCAGTGGCCGTGGACGCAGTTGTGTTGTCGACACAGCACGCACCCAGTATTTCCCAAGCCAATTTGCAGGAGGCCGTCCGAGAGGAGATCATCCAGCACGTGCTCCCTGAAGAGTGGCTCCACAAAGGTACCCGCTACCATATCAACCCTACCGGTCAATTCATCATCGGCGGCCCCATGGGTGACTGCGGACTCACCGGTCGGAAAATTATCGTGGATACCTATGGCGGTATGGCGCATCACGGTGGCGGGGCCTTCTCCGGCAAGGATCCCTCCAAAGTTGATCGCTCGGCCGCTTATGCCGGGCGTTACGTGGCAAAAAATATTGTCGCTGCCGGGCTGGCCGAGCGTTGTGAAATTCAGATCTCCTACGCCATTGGGGTCACTGAACCCACGTCGATCAGCGTCAACAGTTTTGGCACGGGCAAATTGACGGATGATGAAATCGCACTGCTGATCCGCGAAAACTTCGACTTGCGCCCCCAGGGCCTGATAGAAATGCTCGACCTCAAGCGTCCAATTTATCGGCCAACAGCCGCCTACGGCCACTTCGGTCGAGAGCTTGATAATTTTACCTGGGAAAGAACCGATCGGGCTGAAAGCCTGAAACGCGCTCTGTAATTCTCATTTAACAAACAGGAATTCACTATGACAAACATGGCCATCAAGAACGATTACAGGGTTGCGGACATTTCCCTCGCCGAGTGGGGTAACCGCGAAATTTCCATTGCTGAAACCGAGATGCCGGCACTGATGGCACTGCGAGAAAAGTATCGTGCAGAACAGCCCCTCGCTGGCGCAAAAATTCTCGGTTGCATCCATATGACGATTCAGACAGCCGTACTAATCCAGACACTGGAGGCACTGGGAGCCCAGGTGCGCTGGACATCCTGCAATATCTTTTCCACTCAGGATCACGCTGCCGCAGCTGTTGCAGCAAATGGTACACCGGTTTTTGCCTGGAAAGGTGAAACAGAAGAAGAGTACGAATGGTGCCTGGAACAGCAAATTCTCAAGGAGGGCTCTCCCTGGGAAGCGAATATGATTCTGGATGATGGCGGCGATCTCACCGCCATGCTTCATGAAAAGTTTCCTCAGGTGCTCAAGGGAGTGCATGGCGTTACTGAAGAAACTACGACCGGCGTGCACCGTCTCTACGAGATGCTGAAAAAGGGTGAACTTAAAATACCTGCCATCAATGTCAATGACTCCGTGACCAAGTCGAAAAATGACAATAAATACGGGTGTCGTCACAGCCTCAATGATGCGCTGAAACGCGCCACTGACCATTTACTGTCTGGCAAGAAAGCACTGGTGATTGGATACGGTGATGTGGGCAAGGGCTCTGCCCAGTCGCTCCGTCAGGAAGGCATGATCGTCAAGGTGACCGAAATAGACCCGATCTGCGCCATGCAGGCCTGCATGGACGGTTTCGAGGTCGTCTCTCCCTATCTAGAAGGGAATCCCGAAAATGGGGTTAATTCAGCGTTGTTAGCAACGACAGACCTGCTCGTCACCTGCACCGGGAACTACAATGTTTGCGATGCCGACATTCTTCACGCGCTGAAATCCGGTTGCGTTGTTTGCAACATCGGTCACTTTGACAATGAAATCGACACCAGTTACATGCGCAAAAACTGGCTGTGGGAGGAAATCAAACCCCAAGTTCATAAAGTTTATCGAAACCGTGACACCAATGACCACCTGTTGCTGCTCTCTGAGGGCCGACTGGTAAACCTTGGCAATGCCACCGGTCACCCGAGTCGTATCATGGATGGCTCTTTTGCCAATCAGGTTCTGGCCCAAATTCACTTATATCAGCAAAAATTTGCCGACTGCGACCAGTCTACAAGACAGGCCTTGTTGCGCGTTGAGGTATTACCCAAGAAGTTAGACGAAGAGGTGGCTGCCCACATGGTGTCCGGCTTTGGCGGTGTACTGACAAAGCTGAAACCCACACAAGCTGCCTATATCAATGTGCCACTAGATGGGCCATTCAAGGAAGACAGTTACCGTTATTGATTACTGGATCAGCAAATTTTTCATTGCCGTAGGGATAATTGATCAGCCATGAATGATCGACATTTAAGTTTTGAATTTTTTCCACCGAAAACACCTGAAGGACGCGAAAAACTGCGCTTTGTACACAGTCAGCTGGCCCGGTTCAATCCCGAGTTTTTCTCTGTGACCTATGGTGCGGGAGGCTCCACGCGTGACCACACCCGGGATATCGTTCTTGAAATAAACCGGGCCGGTTCAAATGCCACGCCACACCTATCCTTTGGCGGGGACAGCAAGCAATCGGTTTTATCCCTGCTGGAAACTTACCGTGAAGCTGGCATACGCCGTATCGTAGCCTTGCGTGGTGATCTACCCTCTGGCATGGGCGGCTCAACACAACTCGTCTATGCCAATGAATTGGTTCAGTTTATTCGTGAACATTTCGGTGATACGTTTGAATTGCTTGTAGCGGCCTACCCGGAGATTCATCCTGAAGCCGAAAGCTATAAGAAAGACATTTATTGGCTCGGCCAAAAATTTTTGGCGGGGGCGAGTCGTGGTATCACCCAATATTTTTATAACATTGATGCATATTTTTATTTCCGCGATCAGTGCCTTGCAGCGGGGATTCAGAGCCCGATAATCCCCGGTATTATGCCAATTACCAATTATCAGAACCTTATCCGTTTCTCCGATAATTGTGGTGCCGATGTGCCCCGTTGGATCAGACAACAATTGAAATCCTATGGTACGGATGCTGCCAGTATTCGTGCTTTTGGCCTGGATGTTGTCTCCCGGCTTTGCGAAAAACTTTTGGCGGAAGGAGCACCCGGTCTACATTTTTATACTATGAACCAGGCTGACACCTGCACGACTTTATGCCGTAATTTAGGATTCCCCATAACAGATGCGTGATATCAGAGTATTCATTGACCAACCTCTGACGGCAGATACTGAAATAGTGCTTGAGGAACACAGTGCACATCATTTGACCGTAGTGTTGCGCCTCAAGGCAGGAGCCAAGATTGTTCTATTTAATGGAACTGGTGGGGAATACAAGGCCACGCTGGGCCAAATCACTGGCAAACATGTCCGCGCTTTAATCTCCGATTTCACAGACACCAACAGACAATCACCCCTGTATATTTCACTCGGCATAGGCTTGTCTCGCGGTGATCGTATGGACTGGGTTATTCAAAAAGCAACGGAAGTTGGTGTTGCTGAAATTACACCGCTTTTTACTGCTCGCAGCGAGGTTCGCCTCAAGGGTGATCGTGCTGATAAAAAAATCCGGCACTGGCGCAAGATAGCCATTAATGCCTGCGAGCAAAGCTACAGAAATATCCCTCCCATAATTAACGCTCCGACATCTCCCGACCTCTGGTTTCACTCTTTAGCTACGGACAAAAAATTTGTGATGCATCACCGCAGCGAAAAAACTGTGACTGACCTCCGCAGCCAGCAAGTTAGTAGCACCGCGTTACTCATAGGTCCAGAGGGCGGACTCACAGACGCTGAGATATCATCATCACTGCATAGTGGTTTTGAACCACTAACAATAGGTCCTCGTGTCTTGCGGACCGAAACAGCGCCCATCGTCGCAATCACCCTGCTGCAATCTCTTTGGGGAGATTTCAGCTGACAGACACTCTTTTGCAGCCTATAAATCTCAGCCTGGTTTCCTCTCGTATATATATCATCCACAAAAAACGCTGATCAGTTTTGATCAGCGTCCACGACATTGTATTCCAATGGATCTACTACACAACAATATAATTTGAGGCCTTAGCCCCTAGTTATTGAGCAAGTTGTGCTTTTTTGTCTTTATACAATGCATCAAAGTTGACCGGTGCCAACATGAGAGGAGGGAAACCGCCCTTCAGCAGCATATGGTCTACAGTCTCACGCAAGTAAGGAAACATAATAGCCGGGCATGCCGAACCCAATGCCTCTTCAAGACGCTCATCTGGGAAGTTGCCAATCAAAAACGAAGCAGCCTGATCAATCTCTAAACGAAAAGCAATTTGCTCTGCATTTTTTGCTGTAATTGAAATCGACAGAATCACTTCATACCTGTCTTCTTCGAGTTTCTGGTCCTTGATATCAAGATCCAGAGTCACTTCTGGTTTCCAGTCCGTCTTAAATACAGAAGCAGGATTGGGTGCTTCATAGTCATTTTTCTTCAGATAAATCTTCTGCATTGAAAAATGTGGCGTCGTTTGCGCTTTTTCATTCTGAGACATATTTTTTCCTCTGTATGTCGCACAGGATAACAGATCACCAAACAAACATGCGCAGCCTGTTTATTGTGTCATCGATACCTTTTTTGAATAGTCTGCCGGCCCGATACAATTCAGATCGAGTTTCAGGCGGCGTAAAAGGGGGAGTGTAATACATTTACCAGCCAACCAATATCCTAACAGTCAGCGCATCACTTTTATCGTAGAAACTTCTAACTAAAATTTTATACCAGACATAAAAAAGGTCCCGGCCAAAGGCCGGGACCCAGCACCATTAGATCTTAGCCGGTGCAGGCATATCCAACCATTCGAAGAAAGTCTTCAGGTCAGGCTGAATATCATGCATAACAGGGTACCAAGGAGTTGGTGCTTCCACATCATGCATAATACCGCACGACGGGCAGTAGTACTCACGGTATACCTGCCAGTTGGTGTCCGGAGCCATCAACTCTGGATAAACTTCTTTCATCTTTTCCACATTGTCACGCACATAAATCAATGCGTTAAGTTTCCAGTTTTTGCTGTAATGACCAAATTCATGGCCACAATCGCACTTGATGAGGATTTCCTGATCTTTGGAGGACTCAACAATGTTCAGGTGAGGACCAACGGCCAGAAGGATTTTGTCATCATAGGAAACATTTTCCTGGAGCACTTCCATGTACAGTTTGTAACGAGCTTCGTCTTTCGGCATGGACAGCATCAGGTGAACTGTATCCCAATCCAGAGTGCCTTTGACCAGGTCACTAACCTGCTTCTTAGTGTAAGTAGACATAACTAAACTCTCTTATATTCTGTCAATTCGTCAAGTGATAGGGTGAACCACCGAAGTGGCCACCCTGCTCATAGGCAGATTAATACCTTATTCTTCTACCATGATCACTGGATGGACGTCGGGCAGGTCACCAATATCAATATTGTGTCTTGCACCGTACATCGGGGTACCCAGCTCTTCTTCAGGCAGTTCCCAATCAGCAGGAAGATCCCAGAATTCCTTGAATTCGGCAAGGAATTTGGCTGACAGATAGAAGCTTGACGCAAACATCTGCTGGACTGCCAAAGATGCATCTTTATCGATGATCTTGGCGCGCTCTGTTTCCATCCACTCACGCACTGGAACACCGCGGCCAATACGTTCTTTGCGGATTTCAGCCTGACGAGCTTTGGTTTTCGCTGCATCAATGGTGTAAACACCTTCGTCATCTTTGGTGAACACTGCACCGTAGATTTTTACAGCGAACTCTTCCATCAGGAAGTTTTGGTTAAGGTCTTCCTGGATAGAAGAAATTTCACGATCCAGCGGATCACCAAAACCAGGGCCACCGCGCAGATAGTTCAGGTACAGGTCACCATTATCGAACATGTCTTCAGTGGTAATACACTGCTTGTCACGCTTAACAATAGCATCCGGGCCGAGGTGTTTTTCGTATTCACAGAGTGAAGGATCACGATCCTGACCAAGTGGCAGAGATTTACCTTCGGCGATACGCTCTTTCAGGCCTGTGTTATGAGCCTCAAAACGGTAGCCGGTAGCTGACGGATAACCACCCATCAGGCCCCAGTCACTGTTCATGTACCCATTGCCCATGAAGAACATGGTCCAGTCAGCCGAGTTCCAAACCATACGCAGGGTTTCATAACCCAGACCACCGCGGTACTTACCATAGCCGCCAGTATTGGTTTTGATACGACGACCCATGTACAACAGCGGTTCAGCCAGTTCCCAGATCTCGATATCACCCATGTCACCTTCAGGGTTCCAGATCGCAGCAGCGTGATTCAGGCCATCTTTCATAGCACAGGCACCAGTACCACAAGCCGCAGTTTCGAAGCTGTTAACCGCGTGAACTTCACCGTCCTGGTTCACACCACCACCTTGCAACCAGTTACAAGGGTTGGAGTTACCGGCGTTAACTTCTTCCAGATAACCACGGGCGAAGTACGTACGGCTGATGCCGCGCCACAAGGAGCTCCAAGATGACACCAAGAAGTGCCACGCGTCAGCGTGTGCTGTACGGCGATCCTTCGGGTTGGTCCAGGTTCCTGCAGGGCAACGGAACTCAGTCGCGTAACGAGGGCCATCGTTAATACGTTCGGTAGGAACCAGAGACTGGGTCATCATTACCCAGATACCGGAGGTGAACGCAGTGGGGTTGGTATTATAGGTATGCCAGCCCCAGCGGCTGCAGCCTTCGAAATCAAGGCGCCAGGTGCCATTGGCTTTCACAGTGATTTCACAAGGGGCGTGCATGATGGAGTCCATTTTTGCAAAAGTGGACGGTACATGGACATCCGGGTGGCTGTAAGGAACGTCGACAAAAGCAACTGTCTTCACTGTACCTGGCACACACATTGCCTTGATACGCTTAACCAGGCCACGGCGACCGTCTTCAATCACCTCATACATGAATTTTTCGACGGCTTCCACACCTTCTTCTTCAATAACTTCAGTAAGCATTTTGCGGATCATGTGGCAGCCGGCAATACGGGTTTTCTCATCGAGAATCCAGTATTTGGTCGTACGAATATTGCGTTGACTTTCGTGCAGATAGTCACGCAGAGGGGTATCGTTGATACCTGTTTTGCGACAGCTGATCTGAATGCCATCACCAAAACGCTGGATTTGGCCATTTGACATGGAACCAGGACCCACGGCACCAGTATCAATTACGTGAGTCATGCCGCCGACCCAACCTCTCAGGTATCCATCATAGAAGATAGGTACGATAGTTGCGATATCACAGGGGTGAACGTTACCAACCTGACAATCGTTGTTGGTGAACATGTCACCATCGGCGATACCGGGGTTGCTTTCCCAGTCATTCTGAATCATGTATTTGATCGCTGCACCCATGGTACCCACGTGAATGATGATACCTGTAGAGGTGGCAACACAGTCACCGGCAGGGTTGTACAGGGTAAAGCAAAGTTCACCTTCCTGCTCAACAATGGGCGATGCGGCAATTTTCTTGGCCACTTCACGAGAGTTAACCAAACCCGCACGAACTTTGGAGAAGATACGCTCGTAACCGATTGGATCTTTGTCCTTGAATTCGAGGGTTTCGTGACCGTTATAGAAACCAGTTTTGGCTGTACGCTCCTGAATGGCATTACGGTGGTCGTTTAGAGTCAAGCCGCTTTCAAGCAGTTGACCGTGGGTGTTACCCAACGCATTTTTCATAATAGTCATAATTATTCCTCTGTATCTTTTTCGTCTATGTAATCGACGTTAGCAGTTATCTTTAGTAGATATTCGCTATTTATTAAACCTCGATCAGGTGGAACAGACGGTGTCCATCCAACCAGGTTTCAAAACCAGTCGGGATTACATATGTAGTTGCATCAGACTCAATAACTGCTGGCCCGGTAATTCTGTTGCCTGGCAACAGGGTTTCCATTTTGTAGAGTTTTGCAGTAACCCATTTACGACCATAGTAGAACGGACGTTCTCCAATTACTGCTTCAGCTGGAGGATTCGGACCGGCATCTGGTTCAGAAGGAATGCTTGGCTTCTTGGTTTCAACAGATCCACGCATGATAGCAGCAGTCACACCAAACCCAAGCTCAGGAGAACGAGCAGCGTCGGCATATACCCGGCCATAGGTTTCATCAAAAGTGGCAACCAGCTTATCCCAGTCTTCCGGAGAACCGATATCAGAAAGTGGTGAGCTCATTTCCAGGTCGTTCAGCTGACCCAGATACTGCATGCGGTAACCGGGGGTGAGTGTGACGTCATCTTCGGTAAACCCGTTAATCTTGAACTCTTCCATTACTTTGTCTGCCAGCTCTTTCCAGCAAGCACCCAAGGTGTTCACAGCTTCCTGCTTTTCGGCAGTTGTCGAGTCTTTGGTGATACCGATATCTGTACTCTTATCATAGCGGTATTCAAAGTCTGCAGTAGCACAACCAAATGCAGAGAAACCAGCAGCCCAAGCAGGAACGATAGTTTCTTTAAAGCCGAGACCCATGGTATAGCCATAGGCGTGAACCGGACCACCACCACCGTATGAGAAGCATACGAAGTCACTGGGGCTGTAGCCCTTGGCACTGATCATAGCGCGCAAATGCTGACGCAAGGAAAGGTCAAGCAGCTCAATCACACCAGCAGCCGCATCTTCCAGAGACATACCGAGGGGATCAGCGATCTGTTCTTTGACGCACTGCTTAGCACGTGGAACGTCCAGCTCAAGAATACCGCCGAGGAAGTTATCGGGGTTCAGGTAGCCCAAGATGATGTGACAGTCAGTTACAGACACTGTGTCAACACCACCGGCAGGCCAGCAAGTACCAACGCGATAACCGGCACTGTCAGGGCCGAGTTTCAGGGAGTTACTGTAGGGATCGATACGAACGAAGCTACCGGCACCCGCACCAATAGTATCCATGGATACCAGCGGCAGAGACAGTACTAGTCGAGCGCAATCGCCGTCCTGATGCATGGACACTTTGCCTTTAACAATCAGCGCCATGTCGAAACTGGTACCACCGATGTCAGAACAAGCAACGTTTTCGTAACCGAGCTGCTCAGCGAGGTAACGAGAACCCATCACACCACCGATAGGACCGGACACCAGTGTACGAGCCAGTTCTTTAGCCTTCCAGCTGATGGTACCGCCGTGGCTGGCCATTACGCGTACGTCATATTTAGCACCGACGTCTTTCATGCGCTGGCTAAGGTTAGCCAAAATTTTGCGTGAAGGCTCAGCAGCGTAGGCTTCCAGCAACGTTGTGTTGGTACGGTGAGTTTCTTTACGAACCGGGTAGTAGTCGACAGAAGCAAATACCGGAATGTTAGAGCCCATCTCTTTGATAACCTCGAGACACACATCGCGAACCGCGCGTTCATGTGTACCATTAAGGTAAGAGCTCAGGAAGCTGATCACAATGGCTTTACAGCCTTGCTCGACCAACTCACGGGCAGCTTCACGGGCCTCATGCAGACGAACAGGAATTACCACACCGCCTTTGGAGTCAACACGCTCGGTAACACCGCGAGTGTCATGGATGTGCGCCAGAGGCTCATCATAACGGTGAGTGTTGAGGTGGAGACGGTCTTCAAATGCGTAACCCAGATAACACTGGATAGCACGACCCATGCGATGGAAGTCTTCAAAGCCCTTACTTACGATCAGACCAGTGCGAAGACCCTTGCGACCTACAACGCGGTTAAGCATCGCGGTACCAGAGAATACGCAGGTGACCATTTGCGGGAAGACTTCTTCAGGAGTTGTGTCCCAGTGAGCCAGTGCATCAACACTGGACGTCAGCACCGCGTTGGCTTCATCGACGTCACTTTGCGCTTTACCGACGACGAAGGTGCCATCTGCACGCACAAAAAAAGTATCGGTCATCGTGCCACCGGCATCGATACCCAGAACTTCAACGGGATTGGTTAAATCATTCAAGTGTATATCCTCTTATGTTGATTACTTCTACCCCTGCCCACCTTAATTTGATTTGCTTTTTATAGTTAATACTACAAATCATTCGTGGACTGAGGAGCCCTCGCATACGACTATAGCAATAGCCGTGCCAATAAAAATTTATTGTTAAATTTTATTATGTTATAAGAAATATCAAATTAATGTTTGGCAGAAATCGACTATAATCGTTCGAATATCAGTCGCCGGCCGGACATTAATCGAACTGGATTAAAACACGGCTTAATGGTTCATGTCTACGATATTGCTGACTATGTAGACCCTCTGGCCAATAGAAAACAAGGCGTTAGTGCCGCCTGGGCCATTATTGCAAACCAATTGTAATTGTATGACTTGCAAGTGATTATATTTAATGAGGCCTAAAATGCAGAAACGTCCTATAATCGTACAACGACTATTTTCATAATAACAACCCGGTGAGATAAGAGTGTCATGAGTTATGAACCTTCCCTTAAGGGGTCCACTGCCGTTTCGCACCCGACGCGGGTTGCTTCTGCACGCGAGAAGCTTCTGACAGACGGCAACCTGCCGGACAATACCGTTCGATCTGTCATTGAGGCTTCCTGGCAGCGTTGCGTGACAAGTCAGGTTGATCCGCTAATTGCAAAACGGGCACTGGAGCTCAGCGGTGAAGAACTGACGGGAATCAGACGACAGCACCGAGAACTGCTCTCTGCATCCGAAATCATCATGCGCGAGGCCAAAGAACTACTGGCAGAATCAGGCACCATCATGCACCTTGTGACGCCCTCCGGAATGATACTGGATTACGAAGGAGATCCCGACACACTGGAACTGGCCAATAATTACAGCTTAATCCCGGGTGCCAACTGGAACGAGCAGGCAGCGGGAACAAACGCTATTGGCACTGCATTGAACATTGGCGCACCTGTACAGGTTCACGCATTTGAGCATTTCTGTGAAAACATCAGCCGCTGGACTTGCTCTGCGGCAGTTATTCGTGACCCGTTCGAGAAACGCTTGCTTGGTGCACTGAATATTTCAGGTTTGAAAAACACATTGCATGATTACTGCCTGGCACTGGCCATTTCCGGTGCTCGCAGAATTGAAGGTCAGTTTGCACAACTGAAACTTGCGAAGAGAGATCTTTTACTCGGCACAACCATTGATCATTTTGCCTCTTCAGGAAATGACGGCGTACTACTATTTGATATGGACGGCAAATTGGTTCGCACCAACACTATGGCAGACAAGGTTCTGGCAGCCAGGGGTATAAGAATCAATTTGACGCCATATAACCCTATTCTGACACTCAACAGTGAGGGGGCGTTCACCCCCGAACAGGATACTGCACTCAATCAGATAGACCAGCAATGGGTTCAGCCCGTCACCCACCAGGGGGAGCAAATTGGTTACCTGGCCGTCATTCCACTCCCCGCCCGCTCGTCACAGAGAGTATCAGGCAACCCGACCACCATTCCACCCCCCTCCAAGTCCACCGGTTTTTTCCGTCTGGTAGGACAGAGCGCTCCTTTCCTGAAAGCAGTTCAACAAGCGAAGCGGGTTGCCAAAGCACCCATTCCCGTTCTACTTCAGGGAGAAACGGGGGTTGGCAAGGAGCTCTTTGCCAGGGCTATGCACGAAGAGGGTCCATCTAACACAGGTGAGTTTGTTGCGCTCAACTGTGGCGGGCTGTCCAGGGATCTGCTGGCAAGCGAACTGTTTGGACACATAGAAGGCGCTTTCACCGGTGCCCGGCGCGGCGGCATGATTGGCAAAATAGAAGCCGCTAACGGCGGCACACTGTTTCTGGATGAGATAGGCGAGATGCCCTTCGACCTCCAACCAATGTTTCTCCGGGTGCTCCAAGAATCAGAAATCTGCCGGGTAGGCGATACCAGACCGCGCAAGGTCAACTTCAGGCTAATCGCCGCCACCAACCGGGATCTGGCTCAGGAAGTGGCAGAAGGTCGCTTCAGGATGGATCTTTACTACCGAATCTCGTCAATGACACTGACGGTGCCGCCATTGCGGGAGCGAACCGGAGATGTCTCACTGCTCGCTCACAATATTTTCGCCCACCTGCTGGAACAGCATTCTGGCGACCAGAAACGACTCAGCAAGCCATTGCTCGATCTACTCGAAAAGCATAGTTGGCCGGGCAATATTCGCGAACTGGGCAACCTGATTACCGCCGCTTTCTTTCTCTCCGACCGGGAGGAACTGGGGCCAGAAGATCTCCCCAAAGATTTCCTCGCCGCCAATCTGGAGGGTCATGAAGGCGAAGAAGTGGCCAACCCCCTGGATTTTGCCGAAAAAGAGGTGATTATCCGGTCCATCCGTGAACAGGGTGGCAACCTGACAAAGGTGGCCAAACAGCTGAACATTGCGAAAAGCACTCTGTATATCAAACTGAAAAAATACAATATCAAGCGCACCTGAATAACCTTTTCACAGACACTATGTGAAAACCCCTGCCACTTTTGGCAAGGCCCATTAAAGCGCAAAGAGGTCAGCTTATCTGACACCGACATCCTCAAAGGAAAACTCTCTGGCTACCCTTAGTGTGCGGGTAGCCAGCTGAACCTCTTTGAGAAACAACATCAGTGCGAGAATCAACAATACCAGCGCCAACACAAAGAACCCGATAATCAGACCACCTATGTGCAACTGCCAGAAGCCGCCCACAAACAGGCTGACAATTAATATACAGACCAGCAATCCGGCTGCTGTGCAAAGCCCAATAGACCAGTTGGTGACTTTAGTCCTGCGCCAAAGAAACTTAAGCTCCTGCTGACAAATCGCTTTCTGTTCAGGGTCACTCAGACGGAGCTCACGCTGACCCACCACCCTCGCGCGATCAACAATTCGCCCTAGCCGACCGGATATGACATTGAGAAAGCCCGCTATGCCTGCCAGCAGGAATACCGGCGCAACCGCCAGTTGAATAACCAATGCCAGATCAGTGACCTCAATCATCGAATTCATTTTTACTCGCTCCTCGCGATCGGTTGCTGACCCACGCTGAAATACGCCCTGATACGTTCACCCGTGATATAGATCGAGGGCACCAGCAGCAGAGTGACAAAAGTGGCCAACAAAACACCAAAAGCCAATGAAATTACCATGGGTATCAGGAATTGAGCCTGGGCACTGCGCTCAAACAGTATCGGTGTCAGGCCAAAAAACGTAGTCAGTGATGTCAGCACGATTGGTCGGAACCGGTCCCTGGCGCCCTGAACAACCGCATCCACTGCATGCCATCCCTCTTTTTTCAACTGATTGATGCGATCAATCAGCACAAGATTATCATTGACCACCACCCCGGCGGCGGCCAGCACTCCCATCATTGAGGGCATGCTGATTTCCTTGCCGAACAACAGGTGGCCAATAATGGCTCCGGCAATACCAAACGGTACAGCGCTGAGCACAATAACCGGCTGCCAGTATGAGCGGAACTCCACGGCGAGCAAGGTATAAATGGCCAATAATGCCAGCGCCATCATCTGTAAAAAGCCTATTTCAAAGGCTTTTTGATCTTTCTGTGCGCCGTCAATTTCCAGCGTTAATCCCGGGAACTTCTTCACTAGCTCGGACCAGTGGTCCCGCATAAACACTGCCACGATCTCATCGGCAGACGCGGCCCCACTAACCAGCTCACCTTCTATCTCGACCATTCGCTTGCGATCACGGCGCTTGATCTCGGTATACCCCGGCACAAACGTGATATCCGCCACAGCATTGAAAGGCAACTCACGGCCATCATCCGTCCGGATACGCAACTCATCCAGTGACGATACCCGGGCTCGCTCCGCTTCAGGATAACGAACCATGACTTTGACATCCTCCCGCTCCCGTGGAATACGCTGAGCCTCGACACCATAAAATGCATTGCGCAACTGTCCGGCAATATCACTCAAACCGATTCCGAGCGTGTCCGCATTGTCTTTAAGACTGATTTCGATTTCTTTGCTCGCTGTACGAAAAGAACTGGAGACATTGAAGACCCCGGGGTAATCCAGCAGCAGGGACTCAATTTCCACTGAAGCCAAACGCAACTCATCAATCTGCTTGCCCCTGAGAAGCAAGTTGATCTCCTTGGGCCGCCCCATCAGGGTATATTCAACCCGGTAGTCCTCGACATTTTCAACAGTCCCGATATGTTTCTGCCAGAGCCCAGCCACGGCCTTTGACGAAATCGAGCGGGTTTCGTTACTGGATAACTCCAGAACAACCGAGACGATGTTTTCCCGGCTTTCGGCATAGTGATTTTCAATGACCGAGCGCCCATCCTCGCCAATCAACAGAGGCTCCTGCTTTAACCCCTCTACGCCCTCTTCTATCTGTCGCATAACGGCCAGAGAGCGATCGAAACTGATACCTTCCCGCAGCTCGGCTGATGCCCGCAGGTACTCCCCCTCAACCACCGGGAAAAAAGCGACGCGCAACCAACCGGTAAAGAAAACCCCCAGTATGACAATCAGTACCGCCAGAAACAGCGCCATGGTAATACCGCTGTGACGCAGGCAACTTTCCAGCGCCGGCCGGAACTGATGATCCGCAAACTGCTTCATCCACCGGGAAGCCCCGTTTCTCGCCCTCTGCAACCATTTTGCAAACAGCCATGTGGCCTCTTTCTCGGGTTTCAGATGGCGCAGGTGAGCCGGCAAAATCAGGAAGGACTCCAGCAGCGAAAATGTCAGCGCAATAATCGCCACCTTGGGCATTTCTGCCATCAGCTTGCTGGAATCACCAGGTAACAGCAGCATCGGCACAAACACAATGATCGTGGTCAAAACAGCAAAAGTGACCGGCTTTGAAACCGCCAGGGCCCCCAGCGAAGCACTGTCATTGCCGCTCAGACCGCGCTCGTGATGCGAGTAGATACTTTCACCCACCACAATGGCGTCATCCACCACGATGCCAAGAATGAGCAGAAAGGCAAATAACGAGACAATATTGACGCTAATCCCCAGGTAGGGCATTAACCACAGAGTACCCACGTAGGAAATACCTATTCCCGCAGCCACCCAAAAAGCCAGTGCCGGACGCAAGAAAAGCACCAGCAGACCGAACACCAGCAATAGTCCGCCGAGTGCATTTTTTGACAGCAGATCAATTCGACTGCCTAGGTATACTGACAAATCGCGCCAAACCACCAATTCGACACCAGGCTGAAGACTGGGCAACTTCTCCGCAACATAGGCTCTGACGGCCTCAGAGGAAGCCACAACATCGGGATTGCGGGTATTGAAAAGGTTGATAAATACAGCGGGCTTGCCATTGAATATGGACATCAGATCCTGCTCTGCAAAACCGTCGTTAATACGGGCAATATCACCCAGCAGAACCTGTGTACCATCGGTATCCCGCAAGACCACAATGCGCTCAAAATCTTCCCGCTGGTAGGCCTGCCCCCGGGTCTGCAGGACAATGTCGCCCGCTTGCTCACGCACTTCACCGGCGGGCAAATTGACCGATGAACGCCGGATGGCGGCAACAATGTCCTCGAACGTCAGCTGGTAACGGCGCAGTGTTTCCTCGGATATTTCCACAGCGACCTCTTCAGGCCGCGTGCCACCTATTTCCGCCAGAGTGACACCAGGTAACCCGATGACCTCATCGCGGATGGACTCAGCAAGTCGTTTGAGGTCGTCTTCCGCCATCGGCCCTGCCAGAGCCAGGCTGAGAATCTGGGTTCTTGCCAACACCTCTTTGATCAGTGGTCGCTCGGAATCCACTGGTAAGGTATTAATGGCGTCTACCCGTGATTTCACATCATTGAGCAACTTCTGGGTGTCGTGACCGTCGGCCACTTCTATCTCAATCCGCCCCATGCCCTGATAGGCAAACGAGCGCAGCTCCTCAATACCATCCAGATCATGCACCTGCTCTTCGATGCGGATACAGATCTGCTCTTCAACCTCCCGCGGCCCTGCACCCGGGTAGGGCACCTCGACCTGAACCACGTCCCTCGGTATTTTCGGAAACATTTCCTTGTCGAGGTCCGGCAAACTCGTCAGGCCACCCACCAGCACCATTAACATTAACAAATTGGCCGCAATGGGATTGCTGACCCACCAATGAATCAACCCCCGACCTGACGTGCTCATGGGAGGTCCGGCGCCGACAGAAGCACTGGAGACACCTTCATCCCCTCAACCACATAACCCGGCCTCTCCAGTAGGATCAGCTGCCCCTCCGGGATACCCGTGATCAACAGGCTTTCCTCTAATACCTGCAGTACTCGAACAGAGACCGTATGCAACCGGTTTTCTTCATCCAGCACGAGCAGTTGGTCTTTCTCATACAGGGCCTGGCGAGGCACACTAACCACTGCATCAAAGGAGCGACCCACTACTTCTGCGTTGACAAACAGACCCGCCACCAAGGGCGGCGAATACTGATAGGGATTGGTTATCTCGACAATCCCGTAAATGACCCGGGTTCGCGTATCAATGGTGGCGTCTGTGCGCACCAGCAGGCCAGGCCAGTCGGCCTGCTGCCCATCAAACCTCGCCGACAGTGTCACCTGAAGCGGGTTGTCGGCTTCGGGCCGGAGCGGCAGATTCAAACGCGACGCCTGACTCGCCGTTAATGGCAGGCGTACCTCCATGGTATGTGTCGCGAAAATCTCTGCCACCAGCATGCCGGAACTCACATACTGTCCGCGGTTCACCTGTGTCTGACGTATCAGGCCATCAAAGGGTGCAACAATCGTCGTACGCTCCAGATTGATACGGGCCTGCTCGAGATCCGCCCTGGCCCCAGCAAGGGCAGCTTCTGCCGCCTTTAACTGTGGCTCACGTAGAAACAATGCGTTGCCTTCTCTATTACCCAAATCCCGCCACTCTCGCTTTGCCTGCCTGGCTTGTCCTCGCTCCATGGCAAGGGTTTTCTCAGCCTCGGCAACCCGTGATGATGCCCGGATGACTTCAATATCGTAGTCTCTGGCATCCAGTTGCAGCAGCACTTCGCCTTCACTGAAAAAACCACCATCGACAAAATTTGGTGAAACAGACAGCACCTGTCCCGCAACCTGGGTAGCCAGCGCCACTTCAACCTTGGGCTGAACCGTGCCCTGGGTCAGCACACTGACCTGGCGGCGCGCCGGAATGGCTGTCATAGCGGAAATTTCCGGCGGCGCCGGTTCCGCCCGGGGCTGTTGGGCTGGCTCAGGCCTGATTCCGGCCAATACGACCACTACCAGAATAGCCACCAGCACAATCGTCAGGGGGACAAGCGCTCTTTTTAATTGACCCATAGTCTGTTGATTATCCTTCTAATTGGGGGAAGTGACATTATCACAGGATCACGTGATATCCCGGCCCTTGCAGCAATCAAACTGGCGGTAATCTGCAAAAAATACGAATCTCACCTCAAAACAGTTGCTGTCATCAAAGCTTCTTCAATATGCCATGCCCCCGTCATCTGAGGCCACTAAGTTTCCAACAAAGCTCTGTAATCAGGAACTGTGAGGCCAGCTATGCACTATAACGCCATATGGCTATCGGACATTCATTTGGGCTATCGGGACTGCAAGGCAAATTTCTTGCTGGATTTCCTCAATAAAACTCACACTAACCGGCTTTACTTGGTAGGTGATGTGGTCGATTTGTGGGCAATGAAACGCTCTTTTCTCTGGCCACCCAGTCATCACGAGGTATTGCGCAAAATCATCGATCTGGCGAATAACGGCACCCGGGTGATTTATATACCGGGCAATCACGATGATCTGATGAGAGAAGTGGCTGGCACCGTGCTTCTCAATATCGAGATTCACCAGCAATTTGTCCACACCACCCACGAGGGCAAAAAATTACTCTTGCTGCACGGTGATGAGTTCGATCATGCTGTGCTGTGCAGCCGGTTTGCGCGTCTGGCAGGCGACGCCGGCTACAGCCTGCTGCTACATTTTAACCGCTGGAGCAACGCCTTGAGACGCTGTTGGGGGCTGCCTTACTGGTCGCTCGCTCAGTACGTGAAGAACCGGGTCAGAAATGCCCGTGCGGCCATTATCGCTTTTGAAGAAGCAGCGGCCAAGGAAGCCGTTCGTCAGGAAGCAGACGGTATTGTCTGCGGGCACATCCACCAACCAGAAATCCGAACGATCGATGGGATTCTCTATTGCAATGATGGCGATTGGGTGGAGAGCTGCACGGCATTGGTCGAACATCGCCAGGGCAAGCTCGAGCTGCTTCACTGGGGCGACCTGCAACAGGCGATCAAATGCGATCAGGCAGCCAATGACAGTACGATCAGCGCACCGTATTCACTACCGCGGCTCTCCTGAAGGACAACAGCCTCAGGCCAATCAGGTCACTGCCTCCGCCAGCGTATTGCACGCCCCAATCACTGCAGGGCCACTGTTGCCCCCCTGTTTCACGACACCCGTCCGCCCCATCGCCAGGTAATCAAAACCGGCTTCGGCAACCCGCCTGGGATCAAACAGGTTGCGGCCATCAACAATTAAGGGTCGCTTCATTTTCTCGGCAAGCGCTGCAAAGTCAGGGGCCCAGAAGTGCTTCCATTCTGTACAGATCACCAATCCATCAGCACCCTTCGCCGCAGACTCTTTGGTGCCTGCCAACACCAGATCGTCGCGATCGCCGTAGATGCGCTGACACTCCTCCATGGCGCGTGGGTCATATGCCTGCACCAGGGCGCCATGCTGCCAGAGAGACTCCAATAGCACCCTGCTCGGGGCCTCGCGCATATCGTCGGTTCGAGGCTTGAATGCCAGCCCCCACACGGCAATGGTTTTCCCCTTCAGGTCACCATTAAAGTAATGGTAGAGCTTCTGAAACAGCCGCTGTTTCTGTTCGCTATTGACCTGCTGTACCGCCGACAGCAGGGGGGTGAGGTAACCCACCTTTTCAGCCGTCACCTGCAGGGCACGCACATCCTTTGGAAAACAGGAGCCCCCGTAACCACAACCAGGGTAAATAAAATGGTAGCCAATGCGGGGGTCCGCACCGATGCCCAGACGAACTTTTTCGATATCGGCACCCAGGTATTCGGCGAGATTCGCTATCTCATTGATAAAACTGATTTTGGTGGCCAACATCGCATTTGCTGCGTATTTGGTCAGCTCCGCTGAGCGAACGTCCATGACCATCAACTTTTCATGATTTCGGTTAAACGGTGCATAAAGCTCCCGCATAATGCCGGTGGCGCGTTCGGAACCAGTGCCAAGTACAATCCGGTCCGGCTTCATAAAATCACCGATGGCTGCACCTTCTTTCAGAAACTCGGGGTTTGAGACCACGTCAAAGGGTATATCGAGCGCACGATGATGGAGCTTCTTTTCAATCAGGGCCCTCACTTTATCGGCTGTGCCCACAGGCACCGTGGATTTATTAACAATCACGGCAGAGTCCTGCAGATACTGGCCAATGGTGTCTGCCACTGACAGGACATGTCGGGTATCCGCCTCACCATCTTCATCACAGGGCGTGCCCACGGCGATAAAAATCACTTCGCCATGGGTAACGGCTTCGGCGACGTCGGTCGTAAACACCAACGATCCCTGCCGCTGTGTTTCTACCAGATAGTCCTCAAGACCGGGTTCAAAAATAGGGGCTATCCCTCGACGCAACGCATTTATTTTCAGTGCATCCTGATCAATACAGGAAACCTGATGGCCAACATGGGCAAGACACACACTGGTCACCAATCCCACATAGCCTCCACCAAATACTGTCACTCTCATTCCACTCACACTCACCCTGTCATTTGAGTGAATTCATGGTGTGACTGTGGCATGACAGCCTTATGGCACTTTTTTAGGGATTTTGTGACAGCCCAATGGTCTCTTGCAATGGCGGCAATTCAGTTACACTTAGCTGACCGGAAATCATCAACTTTCAACCCTTTGCTCTGCAGGGTGCTACTTGCCCGGGAAGACAAAAACACGATTTTTGCCTGATAAGGAATTTAACTTGCCACTACTAAAAAACCGTTTGGCCCTGCTGACTGATGCGTCCGGGGATCAGCTCCTGACCGGTATGGTCAGAGGTATTGAGAAAGAGAGCCTGCGGGTGACGCCGGCCGGCAAACTGGCACAGACTCCCCATCCATTCGCATTGGGGTCTGCGTTGACCCACCCGAAAATCACCACGGATTACTCGGAGGCATTACTGGAATTCATTACGCCACCTTCCAGGGATGCCGATCTGGTATTGCAAACCCTGGAGGATATCCACCGCTTCACTTACCACAGGATTGGCGATGAATTGCTCTGGGCCAACAGTATGCCCTGCCAGCTCAGTGGCGACAGTGATATTCCGGTGGGCTATTACGGCACCTCCAATATTGGCAAAATGAAAAGTGTTTACCGGGTTGGTCTGGGCCACCGCTATGGCCGACTGATGCAGACGATTGCCGGTATCCACTACAATTTTTCAGCCCCGGATTCACTCTGGGAGATGTTGCGCAAGGCAGAGAATCCCGGCCAGTCGCTACAGAATTTTAAAACTGAAAACTACTTTGCCCTGATTCGCAATTTCCGCCGTTACTTTTGGTTATTACTCTATTTGTTCGGTGCGTCGCCCGGGGTTTGCCGCAGCTTTGTCAGAGGTCGTGAGCATCGCCTGATACCCTTTGGCAAAGACGATCACAGCCTCTACGCGCCCGACGCCACATCACTGAGAATGGGCGACTTGGGTTATCAAAGCACGGCCCAGGAGCAACTGATTGTCTGTTATAACGATCTGCGCAGCTACGTGACCACCCTCCGCGGTGCGCTGGTCAAACCCTATCCGGCGTACGAATCAGTAGGACTCAAAGACCTTCATGGCGAGTACCATCAACTAAGCACTCATTTACTACAGATTGAAAATGAGTTTTACAGCACCATCCGGCCAAAGCGGACGACCAACACCGGAGAGACTCCATTGAGGGCACTGTGGGAGCGCGGTGTTGAATATATCGAGGTGCGCTGTATTGACCTTAATCCTTACCAGCCGCTGGGTATTAATCGTGAACAGATAGATTTCCTCGACATTTTTCTGCTCACTTGCCTGTTGGCCAGTAGCCCGGACACCGATGACCAGGAATATCGAAATATCCTGGAAAATCAGCGGCTCACGGTTTATCGGGGACGCGATCCCCTGCTTACCCTACGGGACGGCGGAAGTGATCGATCACTCCTCGAATGGTCCGAAGCAATTTTTGCCGACATGAAACCAGTGGCTGACATGATGGATGATCACCATGGCGATGACCGTTACCGAAAAACGTTGCTGTCACTACGCCATCGGTTAAAAGACCCTTCACTGACCCCCTCGGCCCGGATGCTGGAGGAAATGGCAGAGACCAACCAGACATTCTTTCGCGTCGCCATGAAGTACGCCACCCGGCACCGCGAATACTTCCTGGACACACCACTGGATCGGGAAACTGAGGCACACTACCAACAGCTGGCCCGCGATTCACTGCGACAGCAACAGGAGATTGAGCAGCGCGATGACCGCAGTTTCGACCAGTTTCTTGCCGATTATTACCGGCAGTATGATTTTCAGCTGTGAACTACCTGGCCCATCTACATCTGGCAGGCCAATGTCCGGAACAAATGATCGGTGGGTTACTGGGTGATTTCGTCAAGGGCCCCCTCCGGGGAGACTACCCGCCAGCGATCGAAGCGGGGATTTTACTGCATCGAAAAATAGACGTTTTTACCGACAATCTTCCGGCCGTCCGGACTGCCATCACTCGCTTCGAACCGCCCTACCGGCGCTTTGGCGGGATACTGCTCGATCTCTGTTACGACCACTTTCTGGCCGATAACTGGTCGAGGTACCACCATCGTCCACTCACAGACTTCTGCCAGGATTTCTACGGCAATCTATCGGATTATGCAGAGATTTTACCGGACAGAGCCAAGCGTTTCAGTGAAGTAGCGCCCCGGGTAAACTGGCTTGAAAACTACGCACAGTTTCAAAATCTGGAATATATGCTGGAACGCATCGGTCAACGTTTTAAAACCCCAATACCCCTCCACCAGGCTTTCCCGGAACTGCAGCGGGACTATCGGTTGTTGTCCAATGAGTTTCACCAGATTTTTCCTCTGTTGATTGAGTTTACTGAAAGCCAACGTCTAAAATGAATGGCCTCCTGAAGGGAATAATCCAATGATACCGACAGCAAGACAGACTAATCTGGTGATCTTTCTCGGCTGCACGCTGTTGATCCTGGTCGCGCTCTACATGCAACATATAATGGGACTGATTCCCTGTTACCTTTGTGTCACCCAGCGGGTTTTCGTCATAACTACCGGACTTATCGCCCTGCTGGCATTTCTTCACCACCGGCACACACGCTTTTACGGTGCTATCACCGCCCTCAGCGCACTGGCAGGTGGTTTTTTCTCCGGCAAACAGCTCTGGTTGCAACATCTGCCAGAGGAGCGAGTTCCCGCCTGCGGACCACCGGTGGAATACCTGTTTGACGTTTTCAAATTCAGCGATGCGTTGGGCATGCTATTGCGCGGTGACGGCAACTGTGCCGAGGTGCAATGGCTGTTTCTCGGCCTCAGCATTCCCGGTTGGACTCTGGTTTGCTTTATCCTGCTGGCTGCGCTGGGTGTGTGGCAAATGGTTCGCCGCCAGTGAATTTGCTGCGCGGACTCGCCGTACTGACCCTGTTTCAGGGCATTGGTGAGGGGATCAGTCACATCGCCGGGATACCGGTACCCGGCCCGGTAATCGGCATGGTCCTGTTATTTCTGGCACTGCAGTTCAGCCACACGGAAACACCGGCCTGGCTGGGGCGAACGGGCCACTCGCTTATCCGCTGGCTGTCTCTGATGTTCCTGCCCGCCTGCACCGGCCTGTTTTTTCTGCCTGACATCTCCCGGAACCAATGGCTTCCCATCGCCGGGGCCATTGTTCTGGCAACCCTGCTAACACTGCTATTGGCTGCCCTGTTGATGCAAAAACTGATGTCCGCTGAGGGCGAGCGTCCATGACAGCGTGGCTGGCCACTACCCTGCTGTTGGTACTGACCTTTGCTGCTTTCGCCGCCGCTCTCTGGCTGTATCGGCTCAATCGGGGTAGGCCCACCCTACAGGCGCTGATGCACCCGCTGGTCACAGGCCCGTTAATGGTGAGTGGCATCCTGGTTGCCTCCCATATTGATTACGATCAATACCGGGAGGCCAATCAACTGTTCTTTTTTTTGCTGGGCACCACGACCGTTGCGTTGGCAATCCCGCTTCACCAGCAATTTCATCATATTAGCCGACTATTCAGACCGCTAATCATTACGCTGATATTTGGTGCCAGTTTTGCCGTAGCAAGTGCCCTGGTGATCGCCTGGTTACTGGGTGGCTCCATAGAGACACTGATTTCATTGGCACCCAAATCAGTCACCACCCCTATCGCCCTTGGCCTGTCGGAAAAGATTGGCGGTCTGCCGGCATTGACTGCCGGCGTGGTTGTATTTACCGGCGTGGTGGGAGCGGTGCTGGGCCCACTGATTTTTCGTTGGCTGGGTATCACGGACGACCGCATCATTGGCTTTGTCACAGGAATTTGTGCGCACGGGGTCGGGACAACCAGGGCCTTTGAAATAAGCGCCCGTTGCGGCGCTTTCGCCAGCCTGGGCCTTGGCATGACCGGTGCACTGACAGCTTTCAGCCTGCCGTGGCTGGTCATTTTTTTCCTCGATTAGCCCTGACAGCCAGTGTGGCCGTGCGCGCCTAATGTGTGCTTGCCACGCACACACTGTTTCCCTATGCTTGGTGCATTCCAACAATCACAAGCAGCACCGTTTATGCTAGAAAATTGCAAGTCGGCCCAAGAGCGCTGGGGAGGTGTCAGCCAACTGATAGATCAGTGGCTGGAGGAGCGCCAGGAAATGCTGGTTCGCTTTTGTGCGCTGGGCGAAATCCGCCATTTCAGCAGTGAGGACCCCTCACAGGGCAGGAAGGTCAAAACTTTTTTTGAAATTCTTGTGGACTACACTTCCGCAGGCCACTTTGAAATTTACGATCAGTTGATCCGTGAAGGTAACAGTTATCATGACAAGGACGCACTGGAGGCCGCCAACGGACTGCTGGAAACAATTGATGCAACAACAGAGCTGATCCTTGACTTCAATGACAAATATCTGGAGACCGACGATCTCACTTCTCTGGTAGCGGATCTGTCTACGCTGGGAGAGGCTATTGAGTCACGGCTTGAGGCCGAGGACTGCATGATCGAAGTCCTGCATTCCGCACATCACGATCAATCCCAAAAAACAACTAGCTGACACGACCTATGGCGCCGGAAAATTTTCCTGCGTCATTACCGAACTGGCTAACCATAAAAAAGGCCCTCGTGGGCCTTTTTTATTGAATAGGCAAAACCGGACAGGAATTAATCCAAGCCCATCACTTTGACCAGCTCCACTTCAAAAATCAGTGTCGCATTGGGACCGATCAGCCCGGCTGTGCCATTTGGGCCGTAGGCAAGATCGGAGGGAATGTAAAGCTCCCACTTGGCTCCTTCCTGCATTTTCTGCAGCGCTTCCGTCCAACCCGGGATTACCTGTCCGACGTTCAGCTCTATCGCACCACCGTGTTTCTCGGAGGCATCAAACTCAGTACCGTCAACCAAAGTCCCCCGATACTCTACGGAAACCTGATCGTTGACATCAGGCGATGCGCCAGTACCGGCCGTAATGACCTTGTATTGCAGTCCGGTTTCAGTGGTAATCACACCCTCTTTATTGGCGTTGGCAGCAAGAAAGGCTTTTCCCTCAGCGGCATTTTTCTCTCCAGCTTTTGCCATCTCCGCCTGCTTTTCACCATTTAATGACTGTTGCTTGGCCTGCTGCTCCGCATGGAAGGTTTCAATCACCTCGGCCAGCTCTTCGTTATCAATACGCGGAGGACGATTATCGAGTGCGTCAGCCAGACCCGCGGCAAAGGTTTCGCGGTCCAGCTCAATACCACCCATGGCCAATTGGCCACCCATATCCACACCAATGACATAACTGTACTTCTGTAATTGCGTTTCCAGAACCGGCTCCTGATCCTGATCGCTTGTCTGCTGTGTCTGGGGCTTTTCACTGCAGGCGCCAAGAGCAAAAATGGCCGTCGAAGCCAGCAGTAGATATTTCATTTTCATAATCAGTACCTTGTATGGAAAATCAATTTAAGTGTTATGTTAACGTAAATTCAGTTTTTGGGCTTTGCAGAAGCCAACGGCCAAGCCAGTGGACTTCCGGAATGTATTGCAATATCGCTTGTACGGCTCAAATAAAGATTCAGATTTTGCAGCTGTTCTTCGCCGCTCAGCTTTCTTCTATCGTCTCTGTCTGTGTCCGTTGAGCTGCCGCATTTTGTCCGCCACCAGTTACACAGCCTATTCTGGACAACTCGCTCGGCCCTGAGTTCAAGTTGCTTAACATCCTGCGGCCACTCCTGATCGGCGAAGCCCGCGAATTCCGACTGCACAAAACGCCGAACGCCACGCAACGGCTCGACAACCTGTTCATTCCAGTCCCGAATGATCTCTTCCGCTTCATCCAGATCCTGGACAGTTAACACCTGTCCGGAACTGCCGAGCCAGCAACAAAACAGGACCAGATTAACATTGGCACCAACGTCTTCCTGTAACTCGAGACACGCCCGGGCCACTTCGGGGCGGCCGTAGTGAACCAGCGAATAGTCCCAGAAAGGATTGCCTGTAAACTGGCTCAAAGTTCAAGCCATTGCCAGTACTGCGTCCACTAGTTTGTTGATGCCCGTGGCCGCTTCACTGATACGGCCGGCCAACATATAGGCGGGCGTGGTAACCAGCTTGTTCTGCTCATCGATACAGATATCGCCGACACCACAGGTCCGGTGTTCAGCTCCGGTGGATTCTATGGCTGCAGCAATCTCGGGGTTATCGCCCACAGTGCACTTTACTCCAGCACCAAACAACACTCCCGACATCACCGGTGCGATACACATCAATCCAACCGGTTTACCGCTGTTGTGCATGGTACGTATAAAATTACTGAGTTCCTCGCGGACACTCAACTGCGCACCCTTGACAGCGAAATCGGACAGATTTTTGGCAGCGCCAAAGCCGCCCGGCAAAATGACCGCATCAAAATCATCGGCATCGGCATCGGCCAATTTTTTGATGTCACCTCGAGCCAATCTTGCCGCTTCCACCAGCACATTGCGGGTTTCACCTTCAGCGACTTCACCCGTGGTGTGATTAATTACATGCAATTGCTCAATATCAGGTGCAAAGCACTGGACCTCGGCACCAGCCTGATCAAGACTAAGCAGGGTGATCACACTTTCGTAAATTTCTGAGCCGTCATAAACGCCACAGCCGGACAGAACTACTGCCACTCGCTTGCCCATCACTTACCTCCTTCTAATTTCCACTACTCAAACACATGGATACATCTCAGTACCAACCAGGAGTATAGGCAGCGATCTGCTGCATTCCTACCATCGCCTCCCGGTCTTCAGACTGACTTGAACAGTAAATCCCAAACACCGTGACCCAGGCGTTCGCCACGCTGCTCAAACTTGGTGGTGGGGCGGTAGTCCGGACGTGGCGCATAATGACCAGCCCCGACCACATTTTCGAGGCCACTGACCGACTCCATTATCTCCAGCATATGCTCTGCGTAAGGCTGCCAATCCGTTGCAAAATGCAACATGCCCCCGACCGTCAGCTTGTCCCGAAGTTGTTCGACAAATGCCGTCTGAATTAACCGTCGTTTATTGTGTTTTTTCTTGTGCCAGGGATCCGGAAAGTAAATCTGGATGCGTTCGATGCTGTGGTCGGCAATGCAATCGGCCAGAACATCGTTTGCATCGGCCAGATAAACCCGCAGGTTTGGCAAAGCCAGTTTGCCGGTATTATTGATCAGGCGCCCCACCCCTGGTGGATGCACCTCAATACCAATAAAATCCTTATCCGGTTCCGCCTGCAGCATGGTCAATAACGAATCGCCCATACCAAAACCAATTTCCAGTACCCGAGGGGCCTTGCGCCCAAATGCGGTATCTGCGTCCAGTTGGCCCTGGTACAAACTCAGTCCGTAAACGGGCCAGTATTTTTCAAAAGCAGCACGCTGGCCCTCCGTCATCCGACCCGCCCGCACCACATAACTTCGAATAGACTTCTTTTTAAACTCCGGCCTGATCTCCAACCCTATACTCCGCCGTCTCTCGCCATTGCAACGAGCCGAACCAGCGCAAAAGACAGCACCACCCAACTTGCCATAAACAACAGCCCGCCAAACGGGGTCACCATACCGAGGGCCGCAAACCCGGTAATCACCAGGGCATAGAGGCTACCCGAGAACAACAGGGTTCCAGCCACCATCAACCAACCGGCCACATCCAGTAATCGCAATGGCTGACGCACGGCTGCGACGACGAGAGTCACTAACACCAAGGCGTGGAACATCTGATATAACACCGCTGTTTGCCAGACAGCCAGCATCTCGGGGCTCACCGAGCCACGCAATCCGTGGGCCCCGAAAGCACCCAACGCCACGGCGAGAAACCCCGAAATTGCCGCACAGACGGCTAATAGCTTCATTCATTTCTCCAGAAAAACGCTTTTCAATAAAAAAGCCGCGGGAATCGCGGCTTTTCAAGTATACAAAAATGTCGCCATCAGGCTTCCATGGTCGCCCGTACTTTTTTCATGGCATTCTGCTCCAACTGGCGTACCCGTTCGGCAGAGATACCGTATTTGTCCGCCAGGTCGTGCAGTGTGGCTTTATCATCCATCAGCCACCGGCTATTGATAATATCGCGACTGCGGTCATCAAGCTCGGCAAGCGCCTTGACCATCCGCCCGTGGTTATCTTCCTCACTGTCGGACTGCTCCAGCTGCCAGGCCGGATCTGCACGGCGGTCTTCAAGATAGAGTGCCGGGGCCTGGTAGCTGTCCTCATCGCTGTCTTCCGGCACATCGAAGGCGGTATCGCGAGCCGACAGTCGCTGCTCCATTTCCAGCACCTGCTTCACGTCCACCCCCAGATCCTGGGCAATGGCTTCGGCTTCATTGTTGGTCAGCCAGGCCAAGCGGCGCTTGGCGCTGCGAAGGTTAAAAAATAATTTGCGTTGAGCCTTGGTGGTGGCCACTTTGACAATGCGCCAATTGCGCAGAACATATTCGTGAATCTCGGCTTTGATCCAGTGGACGGCAAAGGATACGAGCCGCACACCTTTTTCGGGGTTGTAGCGTTTTACTGCTTTCATCAGGCCAACATTGCCTTCCTGGATCAGATCCCCCAGGGGCAGACCATAGCCATTGTAGGAGCGGGCAATGTGCACAACAAAACGCAAATGCGAGAGCACCAGTCGACGGGCAGCGTCGAGGTCTTCGCGATAATAGAGATCTTCGGCGAGGGAGCGCTCCTGTTCCACAGACAAGACGGCAATGGAGTTAACACCCTGCATGTAGGCCGCAAGATTGGCACCTGGCGCCATCCATTCATAAGCCTGTAACGCTTTCTTCATATCAACCTCTAAAAATCAGGGAGGAATAGTTTAGCAATTTGTGGTTAGATTTTCATAGTATAAAAAAGTTGCATTCGCCAGTTTTATCTAAGAAAAGTCTAGTCGGGCTCAATACTGGAAAGATGCCTGGCCACCGCCAGCCACGCCCCCAAAAGACCCAGCAGAGCGCCCGCTGCCATGAGATAGAGCAGGCCAACCAAACCCAGCCCCTCCAGCTCAAAGACACTTTGATAGAGCGCAGCCAGCCTCGACACCAGCCCGGAAAGGGAAAATAATGCCAATGCCACCAACACCCAGGCCAGCAAACCGCCAATGAGGCCATACCATACACCAGTGTAAAGAAAAGGCCGGCGGACATAGTTGTCAGTTCCACCCACCAGCTTGACCACGACAATTTCATCCCGGCGATTTTCGATCGCCAAACGGATCGTGTTACCTACGATCAACAGCACACCCATCGACAGAGCCAGGGCCAGAGCGAGCGCCAATCGTTCCCCAACAGACAATATTGCCTGCAGGCGTTCCATCCACTTCATATCCAGCCGTACTTCATCCACCCCCGGCAGGGCCATGATCCTTGCCACCAGCAGTTCGCTGGCCACCAGATCCCCCTGGAACCGATTATCCGGCTGCACCAGCAACACAGCAGGCAGGGGATTCTCCTCCAACATCTCCAGCACATCGCCAAAACCGGACAACTCGCGAAACTCTTTCAGAGCCTGCTGTCGGGAGATGTAACGGACTGAGCGAATATCAGCATCATCCGACAGGCTCTGCCGCAACCGCCCAATCGTTTCATCTGAGGCAGATTTGTTCAGAAAGAGCGTCAGCTGAGCCGTTGTTTCCACGCGACTGCCAAGCTGCTCGAGATTGACAATACCGAGGTAAAGCGAGGCCGGTAACCCCAGCGCAATTGCCACAACCAGTGACGTCATCAGAGTCTGGACTGGCTCCGCCAGCAATTTCCTGCTGGTGCTGATGAGTAATTGCTGATGATGCTGCAAATAACTTTTCAGCTTGTCAGGCCAGCCGACTTGCCCGCCACTTGCTCCGCGTCGCGGTTCTTTTATCTGCGGTTTTTTGCCCGCAGCGACCTTGCGCTCCACCGACGGCCTGCGATCCTGGTTCTGCCACCGGTTAGCCGACATGTGCAGGCCTCTCATCACTCGCCAACCTGCCCTGCTGCAACTGCAGGACACGCAATCCCATCCTGGAAATCAGATCAATATCATGGGTAGCAATCAGGACGGTGACACCGACCTCGCCAAAATCGCGGAATAGATTCATGATTTCTGATGACAGTTCTGGATCGAGGTTTCCGGTAGGCTCATCTGCCAGCAAAATACGGGGCTTGTGTACCACTGCCCGGGCAATACCCACGCGCTGCTGCTCGCCGCCGGACAGTGTTATAGGATTTTGTTTTTCCTTGTCGAGCAGACCCACTTTATCCAGAGCGGCTCTCACCCGGCGCCCCACTTCACGGGGTTGATAACCGGAAACCAGCAACGGCAGCGCCACATTATCAAACACCGTTCGATCAAACAGCAGCTGATGATTCTGAAACACAACACCCACATTGCGCCGATAGTACGGAATCTGGCTGCGGTGTAACCGACCGAGGTTTTTGCCATTGATCAGCAATTGTCCCTGCGTGGGACGCTCCATCAGCATAACCAGTTTTAATACCGTACTCTTACCGGCACCGGAATGCCCGGTAAGGAAAGCCATTTCACCGGCATCCAGATTCAGCGTCAAACCGCTCAGAGCCTCCTGGCCCGTGGCATAACGTTTACTGACTTTGTCAAAGCAGATCATGGGGTTTGGCTTGCCACTCAAGTGTTCTGGTCAAACAATGCCGCCACATACTCCTGAGCCACAAAGGGTTGCAGGTCGTCTATACCCTCGCCTAGGCCCACGTACCGAATGGGTACGCCAAAACGTTTACAGAGGGAAAAGATAATGCCCCCCTTGGCGGTGCCATCCAGTTTGGTCAGTGCCACACCGGTGACGGTAACGGCCTCCTGAAATTGCTGCATCTGGTTGAGCGCATTCTGGCCTGTCCCGGCATCCAGTACGAGCAGCACCTCATGGGGAGCACTTTCATCGAGCTTGGCCATCACCCGTTTGACCTTCTTCAGCTCTTCCATCAGATTGCTTTTGTTATGTAGACGTCCCGCAGTATCGGCAATCAATATGTCTGTACCCCGGGATTTGGCTGACTGAATGGCATCAAAGATGACCGAGGCACTGTCGGCTCCGCTGTGCTGGGCAACCACCGGCACTCTATTGCGGTCACCCCAGGCCTGTAACTGTTCAACCGCTGCAGCACGGAAGGTATCTCCCGCTGCCAACATCACTGATTTACCCTGATTTTGAAATCGTTTGGCCAGTTTGCCAATGGTCGTGGTCTTGCCGACACCATTGACTCCGATGACCAAAATCACATAGGGCTGATGCGCCCCGGTGACGGAGAGCGCCTGCTCACAGGGTTTCAGCTTTGCTGCCATCGCATCTTGCAGTGCGGCAAACAGGGCACGACTGTGGGCCAATTCCCTGCGCTCTACTCGCCCGGCGAGGTCCTGAATAATCTCCACCGTGGATTCAATACCCACATCAGCCTGTAATAATAGGGTTTCAAGCTCTTCCAGCAGGGCATCGTCTATTTCCCGGTCACCGAGAAACAGATTGCCAAACGTGCGGCCGGTCTTCGACAGGGCTCTACGAAATCGGTCGCCCAGCGTCTTTTTTTGCGTATTTTCCGCAGCCGCTGCCATTGATGGCTCTGGCTCAACCTCGGCAGGTGTCTGCTCAGGTTTTTTGGATGAACGAAAACGCTGCAAAAAAGAGCGCTTTTCATTCGCAGACATATCATTTTCCGTCTTACTTGGGTCGGTCACAGTGATCCTGTTTTCTCAGTTGGTATCGGGCGGTGTATGCTACCACTTTAGGGAGTATATAACGTTTGAAAAACCACCCATCTACGGCAATACATGCTGCGAAGGTGGCACGCAGTCAGGTCCGTATTATCGGCGGGCAGTGGCGCGGGCGCAAATTACAGTTTAATGAGGTGGCGGGGTTACGACCCACCGGCGACCGCATCCGGGAAACCCTGTTCAACTGGCTCACACCATGGATTGATGGCGCTAGGTGCCTGGACCTGTTTGCCGGTTCGGGAGCACTGGGAATTGAGGCATTGTCCCGGGGGGCTGCCGAGGTCACGCTGATTGAAAAGCACCCCCAGGCAGCGGAGAACCTGCGTGACAACTGTGCCCGACTCAAGGCTGACGACGCTAGAATCATTCAGGCAGACACACTCGTCTGGCTGACGAACAACTCACCAGACAAACCCTTCGACATCGTATTTCTCGACCCACCGTTTTCGTCAGACCTGCTGCAACCCTGCTGCGAGCTTTTACAGAAACCGGGGTTGCTGGCAACCGGCAGTCTGATCTACCTGGAAACCGACCGATACCAGCCCCTTCCGGAGATCTCCCCCACGTGGGAATTACTGCGCGAAAAAACCGCCGGACAGGTCAGCTACCGATTGTATAGGGTCAGTTGAGCCTCCCCGACAAAACGTTTACCATGGCGGCCCTTTTCCGAGGCAAACCATCACTGTGAAAACCATTGTTTATCCAGGCACCTTTGATCCCATCACCAACGGACATATCGATCTGGTGGAGCGTGCCAGCAGCCTGTTTCACCATGTGATTGTCGCCATCGCCACCAGCTCAAAAAAGCACCCCATGTTCGACCTCAATGAACGTATTGATCTGGCAAGGCAGGCCCTGTCCCATCTCGACAATGTGGAAGTAAAAGGGTTTGATTACCTGCTGGTTAACTTTGTCAATGATTGTGGTGCAGATGCCATTCTTCGGGGGTTGCGCGCAGTATCGGATTTTGAATACGAATTTCAGCTCGCCAACATGAATCGCGCACTGGCACCGGATATAGAAAGTATTTTCCTGACGCCGTCGGAGAAGCTTTCCTATATATCCTCTTCACTGGTAAAGGAAATATCCTCTCTGGGTGGGGATATCAACGAATTTGTCCCCCCCTCGGTGAGAGATGCGCTGGTACAAAAATTCTTCAGCAGCTGATCACCGCTGACAGCTCGGGCAATAGACCGTGGAGCGCTGCCCCAATCTGATTTCCTTCAATACCGTTTGACAACGCAGACATGGCAATCCACCACGACCATACACAAGCAATTGCTGCTTGAAGTAGCCGGGCTTGCCATCACCGCCGACAAAATCCCGCAAGGTCGTACCACCCAGCTCTATTGCCTTTCCGAGCACCTGACGGACCTGTTCAGCCAGGGACTCCAGACGCTGCCGGGACACCTTGCCGACAGCCAGTGTCGGCCTGATACCACTCAGAAAAAGTGATTCATTGGCGTAAATATTACCGGCGCCCACAACTACCCGGTTATCCATCAGAAAAACTTTGACTGCCACGCTCTTTCCCCTGGACAACCGATAGAGATAATCACCATTAAAATCGGACGCGAAAGGCTCTGGGCCCAGCTGGCAGAGCCGTGCATGTTGCTCTGGAGGCCCCTCGATCCAGAGTATCGAGCCAAAGCGGCGCGGGTCGGAATAACGCAGCACCCTATCGTCTGTAAAACAGATATCCACGTGATCGTGCTTTGCAGCAGGAGTGTCAGCCGTAACGATTCTGAGACTCCCCGACATACCCAAGTGAATCATCAGATGGCCCTGTGGAAAACGAAATAACAGGTACTTGCCACGCTGTCGCCCTTCCAACAATGGCATTCCGCAAAGTTGTTCTGACAGCCCCGGCGATACCGGCCAGCGCAGGCGGGACTCCCGCACTACGACCGCCCGAACATCTCTGCCGAGGATATGCGGTATAACCCCCCGCAATGTCACCACAACTTCCGGCAATTCCGGCATAATTTACTCCAGCAAACGGCCCGCAGCCTAAATCTCTGGCATACTTTAAAATAGCTTCGGATAAAAGGCATCAGCCAACCAAGGCATGGCTCTGTTCAACCCACATTCCAACAGGTAACCAGTATGGCCATAGGCAGGCGCAAAGTCGCAGAGGAACAGACGGACATCGATATGACGCCGATGTTGGATGTCGTCTTTATTCTGCTGATCTTTTTTGTAGTCACCGCCTCATTTGTCCGGGAAGCAGGTATTGATATCAACCGTCCCCCGATCAGCGACGAGCCTCCACCAGACAGCCAGCCAACTGCTATTATTTTTCGTATCGCTGAGGACAATACAGTCTGGCTTGAAGGACGACGTATTGATGTTCGCTCAGTGCGCGCCAACGTCGAAAGAGCCCATGCAGAAAATCCGCAGACAAAAGTCATTATTGAAGCGCACCCTCAAGCCAAAACGGAGACCTTTGTGTTGATTTCCGATCAAGCCAGAGAGGCCGGGGTATACGACATTGCCCTAGGCACCAAAAAATAGCCAGACAAACGCTCGACACAAAAAAAGCCCCGGTGGCTGCGGGGCTCGTTAGGTAGAAACAGGAATCAGTGACTGCCGGGAGGCGAGTTACTTGATTTTCGCTTCCTTGTAGGGGACATGTTTGCGAACCACCGGATCGTACTTACTGAACTCCAGCTTTTCCGGCTGGGTACGCTTGTTCTTGGTGGTTGTGTAATAGTGACCAGTGCCGGCACTGGATACCAGTTTGATTTTGTCGCGATTTGACTTGGCCATGGTTAGTCTCCTTAAACCTTAGCGTCGCGCTTGCGGATATCCGCCAGCACTTGGTCGATACCCAGCTTGTCAATAATGCGCATGCCCTTTGAAGAAATACGCAGTTTGATAAAACGTTTCTCCGCCTCAACCCAAAAACGGTGACTGTGCAGGTTGGGCTCAAACCGGCGACGGGTTCTGTTTTTGGCGTGGGATACATTGTTACCTGTCATCGGTTTTTTGCCGGTGACCTGACATACTTTAGACATTGCTTTGCCTCTGCTATTGGCGCCACCCCATCGGGCGACCGCTTTTGAAACCTGGCCGTTAAACCTGTTGTCCGAGAGACACCCCGAAAGGAGACACCCCGAAAAGAGCCGCGTTTTATACCAGAACGTCCCCCTGAAATCAAATACATTCACAGAATTGATTGCCGGAGCTATGGATCAAATCATTCCCCTCTCGGCGAGAGAAACGGTGTGGCCGCCTCCCACAATCACATGATCCAGCACCCTTACATCCACCAGTTGCAGTGCTTCCTGCAATTGACGGGTAATACATCGATCGGGATCACTGGGCTCTGCCACTCCAGACGGGTGGTTGTGCGAAAGAATCACTGCCGCAGCATTGTGATGCAATGCCCGTTTGACCACTTCACGGGGGTGAACGCTGGCGCTATTGACGGTTCCGAAAAACAGTTTTTCCCAGGCAATCAAACGGTGCTGGTTATCGAGAAACAGCACCCCGAACACTTCCTGATGACACTGGCCCAACTGTGCCAGCAGGAATTCCCCCACACTGGCTGGATTGCTGAACACCTGATCCCGCTGCAGCTTTTCCCGCAGATGACGCCTCGCCAGCTCCATCACCGCCTGTAACTGGACAAACTTGGCCTCACCCAGACCGCGGGCACGACAAAATGTGGGCTTGTCAGCGGCCAGCAACTGGCCAAGATTGCCAAACTGATGCAGCAGTGATCGCGCCAAATCCACAGCCGATTGACCGGCACAGCCAGTACGCAGAAAAATTGCCAGCAATTCGGCATCGGAGAGCGTCTCCGCCCCTTTTACCATGAGTTTTTCCCGAGGCCGCTCTCCCTCGGGCCAGTCTCGTATCGACATAACACCTCCCTGTGCGATCGATAATATAACCCCTGACTACGCAAACCTCCACGGCAATGTTATCTTAACCTTCCCGGTGTCATACAGGATCCACCCGATGCTCTCTCTGGTAAACAAACGCATACTGTTGGGTATAACCGGTGGAATTGCCGCCTATAAAAGTGCCGAGATTGTTCGCCGACTGCAGGATGCCGGTGCCGATATACAGGTAGTAATGACCAGTGCAGCCACCGAGTTCATTACACCTCTCACGCTACAGGCACTCTCCGGACACCGCGTCCACCTGGCTCTGCTCGACCCGGAAAGCGAGGCGGCCATGGGCCATATTGAGCTGTCCCGCTGGGCCGATGTCATCCTTGTCGCACCGGCCACTGCGGATTTTATGGCCAAACTGGCCAATGGCGAAGGCAGCGACCTGCTCTCCACTATCTGCCTGGCCAGCCGATCAGCACTGGCTATTGCACCGTCCATGAACCAGGGCATGTGGCGCCACCCCAGCACCCAATACAATCTGGAGCGATTGCGCGGACGCGGCGTGCACATCTTCGGCCCGACGGAGGGCAGCCAGGCCTGCGGCGACATCGGACCAGGCAGAATGACCGAGCCACAGGATATTGTTGAACTCACCGCCGACCTGTTTGAAACCGGCGCATTGGCCGGCAGGAAAGTAGTCATCACGGCGGGTCCTACGCGGGAAGCGATTGATCCGGTGCGCTACATCAGCAACCACAGTTCCGGAAAGATGGGCTATGCGCTGGCAGAAGCTGCTGCAGAGGCCGGTGCAGAAACTGTTCTGATCAGCGGCCCGGTTAATCTCACTCCCCCCGATCGAGTCAAAACCATCCACGTTACCAGCGCGCTTGAGATGTACGAGGCAGCCCTAGCTGAAACGGTGAACTGCCAGCTATTCATCGCCTCAGCGGCAGTGGCTGATTATCGACCCGCCCGGGTCGCCGAACAGAAAATGAAAAAGGCCGCTGATCAGATGACCATTGAACTGGTGAAAAACCCGGATATTGTGAGTGCTGTTGCCGCGCTGCACAATCGCCCTTTTACAGTGGGCTTTGCTGCGGAGACGACCCAGGTGGAAGATTTCGCCCGCAGTAAGCTGGAACGAAAAAAACTCGATTTGGTCATCGCCAATGATGTCTCCGACCGGACCATTGGCTTTAACAGTGATGACAACGCGGTGCTGGTCGTGGAAATGCAGGGCGCCGAGGCCATTCCAAAAATTAACAAGTCCATTTTGGCGCGGCAGCTAATCGCCAGAATTGCAGACATGTTACCGACCGACTAAAGCGATATGACAAATCCCAATCCCCGACGTGGTGCAATAATCCTGAAACTGGCCAAACACCCTGCTTTGATCGGATTTCTGGCACTGCTGTTCTGCACTGCCGCTATCATTACCTATCTGCTACACCACCAGATGATGGACAATGCCAGAACCTCCCTTGCCGCATCGCTTGCCACTGAATATGCCACCAAGCAACGTATAATGGTCGACCACCATATTGATCAGCGTGCACAGCAATTACTCGCCCTGTCACAGGATGATCTGCTCATTGAGGCATTGGCTACCGCCGACCAAGCCATGCTGTCACGCATGGAGCAGAGAATGAATAGCCTGGTCGAAGACCTGAATAATGGCTATCTGCTACGCCCCGGGGAGAGCCGCCTCGCGGAATCGAATAATTTCATCGGGCAACAATTATCCCGACAGGTGCTGGAAGGCGAACTACCCGAACCCGTCGCGGCGAAAGTCAGGGATGACTGGGAGCTGCTGTTTGCCTACCCGGTAAAAAACACAGAGGGCAAAATCCTCGGCACATTGCTGGCCATGCTGTCAATGGAGCCTCTCAACAAGGCCCTTGCCCGAGCAGTCGACCCTTCCCTGGGGACGACTGAACTGTTGCAGGATGTCCCCGGAGCCGGAGCCACTCCTTTTCTCACATTGACCAACAAGTCCAGGGCCGTGAATACCGTCAAGCAAGACACCCGCATCGGCACCTGGAAACTGCACTTCACTGGCAGCGCGACCTTGTTGAAAAGAGCAGCCCCTTCCTACACGGAATTTATGGTGCTGGCAGGTGCCGTCGCGAGTATCACCCTGCTCCTGGCCTACCTGGCTATTCGTATCGCCCTTCATCGCGACCATCGGCAAAATTGGCGGGGACGGAGAAAGCCCGTGCCTGCCAGGACACCTGCCAACGAACCGACATCGTCTGCCGACGGGACTATTGATGAGACTGGTGACGAGTCTACAAACGGTACGAATTCCACTGACCCAGCACCAGATGAGCCACAGGAACAGGCAACCTACAGCGACACGGACAACACAGATGGCAATGACGACATATCCGATATCCCGGCGGTGGTGTTTCGCGATTATGACATCCGGGGCCTGATGGGCTCACAACTAACGCCGGCGTTCGCCCTCAAGCTTGGCCGCGCACTGGCTCGCCGGGCAATGCTGGTGGATGAGCACACCCTGGTCACCGGCTATGATGGACGACTGTCGAGCCCGGAATTGATCGAATCACTTGAGGAGGGAATCCGCAGCACAGGCTGTCACGTCATCCACTTGGGGTCAGTGCCCACCCCCCTGCTTAATTTTGCGACCAATCATCTGCAACAGACGGAGTGTGGCGTGATGGTGACGGCCAGCCATAACCCGGCACAGTACAACGGATTCAAAATTTTCTTTCAGCACCACGCACTCTGCGGTGCAGAAATTATGGCCCTGCAAACTGAAATGACGGAGGAGGACTACCCCGACAAACCCCATGGCGAGCGCCAGGAACTGGATATTTCAGATGATTATATTGAGGCCATTTCCGGCGACGTGGTTCCCGCCCAGCACATCAAGGTGGTACTGGATGCTGGCAACGGCATAGCCGGTGAACTGGCATCACGGGTACTGGACGCCATCGGCTGCGATGTCATCCCCCTCTACTGCGACGTGGACGGCAGCTTCCCCAATCATGCGCCGGATCCCACGGTACCGGAAAATCTGACAGATCTTATCTGCCATGTGCAAGACAACCAGGCAGACCTGGGGATTGCGTTGGACGGTGATGGCGATCGGATTGTGGCGGTGTCTGCCACTGGCAAAATTATCTGGCCAGATGAGTTGTTGATGATTTTTGCCCGGGACGTCGTTTCGCGACACCCGGGAGCGGACATCATATTTGATATCAAAAGTACCCGGCGCCTCAATACACTGATCAGCAGCTACGGTGGTCGCCCGGTGATGTGGAAAACCGGCCACTCCCACATGTATAACAAAATCATTGAAAGCAAGGCACCGCTTGGCGGGGAATTCAGCGGCCATATTTTCTTCCAGGATCGCTGGTTTGGCTTTGATGACGGCATCTATGCCGCCGCGCGGCTGATCGAAATCATGACCATTCGTGAACAGGGTCTGGATGAGATAATGGCCGGCTTTGAGGAACGCTGTTCAACACCTGAAATACGGGTAGAAGTCGATGAACAGGAGAAGTTCACGCTGATTGAAAAACTGCGCGAAAAGGAGGCCTTTCAGGCAGGCAAGATGTCAACCATTGACGGAATTCGGGTCGATTTTCCAAAGGCATGGGGATTGGTGCGCGCCTCCAATACGGGCCCGGCACTGACCCTGCGGTTTGAAGCGGAGAGCGAGGAGTCACTCGAAAAAATCAAATCGCTTTTCCGTCAGCAACTCCGTAGCATAGACGATCGCTTGAGCTTTTGAATTACCACACGGTCAGGAACACACATGTCACTAACGCGAGAAGCTGCCTCCAACACGGCCAGGGTTCTGTCCGAGGCTCTGCCCTACATCCAGCGCTTCACCGGCAAGACCATCGTCGTCAAATTTGGTGGCAATGCCATGGTGGACGAAAAACTGAAAGCCAGCTTTGCCCGGGATATTGTGATGATGAAGCTGGTGGGCATGAACCCGGTGGTCATCCACGGTGGCGGCCCACAAATTGGCGAACTGCTGGCGCGGCTGCAAATTGAATCCCACTTTGTCAACGGCATGCGGGTTACCGACAGCAAAACCATGGACGTGGTGGAAATGGTGCTGGGCGGTGGTGTCAACAAGGAAATCGTCAATCTCATTCACCACGCCGGCGGCAAGGCCGTTGGTATTACCGGCAAGGACGGCCAGTTAATCAAGGCCCGCAAACTCAAAGTCACCCGGCACACACCCGAGATGGAAGCGCCGGAGATCATTGATATCGGCCACGTGGGAGAAGTCGAATCGGTGAATACCGGCGTAATCGACATGCTGACCAACAGTGACTTTATTCCAGTGATCGCACCTATCGGTGTCGATAGTGAAGGCAACTCCTACAACATCAATGCCGACCTGGTAGCCGGCAAGATCGCCGAAGTCCTCAAGGCAGAAAAATTGATTCTGCTCACCAACGTCGCCGGCCTGCAGGATAAAAACGGTAAGGTTTTGACCGGCCTGTCCACCCGTCAGGTGGATGAACTGATCGCAGATGGCACGATCTACGGCGGCATGCTGCCGAAAATCCGCTGTGCGCTGGATGCGGTCAAGGGCGGCGCCAGGACAGCCCATATTATTGACGGCCGGGTCAACCATGCCACACTGCTGGAAATCTTTACCGATCTGGGTGTCGGCACGTTGATCTCCGATGAAGCAGCAGAGAGCGCCGGATGACAACAACAGCAAAAACTTCCAGAAAACAGCACATCCTGCAAGCCCTCGCAGGGATGCTGGAGGCCGCGCCCGGTGGGCGCATCACGACTGCTGCACTGGCCGCAGAGGTCGGTGTCTCCGAGGCTGCGCTCTACCGGCACTTCCCAAGCAAGACCCGGATGTATGAGGGCCTGATCGATTTTATCGAGGAGACGCTGTTTACCCGGATGCGGACGATCATTGTCGAAGAACCCGATGCCGCCAGTCGCTGCTACCGTATTCTGACGCTTCTGCTCACGTTTGCCGAGCGCAATCCTGGAATCACCCGGTTACTCACAGGCGACGCGCTGACCGGCGAAACAGAGCGACTGCACAAACGGATACAGCAATTATTTGATCGACTGGAAGCTCAGCTAAAGCAGATTCTTCGCGAAGCAGAGGTATCGGAAAACCTGCGCCCGGCCATCACAGTGACGGCTGCAGCCAACCTGATATTGGCACTGGCCGAAGGCAAGATCAGTCAATTTGTTCGCAGCGAGTTCACTCGGTTGCCGACGGCGAACTGGCAGGAGCAGTGGTCGGTGGCTGCGACGGTTTTTTTTCGGGATTCAACGTCCTGAAGCGGTTTTTGTAACGCTCATAACGCGCCGCCACCACCTCATATTCCCGCTTGCGCAGCAACAACATATGCTGTGTATCCCCGGTTAACCTGGTGATCTCATCCATTCTTGCCAACAGGTCTTGGGGTAATTTTTTACCGGCCAGCTGATACTTGGCAGCCCTGGTTTCGGCCTTTTCAAGCTGCTCTTCATTTTTGGCCCGGTTGGACTCGATAATCTCTATTTCTCTGGCAAGCTGGGCCAATCGCCGCTCACCAGCAGCCTCAACCTCGCCAACATCACTGTAGCTGCGCAATAGAAATTGATCCTCTTTGAGTTGATCCGCCCGGCTTGCCTTGCCTGATACGGCCCCATCCTCTTCTTCCACAGGCTGATGTGGCGGGACAGTTTTTACCACCCTACCTGTGCTACTGAGCACCTCATAACCTTTAGCGACGTACTCCGGAGGCACTTGGTGGTCAATCACCAGATTGCCCTCGCTATTGTGATAGCGGAAAAGATTACTGGCCTCTGCTAACATGGACGCCGAACAAAATAATGCCAACACCAGGCACCAAGTGGATTTGCTGTTATTGATTAAATTGGCCATAGGGACAGTCCGGTTTATCAACATCACAGGTTCCGCCGGAGCCTGAAGACAGTTTCCCCATTTTGGAAACACGATCTGTCGGTTATCATACACTCTCCCAAAATCAGGGGCGATCATGCGAATTATCAGTGTTGCCGTGGACGGTATCCAACAGGCTGCCGATCTGGGGTTATTTCAGTGGCTGGCCTCCCAGGACGCTCACATAATATGCCTTCAGGATCTCCGGTTGCCGGAACCCGTTCTCAGTTCTCGTGCCGAGTTTCAGCTCGACGGTTACTTCAGCTACTTCTTTGATGCGCCCCAACCAGAGCAGAATGGTGTCGCTATTTACACCCGGGATATGCCCAAGGCAATAATGTACGGTTTTGGTGCCAACAACGGCGAAGATATGAATGGGCGGTATCTACAAGCCGACTTTGAGCATGTCAGCATCTGTTCACTGCTGGCCCCTTCCGACAGCGATGGCCAACCGCTTAAAGACCGTTTTTTTCGGGATCTTCTGGCCCATTTCAGCAAAATCAGCAGCAAGCGCCGTGACTACATTTTTTGTGGCAGCTGGAATATTGCCCATCGGACCATCGACGTGAGCGCACCGGAAACCTGCTGCAACCTGTCCGGTTTCCTGCCACATGAGCAGCAGTGCCTCGATCAGGTATTCGGTGACATTGGTTACGCCGACGCTTTTCGGCTCTTCAACATGGATGCGGACGAATTCACTTACTGGCCTACCGGTAAACCCCTTGGAGGGATGGGTTGGCGCACCGATATGCAAATTGTGTCAAAAAACCTCACCAGCCACGTGGAATATGCTGTGATTTACAAGGCCAAGACGTTTTCCAGTCACCTGCCAGTGATTGTGGATTATGATCTGGAGACACTCTGACAGCGGTGACGAGCAAAACAGCATGCTAACCTTGCGCCAATACACGCCCCTCTTTAGACTGCCGAAACACCGGCAAAAGCCAGCTACTCGTTGAATCATTGATGCCTGATGTAATTCCGGAAAACTCCGTTGGTATTGTCACACCGCAAGCGATTCACTTCGATGAGCCGCTCGTGCTTGCCTGCGGCAGAACACTCGACAATTACACACTGATGGTGGAAACCTATGGGGCATTGAACGCCGATGGCAGTAACGCCATCCTCATTTGTCACGCTCTCAGTGGCCATCACCACGCCGCCGGATACCACAGCATGGCCGATCAGCGGCCGGGTTGGTGGAACAACCATATCGGGCCGGGAAAACCTTTCGATACCAACCGTTTTTTTATCGTCTGTCCAAACAATATCGGCGGCTGTCACGGTAGCACCGGGCCCATATCCATCAACCCTGATACCGGTCAACCGTGGGGACCTGATTTCCCACCGTTGCGGGTGCGAGACTGGGTAGAAAGTCAGGCACGACTGGCGGACAAACTCGGTATACGTCAATGGGCTGCCGTCGTTGGCGGCAGTCTCGGCGGCATGCAGGTTATGCGCTGGGCTTTGGAATATCCGGACCGGTTGCGCCATGCGGTTGTCATCGCCTCGGCAATGAAACTTAGCGCGCAAAATATCGCTTTTAACGAGATAGCCCGCAACGCCATCAGATCCGATCCCGAGTTTTGCAACGGGCGCTATCTCGAACAACAGACTCAACCCAGAAACGGGCTGGGGCTGGCGCGCATGATCGGCCACGTTACCTATTTATCGGATGAGCTGATGGGCAATAAATTCGGTCGGGAATTGCGCTCCGGTTCTTTTCAACGCGGCCAGGATGCACCCATTGAATTCCAGGTGGAAAGCTATCTGCGCCATCAGGGTGACGCCTTTTCCGGCGCTTTCGATGCTAACACTTACCTTCTGATGACCAAAGCCCTCGACTATTTTGACCTCGCCCGAGAGTACGATCACAATCCGGTCGAGGCTTTCCGGCACGCCAGCTGCGATTTTCTTGTGGTGTCCTTTTCCAGCGACTGGCGCTTCTCTCCGGAACGCGCTGCAGAAATTGTTGAGGCACTGATCGCCGCTGATAAAAATGTGGCCTATACAGCCATTGAATCCAACCTGGGACACGATGCATTTCTATTGCCGAACCAGCGTTATGAGCAAGTGCTCACTGCTTATATAAACCGCATTGTAGCTGAGATTTCCTCAAAATGATGATGCGCACAGACCTGAACATTATTCAGCAGTGGATCCATCCGACGAGCCGAATTCTGGACCTGGGCTGCGGTGACGGCGAACTACTGCAGACCCTCGGCAAGACAAAAGGCGTCTGGGGGTATGGGCTGGAAATTGATGCTGACAAAATTACGTCCTGTGTTGCCCGGGGCGTGAATGTGATTGAGGCCGACCTTGACGAAGGTCTGAACCAGTTTTCCGACAACAGCTTTGACACCGTGGTAATGACCCAGGCACTTCAGGCGATGCGCTATCCTCACCTGGTATTGGGAGAAATGTTGCGCGTGGGCAAACAGTGTGTGGTGACATTTCCCAACTTCGGCAACTGGCGCGCCCGCAGCTATCTGCTGTCACGAGGCCGCATGCCGGTCACCAGGCAACTCACCTTCCAGTGGTACGACACACCCAACATCCACTTTTGTACCGTTAAAGATTTTGAGGCACTCTGTACAGAGAAGCGTATCCGGATACTGCATCGCGAATTTGTTGCAGAGCGCCTGCCGGACAAGTACATGAAAGGTATCTGGCCAAATATGTTCAGTGACACCGCCATCTACCATTTGAGCAAGTAGGCCTATTCATGACAGGTAGCCACAACATGAAAATAACCCAAGCAATCTCGTTATTCCTGCTCATCGCAGGTTTGAGTTTCAGTGCACTGGCTGACAACCGCCCCTACAAGGAATACGGCGACCTGAAAGTGTTTTTCAGTGCCTTCAACAGCAGCTTTATCCAGCCTGACGTTGCCAGCTCGTACAATATTGTTCGTGGCAAGGATAAAGGGCTGGTGAATATTGCCGTGGTCAAAAATGGCCAAATGGGCGGCCTGCCAGCCGTGGTCAAGGGCACCGTCTCCAATATATTCGGTCAACAGCAGGTGCTGGAATTCACTGAAATCCGCGAAGAAAATGCAGTTTACTATCTGGCGCCGTTTCGTTTTGACAAGGAAGACTGGATGACCTTCAAAATTGACGTCAGTCCGGATTCCGACAAGGCGACACATTCGCTGACTTTTCAGCGCAAGTTCTATGTCGATGAGTAGCCTGTGACAGGCACCTCAGACTCTCCGTTCAGCAGGGGCGCAATAGCGCACTTAATAGCAACCTTTCTGTCATCCAGTTCAACATGAAAATTGTTCTCGCCACCGGTAACAAAGGCAAGCTTACAGAGTTTCAGCACCTGCTAGAGTTACTCCCCTTCGACATTCTGCCGCAATCGGATTTTGAGATTCCAGAGGCGGTAGAAGATGGCCTCAGTTTTGTGGAAAATGCCCTGATCAAGGCCCGGCATGCCTCCCGCCTCACCGACCTGCCCGCCATTGCCGATGACTCTGGTCTTGAAGTGGACGCACTCAATGGCGCCCCCGGTATCTATTCCTCACGATTTTCCGGGGAAAACGCCACCGACCAGCAGAACAACCTGCGGTTGCTGTCACTGCTTCAGGAAGTACCCCGTGAGCAACGAACCGCCCGCTTTCATTGCCTGCTGGTATATCTGCGCCATGCGAAGGATCCGACGCCACTAATTTGCCAGGGCACCTGGGAGGGACTGATCGGATTTACCCCGGAGGGTGACAACGGCTTTGGCTACGACCCGCTTTTTTATATTCCCGAGCTCGACTGCACCTCCGCACAACTCGGCAAAGAGAAAAAAAATCGCATCAGTCACCGGGCCAAGGCCATGGCGCTATTACAGGAACGGCTTGTCAGCCTGTATAACTCATAGCCCCCAAAGCGCTGTCGTAACCGGTTAGAATCCATTGTCATACCAAGGCCCATAGGTACCGCTGTGCCCCGTCGCTCCTCACACACTCCCGCCAATCATCAGCTCCACTGGCGCAGTTATCGGCGCACACCGCTGTTTGTCACCTGCAGCGCCCTGCGACCGTGGCTACTGGATCGCGGCTCACTCACCGAACGCTTAATCCGGGCAAGCAAAAGGCAATTTGAAGTAAAAATACTGTTTCAGGGCATGGGGGTACCCCAACTGTCCGAGCAACGCGCATTGGAACTGCCGATCCGACAACGCGCCCTGATCAGGGAGGTCATCCTGTTTGGCAACCACCAACCCTGGGTCCATGCCCGCAGTATCATTCCGATAAAAACCCTGACCGGACGATTGCGAAAACTCCGAAAGCTGGACAACCGGCCCCTCGGTGCACTGCTGTTTAGCGACCCCGCAATGGTCCGGGGACCCATTGAGATTTCCAACCTGTCCATGCTCGAATCGTGGCCTTCTACGGTACCGGCCAACTATGGTAGCCCCGTACAGGGACGCCGTTCACTGTTTTGGCTGGATGGCAAACCCTTGCTGGTGTCCGAGGTGTTTTTGACGGGGTTTACCCCGTACAATAAAACCCCCTGATTTCGCAACCATGCGGCATTTATGAGCAAAGCATTACAGCGACTTCCCGATTTTGTCCGGCTGATGCGCTTTGACAAGCCTATCGGTACGCTCCTGCTGCTCTGGCCGACGCTCTGGGCGTTATGGTTAGCCGCAGGCGGTGTCCCTTCCGCAAAAAATTTGCTGATCTTCGTGCTGGGTGTGATCCTGATGCGCGCCGCAGGCTGTGTCATCAATGATGTGGCTGACCGGCAAGTGGATGGTCATGTGACACGAACCCGGCACCGGCCGCTACCCAGCGGTCAGATCAAGACCCGCGAGGCAATGGCGTTGTTTGTTGTGCTCTGCCTGGCCGCCTTTGGCCTGGTGTTGCTGACCAATCCACTAACCATAAAGTTGGCCCTGGTGGGGGTGGCGCTGGCGGCCTGCTACCCCTTCATGAAACGTTTCACACATTTGCCCCAACTGGTGCTGGGTGCCGCCTTTGCCTGGAGTCTGCCCATGGCTTTTGCGGCAGAGAGCAACAGCCTGCCCCGGGAAATGTGGACACTGTACATTGCTGTGGTGCTCTGGACCGTCACCTACGATACCTTTTACGCCATGGTGGATCGGGATGACGATGTGAAGATTGGCATCAAGTCTACCGCCATTCTTTTTGGCGACATGGACATACCCATTACCGCCTGCCTGCAATGTCTGACACTGATCGCGTTGTTGATGACCGGGATCAACTTTAATCGCGGCAGCTGGTTTTTCCTGTCCCTGCTGGGAGCCGCCCTGCTGTTTCTCCACCAACAGTATCTGATCCGCCATCGCGAGCGCGACGCCTGTTTCCGTGCTTTTCTCAATAATCATTACGTTGGTGCTATTATTTTTATCGGCCTGGCGGCGGACTACCAGCTCACTGCCGACTAGGTATCGACCGTTCTTTTGTCGATTGTCATATTTTTGTCATGCTCAGGTCATGTAATGGGTATCTGGATATCAATGATGAAAAGAATATGAGTGATAAAACTGTACTTGTTGTAGACGATGAAACGGCCATTCGCGACATGATCTGTTCAGCGCTGGATGTGGCCGGATTTGACACCCTGCAGGCTGAGAACGCCCAGCAGGCCCATGCCATGATCATCGACCACAAACCCGACCTGGTGCTGCTTGACTGGATGATGCCCGTCACCAGTGGCATTGAGTTGATCCGGCGACTACAAAGGGATGACCTGACAAAGAATATACCGGTCATCATGCTGACCGCCAAAGCCAGTGAGGACAACCTGATCCAGGGCCTCGATGTGGGTGCGGACGACTATATCACCAAACCGTTTTCACCCCGTGCCCTGGTGGCCCGTATCAATGCTGTACTGCGTCGCGCCGAACCGGAACTGCCCCCGGAACCGATAGAAGTGGATCAACTGCTGTTTGATCCCATCAGTCACCGGGTCACCATCAGTGGTCAACCGGTATCCATGGGCCCAACTGAATTTCGGCTGCTGAGTTTCTTTCTCACGCACCAGGAGCGGGTCTATTCCCGTGATCAGATTCTAGACCATGTGTGGGGCGGCAACGTCTACATGGATGAGCGAACGGTGGATGTGCATATTCGCCGATTGCGCAAGGCAATTTCCCTTGCTGGACAGGACCGCTTCATACAGACTGTGCGGGGCGCGGGTTACCGCTTTTCCACCAAGGTTTATGAAGAATAGGATCTGCATTGCACAGAGGGCTTAAGGCAGAAATACGGCGGATCGCCCTGCTCACCCTGTTTCTGCTGCTGACAGGTTTTTTATGGGGCCACACTCTGCTTACCCTGCTCTTGGGTGGCGGCCTGTATATGTTGTGGACCTTCGCCCACATCTCCCGTCTTTATGATTGGCTCGACCAGAGCGCTGAGGGACCACCCCCCGAAGCAAGCGGCGTCTGGGGCGACATGACCGATTTCCTCTACCGAATGCAACAGCGCAACGAACGCGCCAAACAAAGTCGTCGACAACTGGCCGAGCGCGTCAAGGATATTACTTCTGCGCTGGCGGACGGCATTATCATCCTCACCCCCGATAGGGAACTGGAGTGGTGGAATCCGGCGGCTGAAAAACTGCTTGGCCTCGTCAAACAGGATCGCGGCCAATCCATGACCAACCTGGTTCGCGATCCCCGTTTCGTGGTATTTATCCAGAGTGACGCACTGCCCCCGCCACTGGAACTGAGTTCGCCGGAAGATCCCACAAGAACCTTGCTGTTTACCGCCGCAACCTTTGGTGATGGCAATATCATTCTGGTCGTGCAGGACATCACCCGGTTGCGCAATCTGGAACAAATGCGACAGGACTTTGTGGCCAATATCTCCCATGAGCTGCGGACACCCTTAACCGTGCTCTCGGGCTATATCGAAACCCTGCAGGACAATGCCGACCAATTGCCCAGGGGCTGGGCAAAAGCATTGCTGCAGATGGGCCAGCAAACGGAACGCCTCAACGCCCTGGCCAATGATCTGGTGATGTTGTCACAACTGGAATCCAACCGGAAACCCCCCTCGCGGGCACCCATCATGCTGGATCAGTTACTGCAGCAGATTGCCGAGGATGCCCGCATGGTGGCTGGTGATAATTACCTCATCGAAACAGACTGCGCCACCGATACCCCCTTCAAAGGGGAATACAAGGAACTTTACAGCGCCTTCTCTAACCTTGTACTCAATGCCATCAAGCACAACCCGGCCGGTGTGCGCGTCCAAATACGCTGTTTTCACACCGCATCGGATATCGTGGTGGAGATCTGCGATAACGGTTCCGGTATTGATCCAAAGCACCTGCCCCGCCTGACCGAACGTTTTTATCGGGTGGACCAGAGCCGCGCCACCAGTACCGGCGGCACAGGGCTGGGGCTGGCCATTGTCAAACATGTGTTGATGCGCCACGGTGGATCACTGAAAATCGACAGCACACTGGGGAAAGGTAGCTGCTTCCGCTGCCAGCTGCCCCTGCTAACCTGATGATATATCCGGTCACCTTTTTCAATCCCGCAGGAAAGAGATGCAATATCGAGAATTAGGAGCCTCCGGGCTGACCCTCAGCGCCATTGGCCTCGGCACGATGACCTGGGGTGAGCAGAATAGTCGGAAAGACGCATTTCAACAGCTGGATTGTGCCCTCGATTACGGTATCAATTTTGTGGACGCCGCAGAAATGTATCCGGTACCACCAAACGCACAAACCCAGGGCTTGACCGAACAATACCTAGGTGACTGGCTGACCCACTCGGGACGGCGCCAGGACGTTGTACTGGCCACCAAAGTGACCGGCGGTGACGGCAACAACAGCGGTTTTGACTATATCAGGGGCGGACCGCGGCTGAATCGCAAACAGATTTTTCAGGCACTGGATGATTCCCTGCGCCGACTCCAGACCGACTACATTGATTTATACCAAGTGCACTGGCCTGAGCGCCCCGCCAATATTTTTGGCCGCTCCGCTCCAGGTGACTACTCACTGACTGACTACACCCCGATCAATGAAACCTGGCAGGCGTTGAATGACCTGGTTAAGCAGGGCAAGGTCCGCCACATCGGCGTCTCCAATGAAACCCCCTGGGGTCTGATGCAATACCAGGCGGCCTCTGTCGCCGACCATGGCGCCCCGATTGTCAGTATTCAGAACCCCTACAATCTGTTGAACCGACAGTTCGAGGTATCGCTGGCTGAATGGTCAATCAATGAACGGATCGGCCTGCTCGCATACTCCCCGTTGGCTTTCGGTATGCTGTCTGGCAAATACCTGCAGGGCCAGCGGCCCGCTGATGGGCGGCTGACACTGTTCGAACGGTTTCAGCGCTATAATCACCCCACAGCCGTTCAAGCGACCGAACGCTATGTGGCATTGGCCAGACAGTATGATATTTCACCGGTACACTTGGCACTGGGCTTCGTTCACCGGCAACCGTTTGTCGCCTCAACCATTATTGGTGCCACTACCCTGTCACAGCTGCAGGAAAACATCGACAGTCTCACCACACCCATGAGCGAAGCACTGCTGGCGGATATTGATCTGATTCATCGGGATATCAGCAATCCCGCCCCCTGAGAGGCAGACATTGGACATACGTGTTCTCGACAGCATTGACCAGTGTGACGCCCGGGACTGGGATACGCTGTTCGACAGTGACTACCCTTTTTTACAGCACCGCTTCCTCTCTCTGCTGGAAAACTCTGGCAGCGCCTGTACCCAGACGGGCTGGCACCCACAACACCTGTTGCTGAGCCAGGACGAGGTCACCGTTGCCGCACTTCCGCTCTACCGTAAAACACACTCGCGGGGCGAATACGTATTCGATTGGGCCTGGGCGGAGGCCTACCACGGGCGCCGCCTCGACTATTACCCGAAGCTGCTCAGCGCGGTGCCATTCACGCCGGCGTGCGGGCCGCGCCTCGGACTGTTGCCCGGTATCAGTCTGAGCGATATCAGCCCAATACTGCTGACGGCGATCCAGCAACTGGCAGGGCAGCAGGGCGCCACCGGCTGGCACTTGCTGTTTCCTCACGCGACACTGTCGGACGCTCTGCAAACGGCAGGGGGGATGCTGCGCAGTGGCGTTCAATATCTCTGGAATAACCGAGATTATCGTGATTTTACCGATTTTACCGACACGTTTTCCTCAAGAAAGCGGAAGAATATCAACCGGGAGCGACACACCCTCAGGCGTGTCGGCCTACTTGTCGAACGACTCACCGGTGAACAGATCAGTGCCGACTGGTGGGAATTCTTCTTCGTGCTCTATCATCGCACCTACCTCAAGCACAGCGGCAACAGCGGCTATCTGACCCAGGCCTTCTTCCACCAACTGGGCCAAATCATGCCCGATCAGGTGATGATGGTCGTCGCCATGGAGGGGGACGAAAAAGTCGCCGCCGCCCTGTTCTTCCACGATCAGAATAACCTCTATGGTCGTTACTGGGGATGCACTCGCGAGTACGATTTCCTGCATTTTGAACTTTGCTACTATCAGGGTATCGAATTTGCCATTGAACGCGGATTAGGCACGTTCGATGCCGGAGCCCAGGGTGAGCACAAAATCAAACGGGGTTTCGAACCCACTGAAAATTGTTCTGTCCACTGGATCAGGCACCCCGACTTTGCCTATGCTATCGGTCGGTTTCTGAAGGAAGAGCGTCAATACGTACTTAACTATATTCAGGAAGCCCGGCGACAGTTACCATACAAATCTGTCGACCTATAAACTCACCCTGTTCCCCCTGTGGAGGACTCTACCCGTGAAAACCCCTGTCTGGTTACTGGTCTTCAGTCTGCTGTTACTGCCCGCTGCCAGTCAGGCATCCAGCAAGCTGGAAATCGACCTGTTTGTGCAGGAAACCCTGGCCGATTTTTACAAGCAATCCTCTGCAGGACGAGAACTGGCCTCCCGCGCCAAAGGCATGCTGGTTTTCCCGAAAATCTACAAGGCCGGTTTCTGGGTCGGCGGGGAATATGGTGAAGGCGCTTTGCGAATTGGCGGCAATACAGTGGGATATTACAACATTGCCTCGGCATCACTGGGGCTGCAACTGGGCGTTCAGAAAAAATCCCAGGTCATCCTTTTCATGACCGATGACGCCTTGCAAAAATTCCGCAACAGCCAAGGTTGGGAAGCCGGTGTTGACGGCAGCGTCGCCATTGCCAACTTCGGCGCTGCGGAAGAAATTGATACCAAAACGTTCCAGCAACCGATTATCGGCTTCGTCTTCTCCAACAAGGGATTGATGTACAACCTGACCATCGAAGGGGCGAAAATAACACCCATTCAGCCCCGTTGATTCGGAATCTTCCGACGCCTACCTCCGCTGCCAGACCAGCAGACGGTTATTTGCCGGCATGGCATGGTCGTCCAGCAATGTCAGCCCGGCCTCATCGGCCAAACCATTAATCGCTTCGAAATCACGGATTCCCCGGTACGGGGCATTCTGCTTTAGCATCTGATCAAAGCGGGCATTGCTGTCACTGGTAAATTCACCGCCATAGTTAAAGGGCCCGTAAATCACCACATGTGCACCCGGCTGCAGCAGCTTTTCCAGCCCGGCAAACAAGCTGATCACCGATTGCCAGGACATGATGTGGCAGGTGTTGGCGGTAAAGACCGCATCGGCACCAGTCACCGGCCAGGGTTGCTGATCTACGTCCAACACCAGCGGACGGCGCAGGTTTTCGGCTGGATGCTCATCAATCCAGCTGTTGATAGCCTCGTGGTTCACTGCCAGGTCAGAGGTTTGCCAGATCAGGTGAGGCAATTGGGGGGCAAAGTACACAGCGTGCTGACCGGTGCCACTACCCAGCTCAAGTACGTGACGAGAAGATGCCAACACCGCCTGTAGCACCTGAAAAATCGGCTGCCGGTTATTTTCGCAGGCCTGAGAAAAAGGTTTCACCATCATCCTTCCTGCTCCGCCACGTCCCGAGTGAAAACCCATTCCCGCGCTGAGGACATGGCGGACTGAAATGCATAGCCACCGAGATCAAATGCCTTGATGCCTTCGGGGTCATCAATACGCTGTTGAATCAGATAGCGGCTCATCAGCCCACGGGCTTTTTTGGCGTAAAAGCTGATAATTTTGTATTTACCGTTTTTCCAGTCCTTGAATACCGGTGTGACGATGTCGGCATTCAGCAAACCCGGCTGCACAGCTCTGAAATACTCGTTGGAGGCCAGATTCAGCAATACTGGTCGCGACATCGCCGCCAGCTCAGCATTCAAGCCATCGGTAATTTTTCTGCCCCAGAACTGATAGAGATCGGCACCGCGCGGGTTGGCCAGGCGGGTTCCCATTTCCAGCCGGTAGGGTTGCATCAGATCCAGTGGCCGCAACAGGCCATAGAGCCCCGACAGAATCCGCAGATGCTGTTGCGCCCACTGCAGGTCGGCCTCCGAAAGACTCTCGGCCGCCAGTCCAGTGTACACATCCCCCTTGAAAGCCAGCAGCGCCTGTTTTGCATTGCTGGTCGTGAATTTCGGCTGCCAGTTGAGATAGCGGCCAAAGTTCAGATCACCCAGCTTGGCACTGATACCCATCAACTCCGACACCTTTGGTGGCGAAAGCTGCTGCAACTCGTCGATCAGCGCCGTTGAATCCTCCAGATAAGCGGGCATCGTAAAGTCCGCTGTGGTCGAGGGCGTTTCATAATCCAGTGTCTTGGCGGGGGAAATAACAGTCAGCATGGTTTATCCAATGTATGAAATCATTACAGGTTACCATGGTCTATTATACTGCGTTGATCGCAATCTGTTCGTCAGGAGAATCCATGCCCCGGGTCGTGCCACTTTTCTTATCCACGCTAATGTTGCTCGTATTCTTGAGTGGTTGTTCGGTCAACCCCGTCACCGGCGAAAACCAGTTCTCACTGATGTCGGCAGAGCAGGAAGTGGCGATAGGTGCCAGCAACTATGCCCCCTCCCAGCAATCCCAGGGGGGACGCTACATCATTGATCCGGAAGTGCAGGCCTATGTCAGCGGCGTGGGGAAAAAACTGGCCGCCGTCAGTGATCGTCCCGACCTGCCCTACGAATTCGTGGTACTGAACAATTCGGTGCCCAATGCCTGGGCCCTGCCCGGTGGCAAGATCGCCATCAATCGCGGGCTACTCGTGGAACTGGAAGATGAGTCCCAACTGGCCGCCGTGCTGGCCCATGAAATTGTCCACGCCGCCGCCCGGCACAGCGCCGCACAGATGACCCGTGGCACCCTGTTGAGCATCGGTGCCGCTGCTGTCGGTGTGGCGGGCTCAAACTATGGTCTCGGCGAAATGGGCTCACAAGTGGCACAGATGGGTGCGGCTGCCTGGATGGCCAAGTACGGCCGCAGTGCCGAGCTGGAATCCGACGCCTACGGTATGGAATACATGGCCCGCGCCGGATACGACCCCAGTGGGGCAGTCAAGCTGCAGGAGACCTTTGTCAAACTGAGCGAAGGTCGTCAACAGGACTTTCTCAGCGGTTTGTTCGCCAGCCATCCCCCATCACAGGAGCGGGTTGATGCCAACCGCATCAAGGCCGCGACACTCCCCAAAGGCGTCATCAATCGCGAGCTCTACCAGCGCAAAATTGCCCAGCTCAAACGCGACGAACCCGCCTACAAGGCTCAGGAAGCGGCGATGAAAGCACTCAGTGCCGATAACCCGAAAGCCGCTCTCAGTGAACTGGACAAAGCCATTGCCATTCAACCCGATGACGGTTATTTCTGGGAATTGCGCGGCCATGCCTGGGCCATGCAGAAAAACATGAGCAATGCCGAGCAGGCTTTTACCACTGCCATCGGTAAAAACCCCGACTATTTCAGCCACCATCTGTCTCGGGGCCTACTGCGCTTTGAGGAGGGCAAAAAAACCGCTGCCCGCAGTGATCTGGAAAAGAGTTATCAACTGCTGCCAACACCCTATGCCGGATACTATCTAGGTGAAATAGCACTGGAAAACGGCGATCAGAAAAATGCCATTAATTATTTTCAGTCCGCTGCCCAGGGTGGTGGTGAAATGGCCAAAAAAGCCCAGGCGCGGCTGGCAGTACTGGAACTGGCCACCGCTCCCCAAAAATACATCACCAGCCAGTTGTCCCTGACGGACGATGGCTATCTGCGCGTCACCGTTAAAAACAACAGCCCGGTCACCGTCACCAATGTGAAGCTGCAGGTCACCGAGATGGTGAATGCCTATATTGCCGGCGGTAGTTCCACCATGAATGGGCCGCGGCAGTTATCGCCGGGCCAGCAGGTGTCCATGAAAACCAGCATAGGCCCGTTCATGGATGGCAACGACGCCGCCCGCTACCGCATTCAGGTCTCGTCTGTTGAGGTAGCCGAATAAACCGACACTGGCGCGCTAAAACCCCCAGCTCAATGCCTCCACCAGAAATACCAGGGTGGAGGACAGCATCATACGCTTCGGATTGGGGCCGACCCGCACAACCCAGATCACGGCAACAACCGACGCCAGCACAAAAGGGAGGGTTGATGCCAACCCTCTCGACCCCAGCCCAAAGGCCAGCGCCAACAACCCCAGCGAGGTTGCCAGCAGCATCGCTGAAACACGATAGGTAACCGCGGCACCGTGGCGCACTGCGAAGCACTGTTTACCCGCCTGCCGATCTGTTTCGATCTGCGGCGGCTGGTGGGAAAACAGCAACGCCGTAGCAAAGGCTGCAAACGCGCCCATCCCCAATAGTGAGCTCCAGCCAAACGGCTGCTCCGTGACAAACCACAGGCCGCCAAACACGCCGGGACCATAGCAGAGCGCCGTGGCCCACTCCCCGGCGACAGTGTAGGAAAGCGGACGCTGCCCGGCGTTATACAACACCCCCAGCACCGCAAGAGGCAGGGCAAAAACCAGAATCCACAGCTGCTGGACAAGCAACAACACCAGCAACCCCAGAGCACCCCCGGCTGCCAGACTGATCAGGCCGTGATAAAAGGCCGTGCGGACACTGCCGTCGTGAATACGCACCCAGGAATCGTACTTGAAGGTGTCGGCGCCCAGCTGCCAGTCCTTGGCATCATTGAGCAGGTTGATACCGTGTTGCAGCAGCACCACGGCCAGGGTCGCCGACCATAGCGCAGTGTGACTGAGCGGCTTTTCCGCCAGCAGCCAGACCGCGACGCCGGGCAGTATCGATACAAGGTAGACAGCAGGGTTGAGCGCCTGCCACCATCTGACCGATGAGAATTGCTCTACACGCTCAACGTTCAAACAGGCTGTCAGACCATTGCCCGGGCTTGTGGTGAACGGAAATTATCCAGGGCCGCCTGAAACCAGTGGGCGTGCTGGCGCTCGGAATCGATCACCTGTTGGTAAACCGCTGCGGTGTCGGCGTCGTTCGCCGCCAGCGCCTGGTCGCGGAAACGGGGATAGATATCCTGGTATTCCCGCTCTTCCACCCGAATCGCCACCTGCAATGCCTTTTCCACTACCCCGTCGGGATTCAGGGCAATCAGCTCGTCGCAATTGCTACGAATAGCTTCCAGGGCGTCGATAGCGCGCTGGGTATCTTCACCCCGTTGTGGCACACCGATATCGCTGTACAGCGCCCGCAACCAGACCGCGTGCAGCTTCTCCTCACCGGCTACTTTGCGGAACAGGGTCGCCAGCTCCGGATAACCGGCCTTGCCCGCCCAACGAGCAAACTCCGGGTACATCACCCGGTTTTCGTACTCTTCCACATCCACAAACGATGCCGCCGTCCCGGCCATATCATCAGACTGGCAGGCAGCCGCAAAGCACCTGAAAATCATCTCTTCGCTAATCTCAACCTTTTCCATTGCTTTTCTCCGTGAAAGTCGTTGGGTTGTTAACAGGGTGTAACTGGAACAGCTACATTAACCCGTAACAGGGACTGGCAACACCTTTTGGATCATATTGTGGGTGGATGACCATTGATGACTATTGAGAGTCATCGCAACTAACGCTTCCACATTACAGCGCTACCCAATCGCCGTGTTAACCGACAGCAGTAACGCCCTCTATTTGTACAACACTCATGGCTTCCGAACGTTCAATAATTTTAACCATAGCGGATTGAATCGCCTCATCTTCCCGGGCATCGATGACACTGGAAAAACGCTGCTCCTGTATTTCTGCTCCCTCTTCCAGGCAGAACTTCACTGACACCCCATCCGCACAACCAGCAGCCTTGCCAAAATATTCTATGGTAATTTCCGGATAGCCCTGACGGCTCATTTTGACGCGCTTGGCTATACGCTTTTTGGACTTTTCAAGATTCATAATATTGCCCTTCAGTGGAGGGGAGTATAACGCCAGGCATTGAAGCCGATCATGAGGTTTCTAATCTGACTCCAAATCATCTGTATTAATAAGTGATTGCCATTGCTGCTTTGACTGGTTGACGCGTTAGTGCATCAGCCTTTCCGTCAGGAACTGGCTACAGGCTTTAACCCGGGCATTACTGCGCAAATCCCGATGGGTCAGCAACCAAAGGTCCGAATGAAAATCGCGGTCAAGGGTGCCCAAGGGTGGCAACCCATCGGCGACATCATCAGGCAGCAACGCAATCCCGAGACCGGCTTTCACCAGGGCCGCCATGCCCATCAGCGTATTGGCGCGGGCTACGATACTGTCTGCCGAACAGTGCTTTTCCAGCCACTGCATGGGTTTTAGCCGCAATAAAGCGCGCTCCGGACCAATCACCGGCATGCCACTCAATGCCTTTGCCGTGAAAACCCCGGATTGGCCATGGGCAAATCTTTCCGAACCATATAGCTGCCAGGGCATTGTCATTAATTTTCGACCCACCAGATGCTCCGGAGGGTTATTGGTGGCACGCAGGGCGATATCGGCTTCCATCCGTGAAAGATTGAGATCGTCACTGTCAGCAAGGAGCTCTATCTCAATACCCGGGTATAGTGCCCGGAACTCCGCAAGCAAGGGCGGCAGCTGGTAATAGGCAAAACCGTCGGGGCAGGTAATACGCACCTTGCCTTCCAGGGTTTGATCACCGCCGAGAATCATTCGATCCACATCGTCAATGGCCTCGGCAACCTGCTCCACTCGCACCATCAACAGCTCACCGGCACCGGTCAACTGATAGCGGGTATCCCATCGCTCGAATAGACGCACGCCGAGTTTTTCCTCCAGCCCCTTGATTCGCCGGAATACCGTGGAGTGATTGACACCCAGTCGCTTGCGGGCACCCGTAAGACTCCCGGTTTCCGCAACCGCCTGAAAATACCGCAGATCATCCCAACTATCCATAACGATGACTCACCCCGCTATTGTTTGCATTTTTGCAAATATCGTTTGAACATAATGAGAATTATATTTCATTTTTGCAACACTCATACTGCACCTGAACCCATTCACTTATAGAGGATCGCAATATGAACAAGTACGCAAACCACGGCACCGCCCTGCTTCGCATCAGCCTTGGCGTTATCTATATCGCCCACAGTCTGTACCTGAAACTGGTGGTATTCACCCTGCCCGGCACAGCCGCCTTCTTTGCAAGCCTCGGCTTGCCCGCTATAGCGGCCTACGCCACGTTTATCGTTGAGGCAATAGGCGGTATTGCATTGCTGCTGGGCTATCAGGCCCGCTGGGCGGCACTGGCATTGATACCCGTCGCACTGGGTGCCACCTGGGCCCACAGTGGTGCGGGCTGGGTATTCAGCAATGCCGGTGGGGGTTGGGAATATCCCTTGTTTCTCGCTATCACCACGGCGGTCATTGCCGTACAGGGCAACGGTAGCCTGGCATTGCAACGCAAACACGCATCAATCCACTAACCGGAACCATGCAGATGTACAAACACATCCGGGCAAACGAGCGGGGCAGCACGCTGCTGCCCTGGCTCCGAAGCTATCACAGTTTTTCATTCAACCAGTATTACGACCCCGCGCGGATGGGCTTTGGCCCCCTGCGGGTAGTTAATCAGGATTGGGTGGCTCCCGGTGGCGGCTTCTCCAGCCATAGTCACCGTGACGCTTTAATCATCAGCCTGGTCACGCAGGGTGAGATGGTTCACCGGGACAACGCCGGTCATGAACGTTTACTTGGCACCGGAGACTATCAGTATATGAGCGCAGGTAGCGGTATCCGCCACAGTGAATTCAATGCCAGTGATACCGAGCCAATGGAATTTGTACAGATCTGGGTAACACCCCGCCACAAAAATACAGCACCTGCTTACCAGGTCCGCCATTTTGACGATGCGGCGACGCTGCAGCCAATCGCCGCCGGAGAGGCGGATGTGGGCGTGGATACCGAGGTCTTTCTACTGGACCAGGACATCCGTATCTGGCAACTGCAACTCAACGCCGGAGAACATCTACAGCAAAACCTGCCCGATCAATGGCAGCGCCGGGTGCAGCTGATCAAAGGCGAAATCACCGCAGACAACTGCGTTTTACAACCCGGCGACGCACTGGAATCCGACCCCAACTCAGCCCCCATTCAGTCCATGGAATATCGGGCCAACAGCAACAGCCTGGCGCTGATCTTCGATATTCCCGCACACCACCAACAGAGGACAACCCCATGAGCTCACTTAATCAAACCGCCCTGCAACAATTGTTTACCCATGCCCACACCCACAGTCACTGGCTGGATCAAGGCATCGCCGCCGATACCCTGCGCCAGCTCTACCAGCTCGCCGCCATGGGGCCCACCAGCATGAACGCCCAACCGGGACGGTTTGTATTCCTCACCACCCCGGCGGCCAAACAACAATTGCTACCGGCACTGGCAGAGGGCAACCGCGATAAAACCCTGGCCGCACCGGTCACCGTTATCGTCGCCCACGACCCAGCCTTCTACCGCCACCTGCCGGAACTGTTCCCACACATGGAAGGCGCGGAACAGATGTATGCCGAGAACGATGAACTGGCCCAAAGCACCGCCTTCCGCAACGGCACCCTGCAGGGAGCATGGCTGATCATGGCCGCCCGCGCACTGGGACTGGACTGTGGCCCCATGTCCGGTTTCGACAACGGCAAAACCGATGAGATTTTCTTTACTGAAAATGGCTGGAAATCCAACTTTCTGGTCAACCTCGGCTACGGCGATTCGCAGAAACTCCACGCCCGAGGCAAGCGGTTGGAGTTTGAAGAGGCCTGCCTGTTGTTGTAGGACAGCCCCTCAAACTTCAGGCAATAAAAAATGTCGCTGTTCTCACGAGCAGCGGCATTCACTTATCTTACGTTCTAACTTTTAGTTTTTACTCTGACTCCAAGTATCCTGTGATGTAAATATTTTGCCTTGGGAATACTCAGTTAGCCAGAAGTGCCCGCTTGAATTATTGGTTCAAAATATCTTCGATCCAATTTAGAAATCTGGCTGCACTTCTGGTTTCGAAGCTGTCCTTATTTGGTACGTAATAGCAAAAGTCTGATTTGACCGGTCGAGTTTCAAATTGTTGTAGAAGGTTAGATTTTACAAGCCTTGTAGTGAGTGTCGTAGAACAGAACACAAGTCCATTTTCTGCCATAGCCTGTTGGATCCCGAAAAGCTCTTGATCAAACTTTTTGAGTTTAATATCAGCTCCTTCCAGGCCATTTGTTTCCAACCAAGCAGCTAGTGGAGGATCCGGTAACGATTTATTTTTCCACTCCGTTGTAAAAAGGGTAATGGGTTCATTTGACCAGGAAGGAGGCGTCATTCCATAGGCACCAAATACATTGAATGATTCATATCTGATGACATCAGAAACCTCGGCGACTGAGACATCACCAAATCGAATTGGAATAATATATGATTGGCTGTCGACCGATTCGCCGGTCGATATTTCCATGGAAATATCGGGGTTGGCTTGTTCAAATTCATGCTGGGCGGGGATCAGCACCATAGCTGCCAATGATGATGTCGTCGTCACCCTGACCGCGCTACCAGCCTTCATCACCTCTTCCAAGGCGCTGTCAATTTTGCGAAATCCGTCCGAGGTTGCTTTAGCCAATCTTATACCTGTTCCAGTGAGTGATATCCGCCTTCCCTGTCGATGAAACAAATTTACATTTAACCGACTTTCCAGGTTGCTAATGTGGTGTGAAATGGCTGTTGGCGTCAGCGAAAGTTCTTCTGCCGCCAACTTAAAACTTCCCCGACGGGCTGCCGACTCAAAGGCTTTCAGCGCCTGTAACGATACCTGCAAACTCTATCTCCAAATCAATCACTGGTTCATCGATAGTATAGATGATTTAAACTCATCTATACGTGTAATTCTTTCGTTTGTAGCATTCGATACAGACTCACAAAATAGCGCCTGTTCTTAATTAACCAAGGTAATGGACATGAGCACATTATTACACGTCGACTCTAGCGTTAGAGCTGTGAACAACCCGAACCCGGATCACGACTCCATATCGAAAAGTATCGCTCTCCGGTTTGTTGATACATGGCAACAGAATCGTCCTGAAGATGAGTATATCTATCGTGATGTTGGAGTGAATCCGCCTGATTTCATTACACAGGACTGGATTGGCGCGGTGTTTACCCCGGAGGAAAAAAGAACCCCGGCACAGAAAGAGAGACTGGCACTATCAGATGAACTGATAGCTGAGGTGGCAGCAGCCAATGTGATCCTGATTTCCTCACCAATGTATAACTACGGTATGCCGGCTCAGCTAAAAGCGTGGTTCGATCAAATTGTACGCATAAACAAAACGTTTGATTTCGATCTCTCACGAGGGGACTTCCCGTTACAGCCCTTACTCTCGGGCAAGACATTGATCATAGTGACTTCCAGCGGAGAGTTTGGTTTTGAAAAGGGAGGAATAAGAGAAGATCTTGGTCACCTGGCCCCGCACCTACGGACACTGAGTAAATATTTAGGGGTGGACACAATCTATGAGATTGCCTCTGAATACCAGGAATTTGGTGACGAGAGACACCGCATGTCAGTAGCCAATGCAAAAGATCGAGCCGAAAGTATTGCATTAGAACTTAGTATTTCAACCCTGGCTCCATCGTCAAAAAATGAGGTCGCCAATGTGTGACCCTATTGATACAGAACTTCTCATAAAGTGTGGAGAAAACGTTATTGATTTGGCTGTTGGCAATGTCAAGGCAGGTGGGCTGCCATTTGCAGCGATTATCGTTAACCAGAATAGAAAGATTATTGGCAAAGGGGTAAATCAAGTCGCCAAGCATCTGGATTGTACCGCACACGCTGAAATCCAGGCGATAAGAGAGGCTTCACGGAATGAACAAACTTTTTCTTTAAAAGGAACGATATTAATTGCTTCAGGAGAGCCTTGCGCTCTCTGTTATATGGCAATCCGTATGGCTGAGATTATGAAAGTTATTATCGTATCGGATAGATATGAGGCGGAAAAACACGGGTTCGATTATCTATGGACTTACAAGTATTTCAACGCCAGCCTCTTCCATGAGCTCGAGGTTGTGACGCTGGATAATGACAGGAAATTACTCCCATTCCAGTTAGCCCAAATCAATTTGAGTGATTAAGATTAGTAGTTTAAATCTTTCATTAATTTCCAGCTTGGTAAGCGTCAACTTACGATGAGCGCTTTAAAGAGGTTCACTGCATAACGCCTAAAGCAGAGGCGCGTTAGCGCGTCCAGCCCGAAGGGCCATGCTGCCTTTACTTGTTATGGTTTTAGTATTCACTAAACGACCGTGTTCCGTTGTTGTTATTCATGATGCGGAGTTCAGCCCTTTTACGCTTTCCATCAGGGCACCCCTTTAATGTCCATACTTCTACGACCTGTGGTGATAGGTTGGCGACCACTTCCGGTGGAGCAATAGATAAATCGGAGTAGACTTGATCAATGGTCTCGCACTTTTCTATTTTTGGGGCCATTGCCATCAATTGATTTTTGTAGCTATCAGATACCGTTGGCTTTTGATTGGCGCATGCTGAAACAATAATCGCCAATGTCGTGATACTTATATTTTTAAGTTTCATACGAGAGGAAAAGGGGTCGTATCGATTATTTGATGATCAATCTTGCGGGTTACCTGAGAGGAATCAGCAGGTGGACATGATTGGTCATTAGGCAATAAGTGTGGCATAGCGCTTCATCCCTTCAGCCAGCAATACCTTGTAATACTGATAGTCATCGTCGCAAAAGAAGCAAACTGCACGGTTATTACCCCGCTGTACGATATGGGCAGGAATTCTGCGAAGGTACATCCTTGTCTTTTTCGGCATTGCAAATTCCTTTTGCCAATTACTGGGAGTGTCAATGTAGCGCAGAAAACATGAGCGGATAATGTGGTTAAAAAATAATCGTTACGACCCCTTTAACCATTTTTTCTTCTAGTTGCAAAACTCTCCTTAGGTATAACGCTAAGCTAATAAAAGGCTGCCGTGAGGCAGTCCTACTTGAGCGAATTTATACATTTGCTCGCCTGTAACTCACCTTGATAAACCAATAACAAGCCCCTAAAGCGATAATAATAATGCCTAAGCCCATTATTGCTAAGGGATCATATTTTTCTAGATCTAGCAAAATTACCTTTCGAGAAACAGCTATAACTGCCACCAATAAAACAACCTCCGCATGTATAATATTATCTTTAAAATACATTTCTACTGTCTCTACAAGCTCGAATCCAATGAGAATAATAAAAAAGAAACCAAAGATTTTAAATAACTCATCTATTTCAAGAAAAAGCACATCATCTGTAGGATCAAATAAATCCAAATATAAAATTATTCCGAGCTCTACTATCGAAATAGTGACAATTAATGTCATCAAAACAAGAACAAAAAATGACATCCACTTTTTTACTGTATGAATTACGGAAACCGCTCTATCGATACTTTTGCTCACTACTTAGATACTCCCATTCCTGTATAACAGTATGTTAATGATGACAGTGCCATCATAATAATTATTAGTCCGCATCCCCATAATTCGGAGTGAGAAAAGGTACCCTCTCCAATGTGCTAAATATCAATTGGTTATTCATCATTTCGAGAGATGAACCATTGAAGTGTACCTGTGCTGGATCCAATATTTCATAGTGCTTTGTGGAAGGCAACACTCGGGGACGTGGGGTTTTCTGATATCCGAGGGTTTGCTCGTCGTGCTGGCGGTGGAGAGGCCGACATAGAGAAGGAGGTGAGCAGCCCCCCACAGTAATCTGTAGGGGGCTTGGGCAGGAAAGCCGGAAATGAGTTTGCTTTAATGAGCGCCACGCTGATGAGCACACCAACCTACTCATCAGCGCAGCAGCATTAGCTGGCGATGGCTTCCATTTCCTCCTCCGACCTCGCTGCTGCCCGGTGCCGACCGAGGCCATTGAAAATGGCCTTGATCGCCGCACTGATGATATTGCGGTGCACCCCTACGCCGAATATCGCCGAGCCGTCGTCGATCTGCATTTCGATATAGCACACGGCCTCAACTTCTGAGCCTGTTCCCAGGGCGTGCTCGTGGTAGTCGATGATACTGATATTCCCGCCCAGGGCTTTTACCGCCGCGTCGATGGTGCCGTTGCCAATGCCATTGACGGTTCTGGCTTTGCCCTGCTCCATAAACTGGATCTGCACTTCGGTGGCGCCTTTGTCGCCGTGGCTGTGGGTGGTGACATCCGCATCTTCGAAGCTGTAAGCGCCGTTATCCTGCAAATACGCCTGTTCAAACAGGGCGAAGATATCGGCACTGGTGGCCTCGCGGCCCTCGCGGTCGGTGAAGGCTTTCACCACCCGGCTGAACTCGATCTGCAGGCGGCGCGGCAATTCCAGACCGTATTGCTGTTGCAACAGGAAGCTGACGCCACCCTTGCCGGACTGACTGTTGACCCGCACCACCGCCTCGTAGCCCCGGTTCAGGTCGGCGGGGTCGATGGGCAGGTAAGGCACCTCCCAGATCTCGCCCTCCACCCGCTGGGCAAAGCCCTTCTTGATGGCGTCCTGGTGGGAACCGGAAAAGGCGGTGAACACCAGCTCACCCGCATAGGGATGGCGGGGATGCACCGGCAACTGGTTGCACTCTTCCACGGTGCGGCGAATGGCCTCGATGCGGGAAAAATCCAGACCGGGATGCACGCCCTGGGAATAGAGGTTCAGGGCCAGGGTGACGATATCCACATTGCCGGTGCGCTCACCGTTGCCAAACAGGCAGCCCTCCACCCGGTCGGCGCCAGCCATCAACGCCAGTTCCGCCGCCGCCACGGCGGTGCCCCGGTCGTTGTGGGGGTGGACGCTGATAACAATACTATCCCGGCGCGCCAGATTACGATCCATCCATTCCACCTGATCGGCATAGACGTTGGGAGTGGACATCTCCACCGTGGCGGGCAGGTTGAAAATCATTCTGTGCTCGGGGGTGGGCTGCCAGATCGCGCTGACCGCGTCGCACACCTCTTTGGCCACCGCTAATTCGGTGCCGGAAAACACCTCCGGCGAATACTGGTATACCCACTCGGTCTCCGGATGCTGGCTGGTGTAGTGCTTGACCCAGCGGGTGCCCTGCTCCGCGATAGCTTTCACCCCGGCTACATCAGTGTTGTAGACGATGCGGCGGAATTGTGGCGCTGTGGGGTTGTACAGATGCACGATGGCGCGCCGGGCACCCACCACGGATTCCACGGTGCGGGCGATCAAATCCTCTCGCGCCTGGGTCAACACCTCAATGGTGACATCCTCGGGGATACGGTCTTCCTCTATCAGGCGGCGCACGAAGTTGAAGTCGGTGTCGGAGGCAGCAGGGAATGCCACTTCGATCTCCTTGAAACCAATCTCCACCAGCATCTCGAAAAAACGCAGCTTGGTGTCCACCGACATGGGGTCGATCAGGGACTGGTTGCCGTCCCGCAGGTCGGTGCTCATCCAGATAGGCGGTTTTTCGAGGGTGCGGCCGGGCCAGCGGCGGTCGTGCAATTGCACTGGCACGAAAGCCCGGTATTTGCTGGCGGGATTGGTGATCATACGGTTCTCCACGGTTGACGAATAAGGCCCTGAGAAAAACCGGCGACCGAAGCAAAGGGTGGGGGTTGCACCCTCTGACTGTGCCGGGAGCTTCTGGCCCACTGCTTTTCTCAGGATGGTTGACAGTTTAATGCGTTAACGGCGGCATTTTATTGCTACTTGTATGGCAATTTTTATTATTTAAGCAATAATATGTTTATATAAATATTAATTGAGCAATTATATGAAACTGGACGCCTACGACCGGGCCATTCTGAGAAAGCTGCAACAGGAAGGGCGCATCTCCAACCAGGACCTGGCTGAAAATGTGAATCTCTCACCATCTCCCTGCCTGCGCCGGGTGCGGCGTCTGGAAGAGGAAGGGGTTATCGATGGCTATACCGCCCGGCTGAACGCCCGGCGGCTGGGATTAAACCTGATGGCTTTTATCCAGATCAGCATGGACAAGCATATCCCCGAGCGCTTCGAAGGGTTCGAATCAGCGGTCGCCAACTTCCCGGAAGTGCTGGAGTGCCATCTGATCACCGGGCAGGCGGCAGACTACCTGCTCAAGGTGGTTGTGGAGGATATGGACGGCTACCAGCAGTTTTTGTTGAATAAAATTACCCGTATCGAGGGGGTATCCGGGGTGCAATCGTCCTTTGTTTTGAAATCGCCGCAGAATACGGCAACGTTGCCAGTATGAGCGTCTAGCACGCGCTGAGATTGCTCCCGCTTATGCTTCATCAGATAACCAGGGCAGACACCGCGACGGACTACAGGAACGACAGAATAGCCGTGGTAATCATCAACTTTGCTATTCGAAAATTGCCCATTCAGCGTCCATACTTAGCACAAGCGCCCCTATTCAACACAGCGGTTATCGTTCCATCAGAATAGCCATGACATTGACTGATCTAAGAACCCGAATTCGCCGGGCCACTTCTACCGATGAGCACGCTTGTGTCGAGCAATTGCTGGCGGCCTTCCCCCTCAGCGAGGCGCAGCAACAGCAATCGCTTAACCAGGCCCGCCAATTGGTAGAGAGTTGCCGTAAGGCAACCGAGGGTAAATACCTGCTGGATGCCTTTTTACAGGAATTCGGCCTGTCCAATCGCGAAGGCGTTGCCCTGATGTGTCTGGCGGAGGCACTGCTGCGGGTGCCGGATGAGGCCACCGCCGACAAGTTGATCGCAGAAAAAATCCGCGACGGCAACTGGGCCAATCACCGTGGGCACTCGGACTCCCTGTTCGTCAATGCCTCGGTGTGGGGTCTGATGCTGACCGGTGCGATACTGCCCCTAAGTGAAGAGATCACCACAGATACCAGCCGCTGGATGAAACAACTGGTGAGCCGACTGGGTGAGCCGGTGTTAAGACGGGCCATGCTGCGGGCGATGAAGATGATGGGCAGCCACTATGTGCTGGGCCAGAGCCTGCCCGAAGCCATCGCCCGAGGCCATAACGAAGCATCGCCAAATACCCGTTTTTCCTTTGATATGCTGGGTGAAGGTGCCCGCACAGAGGCGGATGCCCGTCGTTATTTCGAGGCCTATGCGTCCGCCATTGAAACCATCGGCAAAGCCAGCCGGGACGCGACTACACCCCGTACCTCACCCCTTACCTCGGATGGCATTTCGGTCAAGCTGTCCGCCCTGCACCCCCGCTATCAATTCAGTCAACGGGATCTGGTGATGGGCGAACTGCTGCCGCGCATCCGGGAGCTGGCCATTGCTGCCCGAAGTCACCGTATCGGCCTGAGCATTGATGCCGAAGAGGCCGCCAGACTGGAGCTATCCCTCGATATCTTTGAAGCACTGGCCCGCGACCCGGCCTTGTCTGACTGGGATGGTCTGGGCTTTGTGCTACAGGCCTACCAGAAACGTGCCCCGGCCGTGATTCCCTGGTTGATCAAACTGGCCGGAGAAACCCGGCGCCAATTCATGGTCAGGCTGGTGAAAGGTGCCTATTGGGATACAGAGATCAAACTCGCCCAGCAACAGGGGCTCGCCGACTACCCGGTGTTTACCCGCAAGGCACATACGGACCTCTGTTACCTGCACTGTGCGCAACAGCTGCTCGCGGCACCGGGAGCCGTCTATCCACAATTCGCCACCCACAACGCCCAGACCATCACCACCATTCAGCAGCTGGCCGGCGATGCCCCCTATGAATTCCAGCGCCTGCACGGTATGGGCGAGGTGCTCTATGGGCAATGGCAACGGCAGCCAGCTGAGTTGCCACCGGTAAGGGTTTACGCGCCGGTTGGCGAACACCGCGATCTGCTGCCCTATCTGGTGAGGCGTTTACTGGAAAATGGCGCCAACAGCTCCTTTTTAAACCACCTGCTGGATGAGCAGATGTCGGTGGACTCTCTGGTGAGACCCCTGCTACCCCAGATTCGCTCGGTGAGGCCCCATCGCCACCGACTGATTCCATTACCGGTGAATATCTACCGCGCCGCCGGTGAAGAGCGTGCCGGGGCGGCCGGTTTGGACCTGAACAATCCACTGATCAGTGAACCACTGGTTGCCGCACTCAACGAGACACCCATCCCTGTCCGGGCCGGGCCTGTGGTGAGCGGGGAATGGGTACAGCGGGACCCACAGCCAGTCCTGTCCCCCGCCGATGGCATAATGGTGGTGGGCCACTGCACGATGGCCAACGATGAAGATGTGACCAAAGCCCTGCAACAGGCAGCCACGGCACAGTGGGCCTGGAGCCAGCGTGGCGGTGCCGCACGCGCTGACATACTGGAACGAATGGCCGAGCTGCTGACAGAACATCAGCTGGCGCTGTTGAAGCTGATTGTGCAGGAGGCGGGACGCACGATTGCCGATGCGTTGGCGGAGGTGCGGGAAGCAATCGACTTCTGCCACTATTACGCCCTGCAGGCCCGCTACCGGTTTTCCGGGGGTATCGATCTGCCCGGCCCCACCGGAGAGAGCAACCAGCTCTGTCTCGAAGGCCGCGGCGTGTTTCTCTGCATCAGTCCATGGAATTTCCCGCTGGCCATTTTTACCGGGCAGACCGCAGCGGCATTGGTGGCAGGCAATGCGGTGATCGCCAAACCCGCCCTGCAGACACCGCTGGTGGCAGCCAAAGCCACAGAGCTGTTCCATCGGGCCGGTGTGCCAGTCGATGTGTTACACCTCCTGCCCGGCGAGGGCGCGAAACTGGGCGAACGGTTGCTGCCGGACCCACGGATTGCCGGCGTTGCCTTTACCGGGTCCAGCGCTACGGCCAAAATCATCCAGCGACAGCTGGCCCGTCGCCCCGGTGCCATTGTGCCGCTTATCGCGGAGACCGGTGGCCAGAATGTCATGCTGGTGGATTCCACCGCCCTGCCGGAACAGGTGGTGGATGATGTGATTTCTTCGGCCTTCCTCAGTGCCGGGCAACGTTGCTCGGCACTGCGAGTGCTGTTTATTCAGGACGATATTGCCGATGACCTGCTGACGACACTTACCGGCGCACTGCAAACCCTGAAGGTCGGCAATCCTGCCAGCCTGGCTACCGATATAGGCCCGGTGATTGACGGGCGCGCCAGGGATACCCTGATGGCCCATATCGAGCGGATAAGTCGGGAAAGCACATTACTGGGGAGTCTGAAAACGGAGCAGATACCCTCGCGAGGGTATTTTGTGGCACCACATCTGGTTGAGATCGACTCACTGGCGCAACTGCCCGAGGAGGTGTTCGGGCCTATCCTCCATGTGATCCGCTATCGCGTCGCAGATATTGACCGGGTACTGGCGCAAATCAACGACAGTGGTTTTGGCCTGACACTGGGGATTCAAAGCCGCCTGAAACGGTTTGCCGACTATGTGTTCAGCCATACCCGGGTGGGCAATACGTATATCAACCGCAACATGGTGGGTGCCGTGGTGGGCAGCAATCCCTTTGGCGGTTGCGGACTCTCCGGTACGGGCCCGAAAGCCGGAGGCCCCCACTACCTGATGGCCTTTGCGACCGAGAAAACCCGCACGGAAAATACCACCGCCCGCGGCGGCAATACGGCGTTGTTTTCGCTACCGGATGATTAACGGCGGGCAAAATTCGGTTGGCGCTTTTCCCGTCGCGCCGCCAGCCCCTCTTTCAGATCCCCGGAGCGGTGACATTGCGAGGTGACAGCCAGGACTCTGGCAAGATCAAGATTACCGTCCGCCATCTGATCACAGAGCTGTTTCATGGCCGCTACCGTGGTCGGTGAGAGTGGTGTCAATGTGTCCACCAGTTTCGAGGTTTCCACCTCAAGCTCATCCTGAAGCACCAGATGCGTCAGGTAACCGGCCCGCAACAGCATTTCTGCATCCAGCACTTCCGCCGCAACCAGAATCCGTTTGGCCGTGGTGACACCCAGGCGTTTCACATAGCGACGGATGCCGTTCGGCGGATAGCAGAGACCGATTTCCGCGGCAGGCACCTTGAGCCGCATGCCGTAAACACCTATCCGAAAATCACAACACAAAGCGATTTCCGAGCCGCCTCCGTAGACACTGCCATTGAGGGCACAGATAACCGGCATGGGCATGGCTGTTAGGCGATCGGTAAGCGTCTCAAATTTATCACCGGTCATATCACCTGAGGTCATTTCTTCCAGCGATGCACCAGCACAAAAGGTTTTCTCCCCCTGACCAGTAACCACCAGGACCCGGATATCCCGGTTGGCGTCCACCTGATTCAGGCAATCAATAAACAGATCAATACCAGTGGCAGTCAGTGAATTGTGTTTGGCTGGGTTATTGAGAAGGATGCGAGCTACCGCTCCTTCCATGGATAGCAAAACCGGGGCGTCCAAATTGCTCATAGTTTCGGTCTTGTATGCGGGATCAGGAGGGTTCGGCATAGCGTTGTTTGATGCCTTCGACAGCCGCGTGATAGACGTTGCGCATTTCTTCACGACAACTGATGTTCATATTCAGGTCACGCAGCAAACCATCGGCGATACCGTATATCCAGCCGTGCACTGTCAGCGGCTGACCGCGGGTCCAGGCATCCCGGATGATATTGGTTTTACAGACATTGACCACCTGTTCAATGACATTTAACTCACAAACCTGATCAATGACCCGGTCTTTATCGGCATCATCGGTAAGGTAGGTCTGATGGATATACTGCACATCCTGAACATTCAGCAGCCAATGGTCGATCAATCCCAGATTTTGCTTCATAACGGCCGCTTTAACACCACCGCAGCCATAGTGACCAGTCACTATCACATGCTTGACCTTGAGATATTCGACTGCGAACTGCATCACCGACAGGCAGTTGAGATCGCTGTGCACCACCATATTGGCCACATTTCTGTGGACAAATAATTCACCGGGCATCAGGCCGACGATCTCGTTGGCCGGCACCCGGCTGTCGGAACAGCCGATCCACAAATACTCCGGGGTTTGCTGTTTTAAAAGCCGTTCAAAAAAGGTGGGGTCTTTCTCTTTCTGGGCCGCGGCCCAGGCAACATTTTTCTCGAACAGTTCTTTCACTGAACCTACTCCGCAGGGCTATTTCAGCAGACAAGTGTACGGTCAGTTGCCACACAAAAAAACCGGATTTTTAGTCCGGTTTTTTAAAGTGAGTCTGGCCGTGTCGCTACGGTGATTCAATCGGGGTCGCGATGCCGGATATCCCGGCCCTGAACCAGATAGACAATATGCTCACAGATATTCTTGGCGTGGTCACCAATACGCTCCAGAGAACGCAGTGTCCAGAGAATATTCATGGAGCGTGAAATACTGCGGGGGTCTTCCATCATGTAGGTGATCATTTCACGCAAGGCAGACTTGTAGTCCATATCCACCTGACGGTCTTCTTTCATGGTGGCGATAGCGGATTCTGCATCAAAGCGGGAAAAGGCATCCAGTGCGTCATTGAGCATCTTGCGCACGCAATTGCCAATATGGCGCACCTCGGTATAACCCCGGGGCGCACTGCCCTGCTCGGAGAGCAGAATTGCCATTTTGGCAATTTTATTGGCTTCGTCGCCGATCCTCTCCAGATCCCGGAGCGTCTTGGACACGGCGAGTACCATCCGCAGATCACTGGCCGCCGGCTGGCGCCGGGCAATCAGTGTGGTGCAGGTGTCATCGATGTCCATCTCCATGGAATCTATTCTGGATTCTACCTCCATGACCTTATCCGCCAGGGTGCTGTCGGCATCCTCCAGGGCGCGAATCGCATCGGCTACCTGCCTTTCCACCAGGCCGCCCATTTCCAGCATGCTGGTCCTGATTTCTTCCAAGTCGTCATTAAATTGTCTGGAAATATGTTGGTCGAGATTCAAGTTGTCCATCCTCTGCTCCTTAACCAAAGCGGCCGGTAATGTAGGATTCCGTCAGCTCGTGTTGCGGCTTGGTGAAGACGGTGTCTGTGTCGTTCATTTCAACCAGCCAGCCAAGGTGGAAATAGGCGGTGCGCTGGGAAACCCGGGCGGCCTGCTGCATCGAGTGAGTAACGATTGCAATGGTGTAGGATTCGCTCAGCTCCCTGATCAGCTCTTCGATCTTGGCGGTGGCAATCGGGTCCAGAGCCGAACAGGGCTCGTCCATCAATACCACTTCCGGGCTGACGGCAATGGTCCTGGCAATACACAACCGTTGCTGCTGCCCACCAGAGAGGCCAGTCCCGGCAGAGTCCAGGCGATCCTTTACCTCGTCCCACAACCCCGCCTTGCGCAAACTGTTTTCCACAATCTCATCCAGATCGGTTTTGCGATTGGCCAGACCGTGAATCCGTGGGCCATAGGCGACGTTGTCATAAATCGACTTGGGGAAAGGATTGGGCTTCTGAAAGACCATCCCCACCCGGGCGCGCAGCTCAACCACATCCAGTTTCGGGTCATAAATATCCTGATTTTCCAGATGCAGGCTACCCTCCACCCGGCAAATATCAATGGTATCGTTCATCCGGTTCATGCAGCGCAGAAAGGTGGATTTTCCACAGCCACTGGGGCCGATCAGTGCCACCACCTCGTTTTTGCCGATATCCAGACTGACCCCGTGGATAGCCTGGTCCGCACCATAAAACACATTCACATCACGCATGCGCATCTTGGGATCATCCACAAAGGGCGCACCAACGGTTTTTTCCGGAATGTACAAATTTTCTCCTGTCATCATATGCTCTTGTGCAACGACCCTGGGGTCTACTTGCACAGCATCCTGAAACACATTCATTTTTTCTGCAATATCCATGTTGTTTCCTGTCAGTTACCAGCGGCGTTCAAGGCGTTTGCGCATGACGACCGCCATAGTGTTCATTGTGATCAGAAATGTCATCAGCACCATGATGGCGGCCGATGTCATGGTGACGAACGATTGCTCCGGACTGCTGGCCCAGAGAAATACCTGGACCGGCAATACGGTGGCGGCATCCATTGCACCGGCGGGCAATTCAACGATAAACGCCACCATGCCAATCATCAGCAGCGGCGCGGTTTCACCCAGTGCCTGGGCCATACCGATGATGCCACCGGTCAGCATCCCCGGCAGCGCCAGTGGCAGTACAAATTGCAATACCACCTGCATTTTTGAGGCACCCAGTCCCATCGCTGCCTGCCGAATACTGGGGGGAACCGCCTTGATCGCTGCCCGACTGGAAATAATGATGGTGGGTAATGTCATCAACGTCAGAACCAACCCGCCCACCAAGGGCACCGAGCGGGGCATACCGAATAAACCGATAAAAACCGCCAGACCCAGCAAACCGAAGATGATGGAAGGCACCGCAGCCAGGTTGTTGATGTTCACTTCGATAAAGTCAGTGAAGCGATTCTTCGGGGCAAACTCTTCCAGATAGACGGCTGCAGCAACACCGATCGGGAAACTCAGCGCCAGCGTCACCAACATGGTAAAAAACGAACCCAATATTGCCCCGAGGATACCGGCCTGTTCCGGTTCACGGGAATCACCCCGGGTAAAAAGGGAATGATTGAAGCCTGCGCGAACCTCATCACTCTGCTCCAGCTCCAACATCCAGGTCTGCTGCTGGTCACTGAGGCGAGCCGTCTTGCGCTTTGCCTCACTGCTCTTCAGAAACATGTCTGCATCATCATTGAGCTGCAACCACAGTGTGCGGGTCTGGCCCAGCAATTCCGGCGAGTTTTCCAACATCTCACGCAGCCGATAGCCTGCGGCGGTGCTCACCAGCGCAGCCAGTGCGCGCCTGTCTTCGCGCCCTTCCACGCCGGGAAAGCGCGCCTGAAGAGCCTCTCTAACAACCGCTTCGTAGTTGCCGTACTGAAGCTGTTCCAGATCCCGGGGATCGTCTATTTCCAGGCTTTCCGGGTCAAAGGTAATCTGCAAAGCGACGGAATATTCGTAAAATGCCCGGTAACCCTTGCCGATGATATCGGTGAACAACAACAGCAGTGCCAGCAGGCCAATACTGATGGCACAGATACCATAGGCCTTGAAGCGTTTTTCTGCCCGATAGCGTCGCGCCAGCGTTTTGCGAACCTGTTCGGTGGTTACACTCATACTTTAATCCTCTTGCAGCCGAGCCTACTCGTACTGTTCCCGGTATTTCTTGACGATATGCAGAGCGACCACATTCATCAACAGGGTGGTAATAAACAGCATCAAACCCAGAGCAAACGCCGCCAGTGTTTTGGCGCTGTCGAATTCCTGATCCCCGGTCAGCAGGGTGACAATCTGTACCGTAATGGTGGTCACCGCCTGCAGGGGGTTGGCGGTGAGATTTGCCGCAAGACCGGCCGCCATAACCACGATCATGGTTTCGCCGATGGCCCGTGAGGCCGCCAGCAGAATACCGCCCATAATGCCCGGCAACGCCGCGGGAAAAATCACCTTTTTGATGGTTTCCGAACGGGTGGCACCGAGCCCCAGCGAAGCATCCCGCATCGCTCTGGGCACCGCAGTGATCACATCGTCAGACAGAGAAGATACAAAAGGGATCAACATAATCCCCATCACCAGCCCTGCCGCCAGTGCAGATTCAGAGGCGACGGAGAGCCCCAGAGACTGACCGACATCACGAATAAAGGGCGCCACGGTGAGGGCTGCAAAAAAACCGTAAACAACGGTCGGTACCCCGGCGAGCACCTCCAGCGCGGGCTTGGCGAACGAACGGACTTTGGAGTGGGCATATTCCGCCAGATAAATGGCCGACATCAATCCCACCGGTACTGCCACTATCAGGGCAATGGCTGAAATCAGCAGGGTGCCGGCGAACAGCGGCACGGCACCAAAGGCACCCTCCGAAGCCACCTGGTCCGCACGCAGCGCCATTTGCGGACTCCAGTTTAGCCCGAACAGGAAATCTGTAATCGGCACCTGACCAAAAAACCGGATCGATTCAAACAGCACAGAAAACACGATACCGACGGTGGTCACCACCGCCAGTACGGCACAGAGCATGAAGACGACCAGCAATACCCGTTCCACCTGTTCACGGGCTGGCATTCTTGCGGAAACCCGCAGCCAGGCCCAAGCACCACCCACCATGGCCAGTACGATCACAACAACGGCCATGGCCATGGCACTGATCGATTGCAACTGGTTTAGTCGTCCGGCAGCGTTAGCCACAGCAGCATCCACAAAGTCGGTCGGCAGCGCACCACTGGCCACATTGCCAATCTGGCTGATCAGCAGGTTGCGTGCAGTACCGTCCACCGGTTGGAGCTCTGTGGGCAGGCTGTCCAATACCATGATACGGATCAGGGTCTGATCAAATACCAGCCAGGTCACCAGTACTGTCAATGCCGGCAGCGCACACCAGATGGCCGAGCGCATGGCATAGTAGAATGGTAGTGAGCGGAGATGGCGGATACCACCCAACGGCTGTGCAACCTGCAGTGCCCGGTGGCGACCCATGATGAAAGCCGTAACAATCATCGCAGCAAGTATTAATAATAACTGTCCGGTCTGCATGAACTGCTCCAGTATTATTTTTCCACCTACAACCGTATAGCGGTGGGAATTTCCAATACCCAGGGACAAGAAGGCCCGACGTGTTCTACGCCGGGCCCGATGTCACTAGTCAACCTTATTCAAACTCTTTACCGGTCATGCTGCTGAGCGACTTCGCGTTATCCGCCCACTTCATGCGCTCATTTTTAGGTGAAGGAATCAGACCCTTGTCTGCCAGATAGCCTTCGTCACCCCAAGCGCGATCGTTAGTGAATTCCTTCACATACTCCTGGATACCGGGAATCACGCCGACGTGGGCTTTTTTCACATAGAAATACATGGAGCGTGCCATCGGGTATTCACCACTACCCACTGTTTCCATGTTCGGACTCACACCTTTGATTTTTACGGCCTTAACAATGGAGCGGTTCTGATCGAGGAAGGAGAAGCCAAAGACGCCCAGTATATTGGGTGAAGATTCCAGTTTCTGAATAATCAAGTTATCGTTTTCGCCGGCTTCGATGTAGTGACCATCTTCACGAATGCTGCGACACACTGATTTGTATTTGTTTTTGTCCTGATCCTTCATCGCTTTCAACCAGGGGAAGGTCTTGCAGCCACCTTCAACACCCAGTTCGTTGAACGAATCACGGGTACCGGAAGTGGGCGGCGGGCCTACCACTTCAATCTTGACATTTGGCAGTGCCGGATTGACGTCTTTCCAGGTTTTGTAGGGGTTGGCTACCAGCTCTTCTGTGCCGTTCGGATTTGGCACATCCTTGGCCATCGCCAGGTACAGATCACGCAGGGAAATATCGAGATCTGGTCCTTTTACGGAATTGGCAACTACCAGACCGTCATAACCGATCTGTACTTCGGTAATGTCTTTAACACCGTTGGACTTGCACAGCTCAAACTCGGACTGCTTCATACGGCGGGAAGCATTGGTGATATCGGGGTGCTGGGTGCCAACGCCCTGACAAAACAGCTTCAGTCCACCACCGGAGCCGGTGGATTCAATTTTGGGGGTCGGGAAACTGGTATTGCGGCCGAACCGTTCTGCTACCACAGTGGCAAAGGGATAGACGGTGGATGAACCGACTATGGAAACGGTATCACGAGCCATTGCTGGCACACTGGACAGAGCCAGTGCTGCAGCGAGTACTAATTTATGGGTATTTTTCACGTTTGCCTCCAGGGCTGATCATTAACATCGGGACTGATGCTAGTGGTCTATCGTGACAACTCTATGAATCTTGTATGACAGTAATGTGACAACCGCCAGATCCCATAATACAAACAGGCTTCCGATTGGATTGCCATCAGCTCTCCCACCAACCATCTCAGGTTTGTTCTGGTCGCGACCCGCCCTGTCTTATAAACTGTGTGACGGTTGCGAGAGATAATAAAAATGCCTCGATTGATACATTTTCTGGAACATCTGGCCAGCGGTATCGACTGTTTTACTGAATGGACCGGCAGATTGGTGGCCTGGCTGACCCTCGCCATGATGGTGTTGACCTGTCTGGTGGTGGTCATGCGCTATTTCCTGCAATCCGGCTCGATCGCCTTACAGGAGTCGGTCACTTATTTTCATGCAGTGGTTTTTCTGCTAGGTGCCGCCTTTACGCTAAAACGCGGCGGCCACGTTCGCGTGGATATTTTCTATCAACGTTACAGCCCGCGCATGAAAGCACTGGTGGATGCGCTGGGTGGACTACTGTTTCTCATCCCTGTATGTATTCTGATACTGCTGTTCTGCTGGGAGTACGTCACAAACAGCTGGGCAATAAGGGAGGTCTCCAAGGAAGCGAGCGGGCTGCCGTGGGTTTACCTGCTGAAAACCCTGTTAATCCTGATGCCGATTACCCTGCTGTTGCAGGGTATCGCGGAAGTGATCAAAAACCTGCTATTTTTCTTTGGGTTGAGTCAGACACAAACCATTGAACATCAGGAGCACGTGCTCTGATGGTTGAATACATTCCTGTACTGATGTTTGCCGTGGTCTGCCTGATGCTGATGGCTGGCTACCCGGTGGCGTTTTCGCTGGCGGGCACCGCACTGATTTTTGCAATGGTTGGCACCGCCACCGGCCATTTTGACATGTCCTTTTTGCATGCCCTGCCCAACCGTTTATACGGCACGATCGACAATACCACACTGATCGCTGTGCCCCTGTTTGTGCTGATGGGCGTCATGCTGGAAAAATCCCGATTGGCAGAGGACCTGCTGGATAGCATGGCCCTGCTGTTTGGGAAATTCAAAGGGGGACTGGGTATTTCGGTGGTAGTGGTAGGCATGCTGCTGGCTGCCAGCACCGGGATTGTCGGCGCCACGGTGGTCGCCATGGGACTGATGTCCCTGCCCACCATGTTGAAACGCGGTTACCATCCGGCACTGGCCACCGGCTCCATTTGCGCCACCGGCACCCTGGGGCAGATTATTCCCCCATCCATCGCCCTGGTTCTGCTGGGCGATATCCTGTCCAGCGCCTACCAGCAGGCCCAGCTGGGAATGGGTATTTTTAACCCGAAAACAATCTCTATCGGGGATCTGTTTGTGGGCGCGATTGTGCCCGGCCTGTTACTGGTAACCCTTTACATTCTGTATCTGATTGCCATCTCACGGCTTAAACCCGAGCTTGCACCAGTGGCTGAGGTTGACGGTGAGTCCAGCCTCTCGGCTGCCAGATTGCTGCGCAGCCTGTTACCGCCGGTGGTGTTGATCGTGGCCGTACTGGGTTCGATTCTCAGTGGTGCAGCCACCCCCACGGAAGCGGCCGGTGTAGGTGCCATGGGGGCCACCCTGCTGGCACTGGGGCGTCGACAATTAACTATCAAAAGATTGCGGGATGTCACTCAGTCCACCACGGAAGTTACAGCGATGGTGTTCCTGATCCTGATTGGTGCCGCGATATTTTCCCTGATCTTCCGGGGTTTTGGCGGTGAGGAGTTGATGGAGGACCTGTTCACTCGCATTCCCGGCGGTGTCGTCGGCGCTACGCTGGTGGTCATGGTGGTGATTTTCCTGCTGGGTTTTATTCTCGATTTTATCGAAATCACCTTTGTCGTCGTACCCATTGTCGGACCTATTTTGCTGGCAATGGGGCTCGATCCGGTGTGGCTTGGCATCATGATCGCTATAAACCTGCAAACCTCTTTTCTGACACCACCCTTTGGCTTTGCCCTGTTCTATCTGCGCGGTGTTGCACCACCCTCGGTGGCAACCCGCGATATTTACCGCGGCGTCGTGCCTTTTATCATCATTCAACTATTGCTGATGTTAATGTTGGCCATCTGGCCTTCGCTGGCCACCTGGCTGCCATCCATTGTTTTCTGAAATCCGTACAGGATTTAATAATAAGGAGTAGAGCTTGACTGAAATCAATCAACCACCGGAACCCCGCGGTGAACTCACCCTGCAGACAATAGCCATGCCCAAAGACACCAATTCCAGCGGTGATATTTTTGGTGGCTGGCTACTCTCACAAATGGACCTCGGTAGTTCCATTCTGGCTCAGCGGGTTGCAAAGGGTCGCGTGGCCACGGTTGCAATCAGTGAAATGTCGTTTCTTCGACCGGTTCCGGTTGGTGCCATTGTCAGTTGCTACTGTGAGTTGATGCAGGTCGGCAGCAGCTCCATGACCATCAACGTTGAGGTCTGGATCAACATTGAATCCACCAATGAGCCCGCCAAGGTAACAGAGGGGCAATTTGTTTTTGTTGCCATCGACGAACGGGGCAAAACCCGCACAGTCAGCAAGGACAAATAAAAAAGGTATTGGCTGATAACGCCAATACCTTTCCATGTTTATGTGTGGGGACGCAATATCACCAACCGGGAAGTCGGCCTGAAGGTACTGAAAAGTTTCTATTGCTGCTGCCCGGCTTCTATTTTCTCAAAATATTCCGTGAGCTCCTGAAAACCACCGATATATTCTTTGCCGTGGAATATCTGCGGTACCGTATTGACCGGCTGGCCAATAGTTTTGGCGAGGTCTGCCGGGCTGATACCCTCGTCGTGGATATTCACATAACGGTATTCCAGCCCCTTTTTTTCCATCAGTTCCTTGGCGCGGCGACAGAAACCACAGGCATCGTGGCCGAATATAGTAAAAGGTTGCATAGTGTTTCTCCTGTTGGAATCAGATATTCATAGTAAATACTTTAGCTTTCGACCAACAATAGCTACAGCTAATTATTACTATGCATACAATAGCTATAGACAATTATTGGTTTACTAATTCCTTGCGCCACCACAGCATTTTCAGCAAGACCAGGATCGCGGCCGCCGCCAGCAAGTGTTTGAGGGTATGACCGCTAATGAGGGTGGTTGCGGCAAAAATCTGCTGGTCCAGATACTCCGTCAACTTTGCCATACCGTAGCAGAATAAAATAACCAGAATATCCCGGCTTCTGGTAAATCGTGATCGGCTGATGGCCATCAACATGAACAAGAAGAGTATCGGCAAAAACTGCACCAGCAGGTAGGGGCGCAGGTCACCCTGGCCCAGACTCTCCGTGATATGCCAGTAGATAACGGATCCTGCACCGGTCAACAACAGTGGATAAAAAAGTATTTTTTGTAATGGGCGGCCCAAATATTCAGCAAATAATGCCGTGATCAGGGACATAAAAACAACGGCCATTGGCAGACGGTCCCAGAACAGTGTCTGATTGGTGGGGTTGATATGAAACCAGATCGAACCGATGCCGGTAAAAATAACTGCTGTGAATAGCGTCAGATAAACCGGCGTCACGGGAAAATTATCGTGCACCAGTTGCCTTTTACACGCCATCACGACGCCACAGATGCCGAGCAGAATAAGCGGCAGATTGGACACCACATTCCAGAAGTTTTTTATGCCTAGCAGCATTCTTTGGTCAGCAAACTGCAGATACTTTTTCGGCTGTGCCACAGGTTCTACCAATAAAAAAAACAGGGCCGTAACGCTGATCAGTATAAGTAGCAGGAACGCAATTTTTTTATCCATGGCGTGAGCACGTTTTCTGGTGTCCGTAAGCCCCTCTACCGTGCAGGAGCACCCACGAGGGCGTCGCCAGGCAAGGATAATATCCCTGAGCACACGCCCCCGGTAAACAGAACGCTGCCCTTAAACCCGACACAGGGTTTTAGCGCAACCTTATCTTCAAAGGTTTTCATATACCTTCAGGAAGAACTGTATCAACCTTCCGCTATACCTGCCCAGAAACCGGCGGTGCACAGTCGCCGTCAATAAAGCCCTTACTATTCGGGGGTTGCAGCCTTATAATTGCCGACTTTGCATGCCATGGGGGAACTCAGTTGTCACAGACTACACCGGATGTTTCGACATTCCAGGGGCTTATTCTGTCTCTGCAACAGTTTTGGGCAAAGCACCACTGCGTCATCCTTCAACCGCTGGACATGGAGGTAGGTGCGGGAACCTTCCACCCGGCAACTTTCCTGCGCGCCATTGGCCCCGAAAGCTGGCACAGCGCCTATGTGCAACCCTGCCGCCGTCCTACAGACGGCCGCTACGGTGAAAATCCCAACCGCCTGCAGCACTACTACCAGTTTCAGGTTGTTCTGAAACCGTCCCCCGATAATATTCAGGAGCTATATCTCGACTCCCTGCGTCAACTCGGCATTGATACCAATATCCACGATATTCGATTTGTGGAGGATAACTGGGAATCGCCCACGCTGGGCGCGTGGGGGCTCGGTTGGGAAGTGTGGCTGAATGGCATGGAAGTGACACAGTTCACCTACTTCCAGCAGGTGGGCGGCCTGGAATGTTTTCCTGTCACCGGTGAGATCACCTACGGTCTCGAACGGATTGCCATGTATTTACAGGGTGTGGATAGCATCTATGACCTGGTATGGACCGAGGGACCGGAAGGCCGTGTCACTTACGGGGATGTTTTTCACCAGAATGAGGTGGAGATGTCAGCTTTCAACTTCAACGAGGCGAATGTGGATTTTCTGTTCCACAGCTTCGACGTTTACGAAAGCGAAAGTCAGCGGTTAATTGAAAAAGGCCTGCCACTACCCGCTTATGAAATGGTCATGAAAGCCTCGCACGCTTTCAATCTGCTGGACGCAAGGCATGCCATTTCCGTCACCGAGCGGCAGCGTTTCATTCTCCGTGTGAGGACCCTGGCAAGAGCTGTGGCCCAAGCGTATTTTAACTCACGCTTGGTACTTGGCTTTCCGCTCGCTCCACCGGCACTTGCCAGTCACGTTAAGCAGCTGGCAGCAGAGGCTCAAACATGAGTTCAGATTTTCTTATTGAAATTGGTACAGAAGAGCTCCCGCCAAAGTCACTGTTGAACCTGTCAGAGGCTTTTCGGGAGGAGGTTGTAAATCGCCTTTCCGGGCTAAAGCTGAATTTTGGTACCGTTTCCTCATTTGCATCGCCCCGTCGTCTGGCAGTGGTTGTTCGTGCGCTCGATCCGATGACCCCCGGGCAGGAAACCGTCAACTGGGGGCCACCCAAATCTGTTGCATTCGATCAGGCTGGTATGCCAACCCGCGCCGCCCAGGCCTTTGCCGAAAAAAACAACTGTCCACTAACTGCGTTAGCGGACATGGTTGAGCACGATGGCAAACAGGAAAAACTGTGCCACAGGGCCAGCCAACCGGGTCAATCAACCGCGGCCCTGCTGGGGGATATCGTGTCCGGCGCTCTGACAGCATTGCCCATTCCAAAGCGCATGCGCTGGGGTATACGCCGCGAAGAATTCGTCCGGCCCGTTCACTGGATTGTTATGTTATTCGGTAACGATGTTGTCAATACACAGATAATGGGCCTGCTCGCCGGAAACCGAAGTCGCGGTCACCGTTTCCATGCCCCCAATGAGATCGTTATTGACAGTCCGGCCAGCTATTGTCAGCAACTGAAGCAGGCTTACGTGTTGGCAGACTTTGATGAACGTCGCCATTTAATTCGGGAAGGCGTCCACGCCGCCGCCAAAAAAGCCGGCGGCCATGCAGCTATCGATGACGATTTGCTCAATGAAGTGACCGCCCTCAATGAGTGGCCCGTACCATTGGTGGGCCATTTTGAAGCACGCTTTCTCGACGTTCCCGCAGAAGCTCTGATCTCTTCCATGAAATCTCACCAGAAATATTTTCACGTGCTGGATGACAGCGGCAAGCTAATGCCCATCTTTATTACCGTTGCCAATATAGAGAGCACTGACCCCGAGCAGGTAATCCGCGGCAATGAAAGGGTGATACGACCACGCCTGTCAGACGCGGCCTTCTTTTACGAAACTGACCGGCAAACCACGCTGGCCAAACAGCGCGAGTCACTTCGCAGCATTGTGTTTCAGGCGAAGCTCGGATCACTATTTGACAAAACTGAACGGGTTGCCAGTCTGGCCCGGGCATTATCGGAGACAACCGGTGCCGACGGCGCGCTGGCATTTCGGGCCGGGGAACTGAGCAAGTCGGATCTGGTTAGCGAAATGGTCGGTGAGTTTGACGACTTACAAGGAACCATGGGCCGCTATTATGCAATCCACGATGGTGAAGACCCCGAAGTAGCCAATGCACTTTTTGAACAATACCTGCCCCGTTTTGCCGGTGACATCATTCCCACCACCAGGACCGGGATTACCCTGGCGATCGCCGACCGCCTCGATACCCTCGTTGGTATCTTTGGTATCGGGCAACCGCCCAGCGGCTCGAAAGACCCCTTTGCCCTGCGCCGGGCAAGCCTCGGCGTATTACGGATTATTGTCGAACACAAAATCGATATTGATCTCAGTGCAGCACTGAATCTGGCTCTTACCCAACACATCGACACATCGACGCTGGTGGAGAGTGCTGACCACATTAATAAGCAAGTGCTCACTTACATGCTGGATCGATTTAAAGGGCGATATGAAGATGAGTATATCCCTGCAGAGGTCTTCCAGTCTGTCGCTGCGCGACAGCTCAGCAACCCGCTGGATATTCATCTACGGGTAATGGCTGTTCACGCCTTTAACCAACTGCCGGAAGCCGAGGCACTTGCTGCCGCCAACAAGCGTGTGTCCAATATTCTCTCCAAACAAGTCGATCTGCCTGATGGCAGGGAGGTGAACCAGGCCTTGCTTGTCGAACCCGCCGAACAGACACTTGCCACAACACTCACAGCACTGACCGGTACAGTCGGACCACTCCTTGAAGCCCGGGATTACACCAGCGCGCTAAAGGAGCTGGCAAAATTGCGGGACCCAGTCGATCAGTTTTTTGATGAGGTCATGGTCATGGCAGAGCAGTCAGAAGTGCGTATGAACCGCCTTGGGCTGTTACAAAAGCTTCAGGCATTGTTTCTGAACATAGCGGATATTTCCCTGTTGGTACCGGCCAAGTAATGACCAAGCTGGTAATCCTCGACCGGGATGGTGTTATCAATCAGGACTCCGACAATTACATCAAGACTGTCGATGAATGGATACCTCTGCCCGGCAGTATAGATGCCATAGCCAGGCTTAACCGGGCCGGTTACAGCGTAGTCGTGGCGACCAACCAGTCCGGTATTGGGCGAGGGCTGTTTGATCTTGATGACCTGGAAGCCATGCACGAAAAGTTGTCCGGGCTGCTGGCACAACAGGGTGCCGAGTTGGCGGGAATATTCTATTGCCCCCATACACCAGATGATCACTGTCATTGCCGAAAACCGGCACCCGGGCTTATCGATGCCATTGCCAGTGAATTTGGTGTGTCACTGAACGGCGTTCCCCTGATCGGCGACAGCCTGCGGGATTTACAGGCTGGCTTGAGCCACCAGTGCACCCCCATTCTGGTACGTACCGGCAAAGGTACCGCCACAGAAAAAAAACTGTCTTCTCAACCGGAAATTGAGTTACAGCAAGCACCAGTTTTTGATGATCTGGACCAGGCTGTGGATTATTTACTGGCCCAGGACAAGGACAAGGACAAGGACAAGGACAAGGACAAGGACAAGGACAAGGACAAGGACAAGGACAAGGACAAGGACAAGGACAAGGACAAGGACAAGGACAAGGACAAGGACAAGGACAAGGAATTTTTTATGAATAAGCCAATTATGCTCCTGCGTTCAATGCTGTTTTATCTGCTTTATATGCTGATAGTCTTTGTTTTTGGCCTTATTTCTACCATTTCTGGGCCTTTTCTAGGCTACCTGAACCGTCACCGTCTACTCACCACTGCCGGCATGCTGATTAACCGTGCGCTGAGTCTCACCTGCGGTATTAACGTCCAGGTAGATGGCCTGGAAAATGTTCCCCATACCCCGTGCGTTATCCTCAGCAAACACCAGTCAACCTGGGAGGTTTTTTTCCTGCAGCGGCTCTTTATGCCCGTCAGCACCATCCTGAAACAGGAATTACTGAAAATACCTTTTTTTGGCTGGGGTATCCGCCTGATGCACCCCATTGCCATTGATCGCAGCAACCCACGCCAGGCCATGAAGCAGGTTATGCAGCAGGGCACACAACGTATCAGCGAAGGGAACCGGGTGGTTATTTATCCAGAAGGGTCCCGCATCCCTTTTGGTAAAATTGGCAAGTATGGACGAAGTGGTGCCGCCCTGGCAATTGCAGCGGGTGTGCCCATCATTCCGGTAGCCCATAATGCGGGCTATTGCTGGCCGGCCCGGCAACTAATGAAACGACCGGGTACGATCCATGTCATTATTGGCAAGCCCATTCTTGTGACACCGGAGAGCAACAGCCAGGCTGTTACAGAGCAGGTCAAAGACTGGATTGAGACACAGCAGCTGAGATTGGCAGACCAGTAAGTTTTCCATCACAAGCTGTTAGATTTTCTACCCATACTCTCCTAGACTGAACTGTGTGATTCCACAACCAGCGTGGGTTTTATGAATGAAAAATCTAGATAAAGGCGCTTATATTGGAGAGGATCGGCGCAAAGAGCAGCGTCGGAAAAATCCCGATAGGCGAGATGACATACGCTTTGAACCGAACAAAGAGGATCGCAGGGATAATCGTGGTCGCCGGAAAACGGATGGCGATGTCTGGCGGGATCACGAAGAATAGCAGCACGTCCGGAAAACAGGCAAACAAACCATTAAAAACCCGACAAAAAGTCGGGTTTTTAATTTAAAAATCAGCTAGTTAGACATCGAGATTGGTTACCGATAGTGCATTCGTTTCAATAAATAGCCGACGTGGTTCCACCTGATCACCCATCAGCGTATTGAACATCTGATCTGCAGCAATTGCATCTTCAATCGTTACTCTGAGCATTCGGCGGGTTTCGGGATTCATGGTGGTCTCCCAAAGCTGTTCAGGATTCATTTCCCCCAGCCCTTTGTAACGCTGAACATTGTAACCGCGGCGCGATTCGCCCATGAGCCAGGTAAGGGTTTCACTAAAGCTGGTGACCGGTTTAGTACGTTCGCCCCGCTGGATATAAGCGCCCTCTTCAATCAGACCATGCAATTGCCTGCCCAGTGCGACAATCGCACCATACTCGCCCGAGGCAAAAAATTCATGGTTAAACCGGTAATTGGTCGGCACACCATGGGCCGTCAACTCAACGACAGGCAAAAAAGTATGCCGTTCGGGATCCTCAATGACACTTACCTTGTAGCGATGGCTTCCGGCAATATTGTCCTGCTCGAACGAACCGGCCAGTTCCTCGCTCCATTTCTCTACAACTGCTCGATCAGAAAGTTGGCTAGGTTCAAGGGCAGGGGTATCAATCAACTTTTGCAGAACACTTTCCGGATACACCCGCGACATCCGATCGATAATATTCATTACACGGCGATAATCGGCAACCAGACTTTCCAATGCAGGGCCGCTGATTGGCGGGGCTTCTGCTGTCACATGAAGACTGGCTGATTCGAGGGCAGATTGCGTCAGAAAGGCAGTCAGAGACTGGTCATCTTTAAGATATTGTTCCTGCTTTCCCTTGCTGATTTTGTACAGCGGCGGTTGAGCGATATAGATGTGCCCCCTTTCGACCAGCTCCCGCATTTGACGGAAGAAAAAAGTGAGTAACAGGGTGCGGATGTGAGAACCATCGACATCGGCATCCGTCATGATCAAAATCGTATGGTAACGGAGCTTATCTGGATTGAATTCTTCCGTACCAATGCCACAACCCAGAGCGGTAATCAGTGTCCCCACTTCGGCACTCGATAACATTTTATCGAAACGGGCTTTTTCTACATTGAGGATTTTTCCTTTTAGCGGAAGAATGGCTTGAGTTCGGCGGTCCCTTCCCTGCTTGGCCGAGCCACCCGCAGAATCACCCTCCACCAGGTACAGTTCAGAAAATGCCGGGTCCTTTTCCTGGCAATCTGCCAGTTTTCCAGGCAATCCGGCGATATCCAGAGCACCTTTGCGACGAGTCATATCACGGGCTTTACGTGCGGCCTCTCTCGCCCTGGCGGCATCCACCATTTTATTGACAATACTTCTGGCATCCTGGGGATTTTCCAATAGGTAGTCCATAAAATTGCTGCCCATCTCTTGCTCAACAGCCGTTTTTACTTCTGAACTGACCAGTTTATCTTTTGTTTGTGAAGAAAATTTTGGATCAGGCACCTTAACAGAAATAATGCCCGTCAACCCTTCTCGAGCATCATCTCCAGTGGTATTCACTTTGGCATTTTTTCCGAGTCCCTCTTTCTCGATATAGGTATTGAGGCTTCTAGTTAAAGCTGCCCGAAATCCAGCCAGATGGGTACCACCATCGCGCTGGGGGATGTTGTTGGTATAACAGAAGATATTTTCCTGAAAACTGTCATTCCACTGTAGGGCCACCTCGACACCAGTACCATCCTCTCGCTGAACATCGAAATGCATGACCTGATTAATCGTGGTTTTGTTGGTGTTCAAATATTCCACGAAGGCCTTGAGACCACCCTCATACTGATAAATGTCCTCTTTACCGCTCCGCTCATCAAGCAGCACGATACGCACGCCTGAATTAAGAAAAGACAGTTCCCGGAGACGTTTTGCCAAGATTTCGTAATGAAATTTGATATTGGTAAAGGTCTCTGCAGAAGGGATAAAGTGAATCGTCGTACCGGTTTCAGTTGTATCACCCACCACCGCCAAGGGCTCCTGTGGCACTCCGTGGCGGTAAACCTGTTCATAGATGTGCCCACCTCGCCTGATAGTCAGCTTTAGTTCAGCTGACAAGGCATTGACCACAGAGATGCCGACTCCGTGCAAGCCCCCGGACACCTTATAGGTATTGTCGTCAAATTTCCCACCGGCATGAAGCACCGTCATTATGACTTCAGCAGCAGATACGCCCTCTTCGTGTAATTCCGTGGGTATCCCCCGACCATTGTCTGACACCGAAATAGACTCATCGGGATGGATTATTACCCTGATTTCTGAGCAATGGCCTGCAAGTCCCTCATCAATAGAGTTATCAACAATTTCAAACACCATGTGGTGCAAACCGGTACCATCATCAGTATCGCCGATATACATCCCCGGGCGTTTTCTTACAGCATCGAGGCCCTTTAAAACCTTGATACTGGAAGAATCATAGCTATTTTTTTCATCAGTCATGGGTAAAGCCCCTAACAATCATATTAATTTCCGGATGTAAATTACTCAGTGCAATGCTCTTCCCGAACAGAACCCTGTTCCACGTGGAACAACCTAAATTCGCTTGTTGTCTCAGACCAAAGATCCAACAGGTCCCTCCGCTCTACCCCCGTGACGAATATCTGAGCACCGAGGGCACTTAGCTTTTCACAAACCTGCTGTCTGTGTTTTATATCCAGTTCTGCCGGTAGATCATCTATCAAGTAAAGGCCGGACCGACCGGTTTTATTATAAAAAAGATAACCTTGTGCAACTTGCATAGCCGTTGCCAACACTTTTAGCTGCCCGCGGGATAGAATATCACTGACGTTCTGTTTCTTTATCCTGATCCGCAAATCCGCACGGTGGGGGCCATGATGGGTGGTTTTTAGCAGACGATCTCTCGGGCGATCTTTGTGTAGCACCTCGGGCAGACCCACCGCTTCATCCCAGCCAGGGTTAATAATGAAGTCCACATCACCTAAACCCTCAGATAGCTCACAAGCCACCTGTTTGACTATGGGTAACAAATCATTGAGATAGGCATTTCTCGAGGTATTTATCTGTTGCGCGAGATCGACAAATTCAGTATCCCATACAGCCAACAACTGTTCGTCTATTCTATCATGTCGCATTAGCGAATTGCGTTGTTTCAGTACACGCTGATACCGTCGTACCAACTGTTTGTAGTTGTGTTCCACGTGGAACACACCCCAATCGATAAATCGACGTCGATACTGTGGCCCACCCCCAATCAGGTCAAAGCCCTCGGCATTTAAAAGCAACAATGGCAAAGTTTCAGCAAGAGCCGATGCGGCCGCAATTGGTTGTCCATTTATTTTGAATAAGAAATCGCCCTGGCGGCCGCGAGAAACACCTATCGGGGTTGAAACACCGGAAGATTCGCGCAAACCATACGCGGTACAGACCTGCTCTTGGGTATTTATGACGGTGTTGAGTACACGACTTCGGAAGGAACGACCACGACCCAACAAAAAAATCGCCTCCAGGATGCTGGTCTTGCCGCTACCGTTGGGGCCGTGGAAAAGGTTCACCTGCGGAGAAAGAGACAGCTGGATGTGCTTCAAATTTCTCAATCCGTGCACATGCAACTGTTTAAGATACATTGACTGCGTCTATTGTTATATCCAAAACAGAAACGCTCTATAGGCGCATCGGCATTACCACGTAGACAGCACCCTCAGTCGCGGGGTCTTCGATCAGCGCACTGCTGTTTGCATCGGACAGGGTGAATCGGACCTCCTCCCCACGTAAGACATTAAGCACATCAATGACATAGCTAACATTAAAACCTATTTCCAATTCACCAGCATCATAGTTAACGGCTACGTCTTCCTGGGCCTCCTCCTGCTCCGGGTTATTCGCTGTCAACGTCAACAAGCCATCACTGAGAAGCAAACGCACACCGCGGTACTTTTCATTGGAAAGGATCGCGGTGCGACTAAATGCCTGACGAAGCTCCTCCCTCCGACCGATGAGTTGTTTATTGCCGCCTTTGGGCAAGACACGCTGATAGTCAGGATAGGCGCCATCAACCAATTTTGAAGTAAAACGAAATTCTGGTGTTGAAACCCGTATGTGATTATTGCCAAGTACGACTTCAACCCCGGCATCTTCAACGAGCAGGCGGGACAGCTCCAAAACACCCTTGCGTGGGATAATGACCTGTATCGCGTCGCTGTCGAGATTCTCCAGGGGGGCGTCACGCATGGCCAACCGGTGACCATCGGTTGCAACCACCCGGACTCGGCCTTCACCGACCTCAAGCAGCATGCCATTCAGGTAGTAACGTACATCCTGCTGAGCCATGGCAAATGCTGTGCTATCCAGCAATTGTTTGAACGTTTGCTGGCTCAGGGAAAACTCCCTATTACCAGGACCATCTTCTACACTCGGAAATTCATTTGCCGGCAGTGTTGACAGGGTAAAACGGCTCCTACCACTCGTAACGGTTGCACGACCCGCATCCACCGAGATAGTCAACTCTGCACCCTCGGGCAAGGAACGACAAATATCCATCAATTTTCGACCGGGCACCGTGATTTCACCGTCTATAACCGGACTATCACCCAGATCCAGATAACCAAGAATCTCCACCTCAAGATCCGTTCCAGTTAACGATAAACGACCGTCACTCAATCCAATCAGCACATTCGATAGGATGGGTAAGGTCTGACGCCTTTCAACAACGCCAACCACCAACTGCAGGGGCTTAAGAAAATCTTCTCGCGATACGGTGAACTTCATTAGCTATCTTCCAACAAGTAAATAAGGCTGGCTATCTGAGGGTTACTATTATGATCTATCCTGGATTCCGGGAACAGTTTTTGTCATCAGACAATCAGGTGGTCAATGCCCGAAGTAGTTGCTTGAAGTCCTCACCTATATCACGACTCGTTTCCTGCAACTCCTTGACCTTGCGGCAAGCGTGGAGGACCGTTGTATGATCCCTGCCACCGAAGGCCTCCCCTATTTCCGGTAAGCTGTGATTTGTCAGTTCCTTGGCCAGGGCCATTGCCACCTGTCGTGGTCTGGCGATTGACCGGCTTCTACGTTTTGAAAGAAGCTCAGACAGTTTAACCTTGTAATATTCAGATACCACCCGCTGGATATTATCGATGGTCACCAGCTTATCCTGCAGGGCTAGGAGATCCCGAAGTGATTCACGAATAAGGTCTATATCTATTGCTCTACCGGTAAAGTGGGCACTTGCTATAACTCTTTTTAAAGCACCTTCAAGCTCTCGCACATTTGACCGGATACGCTGGGCAATAAAAAAAGCGGCGTCGGTCGGCAGCTCAACCTTTGCTTGGTGGGCCTTTTTAATAAGAATCGCTACGCGGGTTTCCAGCTCCGGTGGCTCTACCGCAACAGTCAGCCCCCACCCAAAACGGGATTTGAGGCGCTCTTCAAGACCATTGATTTCTTTTGGGTAACGGTCACAGGTCAGTATCATTTGCTGACCGCCCTCAAGGAGTGCATTGAAGGTATGAAAAAACTCCTCCTGGGATCGCTCCTTGCCTGCAAAAAATTGGATGTCATCAATCAACAAAGCATCTACGGAACGGTAGAAGCGCTTGAAATCGTTGATAGCATTTAACTGCAATGCCTTGACCATATCCGCAACAAAACGCTCAGAATGCAGATAAATAATCTTTGCATTGGGCTTCTGCAGGCGCAGTGCATTACCCACAGCATGCATCAGGTGAGTTTTACCCAACCCAACACCACCGTAGATAAAGAGGGGGTTATAAGAGCCCCCGGGGTTTTCGGCAATCTGCTTCGAAGCAGCCAGTGCCAGCTGATTTGATTTCCCTTCTACAAACGAAGAAAAAGTAAAAACTTCATTTATATTGCTCTGATGATTCAGGCCACCCTCAATACCACTGTTTCTTGTGGCTGAATGTGTTTGTGGTCGGGGTGGAACAGTAGCTGACACCGGAGCTGAAACAGCAGTATCAACCTCTATATCAGTAGATGCCTGCGAAACAGCTACACCTCGCTCCCTTTCCAGGACCCCTGATTCTACCGTAACGGCACATCGCTCCCCACAAACCTGCTGATAAATGTCGACTATTCGATCAAGAAATTTGTCCGACACCCAGTCTTTCACAAAACGATTGGGTGCCAGCAGACAGACACTGTTTGTGGTGGTCGACCCTGTAGATTGTGAGGTATCGAGTTTTAGTGGCCTTATCCAGGTATTGAATTGTTGTGCTGGCAACTCTTCCTGAAGATAACCTAGACACTTTTCCCATAAAATTTGAGCCAAACCAAACCCCTTCTTAGCTTTGTAGGCGGCACGAAAATGCGGATACTTCGTGTTGTTTTTATGGACTCAGTCTAGCGATAAAAGACTCAGTTATCCACACCTATCTGGCATTATCTTAAAAGGCAAAAAACTAATTATATTTATATTTATCAGTAAGTTATCTAATGCAATAGGTTTTATGTTATGCACAGAAAAAAAGTTTGTAATGGTTATTTTTTAATCAAAAACTGTGGATAACCTGTTATCAAAATGTGTGTTTACTGGGGATTTGCTGTCAATGAGATTTTGTAGGCGGCCGGTGTAACTGGCCTGCAGTGATTAATGACTGTCCGTCCCAAAAAAGTCATTTTCCGATGCAAAAACTGGAAAAAATTTCGCCCAGTAGATCATCCGGAGTAAATTCACCTGTAATTTCGGCCAGGCAATGCTGGGCCAAACGCAAATCTTCAGCAAGCAACTCGCCCGCACCAGCCTCATTGAGTTGTTTTTCGCCACTACACAGGTATTGTTGCGTACGCTGCAAGGCATCGAGGTGGCGCCGTCTGGCGGTAAAACTCCCCGTCTCGCTACCCGAATAACCCATGCACTGCTTGAGATGATCAACCAGGTAATTCAACCCATGGTTCTGTTTGGCTGAGAGTGACACTACCGGATGCCCCTGATTCTCTGTGATGCCCACCGGAATGTCTGACGCATCTGCTTTATTCAGGATGAAACTGATATTTTCGGCCTGCGGAAACATTCTGAAATACTCCGGCCAGTTCTCTTGTGGATCCAGTGAATAGGGTTGGCTGCTATCCACCACAAACAGAACCCGATCCGCCTCTTCTATTGCGTGCCAGGCGCGACGGATACCTTCCTGCTCAATCGGGTCACCAGACTCGCGCAAGCCTGCCGTGTCGATGATATGCAGCGGCATCCCATCCAGATTGATCTCTTCACGTAATAAATCCCTGGTGGTCCCCTCTATATCAGTGACTATTGCACTGTCCCTACCCGATAGTGCATTGAGTAAACTGGACTTGCCGGCATTGGGCTTACCTGCAATAACGACAGTCATACCCTCTTTCAACAGGGCACCCTGTTTTGCTTGATCAAAAACCCCATCAAGCCGGGTAACAATTTCATGTAGATCTGCGCTGACCCGGCCATCGGCCAAAAAGTCGATTTCTTCCTCGGGAAAATCAATAGCCGCTTCCACATAAACCCGCAGAGCGGTCAATGCCTCCAGTAATTGGTGAATCCTTGTGGAAAAAGCCCCCTGTAAAGAGCGGACTGCACAACGGGCAGCCTGCACTGAGGTGGCATCTATAAGATCGGCAATGGCTTCGGCCTGGGTCAGATCTAGCTTGTCGTTGAGAAAAGCACGTTGTGAGAACTCGCCGGGCAAGGCTAGCCTGGCACCCAGCTCAACGGCCCGCTGTAGCAGCATATCCATGATAACCGGACCACCATGCCCCTGCAGTTCGAGCACGTGCTCCCCGGTAAAGGAATGGGGTGCAGGAAAATAGATCGCCAGACCGCGATCAATAACCTGATGATTGCCGTCGTAAAAGTCTGTAAAAACAGCTTTGCGGGGTTCCAGACTCTTCCCAATTAACGCGTCGACAAAGGGACCCAGTGCGGCCCCCGAAATACGTATCACGCCGACCCCACCGCGGCCCGGTGGAGTCGCCACTGCGACAATAACATCCTGATCGTGACAGGGGCTGTTCATATATCACCAAAAAGGCTCCCGGAGGAGCCTTGAAGTATTTATTTCTTTTTCGCCGAAGTCGCTTCTATCTGACGGGTGATCATCCACTGTTGAAGGATCGAAAGAAGATTGTTTACTGTCCAGTAAAGCACCAACCCGGCCGGAAAAAACATAAAGAAAAAGGTAAAGGCAATTGGCATCATTTGCATGATTTTTGCCTGAGTAGGGTCTGGAGGCGTGGGATTCAATTTCTGTTGAATAAACATGCTGGCGCCCATGAGCAACGGCAGGATAAATAGCGGATCCTTGACCGATAAATCCTGAATCCAGAGTATCCAGGGTGCATGTCGCAACTCCACACTCTCAAACAACACCCAATAAAGCGCAATGAAAACCGGCATCTGCACCAAGATTGGCAGGCACCCACCCATGGGATTGACCTTTTCGCGTTTGTACAGGTTCATTGTCTCCTGGGAGAGTTTCTGCCGATCATCCCCGTAGAGATCCTTGAGGCGCATCATTTCTGGCTGCAAACGACGCATGTTCGCCATGGAACGATAGCTGGTAGCAGAGAGTTTATAGAATGCCGCCTTGATGAAAATGGTCAAAAGAATAATCGACCAACCCCAATTTCCTATCAATTCGTGCAACTGGTACAGCACCCAGAACAGCGGTTTGGAAACCCACCAGAGCCAACCGTAGTCCACGGTCAAATCAAGGTAAGGGGAAATCTTTTCCAGCCTGTATTGATCCTTGGGACCAGCATAAAATTCGGCCCTGAACTCCCCGGTAGTGCCTGGTTCAACTGATTTCTGAGGCGAAGTAAAACCGATGGCATAAAGATCCTGATTGCCAAGCTGACGCAGTGAAAAGGTGTTGGTTGTTGATTGATCCGGGATCCAGGCACTGATGAAGTAGTGTTGAATCATTGCAACCCAGCCACCTGTCAGGCTGTCCTTGAAAGGTTTTTCAGCAAGATCACCGAAATCGAGCTTTTTGTAGTTTTCTTCCGTGGTCCGCAGCGCTGCACCTACATAGGGGTTCATCCCCATTCCAGTAGCCACTTGGGGCTCATGGCTGTCGCGTTTGATCTGACCAAACAAGCCCGCCTTCCAGTTATCAGTACCCCGATTGTCGACCAAATAGCTCACCTGAATCAGATGATCGCCCCGGCTAAAGGTGAACCGTTTGGTAATGATGACGTCATTTTGCTGAAAAACCATGTCAACCTGGAGCTGGTCAGAATCTCCAGCGAGTTGATAGTCATTTTTTGCAGCCTTGAAGAGCGGGCGCCCTTCCGTGTTATCTGTTCCGTCGACGCCGATCAAGCCGCTTTGTGCAATATAAGTCGTACTGGCTGTCTGATTGAGCAGTACAAAAGGCGAGGAATCCTCTTCCAGCTCCGTCAGATGTTCTGGCAACGCTACCCGTACAATATCACCACCCCGCGTGTCAATCAGCACATTGAGCACATCTGTGGATACAGATAACAAACGGTCTGTCGTCGTTTCAGATGTTGTTGATTCAACAGGTGTCGACGTTACCGGGGAGGTATCACTTTGTAGTGCGGGTATTTCGTTATCAACAGAAACCGGTGTTACGTCACTGAGTGTTTGTGCCGTTTCCGGGGCTAAAACAGTTTCTTCAGAAACAGTACTCTGATTCTCCTGCTGAGAACTCTGAAAGGTGTCCCACTCAAGAAACAACATATAAAGCACTACCAGCATGCCAGCTATCAGTAATGAACGTTGCCAATCCATAGTCATTTAACTCTTTTCTTTTTCAGATTGCGGTACGGGATCATAGCCACCCGCATGAAAGGGGTGACACTTTAACAGACGCTGAAACCCAAGGTAGACCCCCTTTGAAATACCATGCACTTTGATGGCCTCTTCTGCATAGCAGGAACAACTGGGATAAAATCGACAGTTTTTTCCCAACAGAGGGCTTATCAGGTACTGATAGCCCTTCAGCATAGCCAACAATAATGAACGCATGATTACTGTTCTGCCTGAAGCTTTCGTGATAACCGACGCCAGCTGTTTTCCAGCAGGTCGGTTTGTTCCCTGGGTGTCAAACGATCCATACCCTGACGTGCCAGAAATACGATATCAAGGGAGTCAAGGAGGCTTTGAGAGTGACGAAAGGTTTCACGAACAACTCGCTTTACACGATTGCGATCTACTGATCGACGAATGTTTTTTTTTGCTACCACGAGACCGAGACGTGGCTGGCAAAGCCCGTTGGGCTTGGCCAGCAATAAAAGGTTGGGATGTGCTACTTTGTAACAGGTATCAGAAAAAACAGCCTGGTAAGCCCGGGCTGTTAATAGACGCTTGTTTCTGCCAAAAGAACTCTCGGGCACAGGACTGCCCTGGTCGAGGGTAACAATCAGGCGGCCAGACGCTTCCGGCCCTTGGCCCGGCGACGGTTTATTAGCTGGCGACCATTTTTTGTTGCCATGCGTGCACGAAATCCGTGGGTACGCTTGCGCTTTAATACACTGGGCTGGAATGTTCTTTTCATGGCGTACTTCCTTAAGCTGGCCTGTTACCTTCAAAGGGCGGGGGATTTTAAAGAATATCCGGTGCCAGATCAATCAAAGATCTTTACCCGCAAGCAAATAACCCAGAAGTAAACTTACCCACAGGCTGACCAGTGGTTCAAACCCGGTTATCCACATCTGTGTTAAAACTGTGGGTAACTCACGGGAAAATTAGGTGGATTACCTATGAACGGAATTGTGGGTAACTCATTATAAATAACGCTTGTGCACAACTGGCATCTTCACCCACAGGTTACACAAAGCAAAGGAGTCCTCTAAAAGCAACTTACTAAGTGTTTTTAATAGACTGTAAGTTGTTGATAATAAAATAATATTCGAATATAACCACAGATTAACCATTGTATATATATAACTACTATTTATTAATATCTATATAAAGAATATATATTTGATCTATTTTTATAATTGCCTGATGTTCGACTGAACACAGACCCTGAAGCGGGGGAAACTGTGTGGAGTATGGAAACAACGAAACGGTTAATTTATAGGCAATTTACTTTATACTCCCCGCCCTTGCTTAAAAAACCAGAGAATAGTCTTTTGCCCATGTATTACCCGGAAAAGTTCGATGTCATTGTTATTGGTGGCGGCCATGCTGGTACCGAAGCCAGCCTGGCTGCGGCTCGAATGGGCTGTAAGACTCTTTTGCTCACACATAACATTGAAACATTAGGACAGATGTCCTGTAACCCGGCGATTGGGGGGATCGGCAAAAGTCACCTGGTAAAGGAGGTAGATGCCCTGGGTGGTGTCATGGCCCGTGCAACGGATATCAGCGGTATTCAGTTCCGAACGCTCAATGCCCGAAAAGGTCCCGCTGTCAGGGCAACCAGAGCCCAGGCAGACCGTATTTTATACAAGGCAGCTGTCCGACAAATTCTGGAAAACCAATCCAATTTGTGGATTTTCCAGCAGGCAGCTGAAGATCTGATGATGGCCGGTAGTCGGGTAAGTGGTGTGGTAACGCAGATGGGATTGCGTTTTGAGGCGAAAACCATTGTTTTGACAGCGGGCACCTTCCTTGCCGGAAAAATTCATATCGGAATGGAAAACTATGCCGGAGGGCGGGCCGGGGATCCACCGGCGATGGGGTTGGCGGCAAAGCTCCGGGAATTACCCCTGCGAGTCGACCGGTTAAAGACCGGCACGCCGCCAAGAATCGATGCGCGAAGTGTCAATCTTGAGGGACTACAGGTCCAGTGGGGCGATACGCCGGAACCTGTCATGTCGTTCCTCGGAGATAGTTCTCAGCATCCACAGCAAACCTGTTGTTACATCACCTACACCAACGAGCGCACGCATGAAATTATTCGTGGTGGAATGGATCGTTCACCGATGTATACCGGTGTAATTGAGGGTGTTGGCCCCCGGTATTGTCCTTCGATCGAAGACAAGGTGGTCCGTTTTTCTGACAAGCAAAGTCATCAGATATTCATCGAACCAGAAGGGCTGACAACCCATGAGCTCTACCCCAATGGAATTTCAACCAGTCTGCCTTTTGATGTGCAGATGGAACTGGTTCGTTCGATAGCCGGCTTTGAAAACGCGCATATAACCCGACCTGGTTATGCCATTGAGTACGACTATTTCAATCCGCAGGATTTGCAGTACTCATTGGAGAGCAAACATATTGACGGATTATTCTTTGCTGGACAGATAAACGGCACGACGGGCTATGAAGAAGCTGCGGCCCAAGGTTTACTGGCTGGTTTGAATGCCGGACTACAGAGTCGAGACATGGCGCCATGGTGTCCGCGACGCGATGAAGCCTATATCGGCGTGCTGGTAGATGACCTCATCACTATGGGGACGCATGAACCCTATCGGATGTTTACCAGTCGTGCAGAATACCGGCTGTTGTTGCGGCAGGACAACGCAGACATGCGGCTCACCGAAAAAGGGCGGGAGTTGGGGTTGGTTGATGATCAGCGCTGGCAGCGCTTCTGTGAAAAAAGAGAGGCGGTAGTACGTGAGCAGCAGCGATTGAAGAGTTGTTGGATCCAGCCTGGCAGTCCTCAGGCAGCAATGATTGCTCAAAAAACCGGCTCTGTGCCCATGCATGAATACAGTCTTTTTGAACTATTAAAACGCCCGGAACTGCATTACGAAGATATTCAGTTATTACAGGAAGCACCATTGCACATTGCCGGAGAAGTGGCTGAGCAAGTAGAGATAGATGCCAAGTATGCCGGTTATATCGCGCGCCAGCAGGAAGAAATTGCTCGCATGCAACGCCAGGAAAACACCCCGATTCCTGCTGATTTTGATTTCAGTGCAGTCAAGGGGTTGTCCAATGAGGTGAAACAGAAACTGATGGTGGCGCGCCCGGATACCCTGTCGAGGGCTTCGCGCATACCGGGTGTTACACCAGCGGCAATATCCCTGCTACTGATCTATCTCAAGCGAAAATCCATGGTTGAAAAGAAGATCGCTTCCTAGATGCCGGGTCGGGAACAAATACTTCGGGATGGGCTGGAAACTCTGGGTTTACCCCTGGCGGATGAGCAGATCCATACACTTTTTGCATACCTGGCGTTATTACAACAATGGAATCACGCTTATAATTTGACCGCGATCCGCGACCCCGTAATGATGGTTACCCATCATTTGCTGGATAGCCTCAGTATAGCGACGCGAGTAAAGGGAATGCGTATCATTGATGTGGGGACAGGTCCGGGTTTGCCCGGTATACCGCTCGCAATTTGCTTCCCGGAACGCCAGTTCACTCTGCTCGATAGCAATGGCAAGAAAACCCGCTTTCTCTTTCAGGTAAAAACCACGCTCGGTTTGGGCAATGTGCAGCAACTGCAGTCTCGAGCAGAAGCCTATCGCCCGGAACAACCCTTCGATGCCGTCATCAGTCGTGCATTTACCAGTCTGGCAGTTATGACCGAGACTTGTGAGCACCTGTTATCAAAGCATGGGCGTTTCTATGCCATGAAAGGGCAATTTCCAGAGCAGGAGTTGAGCGAGCTTCCAAAACACTATAATGTCGTCGACACACACCGGCTTGTTGTTCCCGGTATTGAAGGTCATCGGCACCTGATAGAAATTGCGCCCGCCTGAGGACATTGCTTTGAGTCAAACATTTGCCATTGCCAACCAGAAGGGTGGCGTGGGGAAAACCACCACCAGTGTAAATCTGGCGGCCTCATTGGCCAGCTACAACAAGCGTATCCTGCTGGTGGATATGGATCCCCAGGGTAATGCCACCATGGGCTGCGGTATCGAAAAAAGTCAGCTGAAAATAACCATCCTTGATGTGCTGACCGGCGACATCAAAACAGAAGATGCACTGCAGCGCTGTGAGACAGGCAACTTTGATCTGTTACCAGCCAATGGTGATCTCACAGCAGCCGAAGTGGAATTGCTTCGAGTGAACAATAAAGAGAGCCGGTTGCGGCATGCACTGGCCAGAGTGAAAAGCAGTTACGATTACATCGTCATCGATTGTCCCCCATCACTCAGTATGTTGACAGTTAACTCGCTGGTGGCCTGTGATGGTGTCATCATACCCATGCAGTGTGAATACTATGCCCTGGAGGGATTATCGGCGTTGATGACGACGATCGGGAGGATAGGGAAATTCCTCAATCCAAAACTGCAGGTTGAGGGTATCCTGCGGACCATGTACGACCCCAGAAATAGTTTGACCAACGAGGTTACCGCGCAGTTGCGAAGGCACTTTGGCGACAAAATCTACCGTATCGCCATCCCGCGCAATGTCCGACTGGCTGAAGCACCCAGCTACGGCCAGCCGGCTCTCAGTTATGACAAACATTCCAAAGGTGCACTTGCTTACCTAGGACTGGCAGGGGAAATCATTCGCAGAGGCAAATCGGCGAGAGTACAGATTGACAGAGCAGGTTAACGTTATGGTCAGAAGAAAAGGTTTGGGGCGGGGCCTGGATGCACTGTTAGGTGTTGAGGGTGACGAGGAGGCTTCAACTTCTCAGCACGTGCCGGAAGGCGATCACCTGAGAGAATTACCCCTGGAGTTTATGACTCGTGGCAAATATCAGCCACGTCGAGATATGCACCCTGAAGCACTGGAGGAGCTTGCCAATTCCATTCGTGCGCAGGGGGTTATGCAACCCATTGTAGTGCGAGCCATTGGTGCCGACAGCTATGAGATCATTGCCGGAGAGCGCCGCTGGAGAGCGGCCCAACAGGTTGGCCTGGATACCATACCCGCGCTGATCAGGAATGTATCAGACGAAGCTGCCATTGCGATGGCGTTGATTGAAAATATTCAACGTGAAGATCTCAATGCAATGGAGGAGGCCCAGGCACTCACTCGTTTGCAACAGGAGTTTGGTCTCACCCAGCAACAGGTGTCGGATGCGGTTGGCAAACCTCGCAGTACAGTAGCGAACATCATGCGCCTGATGAGTCTCGAGGAAGATGTACAAAAACTGCTTGAGCACGGTGACCTTGAGGCCGGCCATGCCAAGGCCCTGCTTGGATTGTCGGGTCTCATGCAGGCTGAGGTGGCCAGAACGGCCGTGGCAAAAGGCTTGACTGTCCGGCAAACGGAAGCATTGGTGAGAAAAATGCTCCAACCGCCAGCCGAGAAAGAGAAACAAAAAGAAAATAGTGATATCAGAGTGTTGCAGGACAAACTGTCAGAGCAAATCGGTGTCCCCGTACTGATTGAACATTCAGCCAAAGGTAAGGGAAAACTAACCCTTAAATACAACAGTCTGGATGAACTGGAAGGCATTCTTGAACACATAAAATAAAGTCATGCTATAAGCGGCATCAATGGTGGCTATTTATTCCACAGCCCGCCAAAACTTACTTCGATGGCAAAGTTTAGTTGAATCTGCAACTTGTACTACCTATAATTGCCGCCCGTTTGGGTTGGCAAAATTGTCAGCTCGAACGAAAAGCACGGATGGGGGGAGGTAGTGAAAAAGGCTACCATTAAATCTCCGCCGGTAGCTCGAATAGCGCTGGTTCAACTGATGGTTTTATTGGTTGTGGCGTTGGCCTTACTACCGGTTGATAGAGTACTGTGCTGGTCCTTGCTGATTGGTGGGGTAATTCAGATAGGCCCGCAAGCCTATTTTACCCGACAGACCTTTCGCTATATGGGAGCCAGGCAGACCCCGAGAATAATACGTGCCATATACAGGGGAGAGACGGGCAAGTTATTGCTCACGGTTGTGTTGTTTGGTCTGACATTTGGTTATGTCTCGCCAGTCAGTCTACCCGGCGTTTTTCTCGGTTATGGTGCCATGATAATTGTGCAGTGGTTTTGCGCGGCACGGATATTAAGTCAATCGAGCAATTAGACCTCGCTGGTTTGAGAGATAAAAATGGCAGGCGATACACAACAAACGGGAACAGAATACATCCAGCACCACCTGACCAATCTTACCTATGGTCAGCACCCGGAAAATGGCTGGAGTTTTGCTCACAACGCCCAGGAAGCCGCTGAAATGGGCTTCATGGCAGTTAATGTTGACAGCTTGGGCTGGTCATTTGGTCTGGGTGTTATCTTCCTACTTTTATTCCGCTGGGCAGCAAAACGTGCTACCACGGGTGTTCCATCCGGATGGCAAAATTTTGTCGAAATGATGGTGGAGTTTGTCGATGGGGTGGTGAAAGACAGCTTCCACGGCAGAAACCCCTGGATAGCTCCGATGGCCCTGACCATATTTGTCTGGGTTTTTCTGATGAACCTGATGGACCTGGTGCCGGTGGATGTGATTCCCTGGCTAATGCTTCAGGCGGGTGTGCATTTCCAGAAAATCGTCCCCTCCACCGACCCGAATATTACACTTGGCATGGCGCTCGCCGTTTTCGGCATGATCATCTATTACAGTATCAAGGTAAAAGGTGTTGGTGGATTTCTGGGTGAGCTCACCCTGCAACCCTTCTCTGCCAAGAACCCTGTGGTTCAGGCTGTTTTTATTCCTATCAATCTGGCCCTTGAACTGGTGGGCCTGTTGGCCAAACCCTTCTCACTGGGCTTGCGGTTGTTCGGCAACATGTATGCCGGTGAAATGATCTTTATCCTTATTGCGATGATGTACAGCGCAGGTTGGGTATTGGGTACCTTTGGTGGCGCCTTGCAGTTGGGATGGGCAATATTCCATATTCTGATCATTACCCTGCAAGCATTTATATTTATGGTTTTGACCGTTGTGTACCTGAGCATGGCACACGAAGATCACTGATTTACTTTTAACTTTACTACTACAGTCATTAGGAGATAAAAATGGAACTCATCTTGGTTGCAGCCGCAATTATGGTTGGTTTTGGTGCCCTGGGTGCCGCAGTTGGTATGGGCTTGCTGGGAGGTAAACTCCTGGAAGGTACTGCTCGTCAACCGGAGCTGGGTCCGATGCTGCAAGGTAAAATGTTCCTTCTGGCAGGCCTGATTGATGCGATCCCGATGATCGGTGTGGGTATCGGTATGTACCTGATCTTTGCGGTTTATGCCGGTTAAGCAACAACAACCCGATTCTTTTTTTAACCCTAGGAACGAGGTGTTGGCGTGAATATTAACCTGACCCTATTCGGGCAGCTGGTTTCTTTTCTGTTCTTTGTGTGGTTCTGCAAAAAATTTGTATGGACAGCCATTATCAATGCAATGGAAGAACGGCAGAAGAAAATAGCCGATGGCTTGGATGCAGCAGATCGCGCATCGCGCGATCTGGAGCTGGCCCAAGAAAGAGCCACCGAACGGCTCAAGGAAGCCAAGCAAGAAGCGGCATCCATACTTGAGCAAGCAAATAAGCGTGCTAACCAGATAGTCGGTGAAGCCAAGGAGCAGGCCCGCGCCGAAGGTGATCGTCTCAAAGCAGCAGCTCAGGCAGAAATCGAACAGGACGTTAACCGCGCGAAAGAAGAGCTTCGCAAAAGGGTTGCCGTACTTGCTTTGGCTGGTGCTGAAAAAATCTTGCAGGCAAATATCGATGAAAGTGCAAACCGTGCACTGGTCGATAAACTTGCAGCAGAGCTGTAACCGAGGTTAAACATGGCTGAATTAAGCACGTTGGCTCGGCCCTATGCAAAAGCGGCTTTTGAATATGCTGCGGAAGCGGGAGATCTGCAAAACTGGTCAGATGGTCTTGCTGTAGCCGCCGCTGTAGCACAGCAAAATGTAGTAGAAAAACTGTTGAGCTCGCCGACATACACGGCAGCACAGCAGGCAGAAAAAGTAATCACTGTTTGTGGTGATGCCCTTTCTGGCAAGATGCTGAATTTTATTCGGGTTTTGGCAGACAATCATCGGCTCAAGCTGTTACCACAGATATATCAGCAATTTGAGATACTCAAGGCCAACCGCGAAAAAACCGTTGAGGTAAATGTCGTGTCAGCCATGGAAATCACTGCTGAGCAACAAGAAAAGCTGGCCAGTGCGCTCAGTGCGAAACTGGAACGCACCGTTAACATGCAGGTGTCCATCGACAGCACGCTGATAGGTGGTGCTGTGGTACGAGCTGGTGACACCGTCATAGACGGATCCATACGCGGGCGATTGTCAAAACTCGCCGAAGCATTACATTCATAGGATTGAGGACCAGAGCACATGCAGCAACTGAATCCATCCGAAATCAGTGAGATCATCAAAGAGCGTATCGATAGCCTTGATGTTTCTTCTGAGGCGCAAAACGAAGGCACGATCGTTTCGGTATCTGACGGTATTATTCGCATACACGGCCTTGCCGATGTGATGTACGGTGAGATGATTGAATTCGAAGGTGGCATCTACGGTATGGCTCTCAACTTGGAGAGAGACTCTGTCGGTGCTGTTATTCTGGGTGACTATCAAAGTCTGGCTGAAGGTCAGAAGGCTCGCTGCACCGGTCGTATTCTCGAAGTTCCGGTTGGGCCGGAGCTTGAAGGTCGTGTGCTTGACGCGCTCGGTAGCCCCATTGATGGCAAGGGCCCTCTCAACGCCAAGATGACCGATGCACTTGAAAAAGTGGCACCGGGTGTTATTGCCCGGCAATCGGTTGACCAACCTGTACAAATCGGTCTCAAGGCAATTGATGCGATGGTACCGATTGGCCGTGGTCAGCGGGAGTTGATTATTGGCGACCGCCAAATCGGCAAAACAGCAATTGCGGTAGATGCCATCATCAATCAGAAAGGTTCTGGCATTAAGTGTATTTACGTGGCGATTGGTCAAAAGGCCTCATCCGTCGCAGCCGTTGTGCGAAAGCTGGAAGAGCACGGCGCCATGGAACACACCATTGTGGTTGCAGCAACCGCATCTGATCCCGCGGCTATGCAATATCTGGCGCCCTTTGCCGGGTGTACTATGGGCGAGTATTACCGCGATCGTGGCCAGGACGCCTTGATTATTTATGACGATCTGACCAAGCAGGCCTGGGCCTATCGTCAGATTTCTTTGTTGTTGCGTCGTCCTCCGGGCCGGGAAGCCTACCCGGGCGATGTTTTCTACTTGCACTCCCGTTTGTTGGAACGTGCTGCTCGCGTTAACGCGGCGTATGTTGAAAAATTCACCAACGGAGAGGTCAAGGGTAAAACCGGTTCGCTGACTGCCCTGCCCGTGATTGAAACCCAGGCAGGTGACGTATCAGCCTTCGTTCCGACAAATGTGATTTCGATCACTGATGGGCAGATATTCCTCGAGGCCGACATGTTCAATGCCGGTATCCGCCCTGCCATGAACGCAGGTATCTCAGTATCACGGGTAGGTGGCTCGGCACAGACCAAGATCATTAAGAAATTGTCAGGTGGTATCCGTACAGCACTTGCTCAATACCGTGAACTAGCGGCTTTCTCTCAGTTTGCCTCTGACCTGGATGAAGCTACCAAGTCTCAGCTTGATCACGGTGAGCGTGTTACCGAGCTGATGAAGCAGGGCCAATACTCGCCACAAAGTGTGGCAGAAATGGCCGTGATGATTTATGCCGCTGACCGGGGTTATCTTAAAGAAGTCGAAGTCAACAAGATTGGTGATTTTGAGCAGGCGTTGCTTTCCTATATGAAAGCGGAACACGGTGACCTGCTTGATCAGATTAATCAGACTGGTGACTGGAACGACGACCTTGATGCCAGTTACAAGGCAGCGCTGGATAAGTTCATCAGCACTCAAACCTGGTAATTTCTGATTTGGGCTGACATTGTCGGCCCAAAATGGTGAAAGGCTAAATTATGGCAGTCGGAAAAGAAGTCAAAACCAAAATCAATAGTATCCGTAGCACACAGAAAATTACCAGTGCTATGGAGATGGTTGCTGCGAGTAAAATGCGGCGGGCCCAGGAACGTCGCGAGATAAGCAAGCCCTACGCTGACAGAATTCGTTCCGTCGTTGGTCATCTCGCGAATGCGAATGTTGAGTACAAACATCGCTACATGGAAGAGCGAGAAGTAAAACGGGTCGGCTTTATTATTGTTTCGACCGATCGGGGTCTGTGCGGTGGCCTGAATACCAACCTGTTCAAAGAAGTTATCAAGTCAATGAAGTCCTGGTCAAATGAAGGTGTCGAGATTGATCTCTGCGCTTTGGGTAACAAAGCAGCGGCTTTCTTTGGCAGTTATGGTGGCAATGTTGTTGCTACCGTTAAAGATTTGGGCGACCAGCCCTCTGCCAGTGATCTTATTGGAGGCGTGAAGGTGATGCTAGATGGCTACGACAAGGGAGCCATTGATCGCCTTTATCTGGTATCGAATGATTTTGTTAATACCATGACCCAAAAACCCGTGGTAGAGCAGCTGTTACCCCTACTACCAATCGAAGACGATAAGATGAAGCATCACTGGGATTATATCTATGAGCCCGATGCTAAGGATCTCCTCGACGGACTTCTGATTCGCTATATCGAATCCCAGGTTTATCAGGGTGTGGTAGAGAACAAGGCCTGCGAACAGGCGGCGAGAATGATCGCCATGAAGAGTGCCACCGATAATGCGGGTGATTTGATCAACGAATTGCAGTTGCTTTATAACAAAGCACGCCAGGCGGCAATTACCCAGGAGCTGTCCGAGATCGTTAGTGGTGCAGCAGCCGTTTAATACAAGATTTTACAGCCTTAGTTTAAGAGGAATCAGACATGAGTAGCGGACGTATCGTACAAATTATTGGTGCGGTGATTGACGTGGAGTTCCCGCGTGATCAGGTACCCAACGTATATGACGCACTGTTAGTTGATAAGCAAGGTCTGACCCTGGAAGTCCAGCAGCAGCTTGGTGATGGCGTAGTGCGTACTATTGCCATGGGTTCTTCAGAGGGTTTGAGCCGGGGCCTTAGTGTCGGCAACACCAACGCACCGATCAGTGTACCAGTAGGTATTGCAACACTCGGACGCATCATGAATGTATTAGGTGATCCGATTGATGATTGTGGCCCCATTGGTGAAACTGAACGTGCTTCCATTCACCGTAAACCGCCTGCCTATGATGAACTGGCTGCGTCTACGGATCTGTTGGAAACCGGCATTAAAGTAATTGACTTGGTGTGTCCATTTGCCAAGGGCGGTAAAGTAGGTCTGTTCGGTGGTGCCGGTGTCGGTAAAACTGTGAACATGATGGAACTGATTAATAACATTGCCACCGAGCACTCCGGTCTGTCCGTGTTTGCCGGTGTTGGTGAGCGTACTCGGGAAGGTAACGATTTCTACTTTGAGATGCAGGAATCCAAAGTTGTTAACATCGAAACCCCCAGTGACTCCAAAGTGGCAATGGTTTACGGTCAGATGAACGAACCACCCGGTAACCGTCTTCGTGTGGCGCTGACTGGTCTCACCATGGCTGAAAAATTCCGTGATGAAGGTCGTGACGTACTTCTGTTTGTTGACAACATCTATCGTTACACGCTGGCGGGCACTGAAGTATCTGCGCTGCTTGGTCGTATGCCTTCTGCGGTTGGCTACCAGCCGACACTGGCAGAGGAAATGGGTGTTCTTCAGGAACGTATTACTTCAACCAAGGTTGGCTCCATTACTTCAGTACAGGCTGTCTATGTTCCTGCAGATGACTTGACGGATCCTTCCCCAGCCACCACATTTGCCCACCTTGACTCCACAGTTGTATTGAGTCGTGATATTGCAGCCAAGGGTATTTATCCTGCAGTAGATCCCTTGGATTCTACCTCCCGCCAGCTCGATCCGCTGGTTATTGGTCACGATCACTATGATACAGCCCGGGGTGTTCAGACAGTTCTGCAACGTTATAAAGAATTGAAGGACATCATTGCCATTCTTGGTATGGATGAGCTTTCAGAGGAAGACAAGCTGGTGGTCTCCCGTGCCAGAAAAATCGAGCGCTTCCTCTCGCAGCCTTTCCATGTGGCTGAGATCTTCACCGGCTCCCCTGGAAAATATGTTTCCTTGAAAGATACGATTGCTGGCTTTCAGGGGATTCTTAACGGCGACTATGACAACCTGCCCGAGCAAGCATTTTATATGGTAGGTACGATTGATGAAGCTGTTGAGAAAGCAGGGAAAATGAAGTAAACGATCAATATAGGCACTAAGATATGGCTATGACTGTGCACTGTGACATCGTAAGTGCCGAGCAGTACCTGTTCTCCGGATTGATAGAGCTTCTGGTCGCCAGTGGTTCACAGGGAGAACTGGGTATCACCTTTGGTCACGCGCCGCTGTTAACAGACCTAAAACCTGGCCCTGTCCGGATTGTTAAACAGAACGGTGAAGAAGAGATTTATTACCTGTCTGGTGGCTATCTGGAAGTCCAGCCCAACAAGGTATCTATTCTGGCTGATACTGCATTGCGAGCTGATGATCTCGATGAAGCCGCGGCACTGGAAGCCAAGAAACATGCTGAACAGGCTATGACCAATCAGAGCGGAGAATTTGATTATTCCCGCGCTGCTTCCCAGCTGGCTGCCGCTGCTGCTCAACTCCGCACCATTGAACAATTGCGTAAAAAAATGGGTGGAAAAAAATAACTCTTTTCTGAAATTTATAATGAAGGGTGGCTTTTGCCGCCCTTTTTTATGCGCGATTATTTCCCCGTGACAAGGGTCGATACAGATCCTTTCAAGGTGGTAATCCATAACTGATACTGATTAAATACTTTGATTTACCGAGGAGATATCTATGGCAACGGACGTCGTCGTACTGGCCGCAGGCAAAGGTACCAGAATGAAATCCAGTCTGCCAAAAGTTCTGCATTGTTTGGCCGGACGCCCCTTGCTGCAACATGTTGTCGATGCCGCGAACAGCCTGCAAACACCTAGAGTTATCATCGTTACTGGTCACGAGTCTGATAAGGTCAGATCGGAAATAAAAGGCACTGATCTGTGCTACGTTGAACAGCAACTGCAACTGGGTACGGCTCATGCTGTACAGCAGGCTCTCCCGCTTGTTCGCTGTGATGCCACCGTATTGATACTTTATGGCGATGTTCCGTTAATTCAGCCGGACACGATACAGGCGATGGTAGATCTGGCAGCTGACGGATCATTAGTGCTGTTAACTGCGGTACTGGATGACCCGTCCGGTTACGGGAGAATTATCAGAAATAGTGCGAAGGCAGTGACTGCGATTGTTGAACAAAAAGATGCGACCCCGGAACAGCTCGGCATTTGTGAGGTGAATACAGGCGTACTGGCGTTACCTGCGGCAAAATTAAAAAACTGGTTACCGGCAATCGATAACAACAATGCCCAGCAGGAGTACTATCTAACAGACATCATAGCGCTTGCTCACGAAGATAATTGCAAGATTAAAACCTCGCAACCCCTGTTCCCGCAAGAGATAGAGGGCGTGAATAATCGTAGTCAGTTGAGCCGACTGGAGCGTTACTATCAGCGGCAGTATTCAGAACGACTGATGATGGCAGGTATCACCATCGCCGACCCGGACAGACTGGATGTGAGGGGAAAACTGACTGCCGGCACAGACAATTTCATCGATATTAATGTGCTTTTCGAGGGTAACGTTGATTTGGGTAACAACATCCATATTGGCCCGAACTGTGTAATTATCGACAGTTGTATTGGCGACGGGGTCGAAATCAAGGCAAACAGCATTGTGGAAGGCAGCATGATTGGCCCGGGATGTGTCGTGGGACCGTTCGCGAGATTGAGAACGGGTACCGAGATGGCTGAAAATGCCAAAATAGGCAATTTTGTTGAAACAAAAAAATCTATCCTTGGAAAAGGCACAAAAATCAATCACCTTAGCTATGTGGGTGATGCTTCGCTGGGTGCTAATGTCAATGTTGGAGCCGGCACGATCACCTGCAACTACGATGGTGTAAACAAATATCAGACCGTCATTGGTGACAATGCATTTATTGGTTCAAACACCTCACTGGTAGCACCGGTTAATATTGGCAAGGATGCGACAGTAGGCGCGGGCTCTACCATTACATGTAATGTGGCCGATGATGAGCTGGGTTTGACCAGAGCGGAGCAACGGAATATTCAGGGCTGGAAGCGGCCGACAAAAAAGATACATCCCTCCAGTAATTAACGGAAAAGTTTATGTGTGGAATAGTTGGGGCACAAGCACAGCGGAATGTGATCGGCATCCTGATCGAGGGGCTCAAAAGACTAGAGTATCGCGGTTATGATTCTGCCGGTCTGGCTGTGATTGATCAATACGGTGAGCTGCAGTTACGCAAAAACCAGGGCAAGGTGGCGCAGTTGGTCGATCGGTTGGTTGAGCAACCAACCCGTGGCAACCTCGGAATTGCTCACACCCGCTGGGCAACTCATGGTATTCCCAATGAAATCAATGCCCACCCACATACGTCCGGCGGTGTGGCCGTTGTGCACAATGGCATTATTGAAAACCATGCCGAGTTGAAGAAAGAGCTGCTGGATCTGGGTTATCTGTTTACGTCCGAAACAGATACCGAGGTGATTGCCCATCTGGTGAATCACTTGCTGAAAAGTGCCGGTTCACTCCGTCAGGCAGTGCAAGACTGTCTGACGCGATTGCGTGGTGCCTATGCGCTGGCAGTGATCAGTACCAGTGAACCCGGAATATTAATTGGTGCCAGAAGCGGTAGTCCACTGGTTATAGGTGTCGGTATCGAAGAAACATTCCTAGCTTCTGACCAAATGGCACTACGCCAGGTAACGGATCGATTTGTGTTCCTCAAAGAGGGTGATCTGGTTGAGTTAAAAGAAGGCGATTATAGCGTCTTTGACAAAACTGGCAGCTTGGTAGAGCGGGATATAGACACACTCCCAGGTGGTGACGATGTTGCTGACAAAGGTGGTTACCGCCATTACATGATGAAGGAGATATTTGAGCAGCCTGAAGTGCTTGAATCCACCCTGGAGGGACGTATCAGCCAAACCCATGTATTGCCGGAAGCATTTGGGAGTCGAGCCGTTGAAATATTTCCCAAGATAAAAGCCGTGCATATAGTGGCTTGTGGTACCAGCTATCACGCCGGGCTTGTGGCCCGCTTCTGGTTGGAAGAATGGGCCGGTATTCCCTGTCAGGTCGAGGTGGCCAGTGAGTACCGCTACCGCAAAGTGGTTGTTCCCGCCGATACCTTGTTTGTCACGATCTCTCAATCCGGAGAAACGGCCGATACCCTTGCTGCCTTGGCCTCAGCAAAAACATCCGGCTATCTCGCCACACTGGTTATCTGTAATGTTGCCAACAGCTCGCTGGTTAGGGAGTCGGATCTGGCCTTGATGACCTATGCCGGACCGGAAATCGGTGTTGCATCGACAAAAGCATTCACGACCCAGTTAGTGGCTCTGCAACTACTCTGTATCGGCATTGGCAAGAGCCATGGCCTGCCTGAAGAAACAGAGCGATTGCTGGTGGAAGCCCTTCGTCAGTTGCCACGGCTCTGTCGGGACACACTTTCACTGAATGGTCAGATTGAAGAAATCTTTGAGTGTTTTGCTGATAAGCAACACGCCCTTTATCTTGGCCGGGGTGTGCAGTATCCGGTTGCGCTGGAAGGTGCACTCAAGCTCAAAGAGATTTCTTATATTCATGCTGAAGCCTATCCCTCCGGTGAACTCAAACACGGACCGCTGGCATTGGTAGACAAGGATATGCCGGTGGTTGCAGTAGCGCCCAACAACGATCTCCTCGAAAAATTGAAATCAAATCTACATGAAGTAAAAGCCCGTGGGGGGCAACTGTTTGTCTTTGCCGACCTGAATGCCGGATTCGAAAATGAAACGGATGTGACGGTAATTAATCTTCCCCATGTTCCGAAGAGTCTGGAAGCCGTTATTTATACGATACCACTGCAATTACTCTCTTATCATGTGGCTGTGCTGAAGGGAACTGACGTCGATCAGCCGCGCAACCTGGCGAAGTCTGTCACTGTTGAGTAACCATTAAAACTGCCTGTCCCCCGGGCAGTTTTTGAAGAATCTCCCCTATTCCCGAGCCCTTCCGGGTAGCCCAGGGTTTATATCAAATCACCCACCTCCCACTAATTGCATATGGCCCCTGTGTGCAAGGTTTAGCCTGTCAGAACCAGTCAGGCCCCTCGTTCCATGAATCATGAACCCCGGAAAGAGGCGTAGCTCACAACCAGGCACGATAAAATTAGTAATTGATCATCATAATATGATGATAGTATGATAATGAAAAATGAGTTGTATCCAATTCAAAGTTAAATAAGACACAACTGCGTCGCCCGAACAAGCAAACTGCTGATGGCGAAAATATTTTTATGATGTAGGCAGAAAAATAGTCGAACAACCCAGACTGTCTACCGAAATCTGTTTTATCTCGTAGCTCGAACCTTTACCCCATTTTCAAATGGGGTTTTTTTTGGCTGTTTTTTGGTGAAATGCAGAGTTAATGATTTTCCAATGGTTCCCGCAGCACTTCCAGACCGAGCTGCATTTCCAGCAGATGTTCCTGCAGACGACCGCCTTTATGCTGTGCTACGCCAATTGCCAGTACATCAATCAGTACCAGATGGGCAATACGGGATGACAGCGGCGTATAGATTTGAAAGTCTTCCTTGACATCGATGGTTAACGGGATATTTGCGGCATTGGCGACCGGAGAATCAGAGGGTGCAATGGCGATAACAATGGCACCTCTGCCCTTTACGCGCTCCATGGCATTGATCAATGTCGTGGTCCTTCCCGACTGGGAAATGGCGATGACCACATCTCCGGGAGCCATGGAAGCGGCGGACATATTCTGTAAGTGCGGGTCGGCATAGGCAGCAGCAGAGACCTGCAGACGGAAAAACTTGTGCTGGGCGTCGGTTGCCACGGCAGCGGACGCGCCAAACCCGTAGAATTCCACCCGGTTGGCTACACAGAGCGCCTGAACAGCCTGGTCAAGCATGTTCAGGTCCAATGAATCACGAACCTTCAGCAGGGTGTCGACAGTGGAATCGAAAACCTTAAAGGTGTATTCGGCCACAGAGTCCTGGTCAGTGACGGCAATCTGTCCGTAGCTCGGGCTTGATGCCAGTTGTTGTGCCAGGGCCAGTTTGAAATCCTGAAAACCATCACAGCCCACGGCGCGACAGAAACGCACTACCGTGGGCTCGCTGACCTCGGCTTTCTCTGCCAGATCCACGATTCTCATGCGAATGACATCGGTCAGATTGGCCAGAATAAACTCTGCTACCTTGCGTTCCGATTTGCGTAAGCTGGGCAGGCTACTGCTGATAGCCCAGGTGAGTGCAGCAGGTTTCATGGTGATTTCTCCCTAACACGAGCTTTATTGTAAATAATTTACAGAAAAATGGAATTCTTGTAGTAAAAACCGGTTGCCGGGCGCACGGATCATCCACCCCGAGCGGGGGTTCTGATAGAATTCACCGCCATGGATGTCACGACAATACTCGATCCCCTAAACCCTGCTCAGCGTGAGGCTGTTTCCAGCAACGCCAGTCATCTTCTGGTTCTGGCAGGTGCAGGTAGCGGTAAAACCCGCGTTCTTGTCCATCGGATTGCCTGGTTGATACAGGTGGAACAGGTTTCGCCCTATTCGATCATAGCGGTCACCTTTACCAATAAAGCGGCGAGGGAGATGCGGGGGCGTATTGAAGAACTATTAGGTTTCTCCGCCCGGGGAATGTGGGTGGGTACCTTTCACGGATTGGCCCATCGACTACTCAAAATGCATTGGCAAGATGCGGGTCTGCCGGAAAATTTTCAGATACTGGACAGTGACGATCAGCTTCGGTTGGTAAAACGTCTCTATCCGGGCCTGGGCATTGATGACAGTCGCTGGCCCCATCGACAGGCCCAGTCATTCATTAACAACCAGAAAGATGAGGGATTGCGCAGTCGCGATTTGCAACCGGCTCACGATCCCTATCAGCGAACCATGCAGCAGATTTATGCTGCTTACGAGGAAGCCTGCGAGCGTGGCGGCATGGTAGATTTCGGTGAGCTACTTCTTCGTGCGCACGAGCTCTGGCTGAAAAATCCCGAACTTCTGCAGCATTATCAGCATCGTTTCCGGCATCTGTTGGCAGATGAGTTCCAGGATACCAACGCTATTCAATATGCCTGGTTGCGGGTGCTGGCAGGTGATCAGGTGCCGGTAACAGCGGTGGGTGATGATGATCAGTCAATCTATGGCTGGCGCGGCGCCAAGGTGGAAAACATACGCTATTTTTCACGCGATTATCCGGCTACCCAGACTGTAAGACTGGAACAGAATTACCGTTCCAGTAAAAACATCCTCGAAGCAGCCAATGCGGTGATTTCGCGCAACGCCAATCGGTTGGGTAAAAACCTGTGGACAGAGGACAATGAAGGTGAGGCTATCTCACTCTATGCCGCCTTCAACGAGCAGGATGAAGCCCGTTTTATTGCCGAGCGGCTGAGGGAATGGGCCAATCAGGGCAATCTGCGCGAAGAGTCAGCCATTCTTTACCGTTCCAATGCACAGTCCCGGGTACTCGAAGAAGCTCTGTTGCGAGCGGCCATCCCCTACCGTATCTACGGTGGGCAAAAATTCTATGAACGTCAGGAAATACGCAACGCCCTCGCCTACTTGAGATTGTTGGTCAATTGTCACGACGACGCCGCATTTGAGCGAGTGGTTAACACGCCGACCCGTGGTATCGGTGACAAAACAATCCAGGAATTGCGTGAGTTGGCCCGCGAAGAAGGTATGTCGCTCTGGCGAACAGCCGAGCATGCCATCGGTGCCGGACGATTTTCGGGCCGGGCCAGCAATGCTCTGGAAGCCTTCCTGAAACTACTGGCAAAGCTGGGCGAAGAGTCTGCGGGGTTGCCGCTACATGAATTGGTAGACCACGTTATTGAAGGGAGTGGCTTGATTGGTTTCCATCGCCGGGAAAAAGGAGATCGCGGTGAATCCAGAGTGGAAAATCTGCAGGAGCTGGTGATCGCCTGCCGATCCTTTGAGCCGGAGGAAAAGGAGTTGCCACCATTGCCGCAATTTCTCGATCAGGCGGCATTGGATGCGGGAGACCGGCAGGCAGATATCGGTGAGGATGCGGTGCAATTGATGACATTACACTCTGCCAAAGGGCTTGAATTTCCGTTGGTCTTTCTGGCGGGTATGGAAGAAAACCTGTTTCCCCATCGGATGTCTGCCGAGGATCCCGATCGGCTGGAGGAGGAGCGGCGGCTGGCCTATGTGGGGATTACCCGGGCGATGCAAAAACTCTACCTCACCTTTGCCGAATCCCGTCAGCAATATGGTATCGAAAACTATAATCGGGTGTCCCGCTTTGTCCGGGATATTCCGGCCAATCTGGTGGAAGAGGTTCGGTTGCGAGCCCAGATTAAGCGGCCTACCAGCTATGCGCGACAACCGGCAATGAATCTCAGTGATAGCGGTGAAGACACAGGCCTCTCTCTGGGGCAGCGGGTTCTGCATCCTATTTTCGGCGAGGGTGTCGTCATCAATTTTGAGGGCAATGGTGCACATGCTCGGGTACAGGTTAATTTTGATAAAGAAGGGACCAAATGGCTGGTCTTGGCCTATGCCAAACTGAGTCCGGTTGCTTGATCATTAAGGAAAAGACTATGAAAGCGCCTATCTTGTCGGCAATGCTGTTATTGGCCCTGGTGGGCTGTGGTGGTGACCGTGACGCTGCATCCCCGGATCGTGAGCAGCAGGCTACCCAGAAAACCTACCAGTGGAAAATGGTCACTACCTGGCCAAAAAACTTTCCCGGCCTGGGTATGGCCGCTGAAAACTTTGCTGAGCTGGTGGCGCGTATGAGCGGTGACAGACTCAAGGTAAAGGTCTACGGCGCGGGTCAGTTGGTACCGGCCATGGAGGTTTTCGATGCTGTTTCACAGGGTACCGTTGAAATGGGGCATGGGGCTTCCTATTACTGGAAGGGAAAATCTCCGACCACAGCGCTTTTTACGACCATCCCCTTTGGTCTCAATGCACAGGAAATGAATGGCTGGTTGCACTATGGCGGCGGTATGGCTTTATGGCGCGAGCTTTATGAACCCTTTAACCTGATACCGCTGGCAGCGGGCAATACCGGTGTACAGATGGCTGGCTGGTTTAATCGTGAAATCAATTCCCTGGAAGACCTCAAGGGGTTGAAAATGCGGATCCCGGGTTTGGGTGGCGAGGTGATCAGCCGCATGGGCGTGGAGGCAGTCAATATCCCTGGCGGGGATCTCTATATCGCGATGCAAACGGGTGTGATTGATGCCACCGAGTGGGTGGGACCTTACAATGATCTGGCATTTGGTTTTCATCAGGTAGCCAAGTACTACTATTATCCGGGTTGGCACGAACCGGGCCCGACACTGGAGTTGATGGTTAACAAACAGGCTTTTTCCTCCCTGCCAGATGATCTGCAGGCGATTGTCGAAGTTGCAGCGCGAGCGATTAATCAGGATATGCTGGACGATTACACCGCTCGCAACAACGGTGCGTTAAAGGAATTGGTGGAAACTCATGGTGTCGAGGTGCGGCCGCTACCCGATGAAGTTCTGGCGGAACTGAATCGTGTCACCGATCAGGTTCTGGAGGAAATTGCCAACAAAGATCCCCTGTTCAAGCGGGTTTACGAATCCCAGAATGCTTTCAAAACCGGTGTGATGGACTATCACAAAATTTCGGAAGAAGCGTATTATCGTGCCCGGGAGCTGAAATAGCCGGTTGTCCGAGCGGGGAACTCAAAGGGGCTGCGTAAAAGCTTCTGGTTCCGGCTGATCGTCGAACTGTTCCTGAAATGCCTCAACGCTGTCTGAGGCCTTCCTCAGGGTGGTGAATTCCGCAATATGAAAGAGCGCCTCCCCCTCGTTCACCAGAGGGATCTGCGATGCAGCGATAACAATGCCATCACTGCGTGATTTCAGAGGTTTTTCCGGGCCACCGAATGGCGAAGCGAGATAGGCCAGTACCTGGCCCTCTTTGACCCGTTGTCCCAATTTGATTTTACTGATCACAATGCCGTCCCGCTCCGCCCGCAGCCAATAGCTTCGACTGGCCTTTACCGGTACCAGCTTGCGAGGGGGCTGATCTGTTCTGGCCGGCAGCATGCCGAGGTGGCGCATGACCGACATAATGCCCCGCACTCCTGCCTTTATGGCAGGTTCGTCAAAACGGAGCGCTTCTCCTGCTTCATAGAGTATCACCGGTATTCCCAGTTCGGCGGCGGCGGCACGCAGTGAACCATCCCTGACTTTGGCATCCATAAAAATGGGCGCACCAAATGCCTCTGCCATACCCAGTGCAGCGGGGTCATCGAGATCCCCACGAATTTGTGAAAGATTCTTGCGATGGATAGCGCCGGTATGAAGGTCGATAACGTGCGTGCAGTGACTGAGCAGTTCCGTATGAATCAGGTTGGCTAGGCGGCTTCCCAGTGGCCCCCGTGGTGAGCCTGGAAAGCATCGATTTAAATCGCGTCGATCCGGTAAATAGCGGGATTGCTGGATAAAACCGAACATATTTACAATCGGAACAATCAGTAATGTACCTGATAAACGGCGAAGTAAGCGCTTGCCAACAATACGGCGGCAGATTTCGATACCGTTAATTTCATCCCCGTGAATCGCTGCGCAAACCAATAGCACTGGCCCGGGTTTGCGGCTGTGTATAACCTCGACCGGCAAGTCGATGGGCGTGTCTGTATACAGGCGGGCAGCGGGGATGGACAGCAATCGGGTCTCCCCGGGATTAATGACCTCGCCTGCCAGTTTCAGGGGTAATCTGCTCAAAACAGCGGTTCCTCAGCCCTGTCCGCGGGTTTTGGTGCGGGATTGCCGGGCATTTTTTTCAATGAACTGAATGATATTACCCGCTACGTCCTTGCCGGTGGCCGTTTCAATGCCCTCAAGGCCCGGCGATGAATTCACTTCCATCACCAGTGGCCCATGGTTGGAGCGAAGAATATCCACCCCCGCCACATTCAGTCCCATGGTTTTGGCAGCGCGAACAGCAGTGGATCGCTCCGCTGGAGAAAGCCTGGCCAAAGTTGCTGTACCGCCACGGTGCAGATTGGAGCGGAATTCTCCCGGCTGTGCCTGCCGCTGCATGGCTGCGACCACCTTGTCGCCAATGACCAGACAGCGAATATCCGCACCACCGGATTCCGAAATATACTCCTGAACCATAATATCGGCTTTCAGGCCCATAAACGCTTCAATTACGCTTTCTGCCGCTTTGCGGGTTTCCGCCATCACCACACCGATGCCCTGGGTGCCTTCGAGCAGTTTGACCACCAGCGGTGGTCCGCCCACCATATCGATCAGATCCGGAATATCACTGGGTTTGTTGGCATAACCCGTAACGGGCAGGCCAATCCCCTTGCGCGACAACAATTGCAGGGAGCGCAATTTGTCACGGGAGCGGGTGATGGCCACAGATTCGTTCAGTGGATAAACACCCATCATCTCGAACTGACGCAATACGGCCGTACCGTACGTTGTGACCGACGCACCGATGCGGGGAATCACAACGTCAAAGGGCGGTAGCTCCACGCCCTTCACATGAATGCTGGGGTTTTGGATGTTGATATTCATGTAGCACTTCAATACATCAATAATCCTGACTTCATGGCCACATTCTATGGCTGCCTCTTTCAGGCGACGAGTGGAATACAAGTCGGCATTGCGGGACAGAATGGCAATTCTCATTTATTTTTTTCCCGCTAAAAAGGATGTCTGTGGATCCACAATGAATTGCCCTGCCAAGGCTGAACGACCCAGCAGCATGCGAAATTTCATGGTATCCCGATTGGTGAGGGTCATTTCTATGGGCCAGTTCTGGGTTCCGAGCACTACAGTGGTTTTTATTACAATACGCCGTTCACAATGACCACCAGAATCGGTGACGACACGCTCATCCACAATGGGAGCCGCGCAACAGATACTTTGCGTACTTCCCTGCAGGGGGTGGACCCAGATTCTTACCCAGGGAGAACCCCGTTCAGTGAAAAGTTCCAGTCGATGAGCATGCAAACAGGAGGTGCGTGCGCCAGTATCCACCTTGGCTTTGATTCGGGCAATCCCCAAATCGGGTAAGGCCAACCATTCCCGCCAACCAATCAGCTGTGTCATGCTGTTTTTCCGTGTAACAGCGTTGTCCATCGAAGGATCAATCACTGGCTAATTTCTTTAAAAAAACCTGTATTTCACGTTCGGCCTGGATGTCGCCGGTAGCATGGGCTTTTTCAAGCCCCTTCGTGAAAGACTGTTTTGCAGCATCCAGCTGCTCAAGTTTGAACTGTGCCCGCCCCAACAGGTTGTAGGCAGCGGTATAGTTTTCATCCAACGCCAGACAGCGCCCCAGGTGCTCAATTGCCTGCGCATGACGCTTTTCACGGAGACAGGCGCTACCGAGACCAAACCGAAGCATTGCCGAATCGTTGCCCCGGGCGAGCATTTCTTCAAGGTTGTCGATCAGTGTCATTGAAGCCTCTCTGATCAATGGTTTGTCTGTTTTTTCCATTGCTGCCGTTTCTACTGGCGGTTTCAACGGCGCCAGAACATCGGGGTGAAGAGCACCAGAAGAGTAAATATTTCCAGTCGGCCCAACAGCATACCGATACAGAGTATCCACTTGGCGAAAATATTGATGTTGCCATAATGGGCCGCTACATCCCCGAGCCCGGGCCCGAGGTTATTGAGAGTCGCAGCGGTAGCGGACCAGGATGTCACATAGTCGAGGCCTGACGCCAGCAGCAGCAAGACCATCAAATAATAGACAGCAAGATAAACACCAAAAAATGCCCAGATAGCGTTGGTAATCTTTTCGGGTACGCTGCGATTACGTATTTTGATGGGAAACAGTGCATTGGGGTGAATCAGGCGGTAGATTTCCCGGAGGCTCTGCTTCGCCAGAATCAGCATGCGACCCACTTTAATGCCGCCACCAGTGGAATTGGCGCAGGCGCCAAAAAATGACAGGAAAAGCATAAGAAAAGGCAGGAAAGTGGGCCAAATACTGAAATCATCAGTGGTAAACCCAGTGGTTGTCATAATAGACACCAGCTGAAAAATACCGTGATAAATGCTTTCACCCGTGCCGTAGGTACCATTCCAGATAAGATAGCCTGTTACCAAAATACTGCCTGCCAACAGCATTTGAAGATAAAGTTTGGCCTCAGGATTGCGCAGGTAGTGAGTGAGAGATTTTCTGACAAAGGCATAATAGTGAAGGCCAAAGTTCAGACCAGAAACGATCATGAAGAAAACGCAGATACCAACAATAGTGGTGTTGCCATCAAAATAGCCCATGCTCGCGTCATGGGTGGAAAAACCGCCAATGGCTACGGTCGAAAAACTGTGTCCAATCGCGTCAAAAAAAGTCATGCCGGCCAGCCAGTAAGCAAGCATGCACGCAACAGTCAGGCCAAGGTAGATAAAAAATAGTGCTTTTGCCGTTTCAGTGATGCGAGGGGTCAGTTTGTTATCCTTGACGGGTCCCGGTGTTTCTGCACGGTAGAGCTGCATACCGCCAACGCCCAGCATGGGCATGATGGCCACGGCGATGACAACGATCCCGATACCACCTAGCCATTGCAACTGCTGGCGATAATAGAGAATGGATTTGGGCAGAAGATCCAGGCCGGTGATCACTGTGGCACCAGTGGTGGTGAGGCCTGACATGGATTCAAATACGGCGTCTGTGATACTTAACTGCAATGACTCGGAAAGTACAAAAGGCAGCGCCCCGACAAGAGCCAGCTCAACCCAGAACATCACAGTAATCAGGAATCCGTCACGGCTGCGAAGTTCTGCACGTTGACGGCTGAATGGCAGCCACATGAGCACGCCCAATGAAAAAGTGATGGCAAAGGACAGGAAAAAAGCCCCATGGGTTTGTTCATCGTAGATAATGGCGATTACGATTGGTGTCAGCAGCGTCAGGCTGAAAACCATGAGTAGCAACCCGAGGACTTTTGAAATCACATTAAAATGCATAGGTTAGAACTTCGCTACCAACGCTAGAAAAAGGTGAAGCCAACGGCAAACAATTTTTCCACTTCCCGGGTACGGCGTTTGTCCACCACAAAGACAATGGCGTGATCGTTGTTTTTCACCACAGTATCGTGATGTGCAATGATGACCTCGCCGTCGCGCACCAGCGCCGCCAGGGTGACACCGGGAGGTGATTTGATTTCTTCGATGGTTCTGCTGACCACTTTGGATGTTTTACTGTCGCCATGGACAACGATCTCCATTGCCTCAGCGGCACCCCGGCGGAGAGAGTGCGCTTTAACCGTATCTCCGCGCCGCACATGGCTGAGCAGAATACTGGTGGTGGCCTGTTGAGGAGAGATGGCGATGTCGATTTCGCCCCCCTGAACCAGGTCGGCATAAACCGGATTGTTGATCAGGGTCATCACTTTGCGGGCGCCCAGCCTTTTTGCCAGCAGTGAAGCCATGATATTGACTTCATCGTCATTGGTCAGCGCAAGAAAAACGTCGCTTCGCTCGATATTTTCCTCAAGTAACAGATCCTGATCCGTGGCAGATCCATTGAGTACGATGGTTTTATCCAGTCGTTCGGAAATGTACTGGCACCGCTCTTCCGAAAATTCGATGATTTTGATGTTGTACTGTTTTTCCAGTGCCTTGGCCAGACGGTAGCCGATATTGCCACCCCCGGCGATGACAATCCGCTGGTAGGAATTTTCAAGCCTGCGCAATTCGCCCATGACTTTGCGGATATCTTTTTTGGCCGCAATAAAAAATACCTCGTCGCCCTCCTCTATGACAGTATCGCCTTGGGGGAAGATAGGCCGGTCGCGGCGGAAAATCGCTGCGACCCGGGCATCCACTTTGGGCATGTGCTTGCGGAGGAGTCGCAATTCATGTCCCACCAGTGGGCCCCCCTTGAATGCGCGGACTGCTACCAGTTGGATCAGACCTTCGGCAAAATCGATAACCTGAAGACTGCCTGGTTGCTCGATCAGACGGAATATGTAGTCGGTGACCACCTGTTCCGGAGTGATCAGAAAATCCACCGGGCAGTTGGCATCATTGAATAAGCGTTCGCGAACTTTATCGTCGGTGTAACTGCGATCGCGAATACGGGCGATTTTGGTGGGTGTGCGAAACAGGGAATAGGCAACCTGACAGGACGCCATGTTGATTTCGTCGCTACTGGTGACTGCCACCAGCATGTCGGCATCCTCAATCCCTGCGCGGATCAGGACGTCCGGATGAGAGGCCATGCCATAGACGGTGCGAATATCCAGCCGGTCCTGGAGCTCACGCAGGCGGTGGTCGTTTGTATCAATGACAGAAATATCGTTAGCCTCTCCGGCCAGATGCTCGGCGAGTGTTCCACCCACTTGGCCAGCACCGGTAATGACGATTTTCATAGCTGGAAATTCCCGTTAATTGCTTAATAACCCGGGCTTTGGAGAAAAAACCAATGCCGTTAAGCTATTGCCGTCTTGACCAGACGGGCAAAATAAAAGCCGTCATGGCCATCAATCTGTGGCATCAATTGGCGCCCGGCAGAAGTTGCCATGCCTGCCTCGGTGGCCACAGGTTCGACATGGACAGAATGGTTGTCTCCGGCGAATTCTGCGATGACCTGATCATTTTCCTGGGCCAGTGTGGAGCAGGTCGCGTAAAGTAAAACGCCGCCCTCTGCCAACAGTGGCCACAGTGCCCTCAACAGGGATAACTGCAAGGTGGCCAGCTTAGCAATATCCGTTGGCCTGCGCATTAGTTTCACATCCGGGTGTCGGCGGATAACACCCGTGGCGGAGCAGGGTGCATCCAGTAAAATTCGATCGAAGGGGTGCCCATCCCACCAGCTGGCTATATCGGCGGTATCTGCGGCGATCAGCTTGGCTTGCAAACCAAGTCTCAGCAGGTTATCGGTGACCCGCGTCAGTCGTTCTGCTGCGATGTCGATGGCAATGACGTCGCCCTGATTATTAAGCAGCTCGAGTATGTGGCCGGTTTTGCCACCCGGTGCACAACAGGCGTCCAAGACGCGCTGACCAGACCTGGGCGCCAGTAGCTGGGCCGCCAGCTGGGCTGCCTCATCTTGCACGCTCACTTGACCCTCGGCAAAACCGGGTAAGTTAATAACATCACAGGGTTGCTGCAGGGTGATACCGACATCACTGAATGGGGTGGGATATGCCTGGATATCTGCCTCTGCAAGTGTCGAGAGATATTGGTCCCGGCTGCAGTGGATTTGGTTTACCCGCAGGGTCATGGGTGGCTGATGGTTGTTGGCCGCCACCAGTTGCTCCAGTTGCTCCGGCCAGGCCGCTTGCCATAGGTCAATGAGCCAATCAGGGTGTGCGGTCTGGAATTCACGACGACTCCCCAGCTTGATATCGAGTGTGGCGCGCTCACGTAAAAATCGTCGCAGTACCGCGTTGGTAAGGCCTTTGGCCCAGTTTTTTTTCAGGTTCTGACAGGTGGCTACGGCTTCATTAACTGCTGCGTGAGGGGGAATCCGGGTTTCGAGTAACTGATAAAGCGAACAGGCTAGGGTTGCCTCTATGTCAAAATCCTTTGCCTTGAAGGGTTTTGCCAGCAATTCTGCGAGGTAAACAGACAGTCGTGGGTAGAACCGCAATGTGCCATAACACAGCTGTTGCAACAGCCCGCGATCGCGGTCATCTACTTTGGCCAGGTACTCGGGTAGAAGTGTATTGAGTGAGCCCTCTCCCCGCAGCACAGACGCGATAATTTTAGCGGTAGCCACCCTGACATTCATGTGCCCATTACCGTACCCGGGGAAAACAGATCGGCATGTGCATTGAGCACTTCTCCCGCGTGGAGCGGCTTCTTGCCGGGCAGTTGCAGTGCCGTGATTAACAGGCACCCTTCACCGGTTTGTACCAGAATACCGGATTTATCGGTATGAATGATCGTACCCGGCACCACCTTGCGGTCTTGATTTGGCACCGCGACACCCTTCCAGATACGGATTCGTTCTCCCGAGAGCGTGCTGTAACAGATCGGGAAAGGATTAAAGGCGCGAATTTTCAAAACCAGGGTTTTGACAGGCTCATGCCAGTTTACCAAGGCTTCCTGCTTGGTAATTTTTGGTGCGTAATTGCTCTGCTCGTCATCCTGTTTCTCCGCCACAACCTTTCCCTGTGCAATCTCGTCCAGGACCGTGAGCAGGGCGTCGGGGCCGATCCCGGCCAGTTTGTCATGGAGGGATCCGGCATCATCATCCGCTTCTATGGGGCAGCGGGCCTTGAGCAGTATATCGCCGGTGTCCAGGCCTTCGGCCATCTGCATAATGGTTACCCCGGTTTCGGTATCTCCGGCTTCTATGGCGCGCTGGATGGGGGCGGCACCTCGCCAGCGGGGCAACAGCGAGGCGTGGACATTGATGCATCCGTATACGGGGATAGCCAACACAGCCTTTGGCAAAAGCAGGCCGTAGGCCACAACCACAATGATGTCGGCATTATAGTTGGCCAGGATTTGCTGCTCCGCCGCCGCTTTCAGGCTGAGTGGCTGATGAACAGGTATCTGCTGATCGGTAGCCAGCAACTTGACCGGGCTGGCAGTGAGTTTTTTGCCGCGCCCAGCGGGGCGATCAGGCTGTGTGAATACGGCGACCACCTGGTGGGATGGACAATCCAGTAATGCTCGGAGGTGTGATGCTGCAAATTGCGGGGTGCCGGCAAATACGATTCGCAAAGAAGGGTCCTCAGTGTCGACCAACCGGTGTCAGTCTTGTTGACGGTGGAGTTTTTCCAGTTTTTGCCTGATTCGTTGCCGTTTGATGGGCGACAGGTAATCCACGAAAAGCTTGCCGTCGAGGTGGTCAATTTCGTGCTGGATACAGACGGCCAGCAGACCTTCCGGCTCAAGCACGTAGGGCTGCCCCTCCCGGTCGAGTGCGCTCAGACGAATATGTTCAGGACGTTGGATGGTTTCATAAAAACCGGGTACTGACAGACAGCCTTCCTGATGCGGGGAGGTAATGTCATCCAGTATTTCTACCTTTGGATTGATCATCACAATCGGCTGGTCGCCCTCATCTGATAAATCCATGACTACAATCCGCTTGTTGACGTTGACCTGGGTAGCAGCAAGGCCAATGCCGTTAGCCTGATACATGGTTTCCAGCATATCGTCCACCAGCGATCTGGTGTTCTGATCGATTTCTGCTATGGGAGCAGCCCTGATACGCAGTCGTGGGTCAGGAAATTCAAGGATGTTGAGTATTGACATTTGTTTGTGACGAGTTTCTAGCAATCTGGCGTAAACCACTGCTAACATAAGGCCAATGGAGCGGAATATCACTTAATATAGTCGAGTGAGAAGTATACACACAATCCGGATATAGCACACAGGACGGCCATAAGATGAAAAAAACATTGTTGGGAATAGTAGCTGCTTGCGCTATTGCAATTGCCGCCATTGCTGCAGAGGCACCCTTTAATGAGGATGTCCCTGAAAAATATACCGTGAAGAAAGGCGACACTCTGTGGGATATCTCTGATCTGTATCTACGGGATCCCTGGTTATGGCCTGAAATCTGGTATGCCAACCCTCAGATTGCCAATCCCCATCTGATTTATCCCGGTGACATTATCTCCATGGTCTATATTGATGGCCGTCCCCGTTTGATGCTGGAAAAGCGCGATCGGCGGGTAAAACTGTCTCCAGAAGTTAAGGTCGTGCCAGAGTCGGAGGCCATTCCGGCGCTACCACTGGATATCATCAACAGTTTTCTGACCCGCAACCGTATTGTCACCCAGGAAGAGGTCGATAGAGCTCCTTACGTGGTGGCGGGCTATGAGAAAAAACTGCTCTCCGGATCGGGAGATACGTTCTACGCCCGTGGTCAGTTTGATGAAACCCCGACCTACGGACTTTACCGGGTTGGTGAGCCCTATCTGGATCCGGTGACCCAGGAAATATTGGGTATACGCGCGCAGGATGTGGGGTCCGCCAAGGTGCAAAGAGTGGCCGATGATATAGCCACCATGCTGGCGACCCGATCCCTTGAGGAAGTGCGTATTGGGGAGCGTTTGCTGCCCCATGAAGAGCGACCACTCAATTCCATCTTTTACCCCAGTGCGCCCGAGTCCACGGTTGAGGGTGAGATTATGGCTGTTGAGGGTGGTATCACCCAGGTTGGGCATCTCGACGTGGTGTCTATTAACCGGGGTGAGCGCGAAGGCCTCGAAGCGGGAAATATTCTGGCCATCTTCAAACGTGGAGAGGAAGTAACTGACTATATCGCCAAGGAAAAAATAAATCTGCCTAACGAGCAGGCCGGGTTGTTAATGATATTCCGCGCGTTTGAAAAAATGAGTTATGGTCTGGTGATCAAGGCCGAGCGCCCTCTGGCGGTAAACGATATTGTTAAAAACCCCTAGGCAACGGGGTAATTAAAACGCCGACCTGTGTCGGCGTTTTTTATGGGCAACGGATATCAAGCAGGTAAGGGAGTACCAACCCAATGGACAGGGAGTCCAAAGCAGCACTAGTCATGGCGTTTCTCGATGGATGCTCACCTGCCGACAGCGTCAGATTGTGTCGATCGGCGGGTTCCTTTGTCGAGGCAGCTGCTCAGGCAGAAGACTATTTTTCTTCTGGTTACGCCAGTCAGCCAGGAAAGTATTTCCGAAAACACCATAATAATCGAGCAGAACGGGAAGATCGGGCAGAGCAGGTGCTGGATTGGTGCCGGCATAATCAGGTGAACTGCCTAAATTTGCTCGATCCGGATTACCCGCCTCTTTTATTGGAACTGAGCGTTCCTCCACCCCTGTTGTTTATTCGTGGCGATGCGCAGTTGCTGTCCATGCCACAAATCGCCATTGTTGGCAGTCGCAATGCCAGCCCCGGTGGACTGGGCAATGCCCGGGCCTTTGCCGCCGCTTTGGCGGCCAGTGGTTTTGTGATCACCAGTGGTCTGGCGCTGGGCATTGATGGGGCGGCTCATGATGGAGCCCTGCAAACGGGCAAAACCATCGCTGTGCTGGGGACTGGTCTGGATGTGACCTACCCGCGCCGACACGGTGATTTGTATCGGCGGATAATTGATCAGGGTGGAGCGGTTGTCAGTGAGTTTTTGCCAGAAACACCACCCCTTGCGGGCAATTTTCCCCGTCGCAACCGGATAATCAGTGGCCTGAGTCTGGGCATTCTGGTGGTTGAAGCGGCATTGAAGAGCGGGTCGCTGATCACTGCTCGGTACGGACTGGAACAGGGGCGAGAAGTATTTGCCATTCCCGGTTCGATCCATAGTGCTTTCAGTAAAGGCACCCACCAGCTGCTCAAACAGGGCGCAACTCTGGTGGAATCAGCAGCGGATATTGCAGAGCAACTGGGTGGTCTGCTGGCCTCTATAGTGCCGGACGTTAAAACAGGTCAGCCACCGTCGACAGAAGCAAGACAGGTCCTGCTGGAGGCGATGGGATTCGACCCGGTTGATATGGATATGCTTGTGCAACGTACGGCCATGCCAGTGAATACGTTGACACAGGAGCTGCTGTTGCTGGAACTGGAGGGCGCTATTGCCGCTGGACAGGGAATCTATCAGCGGTTGCGTTAGCAGATGGCCCTTCTCATGGGATTCACACATTGATGAGCAACAAACCCTCCTGTTAACAGGCGCATTTTATTGCGAAATTCCCCAGGTTCCGGTAGCCTGCCGCGTTTTACAGGGGGATTAAAAAATGAACAAACCCTTTATTGCCATCCTGATGGGTTCGGACTCGGACCTGCCAGTCATGGAAGCCAGCTTTGAAGTGCTCAAAAAGTTCGAGGTGCCCTTCGAAGTTAAAGTATCGTCGGCGCATCGAACGCCGGAGGCAACGCACCGTTATGTGAAGGATGCGGACCAGCGGGGCTGTGCAGCCTTTATATGTGCTGCGGGAATGGCGGCGCATCTGGCGGGTGCCGTTGCAGCCAATACGCTCAAGCCTGTGATTGGGGTGCCTATCAATTCATCACTGGATGGCCTTGATGCGCTGCTCTCAACGGTGCAAATGCCCGGTGGCATTCCGGTTGCTACTGTGGCAATCGGCAAGGCAGGTGCAAAGAACGCAGCCTATCTGGCAGCCCAGATAATTGGTGTCAGTGATGCTGTGTTGCACCAGAAGCTGCTAGATGAGCGAGCAGATAATGCCCGCGCCATTCTGGAAAAAGACGCGGCATTACAAGAGAAGCTGAAAAGTCTCTGAGCCGCGTCTCCGTGGGCAATTTTCGTATAATCAGGGCGGTGGATTGTCTGCGTGGCGGAGGGGTGATGGCCTACCCCACAGAGGCAGTCTGGGGCCTCGGTTGCGACCCGTTTTCTGAGGGAGCCGTTATGCGGCTGTTGGCGCTCAAAAAACGCCGTCGGGACATGGGGCTTATCGTAATAGCCGCCTCAATGGCACAGCTGGAACCTTTTTTGGCAGGCATAGTAGTGTCTGATCGCCAGCTACTTGAGGCCAGCTGGCCGGGTCCACAGACTTGGCTGGTACCCAATAATGGTTATGCACCAACCTGGGTTACCGGTGGCAGAGAAACCTTGGCATTACGCGTGACGAGCCACCCTGTGGCTGCGGCACTTTGTCATGCTTATGGGGGGGGGCTGATTTCTACGTCGGCCAACCCGCATGGCTTTAGGCCGGCCGTTTCTTTGCTAAAGCTGAACCTTTATTTTTACGGTCAGCTTGATTATGTGCTGCCCGGTTCATTGGGTGGCCTGACATCTCCGACACCGATCAAAAACCTGAAAACCGGAGAGATGATTCGGGGCAGCTGATGCCTCGAATTTTACATTGTCGGTAAATTGTCAATGGCGGGTCGGCCTATCACACTGTGTATTATGTGACCTAACCCCATTGTTTTGAGGATCTCATGACAGATAAAGCGGCCGTTAAACAGTACCTTCTGAATTTGCAGGATCGTATCTGCCATGCCTTACAGCTGGAAGATGATCGCAGCAGGTTTGCAGAGGAGAACTGGGTTCGTGAAGAGGGTGGTGGCGGTCGCAGTCGAGTGATAGTGGATGGATCGGTATTTGAAAAAGGCGGGGTAAATTTTTCCCATGTCCATGGTACACAGTTGCCCCCCTCTGCCACTGCAGCCCGCCCGGAACTGGCGGGGCGAAGCTTTGAAGCCATGGGTGTGTCACTGGTGATGCATCCGGAAAACCCCTATGTCCCCACCTCCCATGCGAACGTCCGGTTTTTTATTGCGGAGAAGGAAGGCGAAGAGCCCGTCTGGTGGTTCGGGGGTGGTTATGATCTGACACCCTACTACGGCAATGAGGAAGATTGTCGTCATTGGCATCAGACAGCCCGTGCCGCCTGCCAACCCTTTGGCCCGGAGATTTACCCCCGTTTCAAGCAGTGGTGTGACGAGTACTTTTTCCTAAAGCACCGCAACGAACCCCGTGGGGTTGGCGGCCTGTTTTTCGATGATTACAACCAGGCGGGATTTGAGCAGAGTTTTGCTCTGACAAGGGCGGTTGGGGATAGCTATATTGATGCCTATCTGCCTATTGTCCGGCGCCGAAAACATGTGCCCTGGGGGCAGCGCGAGCGCCAGTTTCAGTTATATCGGCGTGGCCGCTATGTGGAATTTAATCTGGTTTATGATCGGGGAACACTGTTTGGTCTGCAGACGGGTGGCAGGACCGAATCCATTCTTATGTCGTTGCCGCCCTTGGTTCGTTGGGAATACGACTGGCAACCCGAACCCGGTTCTGCCGAGGCGGAGCTCTACCAGTTTTATCTGCAACCCCGCCAGTGGGTTTGAACCTTACATAATGGAAGGCCAGCATGACAGATCGATACGCCGTTTTCGGCAATCCCGTGGAGCACAGTAAGTCGCCGCAAATTCATCGGGCCTTTGCCGTCCAGACGGGCGAAGCGATTGCATACGATAAACAACCTGTGGCACTAGATGGCTTTTATCGCGCTGCGGACACTTTTTTTGCAGAGGGTGGCAAGGGTCTTAACATCACGGTGCCATTCAAGCAGGAGGCCTATGGTTATGCTGCAAGGCTGACGGTCCGCGCCCGCCATGCGGGCGCGGTAAACACCCTGGCCATGCAGAATGATGGCACGGTATTGGGGGACAACACCGATGGCATCGGTATGGTCAGAGATATACTTGAAAACCTGAACTGGCAGATAAAAGGCAGGAAAGTGCTGGTTCTCGGTGCCGGTGGTGCAGTACGTGGCATCCTTGAGCCTTTGCTGGAGCAATTGCCTCAGCATGTGGTCATTGCCAACCGTACACTGGCCAAGGCGCTGCAACTGGCTAAAGGATTTGCGGAAATGGGTTACTTGCTCGGTTGTGACTATGAGATGCTCGAGGGTCAGCAGTTTGACCTGATCATTAATGGCACCAGTGCCAGTCTTTCAGCACAGTTACCGCCCCTCCCCGATGGGTTACTGGCAGGTCAGGCCTGTTGCTACGATATGATGTACGCGGCACAGCCAACGGTATTTATGATCTGGGCCAAACAGCAGGGTGCTACCAGCATCACCGATGGCCTGGGCATGCTGGTCGAACAGGCGGCGGAATCCTTTCGGCTCTGGCGTGGTATAAGCCCAAATACCGCGCCGGTTATTGCTGAAATCCGCCAGTCGCTATAGGTGGACCTGGTCTGTTCGGACACCCCACATAAAATATTTGCGGGACTATTCCGCGTCATTTCGCCAGTCATCAGCCTGCTCGGCGAGATACTGATCTTTAAGTTTGACGTAATTGCCGGGGGAGTAGGAAAAAAACGCCCGCTCTTCGTCAGAAACTGGTCTCAGTAACCGGCAGGGATTGCCTACATAGAGGTTGCCGCTTTCCAGATGCTTCCCGGGCGGCACCACTGTGCCGGCGCCGATGATCACCTCATTCTCTACTACAGCGCCATCATTAATGATGGCGCCATTGCCCACCAGAATATAGTCGCCGAGTGAACAGCCGTGAAGAATGGCGCCGTGACCGACAATCACGTTTTCGCCAATGGTCAGTGGCCAGCCCCCGGGGTTGAAGTCACTTGCATGGGTGATGTGCAATACGGCGGTATCCTGAATATTTGAGCGATTGCCTACGGTAATGCGATGCATGTCGCCGCGAACTACGGCTCCGGGCCACACTGAGACATCATCGCCGAGGGTGACATTGCCAATCACAGTCGCTGCCGGATCAATGTAAACTCGTTCGCCGAGGGTGGGTAAAACACCTTTATAGGGTCGGATATTCTCTGTCATCATGACTCCTGCGCTGACTAATGAATCTATAACGATATAATACGTTGCCAGATGGCTGGCTTATAGCCGTTGTAGCGATCTGGCATAACGTTTGGTTGAATTTTTCACTTATCACCGACCGGAAGGCCTTTCTCGATGTTTAAAGCTGACAAGCGTTTTATTGCAGGTGCGGTCTGCCCGCGCTGTAACCAGATGGATAAGCTGGTGGTTTTCAATGAGGATGGCAAGGATTTCAGGGCCTGTGTCAGCTGTGATTTTCAAGAGCAGATGTTTATGCAGGGTGCCCCCCGCGAACTGGAGACCCGGGTTAATCTCTCTCCCGAGGAAAGGCGGGTTGACGTGCAGACGGTGAAGCTCGTCGATCCCAAAAAATGACACATCCCACCGATATCAGTGAATCAGTAATTGTCCCGATCCGTTAAACAATAGATTGACCGATAAATTGTCGATCAGACAGGGCCACCGCTGTAGATCACTTGCCCACCGATTGCTGCGGTCCTCTTGGCATGCCTCGGGAACAAACACCAGATCTTTTTGCTGCAGCTCATCCACGATCAGATGAACAGCGCTGTCGAGTTGATTGGCGAAAGGTTCACCAATCAGGTGATGGATGATCAGGTTTGAACGAGTCATATCCATCGGTACCAATGGCATGTTGTAGCCCGAGATAAACCGGTCATTGACCTCTTCGACCAGTCGATGGGCGAGATAGGATTCGCCCATAAGGGAATTGAGCCCTTCGTGACCGGCCACCAATGCTGGCGGTTCCATGAAAAACTCCCTGGCTGTGGAAATCACCGGTTCTATGTAATCGATAAGTCCGCATTCATCTGCGATGGCATCTACCGCATCAATAAATTCCGGTACCTGATCTATGTAGTGAATAATAAAATTGAGGAGCGCTGGGATGATATTTTCTGATGGCAACTGAATGGATTTGTGGAGTGGGCTGACGCGGGTCTTGAGTAGTCTGGCAAGCTGACCGGTTGTCCTTTCATGGGTCTTGGCAGCGGCTATAGCTTGGCGAATAATTACAGTGTCCATAGTCAAAAGTTAGTTGAGCTGGATCAAAAGGCAAAGAACATCTTGCTATAAGCCGCGCTGGTTTTTGTTCATCAGCATGTTTGAGCGATCCACTGACCACGTTTACTGAACAGAGCAAATAACCATACCATCTGAATGCTGCGAGCCACTAAAAAGCCGAGATACGCTAACCATAGCCCATGATTGCCGAGCGGGGCTGAAAAGTACCACAGTGGCAAAAAAACGAGAAAAGACGCTATCAGCATGCTGTCCTGCATTGCGCGGGTTTTGCCGCTGCCGATGAAAATACCGTCCGCCATAAAGCAGGCAAGGCCGACCAGTGGCATGGCTGTCAGCCAGGGCCAATAGATTTTCACCGCAGGTAAAACCTCTGGCAGGTTTGTAATTGCGCCAATAATGATGTCCGGGAAAAACCCGTAAATGAGAGTGGCGATCAAGGCGATAACCAAACCCCAGGCAGTGGTAATCAGACAAATACGGTAAAAGTCTTTGAGGTCTTTTTTGCCGATGGCATGCCCGGCAAGGGACTCGGCGGCATGCGCAAACCCATCCTGTGTAAACGCCACCAGCAGTATTAACTGCATCAGGATGGCATTGGCCGAGAGAATGACATCACCCTGCCGTGCTCCCTGGGCGGTGAAAAAAGTCATGATGAATACCAGGCAGGCTGTGCGGACGAACAGATGACGGTTAGCCCTGAACAGCTCGCGATATCTGGACCATTGTGTCAGTTGCATTGACCTGATCGGTGTTTGGAGCTGGCGTATGGTGACTGTCACCAGTAGCAGTGCGAGTGCCAAACCGAGATATTCCGCAGTTAAGGAGGCCCATGCCGCTCCGGCACTGTTCAGTTTCATTCCGACTATGAACAGAAAATCAAAACCAACATTGGTGAGGTTGACGAATAGCATAAGCAACAGCGTGATACCGGCTCGCTGCAGCCCGAGTAGCCAGCCCATCGCGCAGAAGGTGGCGAGGGTGGCGGGAGCAGCCAGAATGCGAATCTGGCAGTATTCCATGGTCAGTGGTCTGGCTACAGCGGACGGTTTGATCAGATCGAGAATCAGAGTGAGGAGGGGTTGCCGAAACAGGACCAACAGGATCCCGAGGGTGAATGCTATTACCAGAGACTGAGCCAGCACTTCAATACAGCGGGATGTATCTCCGGCACCCCAGGCCCTGGCGGTTACGCCGATAGTGCCCATCCGCAGAAATCCAAATAACCAGAACAGCATGGTCAGTACGCTACTGCCTGCAGCCACGGCAGCGAGAAAACGGGCATTTGCCAGATGACCGAGAATCGCGGTATCAACGAGGCCCAGGGTAGGGATACTGATGCTTGCCAGGGTCATAGGCAGGGCGATCAATAAAACTTTTTGTTGGATAAGCGGTGATTTCATTTTGTCCCTGGGCGGCTAAAGAGGCCATTCTGCCAGAAAAAGCATTCATTCTTTGGGCGGAATAGTCTGGAGCGGTGCGGAAAGAATCTGGTATACTCGCCCGGTTTTTCGTGTCCAGAGAAGCTGTTTGGCTCTCGCAGGATGAAATTCATAACTAGAAACAATAACTTATTGACTGGAGATAGGGCGATGTCAAGAAGAGCACGTATGCTTTTCGCGCTGCTGCTAGCCCCTGCGATGTTCTTGGCCACTTTTGGCAAAGCATTGGCAGATGATGCACAGCGTTGGGCTGTCAATATGCCCAAGGGGGTAACCCCTGTGAGCAACGCAATCTACGATATTCACATGATCATTTTCTGGATCTGCGTGGTGATCGCGGTTGGCGTATTTGGCGTGATGTTTTACAGCATGTATGCACACCGCAAGTCCAAGGGTGCCGTTGCTGCAAACTTCCATGAAAATACCACAGCTGAGATTGTCTGGACCGTAATTCCAGCCGTTTTGCTGATCGTTATGGCGATTCCGGCAACCAGCGCGCTACTACAGGTGTATGATGCCAGTGAAGCCGAGATGGACATCAAGGTCACCGGTTATCAGTGGAAATGGCAGTATGAGTATCTTGGTCAGGATGTCTCCTTCATGAGCGAACTGGCCACGCCCGAATCTGAAATCTACAACACGGCCCCAAAAAGCCAGTATTACGTACGGGAGGTGAGTGAGCCCCTGGTGATACCGGCCAATACCAAGGTGCGTTTCCTGATAACGGCGAAAGACGTGATCCATTCCTGGTGGTTGCCTGATCTCGGTGTCAAAAAAGATGCTATTCCCGGTTTGGTGAACGAAACCTGGGCCTATGTCAATGAGCCGGGTATCTACCGTGGAGCCTGTACCGAGCTTTGTGGCCAAGGTCATGCCTTCATGCCAGTTGTGGTCAATGTGCTTGAAAAAGAAGCCTATAATTCCTGGCTGGCAGAGAAAAAAGAAGCCGCTGCCGCAGAACGTGAACTGTCCAAAAAAACCTTCACGATGGACGAGTTGATGGCTCAGGGGAAAGAGGCTTACGATCGCTCTTGTGCTGCCTGTCACCAGGTGAACGGTCAGGGTATCGCCGGTGTATTCCCCTCAATGATTGGTGGTGCTATAACCACTGGCGACATTACTTCACATATCGATATCGTGGTGAATGGTAAAGCGGGAACGGCGATGCAGGCTTTCGGTGGTCAGTTGTCAGAGGTGGATATTGCTGCGATTGTTACCTATGAGCGCAATGCCTGGGGTAATAATACCGGTGATGTCGTGCAGCCCATCGATATTCTCAAACATAAGCAAGGCCAATAAAGGAGGATTAAGTCATGGCACACGGTCCCGCAAAAGGTATTGGCCGCTGGCTATTTACCACGAACCACAAAGACATCGGTACGATGTACCTATGGTTTAGTTTTGCCATGTTTCTGTTGGGTGGCTTTTTTGCCATGGTGATTCGTGCCGAGCTGTTCCAGCCTGGTATGCAACTCGTCAAACCCGAATTTTTTAACCAGATGACGACAATGCATGGGTTGGTAATGGTATTTGGTGCCATCATGCCGGTATTTGTCGGCTTGGCAAACTGGATGATCCCGATGATGATTGGGGCACCGGATATGGCGTTGCCGAGGATGAACAACCTCAGTTTCTGGATTCTACCCTTTGCCTTTCTGATGCTGACCTCCACCCTGTTCATGGATGGCGGTGGTCCCAACTTTGGTTGGACATTCTATGCCCCGCTGTCGACAACCTATGCTCCTGATTCGGTGAATTTCTTTATCTTTGCCATTCATATCATGGGCGCTTCTTCGATCATGGGCTCCATTAATATTATTGCTACCGTGCTGAACATGCGCGCACCTGGCATGACATTGATGAAAATGCCGATGTTCGTTTGGACCTGGTTGATTACCGCATTCCTTCTGATTGCTGTGATGCCGGTACTGGCGGGTGCTGTGACCATGATGCTGATGGACATCAATTTTGGCACTAGCTTCTTTAATGCAGCGGGTGGTGGTGACCCGGTATTGTTCCAGCACGTGTTCTGGTTTTTTGGTCATCCCGAGGTATACATCATTATCCTGCCGGCCTTTGGTGTGATTTCACACATCATTCCGACATTCAGCCGCAAGCCATTGTTTGGCTACAGCTCCATGGTGTATGCAACAGCATCCATCGCCTTCCTGTCGTTTATCGTATGGGCACACCATATGTTCCTGGTGGGAATGCCAGTGGGTGGGCAGCTGTACTTCATGTATGCCACCATGCTAATTGCCGTGCCTACGGCCGCCAAGGTGTTCAACTGGATCAGCACCATGTTCAGGGGCTCCCTGTCCTATGAAACACCGATGCTGTTTGCCATAGCATTTGTGATTCTGTTTACCATCGGTGGCTTTACCGGCTTGATGTTGGCTATTGCGCCTGCGGATGTCCAATATCACGATACCTACTTCGTGGTGGCCCACTTTCACTACGTGATGGTTGCCGGCTCGTTATTTTCTGCCACCGCCGCTGTCTATTACTGGCTGCCCAAGTGGTGTGGACGGATGTACAACGAAACGATGGGCAAGGTGCAGTTCTGGATTTCGTTCATTGGTTTCAACGTGACCTTCTTCCCCCAGCACTTCCTGGGTCTAGCTGGCATGCCTCGTCGTTACGCCGACTACGCACTGCAGTTCTCTGACTGGAATATGATTTCCAGTATTGGTGCCTTCATCTACGGTGCTGCCCAGTTGTTGTTCCTGTTCAATGTTGTTCGGACTATCAGATCTGGTAAACCCGTGAGTGAACCAAAGACCTGGGAAGGTGCAGAAGGTCTGGAGTGGACTGTTGCCACGCCAGCTCCGTACCACACCTTCAGTACAGCGCCGATCGTCAAATAACAGGAAAATAAACGGACATGTGGGCCAACTCAACCAGACCACTGATATCCAAACTGCTTGTCGGAGTGGTCTGCATGTTCCTGTTTGCCCTGTTTGTCATGCCGCCGCTGTACGACATGTTCTGTGAGGTCACCGGTATTGGTGGCAAAACATCGGGCCCTTATGTGGCTTCTGAAGCGGGTATTGATACCAGCAGGACGGTCAAGGTGCAGTTCGTTGCTACGAACAATGCCGCTATGTCCTGGCAATTTTCGCCCAAGGTATATGAGGTGGTGGTTCATCCAGGAGAAGCGACTGAGGTGGTGTTTTATGCGAAAAACAGCACGCATCGGGATATGGTTGCTCAGGCAATTCCCAATGTTACACCCTTTAATGCAGCCTCCTATTTCCATAAGACCGAGTGTTTCTGCTTTAACCAGCAACCACTGAAAGCGGGTGAAGAAGCCGATTTACCGTTGGTGTTTATAGTGGATCGTGATCTGCCCAGGGCGGTTAAGACAATCACGCTGTCCTATACCCTTTTTGATATAACGGATCGTGTGAACGACGGTTCGGTAGCAAAATTAAACTGATGATAAGAACCGACCCATCAGGGTTGGCGTTGATGGAGAAAAAGTAATGTCTACAGAGAGCAGCTATTACGTTCCTGAACAAAGTAAGTTGCCTGTACTGGCGGCACTGGGGATGGGTCTGATGGCCTATGGTGCCGGGAGTTGGGTGCAGGGTGGTTCGGCACTGGTGTTACTGGCTGGTGCGATTGTGATGGTGTTTACCCTCTACAACTGGTTCAGTACTGTTATTCACGAAAATATGGCTGGAATGAACAGTGCTCAGCTCAAGCGTTCCTATGTATGGGGGATGAGCTGGTTTATTTTTTCTGAAGTGATGTTCTTTGCCTGTTTCTTTGGGGCCCTGTTTTATGTGCGCGTACTGGCATTGCCCTGGTTGGGCGGTGAAGGTGGTCATGCAGGCAACGATTTGCTGTGGGAAGGTTTCGAGCCCGCCTGGCCTCTGATGACTACGCCGGATATGGCCGTCAATGGCGAGAATGCCCAATTCATGGGTCCTGAGCAGCATATGAGTTTTCCGGGTTGGGCCAACCTGCTGGGGTGGTTGCCACTGTGGAATACGATTGTTCTGCTTTCTTCGAGTGTAACTGTACACATTGCTCACACCGCACTGAAAAACAGTAATCGCGCAAAATTCAATTTATGGTTGGGAGTCACTGTTCTTCTCGGTGCCATCTTTATTGTGCTTCAGGTAGAAGAATACATTCACGCTTATCAACATATGGGCCTGACTCTGGAGTCAGGCATTTACGGAACAACGTTCTTTATGCTGACGGGATTCCACGGTGCTCACGTGACCATGGGAACTATCATGTTGTTGATAATGTTCCTACGTGGACTCAAGGGCCACTTTAGTCCCGACGATCAATTCGGGTTTGAGGCAGCCTCCTGGTACTGGCACTTTGTTGATGTGGTCTGGGTCGGTTTGTTTATTTTTGTCTACGTGCTTGCCTGATTCAGCATTTTTTGGGATGCAATAAAAAGCGGTCAGGGTTCCCCTGGCCGCTTTTTTCTCACTCTGTAGAAGAAAAACCTATTGATGCATTTGCGGAGCGACCCGCTCGGGGTGTAGTTGGCGATCCCAGGGGGCTTTACTGGTAAGTTGTCCGGAGTAGATGCCCCAGGCAATTGTCCCCACTAGTGCAACAGCCAGTATGACCCGTACGCCGAGAGCATAAAGGGTTCTTTTACTCGGATTGCCTACGTCTTTCATCAGAAAAACCAGTGCACTACTCAAGCTGATAAGAACTGCAATGAATAAAAAGACAATGATGGTTTTAAGTAACATTAAAGTAGTCCCGATCTTCAGAGAATTTATTTAAACACAGATGCCAGTTGAACCGCAGCAGCAAGCTAAAATTTCCTTCCAGTGGCAGTGGAACTGGAAAATATTGCTATTCGCGGGCATTTTTTTCCCAATCACAATGAGTCTTGCCTTTTGGCAACTGGAGCGTGCCGATGAAAAGCACGTGCTACTGGAAACCTATCGACAGAAAAAGATTGCAGCACCGGTTTCCATAGCCGAGGCAATGAGGTTTTCTGATCAGCAGTATGTTCGTGTTCATCTTGAAGGTGAATATGATAACCGGTCTCCTCTGTTGATAGACAATCAGGTTCGCAACGGGCGTCCGGGCTATGAAGTTATCAGTCCGTTTGAATCTCCTCAGAATGGCTGGTTTTTGGTGAACCGGGGTTGGTTGCCGGGGGGGCTTGATCGCAGTGTTTTGCCCGATGTGGGTGCGGTGCCCGGCAAAGTCACCCTGGTAGGTTATCTGTACCGCTCTCCGGGCAAACAGCTGATGTTGGGCGAAGATAAGTGGAGAGAGGGCGACGGACCGAAAATCATTCAGAATGCGGCACCGAAAAAAGTCTCGGAAAAATTGGCCATCCCTTTTTATGATTTTACGCTGCGGCTCGATGCAGGCATGCCGGGAGCGCTTGAAACCGGGTGGCAGGTAGTGAATGTGGTGCCGGGGATGCACACGGGATATGCGGTTCAGTGGTCGGCATTATCCATAGCGCTGCTCCTTCTGACTTTATTCGCCAACTCAAATCTTGGTGCTGTCCTAAAGCATCGCAAGTCATATACACGTAAAAAAACGGAGTAATGGTAATGACCGAGAATCGGGCCCAGCCAGGCTACTGGCCAATATTGATCATGATCGGAGTTTTGTCCGGGGTTATTGTGGCCGGTTTTCTGCTGTTTCCGAAAACGTCTGATGAGCGAAATAGTTTATTGGCTCGCTTGGGGACAACCAATTTTGGTGAGTTTGTAGTTCCGGCCGTATCCATGACGGATCTGAACCTGAAGACGGGGGATGGCAGGCCCTGGGTATTTTCTGAGCAAAAAATAAAATGGCGCCTGATTATTCCTGGTGCTGGCAAATGTATTGATGAATGTCGTGAGCTACTTCATACCACCAGACAGGTTCATATCAGTCTGGGAAAATACAGTCGCCGTTTCGAGCGGGTCTACATCGCGTTGGATGATGAAATTGATTCGGAAACAGAGCGTTATATGGAGGAACACCCCTATCTGACCGTTGTTCATGGCAAGCAGGACGAGCTGGAACAGTTATTGGAGGCTACCAATGCACCTCTGTTTATGGAGGGCGCACCCCTGAGAGCCTATCTCGTAGACCAGGAGGGCCTGATCATGATGTCGTACACCTTGGCCAATGCTGGTAAGGAGTTGATCGAGGATATAGAGCACCTGATGAAATACTCGCCCGGCTGAAAGCATTTGCCAGATCAAAGAACGTTGTCAGCTTGCCACTTAAGTCATGGTGCTTTAGTGAAGTAAATAAACCACGTCAGTACGGTAATTGATGTCTACAAATTCCCCCAAACAACGCCAGGCCGGGTTCAGATTGGCTGTAACCGCCACTGTCCTGTCAGTGGTCGTTTTGCTACTCGGTGTTTTTACCCGCTTGACGGATGCCGGGTTGAGTTGCCCCGACTGGCCGGGCTGCTATGGCCATTTTTCATGGCCTAGCAATCCCGATGCTATCGCTCGAGCCGAACGACTGTATCCCGACAACCTGGTCGAACACCAGAAAAGCATGGTTGATATGGTCCACCGGTATGCAGCGGCTGTGCTGGGTTTGTTGGCGATTGCACTGGCTGTCATCTCCTGGTTGCGCAGGGAAGATGAAGGCTACCCTTTTCGGCTGCCAACATTTATTTTGTTCCTAGTAGTCTGGCAGAGCCTGTTTGGCATGTGGTCTATCACATTAAAATTGTGGCCACAGATTGTGACGCTTCATCTACTCACTGGCATGGTGACTTGTTCGCTGTTATGGTTACTGACCCTCCGCCTGAGTGGTCGCGAGTGGCGACTTTCTCCGGAAGTAATGGGTCGGTTGGGCAGCGTTAAATCCTGGTTGCTGGTGGTGGTAACCGTAACCCTGTTACAGATTTTTCTGGGGGGATGGACGAGCGCCAACTATGCTGCTTTTGCCTGTGTCGAGTTTCCCACTTGTCAGGGTGAATGGTGGCCTGAGATGGATTTCAAAAACGGTTTTAACCTAATGCAAACGATCGGACCCAATTACTTGGGTGGGAAGCTGGAAAGTGAAGCGCGAGCAGCCATTCATGTCATACATCGCCTGGGTGGTTTGATCCTTGGGTTGTTGATGATTGGTTTTTCGGTGCGACTCTTCACAATTAAAAGTACCCGGTTTCGCAGTATGGGGCTGATAACACTGGCAGTTTTGACCGTGCAGATTGCCCTTGGGGTCAGTAATATTTTTCTGATGTCACCGCTGCTTATGGCGTTGATGCATCATTTGGCAAGTGTCCTGTTACTGCTGGTATTGGTCACGATCGCTGCCAGAACCTGGACAGCCAGGCTGGAATGACAGGTACAGGAGTTTTAAATGATAAATGAAGCAGGGGTCGAGATGGAAAAAGCGGTCTGGCGCGACTATCTGGAGCTCACGAAACCCAACGTAGTGGCGTTGATGATCCTCACTACAGTAATTGGTATGTTCCTCTCGGTGCCGGGTATGGTGCCAGTCAACGTGCTGATTTTAGGGAATCTCGGAATTGCTCTCTGCGCCGGGGCTGCCGCTGTGGTTAACCATGTTGTGGACCGCCAAATCGATACCAAAATGGCCAGGACAGTCAATCGTCCGGTGGCAAAGGGTCGTGTCGAACCGGTTCAGGCCATGGTATTTGCCACTGCGCTCGGCCTGTTGGGCATGGCTATCCTGTTGGTCTACATCAACCCACTCACTGCCTGGCTGACTCTGGCATCGCTGGTGGGCTATGCCGGTGTCTACACTCTGTTCCTGAAACGCGCCACGCCTCAGAATATTGTAATAGGTGGTTTGGCGGGTGCTGCTCCCCCGCTGCTGGGCTGGACGGCGGTAACAGGCGAAATCCACGGGCATGCACTGCTGCTGGTGCTGATTATTTTTGCCTGGACACCACCGCATTTCTGGGCGCTGGCAATACACCGTAAGGACGAATACGCCAAGGCGGATATTCCAATGTTGCCGGTGACCCACGGTGAAAAATACACCAAGCTACATATTCTCCTGTACACCCTGATGTTGCTGGTAATTAGCGTACTTCCCTTTGTGACCGGCATGAGCGGCTGGCTTTACCTGCTGGGGGCATTGGCGCTCGGGGTCGGTTTCATTTATTGGGCCATTGTCATGATGGTCGGCAAAAAAGCCAATGCGGGAATGGATACTTTTAAGTACTCGATCATCTACCTGATGGCGCTGTTTGTGATTATGCTACTTGATCACTATCTGATTACGGTCCCCGCATTCCTTCCCTAGCAAGGGGTTTTAAGTAGTTATATCCAAAAACAAGTGAGATATCCAACGTGTTAACCAGGCAAAAAAATAGGGGCAGTGTGAAGCTGACAGTCACGGTATTGGTTGTTTTTGTTGCGTTGGTGGTTGCTGGTTTTGTCTTCAAACTGAATCAGCCCCGTGTCCTTAGCCAACAGGAACTACAGGCCAATGGCGCCGTTCTGCTAGATACACCCCGTCAGTTTAGTGAATTTCAGTTAACCGACCATCGGGGCGAAGTGTTCGACAAAAACAGTCTGAAAGGTAAGTGGTCCCTGCTGTTTTTCGGATTCACCCACTGTCCCGATATCTGCCCCACGGCTATGGCTTCGGCTGCCAGGATGTACGTCGGTCTCGAACCCGAGGAGCAGGAAAAACTCCAGGTCGTCCTGATTTCACTGGATCCCGAAAGGGATACCACGGATAAACTTGCTGAGTATGTGCCCTACTTCAACCCGGAATTTATTGGTGCCACCGGCGACAAATATGTGTTGCTGAAGTTGGCTACGGAGCTGAATGTCGCTTTTACCAAAGTTGAACTGGAAGACGGCAATTACACCATAGATCACAGTGGTAACATGGTGCTTGTTAACCCCTATGGAGACTACCACGGTTTCCTCAAGCCACCCTTTGAAGAAGAACAGATGCGCCTGACTTTGCGCTCGATTATTGCTTCATTTCGACATTAACTTTGATGGTGCCCTCGCTGGGTTCACTGCTTTTTAATCAATGAGAGTAAAAACAGTCCACCGGCACAAAGTACGATCGATGGCCCGGCAGGCGTGTCTAGAAACCAGGAGCTTGATAGCCCGCAGATGACGGCCATACAGCCCATGAGGCTGGCCAGTAAGGCCATCTGCTCCGGGGTTCGCGCAAAGCGTCTCGCCGTGGCGGCGGGTATAACCAGTAGCGATGTGATCAACAGAATTCCCACGACCTTCATCGCAATGGCAATTTCCAGGGCAATTATCAACATAAAAGCTGATCGAACAGCCGTTACCGGTATACCTTCCACCCTGGCCAGTTCTTCATGGATCGTGATAGACAGGAGCGGTCTCCAGAGGAATATCATCAATAAAATCGACGCGGAACCAATACTGTAGATAATCACAATATCTTGCGCTGTCACGGTCAATAAATCGCCAAACAAAAGGCCCAGCAAATCGACTTTGACAGAGGGCATCAGTGAGATTGCCACCAGACCAATGGCCAGCGAGGTATGTGAAAGAATTCCCAGCAGAGTATCTGAGGCCAGATTTTGCTGTTGTTGCAGTACCACCAGAATTAGCGCCAGTACCAGGCAGACAATGATTACCGACAGGGTTGGGTTAATGGACATCAGCAGAGCCAGCGCCACCCCCAGTAGGGAAGAGTGAGCGAGGGTATCGCCAAAATAGGCCATGCGTCGCCAGACAATAAAGGCGCCCAGTGGACCGGTGACCATGGCAACTCCCAGCCCTGCCAGCAAGGCGTAAAGCAAAACATCAATCATGGTGGCCGTCTCCAGAATGGACATTGCCGCTATTATCTTCCGAGTCATGACTGTGATCGTGGTGGTGTGTGTAGGGCGCGGTCCTACTGCCGAAAAGCTCAATAAAAGCCGGGTTTGTACTGACCTGGTCGGGATGCCCATGACAGCAGACATGCTGGTTGAGGCAGATAACTTCGTCCGTGGCAGACATCACAAGATGCAGATCGTGGGAGACCATCAGCACACCACAGTCCAGCCGATCCCGGAGTTGCCCGATCAGGCGATAAAGACCTTCCTGGCCGATCACGTCCACCCCTTGAACCGGTTCATCGAGTACCAGTAACTTGGGTTTTCGCAAGATAGCCCGGGCCAGCAGAGCCCGCTGCATTTCGCCGCCGGACAGAGATTGCAAAGGCATCTCAATCAATTTCTCAATGCCGACCTCGGCCAGTGCATTGAGGCAGAGCTGCAAGCTGGGTTCTGCCAGTGACAGAAAACGCCTTAGCGTAATGGGCAGTGTCGGATCGATATGTAGTTTTTGTGGCATGTACCCGACACGCAGGTCTGGGGCCCGGGTCACTGTACCGAGATCCGGTTTGAGTAAACTGAGGACAATTTTGACCAGGGTGGTTTTGCCGGCCCCATTCGGTCCAATCAGCGTAATAATCTGTCCTGTTTCGATGGTCAGGCTGACGTCTGATAAAACGCGGTTTCCCCGAAAGGCATGTCCGATGGCACTGAGTTCGATCAGTGGCGGCTTCACACTTGGCACTCCGGGCAGATACCGACAATTTCAATCACCTTTGACCCCACCTGAAAGTCTGCCCGTCCGGCGGCATGTTTGACGGCATGATCCACCTGGTCGTCGCTGCACTCTGCCGTTGAACCACATTGCTCACAGATGAGAAAAAAATCACTGTGGTAATTACCGGGAAAGGGACAGCCTATGTAGGCGTTCAGGGACGAGAGGCGATGAATCAGGCCCTGGTCCAGCAGGAATTGAATCGCCCGATAAACCGTGGGTGGCAAAATACGAGGAGCAGACGTTTCTGATTGCGACATCTGGTCGACTATGTCATAGGCGCCGAGTGGGCGGTGACTGGCCCATATGGTTTTTAGAACTGTTTCACGTATCGGCGTGAACCGGGCTTTTCTGGCATCACAAAGTTCCCTTGCACGGCACAGTGCTGCATTGATACAGCGTTTGTGGTCATGGCGGTGATAAGCGATTCGAGAGTTGGTCAGCATTTCTAGTCTCTTCAGAAAAGATGTTACTTTGTACTGTTTATTCTGTGCTTGAGAATACAGTTGGACTCAAAAATAGGTTAAATTGATACATTATTGCATTTAGCTTTGGCTGCCACGATATGAACCATTTATGGCTCCAAAGCCTGGCAGTCAGTATACTTTCACGGCCTGTAGTTGAATCCCCATTGATGAAACAATATAGCAATAGATAATGAAAAAGAAGACATATACACATGGGATCGCCCTCTTGATTGCTGGCGCAATGCTGGCAAGCAGGGTCATTGCAGATGAAGTCCCAGAAGTGATCGCTTCCATCAAACCTCTTGCTGCCATAGCTGAGGCGATTGCTGGCGAAAGCGTTGCGGTCAACGTGTTATTGCCGGCAAATATTTCCCCCCATGACTACTCGCTAAAATTTTCCGATCTTCGTGCACTAAGGTCTGCCAAACTGATCATTTGGATTGGTCCACACTTTGAGTCTGTGTTGCAGAAACCCCTGGCACAACTGCCTGACTCGCAGTTACAGATCGCTGAATTAAGCGGGCTGATTTGGCCACCGGAACACACTGAAAAACCCCCGGAGCACTCACACGGACATACGCATGATGGTCTCACACGGGATTTACATGTCTGGCTCAATCCGGTTAACGGAATCGTGATTGCTCGGGCGATTGCGGCGGAGCTGACCAGGAAATACCCTGCCGAGCAGGCCATTTTTGATCAGAACCTCGAGGCGTTTACCAAGGTGGTTACTCAACTGGACTCAGTGAACAGGCAGCGGCTTGCGGGTTTGCGCGAACGCGGTTTTATCGTCATGCATGATGGCTATAGTCATTTTGTCGCTCATTACGGACTGACGCAGTTGGCTATGATGCAGTTGTCCAGCGGGGTAACACAGGGCATCCGCCACTACGGGGAAATGTTGGCATTGGGGCAGGAAGTAGGCTGTGTCTTCAGTGAGCCGCAACTGGACAGTAAGGCCGCCTCCCGGTTGGCGCAGCAACTGGGGGCAAAAAGTGCCGAGCTCGACCCCCTGGGTATCCACCTGGATTCAGTAAAGGGGGGATATCCAGCGCTGATAGAGGGTGTTGTGGACGCATTTGTCGGTTGCCTGGGCGAATAGGTGCGGTTAATCAGGCAGGGGTATGTAACCGACAATCCGGCGGCGAAGTTTTTCCTTGTATTCAGCCGGATCACGTTTTATCGACAGCGTGTCGCCGTGCTCGGGAAGGAGTGAGCTTAATAGTCTGGAGATCCAGAATCGAGTGGCAGAGAAACATAAAATGTCTTGCCAATACTGATTTTCCACTGAGGTGAAAGGTCTCTCAGCAGCATAGGCGTCCAGCAATGCGCTAGTCAGTTGCCGGTCCAGCTCACCCTGTTGATTACAACACCATTCATTAACTGCTTGGGCCACATCCAGCAGAAGCCAGTCAGTGCAGGCAAAAAAGAACCCCGTCACGGCTTGAAGTTGCGCTTCTCTGAAAATCAACTGGTCGGCAAACAGACTGCCTATCAGGGGGCCGGAGGGCAGCACAGGGCCAGCCTCGGCTGTCCGTCTGAATCGGATCAACTGTTCTTTCAGTAACGCAGCATCACCTACCGATAACTGGTCTGTCACCTCCTGCGCGGCAAGATCCAGCCATATCAGGCTGCGGGGGTTGCTGTACTGTTCACTGAAGCCCCGGGTGCTGGAGTGCATTCTGCCAAGGAACATACCAATTTCCTGGCATATTGAAGGATTTGGCTGCTCTGGTGCATGCCCTTCCGGTAACTGAAACAGTAGTGCCGGCGATTCGCCATAGTTGGTCACATGATGACCCGAGTGGTCGGCAAGACAGGGCGTGACGGGGATTTGTTGCCCCCGGAGGTAATTCACCAATCGAGCTGAGAACGCGAGCCGATCTCTGGCAGCCTCTCCCGCCACCACGAGAAAAAAACGGTCGCCGGGTGGGTCGACAACACTGAATCTGCAGGTCAGGTGATTCCGGGCTGAATAAATGGCATCAATGCCAGCGACCAATCTTTCCGGTGAGTATTGGACAAGAAAATGATTGAGTGTCCGGATATCTGGCAGCAGGAACGAAGACATGGCGTTAATGATACCTCACGAATTTCCTGGTTAGATTAGCCGCTTGTTGGCTGGAAAGAAACAATTTGGGGTATGCTTCACCCATCCAAGTCTCTGCTCAAGTTGCCTGCCAATGAATGATAAAACACCGCTCGTACTGGTGGATGGGTCCTCCTACCTTTACCGGGCTTTTCACGCGTTACCCCCCCTGATTACTTCGGGTGGACAGCCAACTGGCGCTATCAAGGGGGTTATCTCAATGATACGCCGCCTGTTGAAGGACTACCCGGGAAGCCCGCTGGTGGTGGTTTTTGATGCGAAGGGGAAAACCTTTCGCGATGAACTCTTTGAAGCGTACAAGTCCCACCGCCCACCGATGCCCGATGAGCTGAGACAGCAGATTGAACCGATCCATCAGATTATCCGTGCCATGGGGTTGCCCCTGCTGGTTGAAGAGGGGGTGGAAGCAGACGATGTCATTGGCACGCTTGCGCTGAAAGCCTCGCAAAACCAGACCCCTGTGGTGATCTCTACTGGTGACAAGGATATGGCTCAACTGGTTTCAGAGCAGATTACGCTGGTCAACACCATGACTGAAACAGTCATGGATCTGCAGGGGGTGATCGACAAATTCGGTATTCCGCCAGAATTGATGATTGATTATCTGGCGCTGGTTGGCGACAAATCAGACAACATCCCCGGTGTCCCTGGCGTCGGTGAAAAAACGGCCCTGGCCATACTGCAAAATCTGGGTGGTATGGATGCCATATACGGCAATCTGGAGGCGGTTGCCGAGCTCGATTTCCGCGGCGCCAAAAAAACACCGGCAAAGCTTGCCGAGAACCGGGACCAAGCATTTCTTTCCTACCAGCTGGCGACCATTAAAACCGACGTGCCTTTGATGGTGACCCTGTCGGAGCTGAGTAATGGCGTACCCGATAATGCCGCTCTGCTCCACTGGTTTCGCCAACTGGAATTCAAGGGCTGGGTTGAGGAATTGCTAGCTGCGAGTGAGAGTGACGACGAATTGACATCGTCTGTGGCTGACAGAGACTATCAGGTGATTCTCACTCAGGAACAACTTGATCAGTGGCTACAGAGACTGGAGCGGGCTGAACTGGTTGCCTTTGACACGGAAACCACCAGCCTCGACTACATGCAGGCCAGTATTGTCGGCGTCTCCTTTGCAATTGCTGCGAATCAAGCCGCCTACGTCCCCCTTGCCCACGACTATCTGGGGGCACCCCGGCAACTCGATCGGGATGCGGTGCTGGAACAATTGAAGCCGTTGCTCGAGTCACCAAAACTGGCCAAGGTAGGCCAAAATCTCAAATATGATATGAGTGTACTGGCCAATCATGGTATTGCCATGCAGGGCATCCGCTTCGACACCATGCTTGAATCCTATGTGCTGGATTCCACTGCAACACGGCACGATATGGATAGCCTGGCATTGAAGTACCTCGGGGAAAAAACCACCCACTTTCAGGATATAGCTGGCAAAGGTGCCAGTCAGCTAACCTTCAACCAGATTGCCATTGAGCAGGCCGCTCCCTACGCGGCAGAAGATGCGGATATCACCCTGAGACTTCATGAAACACTCTGGCCAAAATTGCAGGATATCACCGGGCTGGCGCATGTTTACCAGGCCATTGAAATGCCATTGGTACCTGTTCTGTCAAGAATAGAAAGAAATGGAACAAAAGTAAGTGCTGACTTACTTCGGAAACAGAGCGACCAGTTGGGTGAACGCATAGCGGCGTTGGAGCAGCAGGCTTTTGAGTTGGCGGGGGAAGAATTCAATCTGGCCTCACCAAAACAGCTCGGCTACATTCTCTTTGAAAAATTGAAAATTCCGGTACAAAAGAAAACGGCCAAGGGCGCCGCTTCCACCAAAGAAGAGGTGCTGCAGGAGTTGGCGCTGGATTACCCGCTGCCGAAATTACTGCTTGAGCATCGTAGCCTCAGCAAGCTCAAGTCCACCTATACCGATAAGCTGCCTTTGCTCGTCAATCCTGCCACAGGACGAATTCATACTTCCTATCATCAGGCGGTAACGGCAACAGGCCGGTTGTCTTCCTCAGACCCGAATTTACAGAATATTCCCGTGCGCTCCGCAGAGGGACGCCGCATTCGCCAGGCATTTGTAGCCACAGAGGGCTGCAAGATAGTGGCGGCCGATTATTCGCAAATCGAGTTGCGAATCATGGCTCACCTCTCGGGAGATCGCGGATTAAAAGCGGCTTTTGAACAGAATCTCGATGTACACAGCGCTACAGCGGCAGAAGTCTTTGGTGTTGAGCTGGCCTCGGTGACCGGAGAGCAACGGCGCAGTGCCAAGGCGATCAATTTCGGGTTGATCTACGGCATGTCTGCCTTTGGTCTGGGCCGCCAGTTACACATTGGTCGGAATCAGGCTCAGGAATATATCGACCTGTATTTTGCCCGCTACCCTGGAGTGCAGGCTTATATGGACTCCATCCGAAAACGGGCAGCCGAACAAGGTTATGTTGAGACACTGTTTGGTAGGCGCTTGCATCTGCCTGAAATCAGGGCCAGTAACGGGATGCGTCGGCAGGCGGCAGAGCGTACCGCGATCAACGCCCCAATGCAGGGAACAGCGGCCGATATCATTAAATTGGCAATGATCAGCGTCGATCAGTGGTTGGCCGATAAAAAGCTCAACACCAGGATGATTATGCAAGTGCACGATGAACTGATTCTGGAGGTTCCCCAGGACGAATTGGAGGACGTGTTGTCTGGCCTCAAGACGCGCATGAGCAATGCCGCCCGGCTTGATGTACCGCTAATTGTCGATGTGGGTGTCGGGGATAACTGGGATGAGGCACATTGAGCGTTTTGGCACTTTATCAAACCAGAAAAGCCATACAATGCCGGGTCTAAAAGGCATCGTATAATCAGCCCCTTAAATTTTTTAAATTTGCCGGGAACTCAAGCCATAAATTACTGACTAACCTTACGAGCAAGCAAATATTGCTTTGTTCTCCCCAAACTAAATGCAAAGCTCGTTAATCCCCAAACAACAGCAAAGCACGCCCTGATCTCAATGGTCAGGGTTTTTTTTGCCCTGTTGGCGCCACAAAAAAAGGCCCTGAATAAAAAACTTCCTACCAAAATGGAACTTTTCATCGGCAGGGGAGACAAATGAATACAAACAACATTGCTATTTTCTCCCCAAGTTAAATGCAAGGTTTGTAAACCCCAAGCAACAGCAAAGCATACCCTGATCTCAATGGTCAGGGTTTTTTTTACACGGCTTATTTTCGAATGAGGGTTATTGTTCGATCAACCAGGATTGAATCACCAGTTTTAATTGCTCAATGCCCGCTTTCTTGAGCGATGAAAAGGTTTGTACCGTCACCTCATCCCCGAAACCGGCTTTGGCCAGCTCGCGCTTGACCGTCAGAAGTACCGTTTTAGCGGGTCCATTGTTCAATTTGTCCGCCTTGGTGAGCAATAGATGAACCGGCATGGCAGACTGTGTGGCCCAGCCGATCATCTGCCAATCATATTCCTGCAGTGGATGGCGAATATCCATCAGCATCACAAGGCCTCTCAGGGATCGGCGTTGTTGCAGATATTCGGCGAGGTTGCGATCCCACGCCTGTTTCATGGCCTTTGGTACTTTGGCGAAGCCGTAACCGGGCAAATCCACCAGGCGACAGTTTTCGGTCAGGGAAAAAAAGTTGAGCAACTGTGTGCGTCCCGGTGTTTTGCTGGTCCGGGCCAATTTGCTATTGTTGGTTAGGGTATTGATGGCGCTGGACTTCCCGGCATTGGATCGTCCGGCAAACGCAACTTCTCTGCCGACATCTTCCGGGCATTGCCAAACAGTCGGGGCGCTGATGAGGAATTGAGCCTTGGTAAAAGAGATTTCTTCTGACATGTGGAAAAGCCTTGGTGGAGTAACCTGATATCAACTATTAAGGTCGGAGGGGGTTTGGTATATAATGCCCCCGCTTTTTAGAAGGCAATAAGAATGTCCCATTGTAGCGGAATGCAGAGAGCGGATTAACCAATGAAAAAAATGATTCTGACAGTGACTGCCCTACTAACAACGGCCCTTGCTGCCCCTTTTGCCCTTGCGGCAGGAGATGCTGCAGCTGGCCAGGCTAAAACAGCGATGTGTGCTGGCTGTCACGGTACCGATGGCAACAGTACCATGGCGACTTTTCCGAAGCTGGCCGGCCAAGGTGAGAAGTATCTCACGAAGCAACTGCAAGATATCAAAGCGGGTGATCGTGTGATACCTGAAATGACCGGCATGCTGAGTAACGCATCTGAACAGGATCTGCAGGATATAGCGGCCTATTATGCGTCCAAGACCATTCAAATGGCCGGCGCCAAAGAAACCGATCTCGACCTTGGTGAGCGCATCTACCGTGGAGGCAACATCGAAACCGGTGTGCCAGCCTGTACCGGCTGTCACTCCCCTGCGGGTAATGGTAACAACCCTGCGGGTTATCCGGCATTGGGCGGTCAGTTTGCCGAATACACCGCCAAACAGCTACGTGCCTTCCGCACTGGTGCCCACGATCCCGCTAATTCGGCAGCCCGTACCAACGACGGTGACTCGCAAATCATGCGAGGTGTTGCTGCCCAGATGAATGATGTTGAAATCGAAGCGGTGTCGAATTTCATTGCCGGATTGAAGTAAACAGCAGTTTGCCTGGTGTCTGACCGTTTTTTTAATGCTGTGAGCGGAACCTGTTCGCTCTCTGTGGTCTATGCAGGGTAATTCAATCAGTCTAAAGGAAAAGCCAATGCTTAATCAGCTGTCGACTCTTATAGTATCCGTTGCGATGATGGTCTTTGCTGTGTCTTCCACCCATGCAGAAGGTCCCTTCCAGGCAGGTGTCCATTACGAGGTGCTGGCCGAACCGGTTGCCACCAGTAACCCCGACAAAGTCGAGGTGGCAGAGGTGTTTTGGTACGGGTGTAGCCATTGCTATACTTTCGAACCGGTGCTGAACACTTGGACTCAGGCGTTACCCGACGATGTGGAGTTTGTCCGCGTTCCTGCAATTTGGCACCCGACTATGCGTCTCCACGCCAAGGCTTATTTCACTGCTAAAGCCATGAAAGTACTTGATCAGATCCATGAGCCTATTTTTGAGGAAATGAATCCCAAAAAAGCCAAACTGAAGACAGAGAATGAAATCGCTGACCTGTTTGAGGCCAATGGTATAGATCGCGCAAGATTCACCAAGGTCTTCAACTCGGCAGGCATCGATATGGCTGTTGATCTGGCAGCTAAAAAACAGGAGCGTTACAGCACCCAGGGCACACCCGAAATGGTCGTGAATGGAAAGTACCGGATCTCCGGTCGCGATAATGGTGGCAATGAGGGTATGCTGAAGGTGGCTTCCTACCTTATTCAGCAGGAACGCTCATTGATGGGGCAATAACGAACGCTCAAGTCCATTGCGTTATTCACCACAGTAGGTACTTCCTTGTTGTTGTACAGCGAAAGTCCTGACCCAAATATTATTCAGTAGCTTCTATGTAGTAGTGGCTTTGTGCAGTGGTCAATCTCACTTAAAATGTCCCGTTTCTTTTCACCTTCCAGGCAGATCAATCATGAAACCGACTCAAAAGCCGGCCAACCCAAATTTTTCTTCCGGGCCTTGCAGCAAGCGCCCGGGCTACGATGTGTCCACACTCGATCTTGCTACCCTTGGACGATCCCACAGAGCAGCTATTGGCAAGGCTGCACTACAGCGGGTATGTGAGGAAACAGCCCAGGTTCTGGGCTTGCCAGAGGGTTATCGGGTGGGGGTGGTTCCTGCATCAGACACCGGGGCAGTTGAAATGGTGCTCTGGTCGATGCTTGGCCCCCGCCCGGTTGACGTATTTTCCTGGGAGTCTTTTGGACAGGGCTGGCTGACGGATATCGTCAAGCAGCTGAAACTCGAACAGGTTAATGATTACGGTGCCGATTATGGCAAGTTGCCGGATCTAAATCGTGCCGATCCCGGACACGATATCGTATTTACCTGGAATGGCACCACTTCCGGAGTCAAAGTCCCCCACGCAGACTGGATCAGTGATAGCCGTGAGGGATTGACTATTTGCGATGCCACCTCTGCGGTATTTGCCATGGAGATGCCCTGGCAAAAACTGGACGTGGTCACGTTCAGCTGGCAAAAAGTACTCGGTGGTGAAGGTGCCCACGGAATGCTGATTCTGAGTCCCAGGGCAGTTGAGCGATTGGAAACCTATACACCCCCCTGGCCACTGCCGAAGATTTTCCGCATGACCAAAGGTGGCAAGTTAATTGAAGATATTTTCAAGGGTGCCACCATCAACACGCCCTCGATGCTCTGTGTGGCAGATTATCTCGATTCGCTGGATTGGGTTAAGTCTATCGGTGGTGTGCAGGCAACGGTTCGACGGTCAAACGACAATCTGGCGGTCATTGAACAGTTTGTCGCGACCCATGATTGGATAAGCTTCCTGGCGGAAGACCCGATCAACCGGTCAAGTACCAGTATCTGTCTGACTTTGTCGCTGGAGGCTGATCAGGTAAAAAAACTGGTTAAACTACTCGATGCGGAAGGTGTGGCCTATGATATTGGCGCCTACCGTGATGCTCCTGCCGGTTTGCGTATCTGGGGTGGTGCGACCGTCGAAAAAACGGATCTCGAAGCACTGATGCCCTGGCTCGAGTGGGGTTATCGGGAAGTTTCCCGTTAATGATCGGTATAAGCAGCGTTGCGTGAGAAAAAACCATGTATAAAGTGCGGACCTATAACCAGATTTCTACCAAAGGACTGGATCGTTTTCCCAGAGAACATTACGAGATAGCCAGTGAATTTTCGCAGCCAGATGCGATTTTGCTGCGTAGCCAGAAACTGCACGAAGAAAGTATTGCCGAGAGTGTCAAGGCGGTGGCTCGAGCCGGTGCCGGAGTCAATAATATTCCGGTGGCTGAGTATACCAAGCGCGGCATCGTGGTATTTAACACCCCGGGTGCCAATGCCAATGCGGTGAAGGAGCTGGTAGCTTCCGCATTATTTCTCGCATCCAGAGATATTTTTGGCGGTATGAATTACGTGCAAGGGCTCACTGCCATTACAGATGATGCAGAGATGTCGAAACTGCTGGAGAAACAGAAAAAGCAGTTTGCCGGCTGTGAAGTGGCTGGCAAGACCCTGGGTGTCGTAGGCCTCGGTGCCATAGGTGCGCTGGTGGCCAATATGGCTCTTGAGCTCGGGATGAACGTAGCCGGCTATGATCCGGCAATTTCTGTGGAAGCGGCCTGGCGTCTGTCCAGGCGGGTTCAGAAGGTGGAGAACCTGCAGAGTTTGCTGGCTTGTTCCGACTTCATTTCCCTGCATGTGCCTGCCATGGAGGCAACCCGTCATCTGATCAATGCTGAAGCTCTGCGCTGTATCAGACCCTCTACCGTTCTACTAAACTTTGCCCGGGAGGAAGTGGTCGATTTGGCAGCGATCACGGCGGCATTGGACGAAAAGCGTCTGGCGAAGTATGTCACCGATTTCCCAGTACCGGCGCTGCTCGGTCGCAAGGATGTACTCTGCATGCCGCATATTGGCGCCAGCACGGAAGAGGCTGAAGAGAACTGTGCCATGATGGCTGCCGATCAGCTCATGGACTATCTGGAAAACGGCAACATTCGAAATTCGGTGAATTTTCCGAATACCAAAATGGCCAGAAACGGTGGCTATCGAATTACGTTCAGTAACGAGAATGTGCCGAAGGTATTAGGTCATGTGCTGTCTCTGTTGGCGGATCAAGACATGAATGTTATCGACATGGTAAATCAGAGTCGTGATGGCATCGCCTACAACATTATTGATGTTGCCACCCAGCCAACTAACGACCTGCTCAAAGCCATTGCCGACGTTGAAGGTGTGGTGGCAGTTCGGTCTGTCTGAGCAGGTATCAGTAATACACCTGATAGAGCCTTTTTAACGGTTGCTACAGGTCGATCCACTCAGCCTCTCGGTCAATCTTGTCGAGCAGTGCTGAAACGGATGTCAACGATCCGGCCTTGATCTGTTCGTGAAGGTGCCTCACCAGTTGTTCCAATGTCGTCAGTTTGAAAACACCGGCGATACCCAACAATTGGTGAACCTGTTCGCGCAGTTCGGCAAGGTCGTCATCGGCCACGGCCTGACGTGCTTTTTTCAACAGATCTCTGACTTCCTGACGGAATAGATTTACGGAAACGTCCCCTTCTTGCGAGGATGGGACTGGTACCTCTGTGGGAGGTCTGATGCTGAGTAGTTTGCAGATGTTGGCAAGTAATTCATTTTCGTTGAGTGGTTTGAGTTGTAAACCGTTTGCCCCGGCATCAAACAACGCTCTTTCCTCCTGCTGAAGTATATCGGCTGTCAGGGCCAGGGCCGGAATCCGTGCATTGGGATTATTGCTGCGTCGCAGAGCTATCAGGGTGTCAATGCCATTTTTCTGGGGCATGTGTATGTCCACCAGCAACAGGTCAAAGGTGTCATGTTGGCAAGCCGCGAGGGCTTCGTTGCCGTTGTTTGTCAGTGTGCAGTAGGCCCCCATCTTGCTTAGCAAAGTATCCAGTAGCAGACTGGTGAACTGGTTATCTTCGGCAATCAGGATATTCACTCCATCAAGGAGTTGGCTATTTACCGGCGTAATGGCGATCAGGTCCTGAGACGGGCCATTTTCATTCAATGAGCAGTGGAGCTCTGACAGCGGTGGTGGCATTGATAGAAATGCCACCGGATTGAGTCCTGCCCGTTCCTTGGCGTTGAATTGCTGATAAAAATTCAGCTGTGATGCTGTCAGAATCAGCTTGGCCCTGGTTGCGTTGCGCAACTGCACCATGAGTTTCGGGAGATCATCTCTGGCTCCCTGCGGGGCAGGTATGCAGACAATAACCCGGTCGCTGGCTTCAAGCTGTAATGCGGTATTCAGCAAATGGTCGTAATCGGTGACGAGAATATCGTTTACCCCGAATCGTTCCAGAGCGTGTCTGAGTGCCAGTGTTGTAAATTCGTTACAGCTGGCAATTACCACCTTGCAGGGCCTGATTTTCCAGTTAGGCTGGGTCTCACTGAGTGGTAGTGGTAGCGTTATACGGAAGGTGGAGCCCCTGCCCTCCCGGCTCTCCAGGTCTATGTCTCCCTCCATCAAATCAACCAGACTTTTGACAATCGAAAGTCCCAGTCCGGTCCCGCCATAGTGGCGGGATATGGAGGTATCTGCCTGGGTAAAGGCATTAAAGAGCAGGCCTTGGGCGTCGGCGGAAATACCGATACCTGTATCCAGCACTTCGATAATAACGGCTTGTGCCGGATTGGTTTTCAGGGAGATGAAAACCCCGCCCTGTTCGGAGAATTTGATAGCATTGGCAATCAGATTGCTCAAAATTTGCTGTAGCCGGATCATATCTCCCACCCGGTGCAACAACACATCGGGAGCATAATCCACGGCAATACAAAGGCCCTTGTGTTGGGCTTGGGGAGAAAACAGGGCACTGACCTGCTCTATGCATTCCGCCAGATCTATTGGCTGCTGCTCGAGCTCAACGGTATTGGACTGGAGTTTTGAACAAGCCAGAATATCGTCAATCAGCGTTAGTAGCTGGAGTGCTGATTGATCAATAATCTGGCAGTAGTGACGGTCTGTTGCGGACATGACGCTGACATCCAGTAAGTGTACAAATCCCTGGATGGAGGTAATGGGAGTACGCAGTTCATGGCTCATCCGTGCCAGAAAATCACTCTTTGACTGATTCGCTGTTTCCGCTTCCTGCCGTGACAACTCCAGTTCACGGTTCTTTCTTTGCAGACTCTCGAGGGTATCCTGTAACTGGCTGGTAGCGAGGTTAATCCGGTATTCAAGATTTTGTTTGCCCTCGGTAATTGATTCTGCCAGTTGGTTGATGCCGCTCGCGAGAATGGCAAGTTCGTCGCGGGTTCCGGTTTTGGCCCTGATGCTCAGGTTGCCGCGGGCCATTTTTTTTATGACAGCGGTGAGGTGCTGAATCGGAGCAATCAACCCCAGGCTCAGATAGTAGGTCAGTACAAAGGCAATAATCAGCCCCAGAAGGGATAGCCAGAGAGAGGTAAAAATAATCTGACGCTGCTTCTGGTGCAAACGGGCCTGATCAATCGCGACGATAACCCAGCCGATCAGTTCATCATCGACCACCTGCGCGGCTTCTTCCTCGTAATCACTGAACTCAACACCCACCAGATAAACGGGTTTCTTGAAGTAGACGTGATTGTCCAGCTGTAAGGGTTGTTTGTCCGGTGAGGACCCCAGTGCTGCCGTGGGTATATCTCCGGAATTCAGGACCAGCTTCTCTGTGCGGTCTATAAAAGCGACCCCGGATACGTCGGGCAGGCGAATGGCCGCCGCCGATGTGTTTGCGAGTAACTTGATGTTTCGCGAGTAGAGTGACAGATCCGAAATTGTCGCCAGGTAATCCGATGTCATTTCTCCGGATTGATAAAGGTTTTCTGACAGGTCACCCCGCCGGGCATCAATCGTGTAGAGCGTCAGCAACGTGATGGTTAACAGCAACGGGAAAAGAGCCACCACAAGAAACCGCTGATGAATCGATTTGCTGAGCAATGGGCTTTCAATCATTTTGCTGCCTGCTCCTGCTTTTGGATGCTCATATAAAGCGTATTGTCTGACGGCAGGGATATACCGAGCGATCGCGCTATGGCCGGGTTGGTGGATATACTGAAATAGCGGGGATACTGGGGCTCGCCGAGGGTGCTTTCCGGATTGCGCAACCATTGACTGATGTGTTCACCTGCCTGTCTGCCAATGTCGTCGGGCGAAGAAAAAATAGAGGCCAATGCCCCCGCGACGGTATAGGCCTTTGAGAAGCCGATAACCGGGACCTTTTGTTGAAAGCTGAGGTGGAGAATCCACTTGGCGATTGCGCGGTTAAGGACAGCCTGATCCGGCAGGGCAATAAAGAGGTCGGTACCGCTAACCACGGGACGCAGCACCGACACAGGGTTGTCTTCCCGGTCGAGGTAGCCGTGCTTGAGAATCAGGCCACGTTCAGCGGTAAGTGTCTCCAACTCGGCCTCCAATCCTCTGGAGACGGGACCAAATATGGTGCTGAACCGAGTAGCTTCCGGTTTTAGTAATGATGCGAGTGTGATTACCCGGCTGAGGGGTTGATCCAGAAAAATTGCAGAAGCCTGGCGCGCAGGGGCTTTATCGTGGGTTGACCAGGCAGATTCATAGGCATTTTTTGGGGTGAAAATACTGAGCACAGGTATGTCCCCTCCCCAGTTAACCACCTCCCGAGTTGCATAGCTTCCGATGGCAACAATGAGTTGGTAGTGGAGATCCTGATGCTCTGGCAGCGTGGTTTTTTGGAGGTTAATGATACTGAAACCGGGGTTTCCCGGCAGTGTTTTGTTGACCGTGTCCTGCAGTGATCCGGCGGTTTCAAGGTAATAAGAGGCGTCGCTGGATAACAGCAATAAGATGTCTGCCTGTGTTACCGGGCACATCAAAAGGGAAAGGACAAGGAGTCCAGTGGTGGAGAGGGTTGCAAAGATACCTTGTTTCCTTACCGGTCGCTTCAACATGTCTTCCCTAAGTAACGCTGCTATTGAGCGCAAGACCTTTCATTTCCCAGTCGCTATGATTTTGTCTGGAGCAATAAGGTCAAACACATCAAAAATTCAGTACGAGACGTAAAAAAAGTCTGGTTTCAAAAACATTGTTTTGAGCATGCTCCATATAGTCACCCCCGAGGTTTTGGCCGATAAGTGACAGGCTTCCAGTGCTTGAGCCCACAGTAAAATCATAACCCAGATGGGCGTCTACCCGGACAAACTGTTCTACGGGGTTGCCATCACGCCAGTCTGCTGCGGTCATATGGTAGATATTGATGCCTGAGGACCAGCCTGCAGAAAATCGCTGAAATAGCAGCAGGCCTGCCGCATGTCGGGGTGCGCGTTCGTCATGATCCTTGATCTGAAAGTAGGGTTCATAACGGGAGATATAAAAACTGTCCACATCACGATAGCTGTAATGGGCGTTGATCAGAGTGCGCTCGGTAGGTTGGTAGCGGAGTTGTAGTTCCGCTCCCCGCGTTACCCAGCGACTGTTATTGTCGCGAACGGATATGGTTTCATCCAGACCGAGCGACGGAATACCCAGATCAGCGGGTGCCTGGTAGGTATCGATGCCATCTTTGACGGACTCTCGAAACAGTCTGACATCAAAGGTCAGTCCCTGTGTGGGTAACTGGGCAAGATAGCCCAGTTCAAAGCTTTTCAGTCGCTCTTCCTCGACACTTTCAGCAGATTTCCGAATCGCCTGGACCAGTATCTGGTCGGCGAGAATATCCACATTCAGCTCCCGGGCCTCACCCAGTGAAGGTGAGCGTCGACCAATGGCATAACCTATGCGAAGCGTATGGGAAGGATTGATGTGATAATTGGCGCCGACACGGCCGGATGCAATCGTGTTTACCAGGACGTTGTTTTCGATCATCAGACCGCCATTCAGGGTCCAGTGGGAACTGGCTTCCCATTCCAGGTGCCCGAAGAGCCGGCGACTGGTCAGCGACTCATCGCCACTATGACCAAACACTGTTTTGCCACTGATATTATCGTAGCGCAGGCCGGCCCCCCAGGTGGCTCGCAAATCGGGGGTCAGGTGCAGGCGATGTTCCAGTTCCACGTCGTAGCGTTCTGAATCAATGCCCTGAAAGCCGACGATATAGTGTTGATCTTCAATATCCAGGGACGGGTCAATCATCTGAAAAAAGCCCGGCACCTGTTCCGGGGTAATAGTGAATCCGAGTTCCTCCGACAACAGATTGGAAACCAGTCCCTGGTTGATAAAGTTTTCACCCTCAATGCGGTTGTGATACAAATGAATTTGTAGCCCATCGCCGTTGACCAGATCCCGGTTCCACTTCAGGGACTGGTATTGGTTTTTGAACTGGACATCAGCGTACTCCGCCGGGCGGTCCGCATCACCCCAACCAGAATTGTTGTGTGTGTACCCGGCTTGAAGGTCGAATGTATCGGTAATATTCGGGGTGTACATAGCACGCAGGTTCAGGGCCAGCATTTCCTTGCCGTCCTTCATTGGCCCCCGGTTGTCGCCGGAACTTACCGGTGGGAAGCCGTCGTTATGCTGGTAATTAAAACTGACACGGTAATCCAGCTTGTCGGCATTGCCGCTGTAGCGGACAGTGGTTTCCCGGGTTTGCTGATCTCCTGCTGTTACGCCGACCTGCCAGCCACGCTCCTGCACAGGTTTGCGAGTGATGATGTTTACTGCGCCAAGAAATGCATTGGAGCCGAAGGCCGGGGCATTCGAGCCCCGCACAATCTCAATATGGTCAATATCCTCCAGACTGATACCCAAAGAGCCCCATTCAGTATTGGCAAACACCGGGTCATAGATGGGCCGGCCATCGACCATGATTTCCAGATGGTTCGGAAACTCGCGGCCAAAGCCGTGATAACCGATACCGTAGCGATTGCCATTGATATAGTAGGATTCGAAGCCGGGCACCAGGCGAAAGACATCGACCCAGGACATGGCGCCTGAAGCCTTGATCAATTGTTGATCGATAATGGTGACACTTGCAGGAACCTGGTTCAGGGGTTGAACCATCCGTGCCACGGAGGAAACCGAGGGTAGCTCACCGAGCATATCCTCTTCAGTAATGAACGCGGATTTGGGTTGACTGAGAACCAGCTGACTGAAGAGTAAACCCGTTACTGTCAGGCTCAGTGTGGCGCGAGACATAACGTGCTCCCGGGAGAATTGGCATAATCTTTTTGCAAGGGTTTATTCTAAGTCCCCGATGCGGGAATATCAGCTGTTTATTGCTTCCGGGATAAAGAAAACTCCTGTAAACCTTATTATCGGGTTGAGTGGCAGGGTCGCAGTATCAATCCAATAGCAGCAGTAGGTCCTGATCCGGGCTAGAATGCCGGCTTATGGTTGAGGAGAGTAATTGATGTCGCTGGAAGATAGTCGTCGTGAATACCAGTATGGACGCTTGCGCAGGGAGTCACTTAAGGAGTCTCCCTTCGAACAATTCAACCTTTGGATGGAGCAGGCCATTCACTCGGATTTATCCGATCCTACGGCGATGTGTCTTGCGACGGTCAACGCTGAAGGTAAACCCTGGCAACGCACCGTATTGTTAAAGGGTATGGATGAGAGAGGATTGATGTTCTATACCAACCTGGGTAGTCGCAAAGCCAGAGAGATGTCAGGCAACCCGAATGTCAGCCTCATTTTCCCCTGGATGCGGATGGATCGGCAGGTGATTGTCGGCGGGCAGGTGGAAAGACTCACGAAAACCGAAGTTCTAAGCTATTTTCTCAAGCGTCCACGGGGGAGTCAGCTGGCAGCCTGGGCCTCGCAGCAGAGCAGCCGGCTCAGCTCCCGGCAGGCACTGGAAGCCCAATTCATACAAATGAAAGAGAAGTTTGCTGCTGGCGAGATACCGGTGCCGGATTTTTGGGGCGGGTACCGGGTGGTGCCTGGCGAATTTGAATTCTGGCAGGGCGGAGAAAACCGTCTGCATGACCGTTTTCAATACCTCAGAGCCGAGAATGGTTGGGCAATTTTGAGGTTGGCACCATGACTGCCTCAATGTCGAGGCAGCTCTCACAGAAAAAACCTGGCATTAGCCAGGTTTTTTGATGCCGCTTGAGGCTATTTGCGTTTCATCGACAGGAAAAACTCATCATTGGTTTTGGAGTCTTTCAGTTTATCGATGAGAAATTCAGTGGCATCAGAGTCTTCCATGCTGTGGAGGAGTTTGCGCAAAATCCACACCCGTTGCAGTTCTTCTTCACCCATTAACAGATCTTCGCGACGGGTGCCGGAGCGGCGGATATTGATAGCGGGATATATACGCTTCTCTGCCATTTTTCGATCCAGGTGCAGCTCCATGTTGCCGGTGCCCTTGAATTCCTCATAAATGACTTCGTCCATTTTGGAGCCGGTTTCTACCAGTGCTGTGGCGATAATGGTAAGACTGCCACCCTGCTCAATATTTCTGGCAGCACCAAAAAAGCGCTTGGGTCGTTCCAAGGCGTGGGCATCCACACCCCCGGTCAGCACTTTGCCCGATGAGGGTTGGACGGTGTTATAGGCCCGAGCCAATCGTGTCACCGAGTCGAGTAGAATGACCACATCTTTTTTGTGTTCCACCAGTCGCTTCGCTTTTTCGATAACCATCTCAGCAACCTGAACGTGGCGTGAGGGCGGTTCGTCAAAGGTGGAGGCAATTACCTCACCGCGCACAGAGCGCTGCATTTCAGTCACTTCTTCCGGACGCTCATCGATCAGCAACACCATGATGTAACACTCTGGGTTGTTGCGGATGATCGATTGGGCGGTGTGCTGCATAAGAATGGTTTTCCCGGCTTTGGGCGGAGCCACGATGAGACCGCGCTGGCCTTTGCCAATGGGTGAAACCAGATCGATAATTCGGGGAGTCAGGTCCTCGGTAGAGCCATTGCCGGCTTCCAGTACCAGCCGCTCATCGGGAAACAGCGGTGTGAGGTTTTCAAACAGAATTTTGTTACGGGCGTTTTCCGGCTTGTCAAAATTGATTTCGTCGAGCTTGAGCATGGCAAAGTAGCGCTCACCCTCTTTGGGTGGTCGGATTTTGCCGGAAATGCTGTCCCCGGTTCTCAGGTTGAACCGGCGGATCTGACTTGGGGATACATAGATATCATCCGGGCCCGCCAGGTAGGAACTGTCGGCGGATCTTAAAAAACCAAAGCCGTCTGGGAGTATTTCAAGAACGCCATCTCCGTAGATGTCCTCGCCACTTTTTGCATGCCGTTTGAGAATGCTGAAGATGACATCCTGCTTGCGTGAGCGGGCCAGATTATCCAGGCCGATTTCCTCGGCAAGTTTCAGTAGTTCATCGATAGGTTTAGTCTTGAGCTCGGTCAGATTCATAAATACAGACATAGTAATAATTGTTGTTAGGATTTGAGGCAGGCTGACAACCGGCCGAAAATTATCTTTGGTGTCCTGGAAGGGCTAAATGGGGTTTTTTGGTAAGGCCTCTCGCCTGGGAGTTCGGCGGGGACAGTCGCAGTATAGGGGGGCCTACTCTAAAGCGCAACAATCTGAGTGGCCGGGCCAAAGGCACGCCACTCAGTATGATGAGACGATTGATCAGAGACCGGCTTCAATGAATTCAACCAGTTGGGTTTTGGACAGAGCCCCGACCTTGGTGGCTTCAATATTGCTATCCTTGAACAGGATCAATGTCGGGATACCGCGAACATTGAATTTTGCCGGTGTCTCGGGGTTTGAGTCCACATCCACCTTGCAAATCTTGACCTTGCCAGCATATTCGTTTGCCAATTCATCCAGAATAGGTGCAATCATCTTGCAGGGGCCGCACCATGCAGCCCAGAAATCAACGAGTACCGGCAAGTCTGATCCAAGCACTTCGCTTGCGAAACTGGCATCGGTTACGTGAACGATGTTGTCGCTCATTGGGGATCTCCAGAATAATGTGAATTAAATCGTAAGGGGGTAGAATTGTTACAAATCATAACACCCGTCCCGGGCAGGTAACAAATCTTCCGGAAGGCGATCTGATGGTGCCGACTATAGTGCCGGTAGCCTTACTAAACCACAAGGAAAACCCGCATTGCAAAATTCCGTGGCAAATGGTCAGGGCAAGACACTGGCAGCGATTGACCTCGGCTCAAACAGCTTTCACATGATTGTTGCCCGGGTGACGCAAAACGAAATGCGACCCGTGGAGCGTTTTGGCGGCCGGGTCCAGTTGGGTGCCGGTATGAAGTCAAACCGATTGGCCCCGGAGGCCATGGAGAGAGGACTCGCCTGCCTGGCACGTTTTCGTCAGGCCCTGGATACGCTGCAGCCGGAACAGGTTCGGATCGTGGGAACCAACGCGCTGCGCGCCGCAAAAAATGCTCCACTCTTTATCAGGCAGGCGGAAGCGCTGATGGGTTATCCGGTGGAGGTGATTTCCGGTCGTGAAGAGGCCCGGCTTATCTATCTCGGGGTGGCTCACACCCTTGCCGATGACGATAACTCCCGCCTAGTGGTGGATATCGGTGGCGGCAGTACGGAATTTATTATCGGCCAGCGTTTTGAAGCCAAATTGCGTGAAAGTCTGCATATGGGTTGTGTGACCTACCGTGATCGATACTTCCGGCAGGGGAAAATCTCGCCGAAACGTTTTGAAAAAGCCTACCGCGCTGCCTATCAGGAAGTGCTGAAAATTCGTAAGGCCTATAAAAACCATGGTTGGGATAATGGGGTGGGTTCCTCGGGCACCATGACCAGCATTGAAAAGCTGATTATTGACAAGGGCTGGGCCGAAGAAGGTATCAGTGCGGCCAATCTGGGGCGTTTGAAGAAGTTGCTGTTGCAATATAAGGACATCAATTCACTGTCTGAATTATCGGGTTTGAGCGAGCGCCGGCGTGGGGTGATTGTTTCGGGTGTTGCCATCACCTGTGCCATTTTCGACGCATTGAATATTCAGCAGATAAATACCTCCAGTGGCGCTCTCAGGGAGGGGGTCATCTATGAAATCATGGGCCGGTTTGAACACGAGGATGTTCGGGAGCGCAGCGTGATGGCGCTGATGTTGCGATCGGAGGCAGATCAGCAAAATGCGGATCAGGTGGAGTCCATGGCCACCCTGCTATTCGATGCCGTGGCCGATGACTGGCAGTTGGACGAGTCTGACCGGGCGCTGCTGTGCTGGGCGGCCAGATTGCATGAAGTGGGTTTGAGTATTGCGCACAGTCAGTTCCACAAACATGGGCAATACCTTATAGAGCATTCTGATCTGGCAGGTTTCAGTAAACAGATGCAGCGGGAACTGGCACTTCTGGTTCGTAGTCACCGGCAAAAGTTTCCGGCGGGTGAATTTGTCAGTTACGAAGCAGGGCAGCGCATCCGCTTAAAGCGTCTCTGTATTCTGATGCGATTGGCCGCGCTGTTTAAGTATGTGACACCTGTGGAGGGCAAACCGATGTTTGTCATGAAGGTGAAGGGGTCAGAAGTCACGCTGTTCTTTGATGCCGATTGGCTACAGCGCCACCCGCTGACTAGCGCAGCACTGACATCGGAGCAACGGTATCTGAAGAAAATCGGTTTTCAGCTGAAGTTCAGCAGTCGTTGAGCTAATCTGCCAGCTTGTCCAGCAATTCCTGTTGGGCGGCATAGCGGGTGGCCCCTTGAGCGGGGTGGTTGAGCAGATATTGCCCGTCGGGCTGGAGCACCCAGCTCTGGCAATTGTCGGTGAGATAGCTTTGCAGTTCGTTGCGTATTCTGGCCTGTAACCGGCCGCTCAGGATGGGGAAACAGATTTCTACCCGATGCATCAGATTGCGCTCCATTGCATCGGCGCTGGCACAGTAGATATGCGGTGAGGAGTTGAGAAAATAATATACTCGTGAGTGTTCCAGAAATCGTCCGATGATGGAGCGCACCTGGATATTCTCGGATACGCCGGCAATCCCCGGTCGCAGACAACACATCCCACGGACAATCAAATCAATTTTGACCCCGGCATTGCTTGCTTCGTACAGCGAGGTGATGATTTTCGATTCGGTCAGTGCGTTTACCTTGATGATAATATGGGCTTCCTTACCCTGCCGGGCGGCTTCAGCCTCCGCATCTATCAGTCGCACCAGATTTTTTTTCAGTGTAAAAGGGGCGCTGAACAGGGTTTTGATGCGTTCTGCCTTGCCCATCCCCGTGAGCTGCTGGAAGATTTTATGCACATCGCTGCACAGATCCAGGTCTGCCGTCAGCAGACTGTAATCGGTATACAGGCGGGCATTGCCCGAGTGATAGTTGCCTGTACCCAGATGGACATAGCGACGTAACTGGTTGTTTTCCCGGCGGACAATCAGGAGTGCCTTGGCGTGGGTTTTATAGCCAACCACGCCATAGGTGACCACAGCACCTGCCTCCTGCAGGTGGGTTGCCAGTTGCAGGTTTTCCTCTTCATCGAACCGGGCTCTCAGTTCGATGACGACCGTCACTTCTTTACCAGCTCTGGCGGACTCCAGCAGTGCATCGACAATTTCTGAGGAGGCACCGGTGCGATAGAGCGTCATCTTGATCGATAGCACGGCACTGTCTCTGGCGGCCTGGCGCAGCAGATCAATGATCGGGGTAAATGACTGAAACGGATGGTGCAGCAGAATATCCTCTTTTCGCACCATATCCAGAATGCTGTTATCCGACAGTCGCAATGTTCTGGGAATAGAGGGAATCATGGGTGGGAACAGTAGATCAGGACGATTCAGCATCTGCCGCAGTTGCATCATCCGTCCGAGATTCACCGGGCCAGCCACCCGGTAGAGTTCGCCCTCGCTCAGGTTGTACTCCCGCAATAAAAAATTTACCAGTTCGGCCGGACAGTTCTGATCCACTTCCAGCCGCACAGCGCTACCAAAACGTCGCGAGTGCAATTCGCCGCGAAGCGCCCGGGCAATATCTTCCACTTCAGCGGCATTCAGGTCGAGGTCTGCATCGCGGGTGATCCGAAACTGGTAGCAGCCGGTAGCGCTCATGCCATTGAACAGGTCATCAATGTGGGCATGCATCAGTGATGAGAGCAGCACAAAATTGTCGCCATCGACACAGAGTTCATCGGGCAACCTCACCAGTCTCGGCAGCGAGCGTGGTGCCGGCACGATGGCCATACCACTATCCCGCCCAAAGGCATCCTTGCCTTCCAGCGAAACAATAAAATTGAGGCTTTTGTTGACCAGCCGGGGAAATGGATGGGCGGGGTCGAGACCGATGGGACTGATCACGGGCATCACCTGATGACGAAAATAGTCTTCGGCCCAAAGCGCCACCTCCGGACTCCACTGGTGGCGATTGAGCACCCGGATTTTTTCCTGCTCCAGTGCGGGTAACAGTAACTCGTTGAGGATTTGATACTGTCGACTGGTGGCCACTTTACACTGCTCGCTGAGGACCTGGAGGACATCCCTAGGCGGCATGCCATCGACGTTGACGACTTCCCGTGCAAAGCTGATTTGCCGTTTCAGCCCCGCCAGTCGGATTTCAAAAAATTCGTCCATATTGCTGTTGAAAATCATCAGAAACTGGAATCGTTCCAACAGTGGGTAATCTTCATTCAGTGCCTGCTCCAGAACACGCAGATTGAACTGCATCAGGCTTATGTGGCGGTTGATGAAGTGTTTTGCATGGCCAATGTCGATCTGTTCTTCAGACATGCGGGATTCCGGTTTTATAGTTTGATGGGTCAATTCAGTTATATTGTTCATAATAGATACAGTGCAACAAACAAGACAATCACCTATTGTCCCTGTCGTCTGTGACAAATTTTAGACAATCTGTAACAACGGCGTAATTTGTACATCCCAGAAGCGGTTGTCGGGGTCGGTAAAATGTATAGTCGCCGGTGTGTCACTGATGGCAATGTTGAGGCGAGCTAAGGAGTCCCATGTACGATATCGTTAAAGACTATTACGGCAGGGCATTGCAGGGTTCCGAGGATTTGCAGACGGATGCCTGCTGCACGGTTGACAGTGTTCCCGATGCCATCAAGCCGATCATGGCAAAAATACACCCGGAAGTGAGTGGCAAATACTACGGCTGCGGCTTGATTGCCCCGGCGCTGCTGAGTGGTCTCAGGATCCTGGATCTGGGCAGTGGCTCGGGGCAGGATTGCTATGTGCTTTCCGCTTTGGTCGGTGAGACCGGTGAAGTGGTGGGTGTGGATATGACGGACGAACAACTGGCTGTTGCCAACCGTCACATCGAGTTTCACCGGGATGCCTTTGGCTTCAAAAAAGCCAATGTGCGTTTTATCAAAGGCTATCTGGAAAACCTTGATGAGCTGGATCTGGCCGATGCAAGTTTTGACGTGATTGTCTCGAATTGCGTGATTAACCTGTCCCCCGACAAGCGAGCGGTTCTGGCCCAGGCCCATCGGTTATTGAAGCCCGGTGGTGAATTGTATTTTTCCGATGTCTATGCCGATCGGCGGGTTCCTGTCGAGCTGTCAAATGACCCTGTCCTCTACGGTGAGTGTCTGGCCGGGGCACTCTACTGGAACGACTTTCTGCAACTGGCCCGGCAGGTCGGTTTTGCCGATCCGAGACTGGTTGAGGATCGTCCGCTGAGCGTTGGCAATCCTGACATAGTGGAGAAAGTTGGCCCGCTGCGTTTTTACTCGGCAACCTACCGGCTTTTCAAGCTGGAAAATCTCGAACCGGCCTGTGAAGACTACGGCCAGTCAGTGATCTACAAGGGGACTATTCCGGGTTCAGAAAACCATTTTTTACTGGACTGTCATCACCGGATAGAAACGGGAAAAAACTTTCCGGTTTGCGGTAATAGTTACCGGATGTTGAGGGAGACCCGCTTTGCGGAGCATTTTGAATTTCAGGGTGATTTCCACTGTCATCGGGGTATTTTCAAAGGCTGTGGCATTGATTTGCCCTTTGGTAATGATGGCAGTAAAACATCGGGCTGTTGTTGAAAAATTTCTGAAAAAACAGCGAGTTATTCGCTGAAATAGCACAGTACTGTGTTTAAAAACCGGTGACCTTTTTTTGTCGTGACAATATGTGAAGGCGAATTTTCCAGCAAACCTGCAGCAATCAATTTTTCACAAACCCCATTGATTTTATTAAGAGAAATACCGGTTCTCTCTTCAAAATACGGTTTTTCCACACCGTGATTGAGACGCAGGGCATTCATCATGAATTCCAGCGCCAGTTCGTTTTCGGGAATGTTTTTACAGCTGGCAATAAATGAATTTTCCCTGGCCAGATAATCCCCCGGGTTGCGTGTTTTTGCCGTGCGGGTAATGCGCTGCTCATCGGGCAGTGTGATCTTGCCATGCGCCCCGGCACCAATACCCAGATAATCGCCAAATTCCCAATAATTCCTGTTGTGCAGCGCAAATTTTTTCTCGCGACAAAAAGCAGAGACTTCATATTGAAAATAGCCGTTATCCACCAATAATTGATGGCCGCTTTCCTGAATGGTATCGAGCACATCCTCAGCCGGCAGGGTGGGTGGACGGCGATAGAACTCGGTGTTGGGTTCGATGGTCAGTTGGTACCAGGAAATATGCACGGGTGCGAGATCAATGGCCTGTTGCAGGTCAGCTATTGCTTCCGCCCCGGTTTGTGTGGGCAGGCCGTGCATCAGGTCCAGGTTGATATTGTCAAAACCGGCGGATTGGGCCATTGCTACAGCGGCACGGGCATTTTCTGCCGAGTGGATCCGGCCCAGTCTTGTCAAGTGGCGATCATCAAAGCTTTGAATGCCAATTGACAGTCGGTTGACGCCCACGTCACGAAAACCATTGAATTTTGCCTGCTCAAAGGTGCCGGGATTCGCTTCCAGTGTGATTTCAATGGTGTCGTTAAAATCGAAGCGTCGCCGGGCTGCCTGAATAATCCTGCCGATACTCTCGGCGGAAAAAAGGCTTGGTGTTCCCCCGCCAAAAAAAATGGAGGACAGTTTTCTACCCTGTGCATAGGGCAACTCTATCTCCAGCTCGCGGATCAGAGCCTGGACATATTGGTCCTCAGGCAAGTGTCCGTCACTGGCGTGGGAGTTAAAGTCGCAGTAAGGGCACTTGCGGATACACCAGGGGATGTGGACGTATAGTGACAGGGGAGGCAGGCTGAGAAGGGTGTCATGCATGGCGCAGATTTTAGCATCTCACCGCGCGGAGGCGGTTTATTTTTCTGTGTTGATGCCCGCAATCAAGCGGTTAGAGCGTCATTGTTCCCGGCAATCCGGTGTTGCCGTCCTGCCAGGCGGGATTACCAGGAATAGGAAAAGGATAGGGAGCCGTACTGATGGGTATTGCGCTGCTGTTCAAATTCACGGGTGCGGAACACCTTTGCGTAGGAGACTTTCCAGCCGGCCACCAGAAAACTGAAGCCCACGGCGGCATCCCCCACCACTGGCCGACGATGGACTCGATGGCTGTCTTCAAAGGTATTGCCGTCGAGAAAAATATCCCTTGCCACCACCCGGGTATCAAAGGACACAAAGGCATGCAAACCACAGATGGGCAGCCGGCAATGGCGTCTATCGCCCCGCCCCGGCGCACTGTTATCACCTCCGGGCCGCAGGGCTGCGGTGCCGAAATCCTCGGGTAACTGCCAGCCAATCCGGTACTCGGCACCAAAATTAAGGTAGGTGGCTACATTGCCGAGGCTGCCACCGGCGTGAACAATGGCGTCCTGCTGGGGCCACTGTTCGGTCAGTTTATAGCGCCGCTTGTGTTCATAGACCAACTGCAGGCCAAGCTCGTTTTCCAGCTGGTGATCCCAGCCCTGAAATTTATCGATATCGCGAACCTCATGAATCAGATCCTGCGTATCTTCTGCCAGGGATGCGGGCCCCACCATGCCCACGTTGAGTTCAAGGGTATCCAACTGTTCCCGGTCGCGGATATGGTAGGCAAACCCGAGGTAGAGGTATCCGGCATAGGGCCTGTCATCTTCGATCAGTGTGGAGATGTCCTTTTCACCCGGGGTAAAGATCAATTGGCCGGCACTGATTACCAGATTGCGCTGCAGGGTCTCCGCATCCTTCAGGCTGTGAAAAAATCGTAGTCGATGGTTTGCTTCCCTGACCCAACCGGGCAGATCAGGGTCTTTAAGGTAGGAGCTGAGATCCTGTGACACACAGGAGAAGCGGATACCGTTGGTGTAGTGTTGGTCTGTTTCACCAAACAGATCATTTTCGAGGTACAGGTTGATGGTGCTGCAAAAGCGTTCGTCATCCCCCTCGGCACTGAGGCCAACGGTGGGAAATAGCACAACAAACAGTATCAGCAGGTATTTCATGGTGAACCCGGCAAAGCTTGGGGTTGATTATGTGCCGTGGTGGGGTGCCCGGGCAATGTCATTGAATAACACCGGGTGCAACGGCAATATGTCAGCCTGAGGAATAAAGAGGATGCGTGGGTGAGTAACAGCAGCAATGAACTGATGAAAGCCCGGCGGTTTCTGCCACTTTTTCTGACCCAGTTTTTCGGAGCCCTTAACGATAATCTGTTTAAAAATGCGCTTCTGGTGATGATCGTCAGTGCTGGTATCGCCGAGGCTACCAATGTTAACACGGTCGTCAATCTAGCGGCGGGCCTGTTTATCCTGCCTTTCTTCCTGTTTTCTGCCCTCGCCGGCCAATTGGCTGACAAACACGAGAAATCGCTTGTTATCCGGCGTATCAAGCTGGCTGAAATACTGATCATGATGCTTGGCGCGCTGGCTTTCTGGCTCGGGGCTCTCTGGTTGCTGTTGGCAGTCCTGTTTCTGATGGGCGCACAATCCGCTTTTTTTGGACCGGTAAAGTACGCCATTTTACCTCAGCACCTCGGTGAGGACGAATTGCTGGCAGGCAACGCCCGAGTGGGGATGGGAACCTTTGTGGCGATTCTGGTTGGTACGATTGCCGGCAGTTTGCTGGGCGGAACGGCCAGTGCGCATTGGTTGGTGGGTGCTGTTGTAATCTGTGTGGCTGTGACCGGGTGGTACAGCAGTCGGCAAATTCCGCTGGCTGAAGCCCGGGCTCCTTCGCTCAGGATTGACTGGAATACACCTAGGATCAGCTGGCAGCTGATCAGACTGGCCACTGAGAAGCAGACTGTGTTTCTGGCGATTCTGGGTATTTCCTGGTTCTGGATGTTGGGGGCCAGTTATTTGACCCAGATGCCCAACTTCACCATCACCGTGCTGAGGGGCACACCGGGGGTCATTGCCCTGATACTCTCGGCCTTTACCGTTGGTGTGGCTTTGGGGGCAATGCTCTGTGGCCGATTGAGTGGTGCCCAAGTGGAAATTGGCCTGGTACCACTGGGTGCTATCGGCCTCAGTCTGTTTGGCATTGATCTGTATTTTGCCGCCACCGGTTACACCGCCGAAAACCCTGTTGCCGTCGCCGGTTTCATACTCCGTCCCGACGGATTGCGCGTGTTGCTGGATATAGCACTACTCGGACTCTTTGGTGGTCTGTATATCGTGCCACTCTACGCCATGGTGCAGGCGCGCACCGAGCCACAGCTGCGTGCCCGGATTATCGGCAGCAACAATATTCTCAACGCATTTTTTATGGTGTTGGCCAGCCTATTGGGCATTCTGTTTCTCGGCGCGGCAGGTTTCCGCATTGAGGAATTGTTCCTGGTGCTGGCGCTGATGAATATTGCCGTGGCGGTGTTTATTTTTCTGCAGGTGCCCGAGTTCACCATGCGCTTTCTGGTATGGCTGATAGGCCACAGCCTTTACCGGGTAAAACATCGCGGTCTGGATCTGATACCACTGAAAGGCCCCGCCATTCTGGTCTGCAATCATGTCAGTTATGTGGATGCGCTGTTGCTGGCCGGTGCGGTGCGGCGACCGATTTGCTTTGTCATGTATAAACCGATTTACGAGTTACCGGTACTGAATTTTATTTTTCGCACCGGCGGTGCCATTCCGATTTGTTCAAAGGGTGAGGATCCGGCAGCCTATCAACGGGCCATGGAAATGATTGACGGGGCATTGAACAGAGGTCAGTTGCTCTGCCTCTTTCCGGAGGGCAAGCTCACCGAGGATGGCGAGATCGATACCTTTAAAAAAGGCATTGAGCAAATACTGGTCCGTAATCCGGTAAGGGTAGTGCCAATGGCACTACAGGGCCTTTGGAAGAGTTTTTTCAGTCGCAGTCACGGTGGTGCATTCAGAAAGCCGTTTCGACCGGGCTGGCGTCAGGTGGCGGTGATTGCGGGTGCCCCGATACCTGGCGAACAGGCTTCAGCCGAGCGTTTGCAGGCTGAAGTTACTGAATTGCGGGGTGACATAAAATAACTATGGTGGTTAGCTTCGATCCGCTGGCCATCAAGCCTATCAAAGCTAGGAAACAGAAATGGGAAAGTTAAAATTACACTGGCAAATGTTGATTGCGATCCTTGCCGCCGTCGTCATCGGCCTCCTGTTCGATGTGAAAACCACCGTGCTGGGTGTGAGCCTCTACAGTATCTTTGACTTTATCGGGGTGCTGTTTCTTAACGCGCTGAAGATGCTCATTGTGCCCTTGGTGATGTCCTCAATCATCGTGGGTATCGCCGGTCTGGGCGGCAGCGACAATCTCGGGCGGCTAGGTGCCAAGACCATTGGTTTCTACCTTTGCAGCAGCCTGCTGGCAATCTTGGTTGGTTTGTTGCTGGTCAATCTCCTGTCCCCCGGCGTTGTTGACGGTGAGGCAGCGGGTAGCCGGCTCAATCTCAGCGAACCGGAGGCGGTAACTTCCCAGCTGGCAGCTGTCGAGGGCCGGGGTGTCGGAGATATTACCGGAGTATTTCTGCGCATGGTGCCGCCCAATATCGTCAAGGCAGCGTCGGATGGCCAGATGTTGGGGCTGATTTTTTTCAGCCTGCTGTTTGGGGTGTTCATGACTCGCATCAGCAAAGAACCTGCGCAGACCCTGTTGGGTTTCTGGAATGGTGTTTACGAGACCATGATGGAAATTACTCTGTTCATCATGAAATTTGCACCGCTGGGCGTGTTGGGGTTGGTCGCCAAAACCATCCTGGCTACCGGGTTTGATGCTTTCCAGCCTTTGATGATGTTTTTTATTACGGTGGTGCTGGCATTGGCGATTCATACTTTTGTTATCCTTGCACTGGTGCTGCGATTCGCCGGTCTGAACCCGTTGAAGCATTACCGGGCCATGCTGCCGGCCATGCTCACCGCATTTTCAACAGCCTCTTCATCCGGTACGTTGCCGGTGACGATCGAATGTGTAGAAAAAAATGCCGGGGTATCCAATCGCACCAGTGCCTTTGTGCTGCCCCTGGGTGCGACGATCAACATGGATGGCACGGCCCTCTATGAATGCGTTGCCGCTATCTTTATCGCCCAGGCCTATGGTCTGGAGCTCAGTTTTGTCACCCAGTTTACGATTGTGCTGGTGGCGCTGCTGACATCGATTGGGGTGGCGGGGATTCCGTCGGCCAGTCTGGTGGCTATTACGGTGATTCTCGGGGTCATTGGCCTGCCGCTGGAAGCGATCGGCATGTTGCTGGTGACTGACCGTATTCTGGATATGTTGCGAACCTCAGTGAACGTTTTCAGTGATTCCTGTGGCGCAGTGGTCATTGCCAGAAGTGAGGGTGAGCAGGGTTTGCTCGTTTGATTAAAGCCCGGTACATCGCCGGGCTTTTGGCTTCTCCCGTTAGCCGAAGATGCTCTTGATTACATAGAAGAACAGAATCGCCAGCCCGGCGCCGGCGGGCAGGGTCACGAGCCAGGACATGAAAATTGTGCCGACGACGCGCAGATTGAGGGCTGCGATGCCGCGGGCCAACCCGACACCCAGTACGGCACCGACCAACGTGTGCGTCGTGGAGATTGGCAGGCCAGTGCCCGATGCCAGTACCACGGTTGCCGCAGCGCCCAACTCGGCGGCGAAGCCCCGGCTCGGGGTCAGTTCGGTAATTTTTTTCCCCACGGTGCCCATGACTTTGAAACCATAGGTGGCCAGCCCCAGTATGATGCCAATCCCGCCAAGCAACAGAATCCAGCGCGGCATTGCAGCTTGTGCCTCAACAGCCCCCGAGTTGATCACGCTGACGACGGCTGCCAGTGGACCGACCGCATTGGCCACATCATTGGAACCATGGGCAAATGCCATGGCGCAGGCGGTGAAGATCATCAGCACGGCAAAAACCCGTTCCACACTGGCAAACCGGTTGTTTTTTTCCGCTACTTCATCCCGTTTAACCCGTTGCAGTAACAGCGTTCCCAGAGCCATGACCAGTAGGCCAATCACAATGGCAATCAGCGTGCATTGGCCGAAAGAGAGGCTGATACCCATGTCCCGGAAAACATATTTGACGCCTTTGAGCATGGTCACCATGGCAATCAGAAAGCCGACGGCAAACATATAAAAAGGGATAATTTTCTTGGCCCGCATAAACGGGTCGTCCTGGGTCAGGATAAGCTTTTGTACACTGCGAAACAGCATGTAAGAGAGAGCCCCCGCCAGCAATGGTGAGACGACCCAGCTGGCGACGATATTGCCCACCTTGCCCCAATTGACTGAATCCACAGAAATTCCCACTGCTGCAAAGCCAACAATGGCACCCACGATGGAATGCGTGGTCGAGACCGGCCAGCCCATGATGCTGGCCAACATCAGCCAGGTTCCCGCAGCCAGTAAAGCCGACATCATGCCGAATACCAGGAGTTCCGGTGAGTTGGCCAGTACCGACGGATCAATGATGCCTTTGCGTATGGTGTCAGTGACGGCACCGCCCGCGAGATAGGCACCGGCAAACTCAAAGACCATGGCGATGAGTATGGCCTGTTTGACAGTCAGTGCCCTGGAGCCCACCGAGGTGCCCATGGCGTTGGCTACGTCGTTGGCCCCGACTCCCCAGGCCATGAATACGCCAAATACACAGGCGAGGATAATCAATAACTGACCGTGTTCAGCAAGTAGGGTCATTGGTTTGAATTCCCGTTTTCTGGTTTTGGTTACCGGGCGAGAAGCAACTGTAGTTTGCCGCCCACACTCTGAGACAGATCGGCGACTTCGCCAATGATATCGATGACTTGATAAAGAAATATCACGTTGATCGGGGGTAAATCGAGTTCAAGTTTGAACAGATGATGCCGGATAGTCTGCTCGAGGTGATCACTTCTGTCTTCCAGCTTATCCAGGTCGTGGATCAGGTTTTCCACAAAGTCCACTTCCTTGCCGCTGAAACCGACTTCGAGCAGTTCATCGAGCTCATTGATGGCCTTGTGGGCCTGGCGGCAGGCTTCAATGGCCGACCCGACAAATTCGCTCATTTTTTCCTGCAGAGGTTCCGGGATTACCATTTTTCGGCCAAGCATCAGGCCGGCGATATCCTTGGAGCGGTTGGCAATGCGATCCTGCTGGCTGAGCATGTTAAGCAGATCGGTACGATCCATTGGCATAAACAGGCTCTTGGGCAATTGCAGACGAAGTTCCCGCTTCATAACATCGGCCTGATGCTCCAGGTCTGACATTTCGTCAAACACCTTGTCGGCCTGTTGCCAGTTTTCCGCAATCGCTGCAGCCAGAAAATCGGCGAGTTTCTCGGTACAGGAAACCACCACCGTCATATGGGCTTGCAGGGGACTGATGGGGGATTTGCCAAAGAGGTTGGAGAGAGGATTGCTGAAAACCATGAGATGTCCTCTGTTCGTTGTAGGGCGCGAGTATAAGAATCTGTCACATAAATGTCACATTTTTGCTCAAGTAAAATGACGAATGATTCAGTATGAACCTAAACCTGGCTGAAATGATCGGTTTCCCCCAGCCAGCGACGAATAATGGCGGACACCCGGTCGGGACTTTTTGCGAGCATCTTTTCGGCGGTGCTCCGGATTTTCGGTAGCATGTGGCCGTCGCGTTGCAGGTCAGCGATACGCAGCATAACATCGCCGGTTTGCCGGGTGCCCAGCACTTCGCCGGGACCGCGCAGCTGTAGATCTTTCTCGGCAATCTGAAACCCATCGTTGGTTTGCCGCATGATAGCCAAGCGCTGACTGCCAGCGGCGGAGAGTGGTGGGCTGTAGAGTAGGACACAATAACTTTCCGTTTGGCCACGGCCCACCCGTCCTCTCAGTTGATGCAGTTGCGCCAGTCCCAATCGCTCCGGATTTTCGATGACCATCAAGTTGGCATTGGGCACGTCAACACCCACTTCGATCACTGTGGTGGCAACCAGTAGTTGGATTTCTCCCGCTTTAAAGGCCGACATGGTGGCAGCCTTTTCGGCCGGTTTGAGTCTGCCGTGAATGAGTCCAATAGGCAACTCGGGCAACAACAGGTGCAAGGCATCTGCGGTTGCTTCCGCGGCCTCAGCTTCGAGTAAGTCCGATTCCTCAATCAGGGTGCAGACCCAATAGGTCTGGCATCCCTGCGCGCACGCATTGCGCACCCGCTCTACTACTTCAAGACGACGCTGGTTGGAAATGACCACGGTGCTGACCGGTGAGCGCCCCGGTGGCAGCTCATCGATGATGGAACAGTCAAGATCCGCGTAGGCGCTCATCGCTAGGGTCCTGGGTATCGGTGTTGCGGTCATCACCAGTTGGTGGGGGATATGGCCATACTGTCCCTTGTTGCGCAGGGCAAGACGCTGGTGCACACCAAATCGGTGCTGCTCATCGATCATGATCAGGCCGAGGTTGTGGAACTGAACCTGTTCCTGAAAAAGCGCATGGGTGCCGATGGCAATCTGGGCATCACCAGTGCCGATCATTGCCAGCTGTCTTTCACGGGCCTTGCCCTTGACCTTGCCCGTGAGCCAGGCGATCTGAATACCCAGTGGTTCCAGCCATTGGGTGAAATTATTGCGGTGTTGCTCGGCCAGTATCTCGGTGGGAGCCATCAGGGCCACCTGCCGTCCGCTGGCGACACATTGTAATGCTGCTATTGCACTGACGACGGTTTTTCCGGAGCCCACGTCGCCCTGTAACAGTCGCAACATCGGGCTGGTTTGCCCCAGATCCTGTTTGATTTCCTGACTGACCCGCTGCTGGGCATTGGTCAGTGGAAATGGTAGGGACGCCAGAAACTCCGACAGCACTTTATCGTCGCCTTTGAGCTCAGGGGCCCGGTGTTGTCTGATGGCCTGTCGAAGTCGCAGCAGACTGAGCTGGTGGGCCAGCATTTCTTCAAAAGCCAGACGCTGTTGGGCCGGGTGTTCGCCACTGGCCAGCAGATCGAGCGGTGCATCGGTCGGTGGTTGGTGAAGGAATTTTATGGCGTCTTCCAGGGACGGTGCCGCGTTGTCCTGTTCAAGGAATTCCGTCAGTGATCGGTCGCTCACCAGGGCGAAAGCCTGATCAATAATGGTTCGTAACCGCTGTTGGTTCACACCTTCTGCAACGGGGTAAACCGCTGTCAGATGCTGTTGAAGCGGCTGTTTCGCCGGATTTTCGTCGAGGAACTGGTACTCGGGATGGTACATCTCAAGTCCGGTGCTCCCAGCACGGACTTCGCCAAAGCAGCGTAGCTTGCCTCCCCGGGCAAGGTTTTGTCGCTGGGCCGTGGAGAAATGAAAAAATCGCAGAGTGATAATCCCTGTGTGATCCTGTACCCGGCAGATCAGACTGCGCCGTCGGCCAAAAGCCAGGTCACAGCCGCGAATATCTCCTTCGATGACGACATCACTGTTGGGTTGAAGTGCGCCGATCGGTGTAATTCGAGTGCGATCCAGATAGCGGATGGGTAAGTGGAACAGCAGGTCCTGGACACTGTGAATACCCAGTCTGGCCAGTTTCATGGCAAGTTGGGTTCCGACTCCCTTCAGGCGGGTAACCGGCAGCTGGTCAAGTAAAACTTCGCTCATGCAGCACAGGGTGGGCAGCTGGGTAGCGAGTTCATTTTGATGGCATCCCGCAGCGCATCGACCGCCTTGTGTCGCGGAAAGCTGGCCCGCCAGGCCAGCGCCACCGTTCGGCAGGGAACCGGATCCGCAAAAGGCCTGGTAATCAGTAACCCGTCCCTGTAGCCAGCGCCGATAGCTGCGGATTGCGGCAGAATGGTAATGCCCAGTCGGGAGGCGACCATATGACGCAGGGTCTCCAGCGAGCTGCCTTCACTGTGGGTACGAATCTGGCTCTGGGTTTCATCTAGGTGCTTGTTCAGGTTGGGTAAAGCCTCTCTGACCTGGTCGCCAAAGCAGTGGCCTTCGCCAAGCAACAGGACATTCTCGTCGTCCAGGTCGACGGGACGGATAGTCTTCTTTTTGCCCAGGGGGTGGTCTTCAGGCATCAATACGACAAAGGGTTCAGAGAACAGTGGTTGAGTAACCACGTCTGGTTCAGTAAATGGCAGTGCCACGATAATTACGTCCAGTTCCCCCTTGCGCAGTCGCTGTCGCAGTGTGGCGGTAAAGCCCTCTTCTACCACTAGCGGCATTTGTGGCACAGCCTTTTGCAAGGCCGGAATGAAGTGTGGAAACAGATATGGGCCAATGGTAAAAATAGCACCCACATAGAGTGGCGCCTTGAGCTGATCTCTGCCGGCTGAGGCAATATCCTTGATGGACGCGCTTTCCTCCAGCACCCTTTGTGCTTGGGCGACCACCTGCTCGCCGATGGGAGTCGGTCGCACGCTGTTCTTGGAGCGTTCAAAAAGATCAACTCCCAGTTCCTGCTCGAGTTTTTTGACGGCGATACTCAGTGTGGGTTGGCTGACATGGCATAACTCTGCTGCCTGGCCAAAGTGTTGCTGTTGTGCCAACGTGACGATATAGCGTAATTCCGTTAAGGTCATACGTTTTTTCTCCAGCCGCTAATACGCCAATAATAGCCAAAGCAAATTGAAAAAGGAAAGACGATTGAAAGTATTATTTATTGGTTGTGGTGACATCGGGGTTCGTTGCATTCACAAGCTGCAGATGCTGGAGGGGTGGACAGGCTTGGCGATGCGTCGCCATCCCGGTCGGCTGCCTGCGACAATTCCATCGGTGACGGGAGATATTTGCGACACCCCTCATCTCACTGAATTGCTGCGTAACGCCAGTATTGATGCCATTGTTGTTACGCTGACTCCGGCGGAGATGAGTGACGAAGGGTATCGGGCCAGTTATGTGGCGGGTGCAGAGTCGCTGGCCATGGCGATTCGAGACAGTGGCTGGTGTTCTGGACCGGTGCTTTGGGTGTCCAGTACGAGTGTGTATGGTCAGGGAGGGGGTGAGTGGGTTAACGAGTTATCGGACACCGTCCCCGCATTCTATCGTGGTAAACGCTTACTTCAGGCAGAAGGCCTGATTGGCGGACTTCCGGTGCTCGCTGTAGTGATTCGTTACGCCGGTGTTTATGGGCCCGGTCGGGGGCGTATGCTTGCGCAACTACACAGAGGGGAGCTGGCACCGCCACAACCTGTTCAGTGGAGTAATCGCATTCATGCAGAAGATTGCGCCGGGGTGCTGGTGCATTTGCTACATCGCTACCGGGCCGATAAGCCGCTACACAGCCTCTATCTTGCAACGGATAATGAGCCTGTGCCTCTCTATGACGTACATCGGTGGCTGGCACAGCAATTGGGCATAAGTATGCCTGCTACCGTTGCAACAGCCAGTGCCGGCCGAGTCGGTAATCGGCGTTGCAGCAATCGACGTCTGCTTGAAAGTGGCTACCAGTTTCTCTACCCCACTTTCAGGGAAGGTTACGCTGCGTTGATATCCGAATCGCCGGAGTAGGCGACTTTTCAGATAACCATAATACCGTCCATTTCCACGCCAACCCCTTTGGGCAATTCCTTGACACCAATGGCTGCCCGTGCCGGGTAGGGTTCAGTGAAATAGCGGGCCATGGCTTCATTGACAGAGGCAAAGTTGCCCATATCAGTCAGGAAAATATTCAGTTTGACAATATCTTTTAGAGAGCCGCCAGCTTCTTCGCAGACGGCGGCCAGATTTTTGAATACCTGGTCGATTTCTGCGGAAATTCCCCCTTCCACTACCTGCATGCTGTCGGGGTCGAGTGGTATCTGACCTGACAGGTAAACGGTGTTACTGACTTTTATCGCCTGGGAGTAAGTGCCTATGGCGGAGGGGGCATTGTCCGTACTGATGACGGCTTTATTTAGCATGGTTTTGTCCTCTAAGGATTAATTCTTGGTGCGATAAACGCGCTGCACCTGTTTCAAGTTGCGAATTTTACGCATCACATTTGCCAGGTGAATACGCCCTTTGACGTCAATCACCAGATCCACGACGCTGGAGTGGGCATCTCTCTCCTTGATGCTGATTTGCTGAATAGTAGCTTCGCTTTCGGAAATGCGTGCAGCGAGTGCGGCGATGATGCCCCGCTCGGAGGTCAATTCCACTTTGAACTCCACCGAAAAATCTCCCTTGACCCTGGGGGACCAGTTCAGCGCCATGCACTTTTCAACATTGGTGCGAATTTCATTAAGGTTTTTACAGGACTCACGGTGTACCACAAGGCCCCGGCCAGGGCTGAGATGGCCGAGAATCGGGTCGCCGGGAATCGGGCGGCAGCAACGGGCATAACTGATGATAAGGCCGTCGCTGGTATCAATCATGATGGGTGATTCAAATTCCTCGGGGACGTAAGTTTTACGCATTGAGGGTGGCGCCATCAGGTTGGCAACACCGTATGCAAGGCGGTTGCCGAGACCAATCTGCTCCAGAACTTCTTCAAAATTGGCGGCACCGGTTTCAACCAGCAGACGCTTGATCCAGGATTTTCGGATATTTTTATAGTTGCTGCCAAAAGTCTCCAGTGCCCGGTCAAGCAGTCGTTTGCCCAGATCCACGGATTCTTCGTGCTGCTGATGTTTCAGGAAGTGGCGGATGGCACTGCGGGCTTTGGCCGTCACGACAAAATTCAGCCAGGAGGGATTGGGCTGCGCATCCTTGGCGTTGATTATGGTCACTTTACAGCCGCTTTGCAGGGGTTCGGAGAGTGAAGTTAGTTGTCCGTTAATTTTGCTGGCTACACAGGTATTGCCCACATTGGTATGAACTGCGTAGGCGAAGTCGACCGGTGTCGCCCCCGATGGTAATGAAATAATCTGGCCGCCTGGCGTGAAGACATAGACCTCATCGGGAAACAGGTCAGCTTTGACGTGTTCGATAAATTCCAGTGAATTCCCCGCCTTTTGCTGGATTTCCAGCAGTCCCTGTACCCAGCGACTGGTTCTGGGGTTTCCTTCCTCGCGCGACTTGTAAAGCCAGTGGGCGGCGATACCGAAGTTGGCCATGGCATCCATGTCCCGGGTTCTGATCTGCACTTCGATAGGCACGCCGTGCATGCCGATCAATACCGTGTGTAAGGACTGGTAGCCGTTTACCTTAGGGATGGCAACATAATCTTTAAACTCACCGGGTACCGGTTTGAACAGATTGTGGATCACGCCCAGCGTCCGATAACAATCATCCACTGTCTCCACCACGATGCGAAAGGCAAAGACGTCCATGATATCGCGAAAGGATTTTCGTTTGATCTTCATCTTCTGGTAGATGCTCCAGAGATGTTTCTCCCGACCTGTGACCTCGGCAGAGATCAGCTCCTTGTCGAGACGAATTTCTATGCTGTCCTTGATTTCTTCAACAATGTGCTTGCGATTGCCGCGAGCGGATTTGAGAGCCGCCCGCAGACGCTGATGGCGCATCGGGTACATCGCCGCAAAGCCGAGATCCTCAAACTCCACACGAATATCGTTGATCCCCAGTCGCTGGGCTATGGGGGCGTAAATGTCCAGAGTCTCCCTGGCGATCCGTCGCCGTTTGGCTGCGCTGAGCACTTTAAGGGTGCGCATGTTGTGGAGCCGGTCAGCCAGTTTCACCAGCATAACCCGGATATCCCGGGCCATGGCCAGGGTCATTTTCTGAAAGTTTTCTGCTTGCTGCTCGGCTCGGGAAGCAAACTCAATTTCAGTAAGTTTGCTCACGCCGTCCACCAGCTCAGCGACAGTGGAACCAAAGTGCCCAGCGAGGTCTTCCTTGCTGACGCCGGTATCTTCAATGACATCGTGGAGCATGGCCGCCATCAGGCTTTCTGCATCAAGATGCATGTCTGCGAGAATGTTGGCGACAGCGAGGGGGTGGCTGATGTAGGGCTCGCCGCTCTGGCGCAACTGACCTTCGTGGCAGCCAGTCGCGAACTGATAGGCGTCGAGAATAGCCTGGACTTCTTGCTGTTCGAGGTAGGAGGAGAGCTTGTTGCTTAGTGCATCAACGGCTTGCAAGGCTTCCCCCGGTCACGGTTTACTCGGTTTCAGGGGCTACCGGTAGCTCGGGAGCTGAGGTATCTTCAAAATCACCATATTCCAACAGCATTTCTTCGGGTTCTTCTTTCTGCTTCAGAATGCTTGCATCAATGAAACCCTCTTCAATTTCGCGCAATGCCATGACGGTGGGCTTGTCATTTTCCCAGGGCAGATTTGGTTGCTTGCCACCGACAGCGAGCTGGCGTGCCCGCTTGGAGCTGACCATGACCAGTTCAAAGCGGTTCTCCACATGATCAAGGCAATCTTCGACAGTGATACGGGCCATATTTGATTCCGTTTCTTTATTTAAGTGGGGTGTTATTGATTGACAATCTGTGTAGACAAAAAGCCGCGGCAATGCCACGGCGACTTCCAGTTTACAAAATTGCGGGTATCAGGACAACAAATCCTTGAGTAATTTGCTGTTGCGCTGGCGCTGAGCGTCCAGTTTCAGTCGGTGACTGATGATAATTGACCGGAGTTCCGTCAGGGCCGTGTCGAAATGGTCATTAATCACCAGAAAGTCCGCTTCCGTATAGTGGGACATTTCCAGTTGCGCCTCTGCCAGCCGTTGTCGAATGATGGCGGGCTCATCCTGTCCGCGACCGTTAAGACGTTGTTCGAGAATGGCCAGTGACGGCGGCAGGATGAAAATGCCGATACAGCCGGGGATCAGACGACGGATTTGTGCAGCACCCTGCCAGTCTATTTCCAGGATAACATCGAGCCCTTGGGCGAGTGTTTGTTCTACCCAACTGCGCGATGTGCCGTAATAGTTATTGAATACCCTGGCATGTTCAAGGAACGCTTTTCCCCTGAGCATGGTGCTGAATGTTGCCTGATCGACAAAGTGATAGTTGATACCGTCTTGCTCGCCGGGTCGCATTGGTCGGGTGGTGTGGGAGATGGAAACACAGATGTCCTGACACTGCTGTAAAAGCGCATTGACCAGGCTGGTTTTTCCGGCACCGGAGGGTGCTGATACCGTGTACAGAGTACCTGTTGTCGACATTGATATCCGATGCTCCACCAGTTTTTTGGTCGCTGCAGGTTGGTGACGCATCACCAGATTTGAAGGTTGCTACAATAACGTAATCGCGCATCGACTGCATCAGAGAGGCGGCGCTTTTATTGAATTATCGGCGGGTGTGTGACCAGTATCGCGGCATCGGGCCAAGAGAGCCGCTGCTTATTCAATATTCTGGATCTGCTCGCGCATCTGTTCGATCAGGACTTTCAGCTCGATTGCTGCGTTGGTGGTATCAGTGGCAATGGATTTTGAGGACAGGGTGTTAGCTTCGCGGTTGAGTTCCTGCATGAGGAAATCCAGGCGCCGGCCAATCGGTTCCTGGCGTTGCAACACCCGGCGGATTTCACCCAGGTGGGTATCCAGCCGGTCCAGTTCTTCGTCCACGTCGGCCCGTTGTGCAATCAACACCAGCTCCTGTTCCAGTCGATTCTGATCCAGATCGGTGCTCACCTCTTGCAGTCGGTCAATCAGTTTCTGGCGCTGGGCGGCCAGCAATTCCGGCAATCGCGATCGCACGGTAGCCAGTTGCACGGCAATGCCGTCCAGTCGCTGTTCGACCAGCTCACCGAGTTTTCCACCTTCCCGTCGACGGCCCTCCACCAGTTGATCCAGTGTCTCTTCAAACAATCTCAGCAGTGTGTTCTTGAGCTCCTCCCGGTCGATCTCGGGTTCACTGAGCACCCCCGGCCAGCGCAAGATGTCCAGCGGTGAGATTTTTGCGGGATCAGCCATCAGGCGGGCCAGTTGTTCGCTGGCGGTAATATATTGCTCTGCCAAGGGTTGATTGATGGCTACTTCACCGGATTGTTTGGCGATATTGAGTTGCAGGGTGCAGTCCACCTTGCCCCGTTGCAGGTGTTTTCGGGTCAGTTCGCGCAGGGTCACTTCAAGATCCCTGACAGTTTCCGGCATTCTGAAACCGGTTTCCAGATAGCGGTGATTGACAGAGCGGATTTCCCAGGTGGCGGTGCCCCAGTGGCACTCGATACTGTGGCGGGCAAAGGCAGTCATACTGCTGGGCATGGGAATCTCCGGGAGAAGGGTGGAATTGACGACCTATGGTAACACGGGGCCACATACGGTCGATAATTCGGTTAGAATGCCAGCCTCTTCTCTACTTCAAAATACTACAGGAATTTTTCCATGTCCCGACCCAGTGGCCGTCGTCCCGAGCAGCTCCGCGCTGTAAAACTCACCCGCAGTTACACTCGGCATGCAGAGGGGTCTGTGTTGGTGGAGTTTGGTGAAACCAAAGTCATTTGCACCGCCAGTGTCGAGTCCTCTGTGCCACGCTTTCTGCGCGGCAAGGGGCAGGGTTGGGTGACCGCTGAATACGGTATGCTGCCCCGTTCCACCGGTGAGCGTATGGCCCGCGAGGCGTCAAGAGGGCGTCAGGGTGGCAGAACCCTTGAAATCCAGCGCCTGATTGGCCGCTCACTGCGGGCGGCCATGGATTTGAAGGCGCTGGGTGAGCATACCATTACGGTGGACTGTGATGTGATTCAGGCCGACGGTGGCACTCGCACCGCCTCTATCACCGGCGCCTGTGTCGCGCTTGCCGATGCAGTCAGTCACTTGCAGGAGCGCGGTAAAATCAAGACCAATCCCCTGACCAATATGGTGGCGTCGGTTTCGGTAGGCATTTATCAGGGTGTGCCAGTGCTGGATCTTGATTACGCAGAAGATTCGACGGCGGAAACAGACATGAATGTGGTCATGAACAGCAGTGGTGGTTTTATCGAAATTCAGGGCACGGCTGAGGCGGCACCGTTTACCGAAGGAGAACTGCAGGAAATGATGTTGCTGGCCAAGCACGGTATTGCCGATTTGGTCCGGGTGCAGAAAATGGCGCTGGCAAACCCAGGCGGTTAAATCTCTGGTCGCTCAATAGCTGCCCTGTCGGGCAGCCGGGTCGGGCTTTCAATCCGCAGTGTTTTTTGTCTACCGGTCTCTCCCTGCAGCAGGCTGACGGCGGATTTGGGTGTGCCAAACCAGCGGCTGACCAGGGCAATCAAATGCTGGTTGGCCTTGCCATCCACTGGCGGTGCGGTAATCCGGATCTTCAGACGGTCTCCCTGTAGTCCGACAATTTCATCTTTGGACGCGCGTGGTTGCAGCCGGCAGTGCAACAGCAGACAGTCCTCCTGCCACCGGTAGTGTTCTCCCATCAGATGCCGGGCACAAGGCCGGAGGGCACCTGCAGTGACCTGGCTGCACCGTGCACAAAAATCTGCAGCATATTGATCACCAGAAACATAAAAATGGGTGACAGGTCCAGGCCGCCCAGCGGCGGGATAATCCGCTGAAAGGGTGCCATAACGGGACGAATCAACTGGTTTAGCAGTGTCAGTGCGGGGTGATTGCTCTGGGGTGCCACCCAGCTGACGATAATGACGATCAGCAGGCCGTAGAGATACAGATTCAGCACCAGATAGATGGCTCCCACCGCGCCCCAGGCCAGGGCTGACAGAATGTTCATCATGCCTAGGCCGTTGATCGAAGCGGTAAGCTGAATTACCAGCCATTGGCATAGCAGCGCCAGCACGATGCTGGCCAGATCGAAATGCCGGTAGGTGGGAAACAACTTGCGCAGGGGTTTGCTGGGCAAATGGGTGGCCTTCACCAGGAACTGGGAAATCGGATTGTAGAAGTCGGCATGGGAGAGCTGGAGCAGAAAGCGCAGCATCACCACCGCCAGGTAAAAGCTGCCGAGGGATTGAACCAGAAAAGTGCCGGCCTGGGTAAATGTGCTCATAGGTTGCCTTGTTTTGTGACGGTTAGTTTGCCAGTTCGTCGGCCATCTCTGCTGCGCGTTTCACGGCGCTATTCATTGCCTCACGAAACAGTGTTTTCAGATCGCCGGCTTCGAAAGCCTCTATAGCGCGCTCCGTCGTGCCGCCGGGGGAGCTGACTCGCCGCCTCAACTCGGCGGGATCGACATTGCTGCTGACAGCCATTTTTGCCGCCCCAAGGGCAGTTTGCAAGGTGAGCTGCCGCGAAACTTCCGGCGACAGTCCGAGCTCTTCGCCGATTTCCTGCATGATTTCCATGATCAGGAAGTAATAGGCGGGACCACTGCCTGAAACCGCGGTCACGGCGTCAATCTCTGCCTCTGTCTGCAACCAGCACGACGTCCCCACGGCATCGAGAATATCACTGGTGAGCTGTTTTTGATCGTCGGACACCTGCCCGTTGGCAAACAGGCCGGCGGCACCGGTCTGAACCAGTGATGGCGTGTTGGGCATGCAGCGAACAATCGGCAGGTCGGCACACAGCCATTGCTCCAGTGACGCCATGGATATCCCCGCTGCAATCGAAATAATCAGAGGTCGGTGACCCAGAGCGCCGGTGATTGTTTCGGTCACGGTTTTCATGACCTGTGGTTTTACGGCCAGCAGAATGACCTCGGCTTTGGCTGCAGCGGCCATGTTGTCGGTTGAGGTTTGAACGCCGAAGGTGCTGGCCAATTGCTGGCGGTTGGCCTCCAGTGGGTCAGTGGCGGTAATGGCGTCTGCCGGATAGCCTTTGGCGATGAGGCCACCAATCAGGCTGTTGGCCATATTGCCGCCACCGATGAAAGTCAGTGTGGGTTTGTTCACAGATGTTTCCTCAATCGAAAGGTTGTGGATGGTTACCCAGGGGTTTGCCGGGGACCAAAAATGGCTGTGCCAATACGCACGATGGTGGATCCCTCAAGAATGGCCGCCTCAAGGTCATCCGACATGCCCATTGAGAGTGTATCCAATCTGGCGAGCCGGGAGGAGTCCCGAAGCGTGTTCAGCTGTGCTGCCAGTTGGGCAAAGGCAATTCGTTGTCGTTGCAAGTCGGGTTGACTGCGTGGGATGCACATCAATCCGCGGAGATTAAGGTGAGGCAATTCAATGATTTTTTCTGCTAGGGTTGGCAGCGCTGCCACCGCGATGCCGGACTTGCTTACCTCACTGTCGATATTCACCTGCAGGCAGACATTCAGGGGCCCCCGGGTTGCGGGGCGCTGGGTATTGAGACGTTCTGCCACACGGTACCGATCAACGCTGTGCACCCAATCAAATTGTTCTGCCACTTTTCGGGTTTTGTTTGACTGTAGTGGCCCGATGAAATGCCAGCAGATATCGGTCAGGTCCGCCAGTGCCCGCTGCTTCTCCAGCGCCTCCTGGAGATAGTTTTCGCCGAAGTGGCGCTGACCCAGCTCATAGGCTGTACGGATTGCGGTAGCGGGCTGGCCCTTGCTGACCGCAAGCAGTTGGATTTTATCCGCATCGCGGCCTGCCCGGTCAGCGATTTGTTGAATCTGTCGGTGAAGTCGGTTGAGATTGTCGGCTATATTATGCATATACTTGTCATTGGCCGGCAGCACGGCTTTCAGTAGAGCAGTAGATTAACCCAGAATAACAGGATTAACGCATGGATATTACGGAACTGCTGGCTTTTAGCGTAAAACAGGGTTCGTCAGATTTGCACCTTTCAGGTGGTCTGCCCCCGATGATCAGGATCGATGGTGATATGCGGCGGGTGAATCTCCCGCCCATGCAGCACAAGGAGGTCCACCAGTTAATCTACGACATCATGAACGACAAACAGCGCCGCGATTATGAAGAGTTTCTGGAGACAGATTTCTCGTTTGAGGTGCCTGGTGTCGCTCGCTTCCGGGTCAATGCGTTTAATCAAAACAGGGGGGCTGCGGGGGTATTTCGTACCATTCCCTCCCGGGTGCTGACGCTGGAGGATCTGGGGCTGGGACAGGTGTTCCGCAATCTCGCAATGCTGCCACGGGGACTAGTACTGGTCACTGGGCCGACGGGCTCGGGCAAGTCCACGACGCTGGCTGCAATGATGGATTACGTCAATGAGAACCGCTATCAGCACATCCTCACCATTGAAGACCCCATCGAATTTGTTCACGAAAGTAAAAAGTGTCTGGTTAACCAACGGGAAGTCCACCGAGACACCCACGGCTTCAGCGAGGCGCTACGGTCTGCTCTGCGGGAAGATCCCGATATTATTCTGGTGGGGGAAATGCGTGATCTGGAGACGATTCGGCTCGCGTTGACGGCAGCGGAAACCGGCCACCTTGTGTTTGGCACACTCCATACTACCTCGGCAGCAAAAACCATCGACCGTATTGTGGATGTGTTTCCGGCGGCTGAAAAATCCATGGTGCGGGCCATGCTGTCCGAATCACTGCAGGCGGTCATTTCGCAAACGCTGATGAAAAAGATTGGCGGCGGTCGTATCGCTTCTCACGAAATCATGATTGGCACACCCGCAATCCGCAATCTGATTCGCGAGGAAAAAATTGCCCAGATGTACTCCGCCATACAGACAGGAGCATCACACGGCATGCAAACCATGGATCAAAATCTACACAGGCTGGTAGCCCAGAAAGTAATCACCCGCGAGACAGCCCGCGAAAAAGCCAAAATACCGGATGAGTTCTAGTTTGATTTGCCGGTGTTAACTGCCTGAGCTGTTGGAAAAGACAGCATTTGAGTTGCGGAGAATGTAATGGATTTTGATGTACTACTTAAGTTGATGGTGGAAAAAGGGGCTTCAGACCTGTTTATTACTGCCGCTGTAGCTCCCAGTATCAAGATCAACGGCACGATTGTACCGGTGGGCAAAACGCCGCTGTCGCCAGAACAGTCTCATCAAGTCGTTGAAAGTATCATGGATGAGAAGCAGCGGCTTGAGTTTCGTGAAAAGAAAGAACTCAATTTTGCCATTGGCCGCCAAGGGGTGGGTCGTTTCAGGGTTAGTGCCTTCTTCCAGCGCAACGAAGCGGGCATGGTGCTCCGTCGGATTGAAACTATTATCCCCACAGTGGAAGAGCTGTTATTGCCACCAATTTTGAATGATCTGGTGATGACCAAGCGCGGTATCATTATCTTTGTGGGTGCTACCGGCACCGGTAAGTCTACCTCGCTGGCGGCAATGGTTGGCCATCGCAATCGCAACAGTCGTGGCCATATTATTACTGTCGAGGATCCTATCGAGTTCGTACACCGCCATGAAAGCTGCATTGTTACCCAGCGGGAAGTTGGCATCGATACGGAGTCTTTTGAGGTTGCTTTGCGCAATACCCTTCGCCAGGCACCGGATGTAATTCTGATCGGCGAGATACGGACCCGTGAGACGATGGAGCATGCGATTACCTTTGCCGAAACCGGTCACCTGGTACTGGCCACCCTGCACGCCAACAATGCCAACCAGGCACTGGACAGAATCCTGCACTTTTTTCCTGCTGAGCGTCACGGCCAGTTATGGATGGATTTGTCGCTCAATATGCGGGCTCTGATTGCCCAGCAACTGATCCCTCTGGCCGATGGTAGTGGCCGCCGCGCCGCCATTGAAATCCTGATTAACACACCGTTGGTGGGTGATCTGATCCGCAAGGGTGAGGTTCACAAGCTGAAAGAGTTGATGACGCGCTCCACCGAACAGGGAATGCAGACCTTTGATCAGGCGCTTTATGCCCTTTATGACGAAGGCTTGATCACCTATGAAGATGCCATGACCTACGCTGATTCGAAGAATGATTTGCGCCTGCTCATTAAACTCCAGTCCGAAACCGATGCCAGTTACCTGTCCAATGCTGCTGACGAGTTGCAGGTAGAGGAAGATAGCAATGACCATATCAATCGTTTCTGACTCGTATCAGGGTGCCTGTGCCAGTGACGGGTCTGACAACCAGGTATTGAGTATGATCACGGCGGCCAGATCATCCACGAGTGATTGCTGATAACTGCCCGTGCGTCGTATGGCGTGATTTTTTGACTGTCCCCTAGCTTCAAACGTTGAAAGACGCTCATCTACCATGGCGACTTTCAGGCCAAAGCGACCATTGAGCCGCCGGGCAAATTTTCTTGCTCGCTGGCAAAATGCACTCTCTGAACCGTCCATGTTCAGGGGCAGACCTACCAGCAACTGATCCGGCTGCCACTCAGCCAGCAGTCCGGCAATCTGCTCCCAGTTGGGAATACCGTCGCGAGCTTTGAGCACCGTCAGTGGGTTGGCGCTACCGGTTAGACTCTGACCCACCGCAACACCAATCTGGCCGGTACCAAAATCAAACGCTAACAGCGTGACGGGCTTTTCTGACATAGCGTTTGAGTCAGGCGTGTCCGGCATCAGTGCTCAGCATGTTCAGGTCAATCCCGATCTTTGCCGCTGCTGCCGAGGCTCGCCGTTCAAAGGGCGTATTAAAGAGTATGTCGGCATCGCCCGGGACAGTGAGCCAGGCGTTGTGGGCCAGCTCTTCCTCGAGTTGGCCCGGCCCCCAGCCAGCATACCCCAGGGTGATAATCAGTTCGCTTGGACCTCGTTCGATGGCGATATCCGAGATGATATCCCGTGAAGCGGTAAGGCTGACTTCACCGGAAATAGTTCGGGTAGACTCCCACTGCCTTTCGCCTGCGCGGTGTAGTACAAAACCTCGTTCAATTTGCACGGGCCCCCCGGACAACAGGGGCTGGGTGCCGATGTGTGGTGAATACCCCAGCTCAAACTGTTCAAAAATCTGGCTGATCGGTACATCCAGTGGGTTATTGATGACCAGTCCCATGGCGCCGTCGGGACCGTGCTCACAAACGTAAATGACGGCATGAGAGAAATTGGGGTCGTGAAGGCCCGGCATGGCCACCAGGAAATGGTTGCTCAGGCTTTCGAAATGGTGATTGGAAGATATTGAACCCATATTAGGATTATGGGTGCACTGCGACAGAAAACAAGTAAAGGTAGTGCTTTATTGTAATGATAGCGTCACTGGGTGTTGAGCCGGTGCCCGGGCTCAAATTGCCAGGTGCGAATAATTTCCAGTTTGTCCCACTGTTTCATCTCTGGCGGAAAAGGCGCAAACGGGGATGCCATGCGTACGGTTCTTACTGCTGCGAGATCCAGCACTCTCTGTCCTGAACTGAGCAGAATTTCAATTTTTTCCACTGTGCCGTCTGGCAATAGTGTTACCGCCAGCCGGAGGTCGCCAAAAATTGCCTTGCGACGGGCTTCTTCCGGGTAATGGTTATTGCCGATGACTTCGATACGATCAATCCAGTACTGGAGGTAGGCGGCATACTCAGCGGCTTTGGTGCTGGCGGAGGTGACCCGCAAGACATTGGGCAGCGTGCTGTATTCACGCTTTTTTTCATCCAGCTTTGCCTGCAGGCTGGCAAATTCCGGTGTCATGGCAGGCGGTGATTGCACGGCAGTATCGCCCTCTTTGGCTTCACGAGCCGTTTCTGTCGGTGCGCTTTCACCACGGGTGGTCGATATCAGGGTGACCGCGTCCCGAGGTGTCTGTTGCCGCTGTTGTTCGGGTGGAGATGCCGGGGACTGCTGTTGTTGGGCGCTGAGCTCCGGGCGCTGATCCGTAGTAAGTATGTCCATCTCCTGCTCTTTGCCGCTGCCCTGTTGCTGTTGTTGGGCGAGGAAGTCCGGCGTTTCGTCGATAATTTCATGGTGATGTTGGGCCAGAGTTACTTCCAGAGTGGGGGCCGGTGATTGTTGTTGCTGGAGTTTAAAGCCGATACCAAAAATAATCATGGCGTGGATGGCCACAGCCAGGAAGATAGAAAACCCCAACCGATCGGATTGGTGCTCTGGTTGAATTTCCGGTATGGCGACAGGCATCAGACCAGTCTTGCCTCAATCGCATCCATCAGTTTGCCGCCAATATCTGTAGATTCAGCCCGGTCAATTTCTCGTGCACAGGTGGGGCTGGTGACATTGATTTCCGTCAGATAATCGCCGATCACATCCAGACCGGCAAACAAAATGGCTCTCTCCCGCAGCACGGGACCAACCTGTGCTGCAATCCACTGATCTCTTTCGGTGAGCGGTTGCACAACGCCCCTGCCGCCCACTGCCAGGTTGCCTCTGATGTCTCCTTCAGGTGGGATTCTGGCAAGGGAAAAGGGTATCGGCACACCATCCACCATCAGGATGCGCTTGTCACCCTGGCGGATCTCGGGAATGAATTTCTGTGCCATGATGGTGCGATTGCCATTCATGGTCAGTGTCTCGATGATGACGTTGATATTCGGGTCATCGGCACGAACCTGAAATACGGCGGTGCCGCCCATGCCGTCCAGGGGTTTATACACCACATTGTTGTGAGTCTTGTGAAATTGCTTGAGCATCACTGCATCGCGGCTGACCAGCAGAGGGGGCGCACATTGAGGAAACAGCGTGGCAAATACTTTTTCGTTGCAGTCTCTCAACCCCTGGGGTTTATTGACGACCAGTACGCCGCGCTTTTCCGCCGCTTCCAGCAGGTAAGTGGAGTAGATGTACTCGCTGTCGAATGGCGGGTCCTTGCGCATCAATATCACATTCAGTTCTGACAGGGGCCGCCGTTGGGGCTCACCCAGCGAGAACCAGTCCAACAGATCATCTCTGACCCTGAGGGGGGTCATTCTTGCACTGGGCTCACCGTTTTCCAGCGCAAGGTCAGACTGCTCCATCAGCATGAGCTGCCAGCCACGCTTCTGGGCCGCGAGCAATAGCACCAGTGTGGTATCTTTTTTCGGGTTGATGCTATCGATGGCATCCATGACCACGCCGAGTGTCCTCGTCATAATTGTTACCTGTGTCACGCTATCAGGGTGGGCATGTTCTTTATGATAGCCATGCGGGTTTGCGATTCATGGCAGTAACTTAAGGCCAGTGCCATGTCAGCGCAATACCTGATGTTAAAAATGGTGCCCGGTGGCCAATCCCAACAGGCGGTTATAGATAAAACCTCATGATTGTGTTACATAAGTCCATCCAGGTGGCACGGACTTGTGGGAATCAAAAATTGGGACAAAGAACAATGGAAGAGCAATTAAACGGCCTTAAAGTGATGGTCATTGATGATAGCAATACCATCCGCCGTACAGCGGAAACGCTGCTCAGCAAAGCTGGGTGCGAGGTGATTACAGCTATTGACGGTTTTGACTCGCTTTCCAAAATTGCCGATACCAAGCCTGATATCATTTTTGTCGATATCATGATGCCGCGACTGGATGGCTATCAGACCTGTGCCCTGATCAAAAATAACAGCCACTTTAAATTTACACCCGTCATTATGCTGTCGAGCAAGGATGGCTTGTTTGACAAGGCAAAAGGGCGGATTGTGGGGGCTGATGATTACCTCACCAAGCCATTCAGCAAAGCTGAGCTATTTGAGGCGCTGGAGAGATTTGCTCCCCGAGCAACTGCCCCGGATTCAACAGCGGAACAAACTACCGATATCCCGGATGGGGGCGCGTATGGCGAGAGTACTGATCATTGATGATTCGCCCACTGAGACACATCGACTCACTGGCATGCTGGAAAAAAATGGCTATGAGGTGCTGGCGGCCGATAGTGGCGAAGCCGGTTATAGCATGGCCCTGAGAGAGCAACCGGATGCTGTTTTGATGGATATTGTGTTGCCCGGAGTCAATGGTTTTCAGGCGACCCGCCAGTTGAGCAAGGCCAGCGAGACGGAGCATATTCCCGTGATCATTGTTACCACCAAGGACCAGGAAACCGATAAGGTCTGGGGTATGCGCCAGGGTGCCAAGGCGTATCTCACCAAACCAGTCAATGAAAAAGATCTCATCAGCATTCTGAAGGAAGTAATCAGTTGAATACTGGTCGCTAGAGAGACATGGTCAGTTCACCGTTCAATACGCTCCTATCCCTGTCGCAGCGGTTTAATAGTGCGAAACGCGGATTGCCAGCGCAGCAGGATATCGTTCCCGCCTGCAAGGTGGTGTGCTTTTCCATTCTCGGCATTAACCTGGTGGTTGCATTGGAAGAACTCACCGAAATTGTTGAATTGCCGCAATACACCCGACTGCCCAGGGTGAAACGCTGGGTATTGGGGATAGCAAACCTGCGGGGAAGATTGTTGCCTATCGTCAAGCTGTCGGCGTTCCTGGGTGACAAATTATCTGGTTCGGCAAAGCAGCAGCGGGTAATGGTGATTGATATGATGGGCATGTTTGTTGGTCTGACAGTTGACCGTGTTTATGGCATGCGTCATTTCAAGATAGATACATATACCAGAAACCTGAATGATATCCCCGACAGGCTCGCGCCCTACGCAGACGGGGGTTTTGTCCAGCCGGATGGCACCTGGATTTTGCTGCGTCCCAGCCAGTTGCTGGCAGACCGGCGTTTTACCGAAGTGGCGGCCTAGCTGGTCGCCCAGAAAAATTTGTGCGGGTCTGCCAAGGGTAGCCGCAACACAGGCTTGGAGTGATATTCAAATGAAAACGGCGGTCAACAAATCCAAAAATAAGTCTCTGATCACCTTTTTGTCGGTGTTGTTGGTGGTGGTGGTCGTTTTTCTCGGCTTCAACCTGTTGATGGTCTTCAATCAAAATGCCAGGGATCAGGAAAGTTTGCAGCTAACGTCAGAGTTGCGGGCGCTGTCCTACCGGCTCGTCAGTTTGTCCCGGGAGTCAACTGCGGGCAACGAGGGAGCATTTGATGAGCTGCAGGGTTTGGTTGATCGCATGCAGGAGAGCTGGGGTAAACTGCATGGCAACCTGGTGGATGAGGTGGCTGCTCCTCCACTGGATGCGCTTTCGGAAGTGTGGATAACTGCCCAGCAAAATGCCCGTACGATTATCGACAATCAGGATACCGTCATCTTCCTCAACAAGGTCGCTACGACCCTGAATCAAAGCCTGCCGCAGCTCCAACAGGAGCATATGGACGTGGTGGATATTCTGCTGGCCGGCAGAGCGCCCTCCGAACAGGTGGCACTTGCACAGGCGCAAATCTGGCGGGCCGAGAGAATTGGCCGTAATGTGGACAAAATGCTGGCCGGTAGTGCCGATGCAAAAACTGCCGCTGACCAGTTCTCCCGCGATGTGAAAATGTTTGGGCAAGTGCTGGCGGGTATGAAGAATGGTGATGCCGAACTGGGTATCAGCCCTGTTACTGTCCCTCGTGCAAGGGAGAACTTGGACAGCAGTACAGAACATTTTGCGTTTGTCAGCAGTTCCATCCAGGAAATTTTTGATGCTACCCCGGCGTTCTTCAGCGCCAGCCAGGCAAGCAAGAGCATCCTTGACGAGTCACCTCTCCTGCAGGAGCGAATCAACAATATCTCCGATGCGATCGCCGCACTGCCGCAGAGCCGTAGTTTTACGTATCAAACAGCACTGTACGCCGGTGTCATCGGTGTGATTATCATGGCGTTAATGGGTGTACTGATCTCGGCGGAAACCCGCCGCCGGCTTCAGGAAACGGCGATGGACAACAAGCAGAACCAGCAGGCAATTCTGCGTCTGCTGGATGAGATCGCCGGCCTTGGTGAGGGCGACCTTACCAGTCATGCCACAGTCACCGAGGATTTTACCGGTGCGATTGCAGACTCGATCAACTATGCCATCGACCAGCTGAGGATCCTGGTGGCTCAGATACAGGATACCTCTGAAAACGTCTCGGCCGCGGCCAATGAAACCCGGGCTACGGCGCTGCAGCTGGCTGACGCTTCCGAACATCAGGCGCAGGAAATTGCCGGAGCCTCGGCAGCCATCAACGAAATGGCCGTCACTATTGATCAGGTTTCGGCAAACTCTGCCGAATCTGCCTTGGTGGCGGAAAAATCGGTTTCGATTGCCAAGAAAGGTGCCGAAGTCGTACAGAATACCATCGGTGGCATGGATACGATTCGTGAGCAAATCCAGGATACGTCCAAGCGCATCAAGCGATTGGGGGAGAGCTCACAGGAAATTGGCGACATCGTGTCACTAATTAATGACATTGCCGACCAGACCAATATTCTCGCACTAAACGCTGCTATACAGGCCTCGATGGCTGGTGATGCGGGACGCGGCTTCGCAGTGGTTGCCGACGAAGTCCAGCGTCTTGCCGAACGTTCTGCAGGGGCAACCAAGCAGATCGCCTCGCTGGTGAAAACCATTCAGACCGACACCAATGAAGCTGTCAGTTCCATGGAGCAAACGACCTCCGAGGTGGTAAGGGGGGCGGAGCGGGCCCATGCTGCGGAGGGTGCCCTGGAGGAAATCGAAACCGTCTCGGCCGATCTTGCGGAGCTCATTCAGGATATCTCCACGGCGGCCAAGCATCAGGCCACGACTGCCGGGCACATTTCCAGAACGATGAATGTGATCCAGGATATTACCTCTCAGACCCTTTCCGGTACCAATAATACGGCCCAGTCCATTGGTGAATTGGCGGAACTGGCCGTTGACCTGAGAAATTCGGTCTCCGGGTTCAAATTGCCTGCCTCCATGGAACGCCATCATCCCCACCAGGAACCAAAGCAGGTCGGGGATTTTAATGAATATGCTTTCGGCGATGATGTCCTTTTCGAGGATGTTGCTGAAGATGAGTTTCTCGATCATATCGGCGAAGATGAGCCCGCTGATGGGGTTGGCGACCCCGAGGACAGTGCTGCAGACAAAGCGTCTGCCCCGGTCCGCCAGCCCATGCGTGCTTCGAGCTTAAGTGAGGATGAAGCCGATGAAATAGAAAAGGCGATGTATAAAGATCAAACGTCCTCGCCTGCAACGACCCGACCAGTAGATGACAGTGAGCGCTTATCAAGCGCCGACGATAATGGCAGCTATGATGAAGAGGAAATTCTAAAGTCACTGCAGTCAGATGATGGTGATATGGACTTCGACCACCTGGCCAGGGAACTGGATGAAGATGAAGATTTCTCTGCAGAATGGGAAGAGCATACCGGTGATCAGGCGGGCAGCAAGGAGAAGGAAAAGCCATATTCTCCGGATAGTCAGGTCTGAGTGATGGCGGAATTTTCCGATGGACCCCGCCATGGAATTGACTGAGCGAAAATTCAGACATTGGTGCCGTTTGGTTGAATCACACAGCGGTATAGCAGTCAGTGATTGTTGGGCGGACTTTGCCCGTCGCCGAATGGTTGAACACCAGTCTTTTTCCCGGCAGCCCGAGGATAGCGGGGAGAGCCTGCAAGCTCTGGTGGATCGCCTGTTGATCAAGGAAACACGGTTTTTTCGTCATCCTCCTTCGTTTAATTATGTGGCAAGTGTGCTATCGGGTGGTTCAGATGTTCCCGAGTCTGGTCCTCAATCGGAACCGCCGTCCGGGTTTAGTCTGTGGAGCGTCGGTTGTGCCAGTGGTGAGGAGGCTTATTCGCTGGCAATGCTTTCAGAGCAACTCTGTCAGGCAGGTAAATTATCTTCCCCGTTTCGCTTGTTGGCCACGGACCTGTCTCGGTCGGTTCTGGATATCGCCAGGCGCGGCGAATACCCGCGGAGCCGCCTGAGGCATCTCAATGCCATGCAGCACGCCTGGTTCGAATCAGCGGGTGATAAATTCCTGCGCGTCAGGGCGACCCTCAAAAAGCACATTGTTTTCGCCCGGCATAATCTGCTCGATTCTCTACCAGGCAAAACCTTCGATGTCATTTTCTGTCAGAACCTGCTGGTATATGTCGCACCAACACGCAGAAAAATGTTACTGGAGAAATTGGCGGGCGCCCTCAAACCGGCTGGTCGTCTGATTCTTGCTCCCGGTGAGTTTTTTGGCACGCCACCGAAAATGCTGCTACGGGACCGTTTTGATCCCGCTGTGCTCGCCTATCGGCGCTCTCCCAACCCGGCGCGGGGGCATTAAATGGCGCTGACCGGAAGATTGCAGGGGCTGACATGGCTTGCCGATGAGGTCGATGCCACCTTGAAGCTTGCCTGTGAGGCGTTAGAGTCTTTTTTGGCGGACTCAACTGATACCGCAAGTATTCGCCATTGTGTTGACTACATTCACCAGATAAAGGGATCCCTGAAAGTCGCTGACTGTTATGGCCCTTTGCTGTTGGCCGAGGAGATGGAGGTACTTGCTGACCGTATACTCGAGCGGCGAATAACGGCTGTGGCCGATGGTTGTGATGTCCTGGTTCAGGCCATGCTGAAGCTGCCGAATTATCTGCGACAGGTGATGGCTACCCGTCGGGACAACCCGGAGTCATTACTGCTTCTGCTAAATGAGTTTCGGGCGGTCAGAGGTGAACCGTTTATCTCGGAAACTTCTTTCTTCTCGCCCCATATTGAAGCATCCCGGCGGCTCAGCAAACCGTATGACCGTCAACCTGACCCGGTGGTCATGGCCAACCTGCTGCGCAAATTACGGCAAATGTATCAGTACGCGCTACTGGGGTTGCTCAAAGGGGAAAAAATTGAGGAAAACTTCAGCTACCTGGACAAGGTCTTCTCACGGCTCAAGGAGCTGAGCAAGGGGATGCCACGGGAACCACTGTGGAATGTCGTACTGGCACTGCTTGAAGGCATCGCCGGCCGGGATATTCCGCTTGGCTATGCCCTGAAGATGTTATTGAGAGAGCTGGAGGGTGAAATCCGTCGACTGGCGCAGGCGGGCTATGACGGGTTAACTCAGCCACTGCCAGAGGTACTGTTTAAAAACCTGTTGTTTTATATCGCCTTTGCCCGCAGCAAGGGCCCCAGAGCTATTGCAGTCCGGGAGGATTACCGTCTTGATCAGTCACTGCCCAGCGATGTCACCATAGAGGATACCGAAGACGGTCTATCACCTGTTTACGCACCCGATGCCGCCCGGCTGATTGTGTCGGCGCTGGATCAGGACATTGAGCAGTTTAAGGAATGTCTGTCCCGGTTGGTCGAGGAAAGTGATACTCGACCGGCACTGCTTGATGAATCCGGAAATCAGCTGAAAAAACTGGTTGATGCCGTGACCATGTTGGGTCGGCCAAGGCAGCGCGAGTTGCTGGAGGAGGCTCTAGCTCAGCTGCAACTGTTTATTGCTGACCCGTCGGTGGACTCTCCACATCCAGCGGCCGTGGCCAATTGTCTGGTGGAGGCGCAAACCGGTTTGCATGGCTGGTTGGAGCTCAACAAGCAGCTGATTGAGGGTGGTGCTGCCGGTCAGGAGATGCAGGTTGAAGTGAACCGTGCCCAGGCGGCATTGCTGGCAGAGGCCAGGCATACGCTCGATCAGGTCAAAGAGATCATTGTCGATTTTATTGCCTCGCAATGGCGGCGGGACAAGCTTGATGGGCTATCCCAGCTGGTTGCGGATGTGCGGGGGGCGCTCTTGATGCTCGAGCTACCCCGAGCAGTGACGGTTCTCGATGCCTGCAACCGATTTCTCGATGAACAGGTGTTGTCTGCCCGGAGTGTGCCCAACTGGAATATGCTTGATGCCCTGGCTGAGGCAATCACCGGCATCGAATACTATCTGGAAGTGCTCGATCAGCAGGACCGAGAAGCAGAGCAATCCATTCTCGATTTGGCCGAACAGAGTATTGCCCGCCTTGGTTACTCGCTTGATGCGGGGAGGGGCACTCACCATGATGCCGATGTTGAGCCCTTGACTGAACACCTGCCTTCAGGGGCGTCACAGGATGATGGGCAGCCAGAAGCTGATGCGGTCGACCGGGAAATCATTGATGTTTTTCTGGAAGAAGTGACTGAGGTGCTGGCGACGCTCGACGATACCTATCAACAATGGGTTGATTCACCCAACGCAGAGCAGCCGGTGATTGAGATGCGCCGGGCCTTCCATACCCTCAAGGGGGGTGGGCGCATGGTGGGTGCAGATCAGGTCGCCGGCATAGCCTGGGCGGTCGAGCATCTGCTTAACCGATTGATTGAAAAAAGAGTAGCCATTACCCCGACCCTGATGGCGGTTGTCGGACTGACCAAGGATGTGCTGCCTGATCTGGCCGAAGCCTTTTCTGAACAAACTGATTACAGCCGCCCCGAGTATGTTGCCCAGCTGGTAATTGCAGCAGAGGCGCTGGCCAGGGGTGAAGAAACGGCCCTGCCCGATAGCGTTGATGATTGTCACGACAGTGACGCAAAGGAACCTTCCCCGGCAATGGTGGGTGACAATGCGGTTGCGGGTGCAGGTGCAGTGCCGGACGTTGATGGCGATCATCCGTTGGTGCCGAACGCAAAAGATCTTGAGTTACTGGAAATCTTTGCCGAAGAGGCAGTGGAATATCTCGATGTAATCAAACATTTTGTGCTGGAGCAGCGTCAGCAGGCCCCGGTTTATTCTCCGCCCACCAGTGCACTGCAGAGCGCCCTGCACACACTGAAGGGCAGTGCCCGAATGGCCGGGATTGAACCCATTGGCGACCTTGTCGCGCCACTGGAACATTTTATCAAGGAACTGTACAACTATCATCTCGAAGTGACAGACGATATTGTCAACCTGCTTGATGATGGCGCGAGTTATTGCGCACTGTCACTCTCGTCTGTCCATGAGTTGCAGCGGGTGGAAAGTATTCCTGAGCTCCCCGTGTTTCTCGAGCAGCTGGCGGCACTGCGCGAGCAAACCATGTCCGCTATTCTCAGTGATGAGACAAGACCATCCCTAAAGGTTGATCCCGATTTCCTCAATCTGCTGATGACCGATGGCATGCAGCGCCTGCTTGACGCAGACCAGTACCTCAGGCAATGGCAGGATCAACCCGAGGAATTCAGTTTGCTGACAGGTTTGCAGGATGAGCTGGAAGGGTTGGCCCCTGCGGCTGGTCGTGCGGGAATGCCGGGTATGCAGGAGCTGGCAGCAGCATTGAGTCAGTTCTATCGACGGCTCGTGGAGATGCGTCGATCCCCTTCTGATGAACTTCTGGATACTGCAGCCGAGGGGCATGAGCTGTTGTTGTCGATGGTGGATGCCGTGGCCGCCAATCAGGACTTGCCGAACCCCCAAAATGCCTTGCTACAGCGGTTGGAGTCCCTGTCTCGTCCAACAGAGGCAGAGGTGCATGTACCGGGTCAGTCATCCCCGGCAGAGGCCGGTGATTTATCCTCTGCGGTGGCCTCCGATGAGGAAATGCCTGGGGTAACCTCACCAGAACCAGAACCAGAACCAGAACCAGAACCAGAACCAGAACCAGAACCAGAACCAGAACCAGAACCAGAACCAGAACCAGAACCAGAACCAGAACCAGGGGTGGATTCTGTCTCACCTGTAGTGGTCCCTGTTGAGTCAGATGTCGCTGAAAGCAGGGACCTCCCGGCGCTGGAAATTGTGCCGCTTGATCGTGAAAAGATCGATCTGGAAATTCTTGAGATCTTTATCGAAGAGGCCAATGAGCTGCTGGAAGACATTGATCGCTGTCTGCAGGACTGGCAACAGGATTGGCAGAGTCGTGAGGCAGTGGAGTCACTCAAGCGATCGCTACACACGCTCAAGGGCGGTGCCAGAATGGCCGGGCTGCAGCAGCTAGGTGAGTTGAGCCATGATTTTGAAACCGACATCCTCGACGTCGAACATCAGCGCGATCAGCTGGACGAGGGGATGTTCAGCCGGTGGCTGCATAAGCAGGATCAGCTCCAGTCGGCACTGGTGGCAGCCAAAGTATTGCTCGGCAATGACAGTGAGGGTGCGCCACCGGCTGAACCGGTAGTCGAGCTGGTAGAGAAGACGGTTGTCGTGGGGGAATCACCCGGGATCAGTCAAATTCCTGCCCAGCTACGGGCCAGTCTCACTGAAATACCCGGCATTACTCCTCCTCAGCGCCCAGCGGCTGCATCCACGGAAATGGTCAAAGTGTCAGCCCCGCTACTGGAGAGTCTGGTGAATCTGGCCGGTGAAACCAGTATCTCACGGGGCCGGGTAGAGCGTGAGATCAGTGATTTTTCGGTTACGCTCGATGAAATGGGTTCCACCATCACCCGCCTCCGTGATCAGGTTCGGCGTATTGGCGTCGAAACAGAAGCGCACATGATGTTCCGGCAGGAACAAATGGAGGCGATGCAACCTCCGGAGGGTTTTGACTCACTTGAAATGGACCGTTATTCCCAATTACAGCAACTGTCACAGGCGTTGCTGGAGTCCGCGTACGATATTCAGGATCTGAAGGAAACGTTGGCGGACAAGGCCAGGTCTGCCGAGGGGCAGCTGTTGATTCAGTCGCGTATCAACACGGATCTTCAGGAGCGGTTGATGCGTACCCGGATGGTGCCGTTCAGCCGGATTGTGCCCAGGTTGCGCCGGATGGTCAGGCAGGTCAGTGATGAGGTGGGGAAGAAAGTTGAACTGCAGTTGATCAACATAGACGGTGAGATGGACCGCTCTGTCATGGAGCAGATGCTGGCCCCACTGGAACATATGATTCGCAATTCCATTGACCACGGGATTGAGTCTGCAGCAGACCGCCTTGCTGCCGGAAAACCGGAAACCGGGGTGATTTCTGTGGGATTGGCCAGAGAGGCCGGCGATATTCTCCTGCTGTTGTCCGATGACGGCCGGGGGCTTAATGTCGAAGCCATTCGCCATCGGGCGATTGAGCAGGGTTTGATTCCCGAGGACAGTCCACTGGATGATCAGGACGTCATCGAGTTTATTTTTCAGCCGGGATTTTCCACATCGAACAAAGTAACCCAGGTTTCCGGTCGCGGTGTGGGCATGGACGTGGTCAACAGCCAGGTACGCGAACTGGGAGGATCTGTGCAGGTCGTCACCGACCCCGGCAAGGGTACCCGATTTATTGTACGTTTGCCGTTTACAGTGTCGGTCAACAGAGCGCTGATGATTGAGATGGGTAACGATTTGTATGCGCTTTCCCTGAGTAGCGTGGATGGTGTCGTCCGAGTCAGCCCGGTGGAGCTTGAATACTACTATCTCTATCCTGAGGCACGTCTCGAATATGCTGGCGAGTACTATGAAGTACTCTATCTGGATAGCCTTTTACACCATCGCTCAACCCCGAAACTGGATATGGAAAGCCAGTCGGTATTCCTGATTCTGGTGCATACTGAAACCCGCCATTTCGCCATACAGGTAGATGGACTGGCGGGTAGCATGGAAATTGTGGTGAAAAGTCTTGGTATACAGCTGAGCAAAGTGCCGGGGTTGACGGGTGCCACGGTGATGGGGGATGGGCGGGTTGTGGTCATTCTGGATCTGTTGGCGCTGTTGCGCAGCCGCTTGATGACCACATCTGTTGCAGACAGTGAAGAAATCGGTGAGCCCGAGACATCGTCTCCTGTTGCCACTGTAATGGTCGTGGATGATTCTGTGACGGTGCGCAAAGTGACCAGCCGGTTTTTGCTTCGGGAAGGCTTTTCCGTGATTACTGCGAGAGATGGCCTTGAGGCGATGACCTTGCTTCAGGAGCACAGGCCGGATCTTATGCTGCTGGATATCGAAATGCCGCGTATGGATGGCTTTGAAGTGGCGCGTCGAGTCAAGGGCAGCAGCGAGCTGAAACAAATACCGATTATCATGATTACCTCAAGGTCGGGTAAAAAGCATCGGGAAAGGGCTTTCTCCCTGGGTGTCGAGCACTACATGGGCAAGCCCTATCAGGAGCAGGAGCTATTGAAAGCCATGGCCGCTCTCATGCCCGTAGCAACCGAATCAGGAGAATAATTGTGCTGTTTTCTATCCGGATAATAGGCGTGCCTACGGGAGTATTTGCCCCAGAAAAAGCTATAACTGTTGAGGAGGGCAAGCGGTGAGTAAACCGGTTGTCGATAACCCGTTGTTGGCCGATGAGGTGGATAGCCTGCTTGTGTCGCTCAGCGGTCACCGCCTGCTGCTTCCCATGGCGGCGGTTGCCGAGATCGTGCAGCAGGTTGACTGTCAACGGGACGACCAACAACCCCCCTGGTTGCAGGGCTGGATAAGCTGGCGAACAGAACGTATTCCACTGATTTCCTTTGAATCACTGGTTGGGGGCGAGCGGGCGATGTTGGGTGACCGGGCGATGGCGCTGGTGTTATACCGCATACTGCCGGACGGTCTGAGCCAATTTTATGCCCTGCAAATCCAGAATTTTCCGCACTTGATCAGGTTAGCAGACGATGGTTTGCTGCAGCAGGCTTCCCTGCCGGAGCTGCCACCCTGTGTTCTGATGATGGTTAATGTCAGAGAGCAGCAGGCATTGATCCCCGATCTGGATAAAATTGAACTGCTGCTCACAAAAGTGCTTTAGCAGCAGGCGGGGTATTGTGTCCCGTTTTCAGGTGTTTTAGTTCTGACCGTCACGCAGCATCGGGCCCTGTCCGCGCCTTTTGCCCCGGGCAGATGAGCAAATCCTTACTATGCGTACCTCTGGTGCTGGTGGTAGAGTAGATAAATTCGGTGTTCCCTCCCTGCCTCCAAGTGACTTTTTCGAGGGTCCAATAGTGTCCAAAGAGCGTAAAAGAACGGTTGCCGAAAAGCACGAGGAGCTTCTGGCCAAAGCAATTGAGATGACAGTATCACTCAATCCGCTGGTTGGCGTCAGTACGGAGGACCTCAAGACGGCCGTCAAGAAAACAGTTAAGCAAACGGCGGCACAGCCTTCCAAGGTGTTGCGCTACAGCAAGCGGTTCGCCGGCAAGGTGACAGATATTCTCAAAGGCACGGACAAGTACGAAGGTCACAAGAATGACCGGCGTTTTGCTGATCCTTCCTGGGATGAAAACAAGCTTTATCACAAGCTCAAGCAGGCCTATTTTGCCTGGGAGGAGTCATTGGATGAACTGGTGGATGACCTTGGCCTGGAGGGAATGGAAGAGCGACGGGCCCGTTTCGTCAAAGAGATGCTGATCACGTCCATGGCTCCCACCAACTTCCTGTTGGGTAATCCAAAAGCACTCAGAAAAGCGATTGAAACCCGCGGCAGCAGTTTGCTGAAAGGGCTGAAGAACTATGCTCACGACCTGAAAGACAACAACGGTATGCCTGCCCAGGTGGATAAAAGCCAATTTCGGGTGGGTGGTAATCTGGCGACGACAGAGGGTGTTGTCGTTTTTCGCAATGAGATACTGGAGCTGATCCAATACAAGCCGCGTACTGCCCGGGTGTTTCGCAGGCCGCTACTGATCATCCCTCCCCAGATCAACAAGTTTTACATCTACGATCTGAATGAGGAAAAAAGCTTTTTTCGCTTTTGCCTCGACCAGGGATTTCAGGTATTTGCGATCAGCTGGAGAAACCCTTCGGAGGAACAGGCACACTGGGGGATGCCTGAATACATAGAGGCAGCCATCGAAGCTGTCGATGCCATCCTCGCAATCACCCGGAGTCAATCTCTCAACGTGGTCGGGGCTTGTGCTGGCGGTATCACGGCTTCAATTCTGTCCTCCTACCTCAAGCAGTCTGGCCGCGATCTGGTGCATTCCCTGAGTCTGTCTGTCTGTATGCTCAGCATGAACTCCCGGGAAATGGAGCTGGGGGTCTTCACTACGCCGGCATCCCTACAGGCTGCGCGGCTCAAATCGCGGGAAAGGGGGATTCTGGAGGGTGCTGAACTCGGCCGGGTGTTCAGCTGGATGCGCCCCAATGATCTGGTCTGGAATTATCACATCAACAACTATTTGATGGGTGAGGCGCCGCCGGCCTTTGATATCCTTTTCTGGAACAGCGATTCAACCAATTTGCCTGCAGAGCTCCACTGTGACTTCCTGGATATTTATGAGCACAATACCTTGGAAGCCGGAGAGATGAAAATCAATGGCGTGACCATTGATTTGGCCGCGCTGGATTGCGACAAGTATGTAACTGCCGGGTTATCCGACCATATTACGCCCTGGAAAGTCTGCTACAAGACCACCCGGATTGTTGGGGGAAATATCAAGTTTGTGCTCAGTTCCAGTGGTCATATTCAGAGTCTGGTCAATCCCCCCACCAATATCAGAGCGCGTTACTTCAGTAATGAAAGCCTGCCAGATAATGCCGATGAGTGGCTCGAGGGGGCTGAACAGTTTGCGGGTTCCTGGTGGACCGACTGGTCCGACTGGCTTCGGGCCCGCTCCGGGGTGCGAAAAGCTGCACCGAAGGTGTTGGGCAGCAGGCACTTCAAACCCATGGAGGATGCCCCCGGCACTTATGTCTTCGGCTGAAAACATTGAGGAACATCTGGTGAGCGTGAAAACCAGCGGGTTACAGATCTACTGGTTGACGGTCATGGGGTTGAATGTCCGTGTTGCTATCAGGCGGGGCAGTGATGTTCGGAGTAAACCCCTGTTGTTACTGAACGGCATCGGTGCCAGTCTGGAGGTTCTGGAAGGTTTCATTGCGGCCATGCCGGGCTGTGAGGTGATTATTTTTGATGTTCCGGGGGCGGGGAAATCGGAGGCCCCCGTGTTGCCCTGGCGGTTGCATACCTATGCAAAGCTGACCGTAAAAATTCTCGATCAGTTGGGATATCGGCTGGTGGACGTGCTGGGGCTCTCCTGGGGTGGCACACTGGCCCAGCAATTTGCCCGCCAGTATCCCGAACGCTGCAGAAAGCTGGTGCTCTGTGCGACGAGTTGCGGTTCAGCAATGTTTCCGGGGCATCCATCCATCCTGGCAAAAATGATCAGTCCACGCCGCTATCTGGACAAAAAATACATGTCCCGTATCGCCGGTGATCTCTATGGCGGTAAAATGCGCACTGATCCGGCCCAGGTGGAAAAGCATGCTTCCCGGGTGCAGACTACCAGTTCGCGCGGTTACTATTATCAGTTGCTGGCGCTGGCGATATGGTCGAGCCTGCACTGGCTACACAAAATCACCATGCCAACCCTGATTGTTCATGGTGCCGATGACCCGATCATTCCACCGGTTAACGCGAAGGTTCTCGCCAGCCGCATCCCCAACGCCGAGCTGTGGCTGATGAACTGTGGCCATTTGTTCATGCTCACCATGCCGGATACGGTTGCCCCGGCGATCCGGGAATTTCTCGACCGATAGCACCGTCATTCCCCACTCTCACTGGAATGTTTTCATGATACAACCCATCAGTGGCCAGTCTGACTGGTTTGAAATTACCCAGGCCCAGATCAACCAGTTTGCCGATGCGACCCACGACCATCAGTACCTGCACGTGGATCAGCAGCGAGCCGCAGAAGGACCGTTTGGTAAAACCATTGCCCATGGCTTTCTCTACCTCTCCATGGTGCCCCATATGATGCTGGACGACCTGCTGGCCATTATTGGCGACGCGACAGTGATCAACTATGGGGTCAATGACCTGCGTTTTATTTCGCCGGTTCCGGTCGGCAGTCGCATTCGTCTCAACTGGCAGGTTTTATCCGACGAGCCAAAGGGCAAAAATCGGCTGTTGACCGTGGAGATTGGCATTGAAATCCAGGGAGTTGAAAAGCCTGCCATGGCTGCTGAGTGGTTGCTCTATATTCTATGATGTCAATCTGAGCCCGGCCGGGGCAGTGGTACTCCTCAGTCAATGCGCGGTAAACAGTTTGCCCCGAACGGTCTCGCGGTATTTCATCGGTGATGTGCCAAATTGACGATGAAATATTTTACTGAATGCCGCAGCATCCTGGTAACCGGAGTGGGCGGCCACTTCGGCTACAGACAGATTGGATTTCTGCAGTAACTCCCTGGCATTGTTGAGTCTGGTACGCTGCAGGTACTTCAGGGGCGTCTGGCCCAGTGCATTTTTGAAGCGGCGGTCAAACGTGCGCATACTGAAACCGAACTGTTTTGCCACGTCGCCAATCCTGATGGGCTTGCTGAAATTATCCTCAAACCAGATTTGTGCCTGTACCACCTGTTCATCGGGGTGGTGTTCCACATTGTCAGAGAAATAGCTGGTGGGCTCAAAGGAGCTGCGAATTTCGTGAAAGAAGTTGCGCTCCACCTGTGTGGCCGCCTGGCGACCGTACAATCTGGCCACCAGATGTACCATCAGCTCTGCCATGGCGTTGACGCTGGCTGCGCAGTAAAGATTGCCGGCCTGGGTTATGAAGTACTGTCTCTTCAGTGCTACCAGTGGGTAGTCGCGCTGAAACTGATCAAAATAATGCCAGTGGGTGGTGGCCGGTTGCTGATCCAGCAGGCCCGCCTCTGCCAGAAAGCACACGCCTGTGCCCACTGCGATGACGGTGGCGCCCTCCTTTACCTGATGTTGTAACCAGGGGATATAGTTGCTGTATTTTTTCAGGGCAGGCCGTGGGTTCCGCCACAGTGCGGGCAGGCTGATTATGTCGCAGTGGTCTATCTCGTCAATCGTCGCCGAGGGGCTAATGGCGAAGCCCGAGGGCGAGGTGATCGGCTGATCATCAATGGACAGGGTGGTCGCTACAATGCTGCGGGTGTTGTTGGGGTTAGCTGCCCGGTCTGCTGCCTCGGCAGTGCGCAGCATTTCCACCGGCAAGGTGGCGCTGGTAGTCAGCAAATTGTTGTAAAGCAGGGTGCAAACCCGCAGTGGTGGTGGTGGATTAATCGTTTCTTTGGCCATAATGGAAAAATATATGGCTATAACAGACAAAAATCAACCCGAAATGCCTGATAGACTGCATCTATAAATTCAACTGGATGTAGCTCAACATGCAAGCTTTACCTATTATTGTCGGTTTTGGTGGCTACAACGCCGCTGGGCGAAGCTCTTCACACCAGGGTTTCCGCCGAACGGTAGTTGAGTCCCTGTCCCCCGTTGAGCGCAATAAGACACTGGTGGGTCTGGCCTGTCTTATGGGGTTGGTGAGATGGGATGGTAGTTCGTACCGTGACCAGTCCGGACAATCCTATGATGCGGCTGCCGTGGCCTCGACCTTTGCTGATCAGGTCATGGCTGGAACTCTGATCCGCCGCCTGGAAAACGCAATCTACAATCCAGAAGAAATCACTGGCCATAAACGTGTAAAAATGCAGCAACACGATGAAGGCGGTGTAAGGTTTACCCTGAGCCGCCGGGATATGCCGGCACAGATTCCCGGGCACTGGAACGTACGTCCTCTCGAAGACGGCAGTTTTGAAATACACTCTCGTGATACCGGAGAATTTCTGGTGCCGGTGCAGACCGAGCAACTGGCCAAGGCGGCCGGCCAGTTACCCTCCGGTTTTGATCCCGCAGCCCAGTACAGTTCGAGATTTCATCCGCGAGGGTTGCAACTGGCATTGCTGGGCGCCAGCGATGCGATTCACTCCGTCGGTGTCCCCTGGGAGCAGATAGTCGCCGCTGTTCACCCGGACGAAATTGGTGTCTATGGCTCCAGTGTGTTTGGACAGCTGGCCCCGGAGGGTTTTGGCGGATTATTGCAAAGTCGTTTGCGCAGTGAGCGCACCTCCTCCAAGCAGCTGGCTCTGGGACTCAATACCATGCCGGCAGATTTTATAAATGCCTATGTGCTGGGCAGTGTGGGGCATACCGAGGCGATTACGGGAGCCTGTGCCTCCTTTCTCTATGTGCTACAGGCGGCTGTGCGGGATATACGCAGTGGTCGGCGTCGTGTTGCGGTGGTGGGCAATGCCGAAGCCAGTCTGACACCTGAGATATTTGAAGGTTTTACCAATATGGGTGCGCTGGGCACCGACGAAGGGCTTTGCAAGCTCGACGGTTCCAGCCTGCCCGATTGGCGGCGAGCCAGTCGACCTTTCGGCGAAAACTGTGGTTTCACTCTGGCGGAGGGAGCGCAGTTTGTGGTGTTGATGGACGACGCGCTGGCTGTGGAGCTGGGTGCTGACATTCACGGAGCCGTGCCCGAGGTCTTTATCAATGCCGATGGCCTGAAAAAATCCATTTCCGCACCCGGTGCCGGCAATTATGTATCGTTTGCCAAGGCCGTTGCATCGGCAGTGGCAATCCTCGGTGAAGACACGGTTAAGCACAACAGCTTCATTCATGCCCACGGTTCCAGCACCCCTGCCAATCGCATTACTGAATCAGAAATTTTCAATCGGGTCGCTGCCGCTTTCGGGATCAGTGACTGGCCGGTGGCAGCGGTCAAGGCCTATGTTGGTCATACGATCGCTTCAGCCAGTGGCGATCAGTTGATGTCGGCGTTGGGCACGTTCAAATATCAGTTGATTCCGGGCATCAAAACAATTGACCGCGTTGCCGCCGACGTTTGCCAAACCCATACTTCGTTCCCTTTGCAGGACAGGGATGTCAAGGAGCGGGGCATGGATCTGGCGCTGATTAACTCCAAGGGTTTTGGTGGCAATAATGCAACGGCTGTGGTCATATCCCCCCGCAAGGTCGAGGATATGTTGAGCCGTCGTTATGGTGCGGCAATGACTGATTACCGTTCGCGCCTTGAGCAGACCCGCCAGCGGGCAACGGACTATGAGTTGCGGGCAGATCGGGCAGAGCTTGATGTGATTTACCGGTTTGGTGAACAAGTCATTGATGACAGCGCCATTCAGTTCAGCCGTGATGGGCTGACCATGCCGGGTTTTGCCAACGCAGTGATATTCGACAAGTCAAACCCCTGGGCAGACATGAGCTAGGGCCTGCATCACTATTTGCGATGCCCGATGGATAACGTGCTCATGACCGCGCTTAAAAGTTCATTCGGAATTTAAAGTCGTCTCCTTTAGAATGGCCTTCTCTCACGGTGCTTTTTGGTGAAAGTGGCGCTAGCCAGCCCGGCTGATCGTGATGGCGCGTTTACCTGGCGGACCCGCCAGCGCCATTGATACCGTGCTTCAATGTTCTGTCAGAGGGTAGCTGGAATGATATTGACATATTCTGGTTATGTTCGGCGGTTATACAGAATTATAACTATGTCGGAGTGGTTATCTTGAATGATCATCAAGGCCATAGCTGGTCCATTGTGGATTCGGCGAGTCTCTATGGCGTCAACGACTGGGGTGCCGGGTACTTTGGTCTCTCAGAAAAGGGTGAAATAACGGTTATTGCTCCTCACAACGGGCGCTCTCACCAAATTTCCCTGCTAGATATTGTCGCGGGTCTGGAACAGCGCGGCCATGCCATGCCGGTGTTGTTGCGGATTGAAAATCTGCTCGACCAGCGGATCACATATCTCAACGAAAGTTTTGCCGAAGCCATCCGCCAAATGAATTACCAGGGCGAGTACCGCGGTGTCTTTCCCATCAAGGTCAATCAGCAGTGCCATGTGGTGGAAGAGATTGCCAAGTTTGGCAGTCAGTATCATCACGGCCTTGAGGCCGGTAGCAAGGCGGAACTGATTATCGCCATGTCACATCTGCAGGATCGTGAGGCCTGTATCATTTGTAATGGGTACAAGGATGCAGAATTTATCCAGCTTGGCCTGCACGCCAGAAAGCTGGGCCTGAAATGTTTCTTTGTGATCGAGACTCCCTCTGAGCTGGGAATTATTCTCGAACAGAGCAAACGCCTCGGTATCGAGCCTTTGATTGGTGTACGTCTGAAGCTGGCTGCCAAGGTTGAGGGTCACTGGTTTGAAGACAGCGGTGACCGCTCACTGTTTGGCCTCACTGTGACGCAGCTGGTTGATGTGCTGGATCGGTTGCGCGAAGCAGAGATGCTGCACTGCCTGCAACTGATGCATTATCACATTGGCTCCCAGATCCCGAATATTCGCAATATTCGCGACGGTGTCCAGGAAGCCTGTCGCTACTATGTGGATCTGGTGAAGGAAGGTGCCCCACTGGGCCATCTCGACCTCGGTGGCGGTCTGGCGGTAGATTACACCGGTGCTCGCACCAACGAAACCCACAGCAAAAACTACTCTCTGGAGGAGTACTGTGTCGATATCGTGGAAACCATCACCGAGGCACTCAACAACAGCGATATTCCGCACCCCACTCTGATTACCGAATCGGGACGGGCCACGGTGGCCTACTCCTCAGTACTGCTGTTCAATATTCTCGATGTGAGTTACTTCAAGTCCAACGGTATTCCCGACCAGCTGCCAGAGGACTGTACTGAATCGCTCGATAATCTCTGGGCAACGCTGCAGTCGCTGAACGACACTAATCTTCAGGAGTGTTGTAATGACGCGGCCCACTACCGGGAGGATATGCGTCGCATGTTTCGTCAGGGTCAGGTGCAACTGCGCGAACTCGCCCTGGCGGAAAACCTGTATTTGGAAGTGTTACAGCGCACTCGCCTGTTGTTGCCATCGCTGCGCCGCATTCCGCCAGAGCTGGCTAATCTGGATGAGGCGCTCGCTGACATTTATTACGGGAATTTCAGTCTGTTTCAGTCGCTGCCGGATTCCTGGGCAATCGACCAGATTTTCCCGGTGATGCCGATACATCGGTTGACCGAAGCGCCTACCAACAAGGCGATTATTGCTGACCTGACCTGTGATTCCGACGGCAAACTCGATTTGTTTGCCAATGCTGACGGTGAAACGCGTACCCTGCCACTGCACGACCTCAAAGAGGGCGAAGAATATTACCTCGGTGTGTTTCTGGTGGGTGCCTACCAGGAAACCCTGGGAGATCTGCACAATCTGTTCGGTGATACCCATGTGGTGAGTGTTCGCATTGATGGCGAGGGACAGTTTGAATTTGTTGAGGAAATTCAGGGCGATACCATCGGCGATGTGCTCAGTTACGTGGAATACAACCCCAAGGAGTTGTATGAGAAATTTCGTATCTGTGCGGAGACCGCTGTGCGTTCTGGCAGTATCAGTGTGGCCGAGCGCCAGCGGATGTTAAAGACTTTCAGTAACAGCTTGAATGGCTATACCTATTTTGAGCGGGACTGATAAGGTCGGAATTGTTTTAAGCCCGACTGATCGTGGCGTGACGCCACTCCGTTTTCACAAATAGCGTTGGTTCTGAGAAAGATAATCTGTTTGCCTACTGGCAAAAAAGGTTGAGGAGTTAAGCATGGCAAAAGTACTCATTATCGGTGCCGGTGGGGTCGGTGGCGTTGTGACCCACAAGTGCGCCCAGTTGCCGGATGTCTTTGAGGAGATAGTCCTCGCCAGTCGCACCGAAGCGAAATGTCGGCACATTGCCTCGCAGCTTGATCGCTCCATTGAGACCGCACAGGTAGATGCGGACAATGTGCCGGAGCTGGTGGCGCTGATCAATCGCGTCAAACCGGATCTGGTGATCAACGTGGCGCTACCCTACCAGGACCTGACTATCATGGACGCCTGTCTGGAAGCGGGGGTCAATTACCTGGATACAGCCAACTACGAGCCGCTGGATACCGCCAGGTTCGAGTACAGCTGGCAGTGGGCCTATCAGGACAAATTTAAACAGGCGGGGCTGATGGCGCTGCTTGGTTCCGGGTTCGATCCCGGCGCCACCAACGTGTTTACCGCCTACATCGCCAAGCACTACTTCGATGAAATTCACACCCTGGACATTATCGACGTCAACGGTGGCGATCACGGCTATCCGTTTGCCACCAACTTCAACCCGGAGATCAACATCCGCGAAGTGACCGCCGAGTGTCGCCACTGGGAAAACGGCGAGTTCGTCACCACTCCGGCGATGTCCACTAGGCAGTCCTTCACCTGTCCGGACGGCGTGGGTACTTACAATATCTATCGCATGTACCACGAAGAGCTGGAATCGCTGGTGAAAAATTTCCCCAGCCTGAAGCGTGCGCAGTTCTGGATGAGCTTTGGCGAGAGCTACCTGAAGCATCTGGAGGTGCTCGGTAACGTGGGTATGACCGGCATCGAGCCGGTGGACTTCAACGGCCAGCAGATCGTGCCGATCCAGTTTCTCAAGCGCCTGCTGCCCGATCCGGCCAGCCTCGGCCCGCGCACCAAAGGCAAGACATGCATCGGGTGCGTGGTCACAGGTGTCAAGGACGGCGAGTCGAAAACCGTTTATCTCTATAACATCTGCGATCATCAGGAATGTTATGCCGAGGTTCAATCCCAGGCGATCTCCTACACCACCGGGGTACCGGCGATGATCGGTGCCAAGATGATGCTGGAGGGTAAATGGTTGCAGCCGGGGGTATGGAATCTGGAGCAGCTGGATCCCGACCCCTTTATGGCGGACATGAATAGATACGGGTTGCCGTGGACCGTGATTGAGGACTACCAGTCCTGATTGCAGTGTTGGAGCTACTTTCCTTCCGGGGTTTCAGGGCAACTGCTTTGTTGCGGGTGATGTTTGCGCCGCCAGCAAATGGGCCTTAAAGGAATCCCCGGCCATGGGTTTGGCAAACAGGTAGCCCTGGGCATAGTCACAACCGGCGGCTGTCAGCAGGTCCCGCTGTTCGCCGGTTTCCACCCCCTCGGCAATGACTTCTATGCCCAGCTTGTGGGCCATCACAATAATGGCCTCGCACAGGGCCAGGTCTTCACTGCCGAGCTGCAGATTGCTGACAAAGCTCTTGTCAATTTTCAGGTAATCAATATCAAATTTTTTCAAATAGGACAGTGACGAGTAGCCGGTGCCAAAATCATCCAGGGCTACCTGAATACCGGCATCCCGGAAGGCCAGCAGCTGCTCGGTAACAATGGTGCGCTGCTCAAGCAGTAAACCCTCGGTAATTTCCAGCACCACTGCCTGTCCCGGCAGACCCAGATCAAACATCGATTCACGCCAAAGTTGAAACACGTTTTTACTGCGGTTATTCAGTTGTACGGGTGAGACATTCATACTGATCTGGAATTCCGGATGGAAATTCTCGCGCAGGGATTGAGACATCACCGCGACATCTTCGAACAGGCGATGGCCAATCAGATGAATCAGGCCGGTTTCCTCGGCTATCGGGATAAAGGTATCAGGGCCGATTAATCCCTCAATGGGATGTTGCCAGCGCATCAGAGCTTCGGCCTTGTGAATGTCGCCGGTTCGCAAATTGATGATCGGCTGATAGGCGACCCATAATTCGAGCTTTTCCAGCCCCATCCTGAGGTCGTTGACGATACGCATCCGCTTGAGGGCGGATTCCTGCATGGACTGGGTAAAGTATTGGTAGCCGTTGCGCCCTTCTTTTTTGGCTGCGTACATGGCCTGGTCAGCGTTTTTCAGTAGCCCCTCAATATCGGTAGCATCCTCGGGATAAAGAGTAACACCGATACTGGCGCTGACAAACGCGACATCACTGTCAAGTTGATAGGGCTCGGAAAGGCGTGTGAGCAAGCCGGTCAATACCCGTTCAATGGTTGAGCGCTCTTCCAGTTCGCTGAGAATGATAATGAACTCATCACCACCGAGCCTGGCCACGGTATCGGTCTCGCGTATACAGTGACCAATTCTGCTGGCGGCTTCAACCAGTAGCTGATCGCCTTTTTCGTGGCCCAGGGTATCGTTGACCTCCTTGAAATGATCAAGATCGATAAACAGCACGGCCATCGACAATGCCGAGCGGTGAGCTTTTTTGATTTCCTGTCCCAGGCGATCGTAAAACATCCGGCGGTTGGGCAACTCGGTTAATGGGTCAAAGTTGGCCTGTTCCCAAATGAGTTGTTCATTGGCTTTCTTTTCCGTGATGTCGGAGAACTGTGCGACCCAGCGATGAACCGATCCGTCGGGGTTATAGACAGCGTTGATGGAAAGCCATTCGGCAAAAATTTCGCCACTTTTTCGTTTGTTCCACAACTCCCCTTCCCAGTGCCCAGTGGTTTCCAGGGACTTCCACATACGCGCATAAAAACTCGTTGGATGCTTGCCGGAGCGCAAAATACTGGGGTTTTGGCCAACAACATTCTGGAGGGAATAGCCGGTCATGGTGGTGAAGGTCTGGTTAACATCAATAATGGTGCCGACCGGGTCGGTGACCATCATGGCTTCATTACTGTTCTGGTAGACCAGACCTGCCAGCTTCAGGGCTTCCTCGTTTTCCTTGCGGCTATGGATATCAGTGATGATCCCGTGCCAGAGTGTACTGCCGTCGCTGAGCCTCTCCGGAATGGCATCGCATAGCCGCCACTCGGTTATCTGTTCCGGCAACAGGACCCGGAATTCCGTATGCAGTGGGCAGAGCTCTTCGGCTGAAATACGTATCTGGGTTCGCAGACGGGTGACATCATCGGGATCAATGCGATCGAACGCTGCCGAAGCATCATCTGCCACGTCGGCGGCTTCAAGCCCTAGAATGTTACTGATAGCCGGGCTGCACCACGGAATCGCACTGGTGCCGTCGGGAAACAGTTGAAACTGGAAGATCATGCCGGGTACCTGGGCGGCCAGCTTCATCAGCAGGTTATAGCTCTGCTGTTGCTTTTCGATGGCCAGCTTCCGCTGGGTAATATCCTGTACAGTACCCCTCAGCCGGGTGACACGATGCAGCTTGTTCCGGGCGGCCTTGGCGACAAATCGCAGCCAGATAACCTGCCTGTCCCTGAGGATGGAAAGCTCGAGATCGATGGGTTTTCCCTCGTTGAGGCACCCTTCCAGCGACTCCTTCAGGGTGTTACGATCGGCGGTCTCAAGCAGCGAAAAGATCAACGAAAAGCTGGGAGCGATATTGTTTGCAACGCCGAAATTTTCACAGGTTTGCTCCGTCCATTGCATAATTTCTGAATCGCAATCGTATTCCCAGCCACCTACCAGGGCGATACGGCTGACTTCATTGAGCGCCCTTTCGCTCTCCCTCAGTGCCCGTTCGGCAGCCTGATGATCCTCCAGTACTCCCAGCAATGCCAGTCGTGCCTGGGTTGACTCATGGAGCAGGCGGGTCGTCTCCCGATGGGCAGTCTCAAGGCCCTGTTCAAACTCCTTCCTCGGATTGATATTGGTGAGGGTGGCCAGCATGCGGGATGGGACTCCTCTATCATCCCATGCCACCAGCTTGCTGAGTGACGCGACCCAGATCCAGTTTTCGGCATTATCCCGGATGCGAAATTCCTGATAGAGCTCGCCGGGTTGTTTGCGCGCACTGTTATTCAGGTAGTGCCGAAAGGTATCCAGAGTGTGTTGTCTGTCATCGGGGTGGATACAGGCAAGGGCACCGCTGAGTGTTTCATGGGATTGGTCTAGACTGCGTCCCAGAATCCGGTTGTAACCCTCGTTGACAACCAGTCCGCCGCTTTGTAAATCAATGTCTACCAGCCCCAGCCCCGCCGCAGACAATGCCAGTCGGAGCCGTTCTTCATTCTCTTCCAGGCGGCTGGCGCTCTGCTCCTGTCGCAGCCGCTTTGCCATCAGCAGGCCCAGCAGTACGGTCGCAATCGGATAAATCAGTATTACGGGAAGGGTGATAATCGCCAGTACTGCACTTGCCTGATCACCGGGCAGGGTCAGCATCAACGCCAACATGAGGACATGCGCCACAATGCCAAGACTGTACAGCTCTGCCCAGCCCAGCGTGGTCAGTGAGCTGGCCCTTAAGTGTCGCCACAGCAGGCCCAGTGTGCCGGAGGCGAGAATCACCGCGACGCCAGTCCAGGCACCGGCCCCGCCCTGATAAAGCCGGAAGAGCGAGGCGATTGTCACAGTAACGATGGTCGGCAGGGCACCAAAAAAAAGGCCTGTCAGCAAGATCAGCACTGAACGTGTGTCAAACTGGATACCCGGTGCAAAGGTGAAGGGCGACAGCATCAGGGCAGCAGCGATGGTGCCCATGATCAGGCCAACCACAATATGGTTGAGGGATGGCCTGATGGGTGGATGCAGTGATCGGCTCATGTCATAAAGCAGCACCACCGCGAGTAACAGGGTTGTATTTTGCAGGAGTGGCAGAAAGGCCTCACTCATGGTGTTTCGTCCCGGTCATCGTAGCGGGGTGCTTTGCCCATACGTAAAAGCAGTTGATTAACCTCGCGCTTTAGTTCGAGTGTGCGGGACTCTCTGCCAAGTGTGGCTTTTTGCCAGCGGCGCAACTCATCGAGTCGTCGCTTGAGGCCGGCCTCAAGTTCCCGCTGTGATGTAACATCCCGGGCAATTCGGGTGGCACCGATGATGATGCCATCGGTGCTGAATATGGGGTTATAGCTTACTTCAAACACTCTCACCTGACCGGCCAGAGTGACTTTTTTGCTGGTCTTGACGGACGTCCCCGCCAGGGCTTTCTTGATATTACTGCGAATATCACTGGCATACTCCATGTCGACACCGACTTTGGGTTGAACACTATCGATAAGCTGGCCTACCTCTGGTGTTATCTCAAACACTTGCTGAACGAATTCGGCATACGCTGGGTTGAATGCGGTGAGTTTGAATTCGGTATCCACCGCGACGACCTGATCACCGGCACTTTCAATAATTGCATTCAGCAGTTCTCTGTTGTTATGCATGGCCTGGTGATGTTGATAATTCACCAGCTGATAGGCTCTGCTACTGAGTACAGCGAAAGAAACCAGCAATCCTGCCACCAGGGAGAAACCGATAAAACTCCAGCGCACTGCATGGCTGATGGCATCTTTCCCCACCGCCATTTCCAGTTGCCATATCTGGTCAGCCACGCGGATACTGTGGCTCCATCCTGGGGGGGTGTCGGTGGGCAAAGCCCCGGCTATTAGAGTTTTGCTGCCGCTGTTCGAAAAGCCGGTAACCTGATAATGCAATTGATTTGCCCGGACAGCGAGATCCAGTGGCAGAAACAGCTGTCTGAAATCAATGATGCCGATCACAAAGCCCATTACCGAACCTTTCCGGTTGGACAGTGCCTCGGCCGCTGGCTCAAACACAGGGATAAACAAAACCAGAACGCCGGTGAGAGAGGGGTGCAGATCGACGATCCGGGCGGTTGCCTCCCCTGAGCGAATGGCGGTGTTGATCGCCCGACGGCGATCATCAAACTGACCATGGTCGAGCCCTAATGGGTTGAAAGCAGCACCTTCTGGCAGGGCGCTAAATTTGACTGGGTAATAGTCATCCCCTGCCGGCGCGCTGATTTTTTGCCAATCCTTATCTACGGTGCTGATGGCAAATTCAGTGTGCTGCTTGCGCATTCCGGTTTCAAATACCTGTCGTTGATTGGCAGCAACCCTTGGCGCCCAGTCTACCCGAACAAAATGTGGCTGATTTGAGATATGGCTGCTGAATCGAAGAAACTCTTCTTCGGTTACCTGTTCACTCGCCGAGAAAAAAGATTCTATGGCATGCAGCGGTAAAATTTTTTCGTTCAGAGTGCGGAAGCTCAGATCTGTGAGTGTTTTGACCTGCCGGGAAAGGTTCGCCTCGGCCTCTGCCAGTTCTAGGCGCGACAGCGTGAGGCTGCCGCTCACTAATAGTATCGTGGTCATTAGCAGTGGCAACAGAAACCGGTAACGTGGTCTGGCTCCGGGTTGACTGTTTGGCCAGAGCAGCAGCACCAAGGGGGCAAACAGCACTACCCCGATGGAGTCCCCTGCCCACCACACCAGCCATTGCTGGGCCACATTTTCGGCGGGCAGCATGCCCAGCAGGTAGCGGGATGAGGCGCCAATAGTCGGTGATATAAGGCAGGCCAGGGGACCTGCCGAGAACAGAAAATGCCACTCGCGACCGGGTATAACCGATAGCGCCTGGCGATCAAGGTAAGCTCTTGCCAGGGTTGCGCCTAGCAGTGCCTGTACCGTTACGCCTGCAGCATAGCCGCTGGCGGCAATGGCTCCTGCGGCAGTTGGTGTCAGCATCGGGTCTGACAGAAAAGCGCCCAGAAATACACCGGGCCACAGGCGCCGCCCGCCGATTAATAATGCGGCAACAGTGAGGCCGGCGGGAAGCCAGATGGGAGAGGCGGGCCCTGCGGACAGATAAATGAGCAGTGATGCTTTGGCCGTGATGAAGTAGAGCAACGCCACTGCGGCGTTGAAGCCGACCCATTGAAGTGACTGGATTGGTGTCGGCAGAGGGTGGTTTAGGGAGGACTCCCTGCCTTGGTTACCCATTTGAGGCTTAGTTGCATCCATAGCGAAATATCTTGTCAATGGGCGATAATCCGTAAACATGCGAAGTATAAGCCAGCGTCAGCAGGCTGTATCTTCACTAGGACACAGTTTAGCAGTACCAGTGTGGTTATATAGAATCCATTTATGGCTCTGCGGACATGGTTGTAGCACCGGCGGTAAGCTGGCCGTAGTTCAAAGATTGGGTGGACGATGGCTGTTGTGTTTGTCGTAGGCGGTTTCCCGGTTTTGAAAGACGTATAATGACCCCCCCCATGGGGTGGTCCCAGTGTGATGCTGCCTGGTGGTGAAAGCCGGACGACAGTTTGCGTCGAACACAGGAGTTTGATTTTTGACAGGTAATAACGCAATAACGGTAGTTGCACAAAACGCGCTGGAAACATTTGACCCCGATAGGGTGCCTTCGCCCTGTTTCGTGGTGGATGAATTGGCGGTGGAGCGAAATCTTAAAATTCTGCATCGGGTACAGGAAGAAAGTGGCGCCAAAGTGCTGGCGGCGTTGAAAGCCTTTTCACTTTGGCGATTGGCGCCGCTGGTAGCCAAATACCTGTCTGGCACCTGTGCCAGTGGCTTGCATGAGGCAAGACTCGGCCGCGAGGAGTACGGCGGCGAGGTACATGTGTTTTCTGCGGCCTATACGGAACGGGATCTGCGGGAAATTCTCAAGCTGGCCGACCATGTGGTGTTCAATTCGTTCGGCCAATGGCAGCGTTTTCAACCGCTGATACAGGAAGCCAGAATAGCCCGTCCCCATTTGCGCTTTGGTCTGCGTATCAACCCACAGCACTCCGAGGGCGATGTGCCCATCTATGATCCCTGTGCCCCCTGTTCCCGACTGGGTATTCCCCTGTCACAGTTTGAAGGGCAATCTCTGGAGGGTATTACCGGGCTGCATTTTCATACCCTCTGTGAACAGGATGTGGAACCCCTGAAGCGGACTCTGGTGGCGGTAGAGGAGAAATTCGGACACCTGCTACCGCAGATGGAGTGGGTGAACTTTGGTGGCGGCCACCACATTACCGAGCCGGGTTATCAGGTGGATGAGTTGATCGAGCTGATCAGGGATTTCAGCGCCCGCTACCAGGTGCAGGTATTTCTCGAGCCCGGCGAAGCGGTCGCGATCCACACCGGGGTGCTGGTCACCGAGGTGCTGGATCTGGCCTGGAACGACATGGTCCAGGCAATCCTCGATACCTCTGCCACCTGCCACATGCCGGATATTCTGGAGATGCCCTACCGTCCAACCGTCATCGGTGCCGGGTTGCCCGGTGAATTGGCCCACAATTATCGGCTTGGTGGCATGACCTGTCTGGCGGGGGATGTGATTGGCGATTACAGCTTTGCGTCACCTCTCGAAGTGGGGCGGCGACTGGTCTTTGATGATATGAGCCATTACACCATGGTCAAAACGACGACCTTCAATGGCATCAATTTGCCCTCGATTGCCCTGTGGAACCCGGAAACCGACCAGTTGCGGGTGATTCGTCAATTTGGTTATGAGGATTTCAGACAACGCCTGAGCTGATCGGGGGTATTATGGGGGGCAGGGCTGTGCTTGCCGAAAATCGGCCCCTCCATTTGATTTAGCCGCTGGCAGTCGCTAGATTGATTGTCGGCCACACAGATTAATCACAGACATCATTGAATCAGACCCACACAGGAGATGCCAATATGGCCAATGAAGGTTACCACGAACCCATTAACGAATTGACCGATAAAACAAGGGATATGCACCGTGCCATCACCTCATTGATGGAGGAACTGGAGGCTGTTGACTGGTACAACCAGCGAGTGGATGCCTGTAAGGACCCCGAGCTGCAAGCCATTCTGGCTCACAATCGCGATGAGGAGAAAGAGCACGCCGCGATGGTGCTGGAATGGATTCGCCGTCAGGATCCGACCTTTGATCACGAACTGAAAGATTACCTGTTTACTGAAAAACCCATTGCCCACAAGTAAATGAGAAAAGGTGAGTGAGTGTCGGAAGAGGTGCGCTGCGGCCATCTGTTCCGACACCCGTGACAGGATTAATTTCCCTCAATTCCCAAAGAGTCCCAGATCTCGTCGATTCTGTTCTTGACGGCGGGCTCCATGGTGATGGGCCGACCCCATTCGCGATGGGTTTCGCCAGGAAATTTGTTGGTGGCATCGAAACCGATTTTTGAGCCAAGTCCTGAGACCGGCGATGCAAAATCCAGGTAATCGATAGGGGTGTTGTCGATAATCACCGTATCCCGTCGCGGATCCATCCGGGTCGTCATGGCCCAGATCACATCCTGCCAGTCCCTCGCATTGATATCATCATCGGTGACCACCACGAATTTGGTGTACATGAACTGCCGCAAAAATGACCATACTCCCATCATCACGCGCTTGGCATGCCCCGGATACTGTTTTTTCATGGTGACCACGGCCATCCGGTAGGAGCAACCCTCCGGTGGCAGATAAAAGTCGACAATTTCCGGAAACTGTTTTTTCAGAATGGGCACGAACACCTCGTTCAGTGCCACGCCGAGAATGGCCGGCTCATCCGGTGGTCTGCCGGTGTAAGTGCTGTGATAGATGGGGTCGCGGCGATGGGTGATGCGCTCCACGGTGAACACCGGAAACCGGTCCACTTCATTGTAGTAACCGGTGTGGTCACCAAAGGGCCCCTCGTCGGCCATTTCATCGGGATAGAGATAACCCTCGAGAATGAATTCCGCGCTGGCGGGGACCTGAAGGTTGCTGCCCAGGCACTTGACCACGCGGGTTTTCTCACCGCGCAGCAGTCCGGCAAACGCGTATTCGGACAGGGTATCCGGCACCGGGGTGACAGCGCCCAGAATGGTCGCCGGGTCCGCGCCCAGGGCGACGGCTACCGGGAAGGGTTCCCCCGGATGCGCCAGTTGCCAGTCGCGGAAGTCCAGCGCGCCGCCGCGGTGGGACAGCCAGCGCATGATCAACTTGTTTTTGCCGATTACCTGCTGCCGGTAGATGCCGAGATTCTGGCGCTCTTTTTCCGGTCCTCTGGTAATGACCAGGGGCCAGGTGATCAGTGGGCCTGCATCCCCGGGCCAGCAGGTCTGGATGGGCAGTTTGCCAAGATCCACCTCGGCGTCCTCAATAATGACTTCCTGGCAGGGTGCATTTTTCACCACCTTGGCGGGCATATTGAGGATGGGTTTGAATTTATGGCGTTTCTCCCAGAGATCCCTAACGCCTTTTGGCGGTTCCGGTTCCCGCAGAAAGGCCAGCAGTTCGCCGACCTCGCGCAGGGCGGCGACATTCTCCTGGCCCATACCCATGGCGACCCGTTCCGGTGTGCCAAACAGGTTGCCCAGCACCGGGATGTCAAAGCCCCTGGGATTTTCGAATAACAGGGCGGGGCCGCCAGCCCGCAGGGTTCGGTCACAGATTTCGGTCATTTCCAGATAGGGATCGATTTCTGCGGAGATGCGCTTAAGCTCACCGCGTTGTTCCAGAAACTGAATGAATTCTCGCAGGTCGGTATATTTCATAAGTGTGCCTGAACAATAACTCCGGCAAGTGTTACGACAACGGTTGGCGAATGCAATCACTGTAATGCCATGCGGCCCCTCGGGGTAGATGCAATACCCGGTTGTTGGCGTTACATTAACGCTATGGCCTACTTTTTTCTGATTTTAATTGTGGCACTGGTGCATTTCGGTTTCGTACTGTTTGTGATCGCCGGTGGTTTGCTGGCTTTCCAGTGGCCCACCATACTCTGGTGGCACCTGGCCGGGGCGCTGTATGGCATTGCGATTATGCTGGTAGGTTGGCGTTGTCCTCTCACCAGACTGGAGGCTTGGCTGCGTGAGCGTCGCGGTGAGCGACTGGTAACCCAGTGGGAGTTTCTGCGCCACTATGTCTGGTCCCATATCGGCCTGCGTGGCAACGAGTGGTTTATTACAGTGGTATTGATGATGGCAATGGTGCTGTTCAACTACCGGGCATATCGGTTTGTCATCGTGGGGAGTTAGGGTTGATGGAACTTGTCGGGGTTTTTGGATTCAACTCGATCGTGGTCGCCCTGGCCGTCCTTATCCACTATGAGGTTTTATCGCGTCTGGCGACCGTTTTGCCAATGTTGGATATTCGGCCACGGTTGCGGGTCCTGGTGGCAATCTTTGCGGCCTTTATTGCCCATGTGGCGGAAATATGGACCTTTGCTCTGGCGTTTTATCTGCTGCTGCAAGTGGGGGGCAGTGCTTTGGTCGGCAACTTTGACGGTTCCCTGCTGGACTGTATTTATTTCTCTTTCAGTAACTATACATCGCTCGGCTATGGCGACATCGAGCCATTTGGCCATATCCGCTTCCTGGCGGTGCTGGAAGCCCTGATCGGTCTGATCATGATCGGCTGGACGGCCTCTTTCATGTATATCGAAATGCAGAAATTCTGGATGTCGGGCAAAAATGGTCGCCGATGATGCAGACGGCGCTATTCAAAAACGATGGTTTTGTTGCCGTGCAATAGCACGCGATCCTCAAGGTGATAGCGCAGGCCTTTGGCCAGCACATTTTTTTCCACATCCTTGCCCTTGCGCACCAGGTCTGGAACGCTGTCGTGATGGCTGATGCGGACCACATCCTGCTCGATAATCGGGCCGGCATCCAGGTCGCTGGTCACATAGTGACAGGTGGCACCGATCAGCTTCACACCTCTTTCCGCCGCCTGGTGATAGGGTTTTGCCCCGACAAAAGCTGGCAGAAAACTGTGGTGGATATTGATGATCTGTCCCGGGTAGGTGGCGCACAGTTCCGGCGGCAGGATTTGCATGTAGCGGGCCAGCACGATCACATCCGCCCTGCTCTGGGCAATTTGCGTTGCCACGTCTGCAAAGTGCGCTGTCTTGTCACTCTGACTCACCGGTATATGGTGATAGGGAATATTATGCCAGTTCACATAACTGCGCAGTTCATCATGGTTCGAAATCACACAGGGGATATCAAACTGCATTTCACCGCTGCGCCAGCGGTATAAAAGATCAGACAGACAGTGGGCCTGGGTGCTGGCCATTAACACTACCCGTTTTGGCTTGCTGGTATCTGTCAGCCGCCATTGCATGTCGTATTGCTCTGCCAGTGGCGCGAAGCGGGCAGTGAGCTCCTCCGGGCCGTAGGGCAGCGAATCGGCTGCAATTACCTGGCGCATAAAAAACCAGTTGGTGTCGGGGTCTCGGTAGTAGTTTGCCTCGGTCAACAGGCCACCCTCGTTGGCGAGGAATGAGCTCACGGCGGCCACCAGACCAACGCGGTCCGGACAGGATACGATCAGACGAAAACTGTGCGTGTTCATGGGGTGTTCAGACTGGCCTTAAGGAAACGGAACTGTCTCATATTTACGGGTGAATTTCACCCGCCATGCCAAAAAGGCTCTGTGTCCAGAAGTTGCTGTTCCTCGGCCGGTTTCCTCCGATTATTTCAGCGGTTGCAACAGGTCGCGAAACCGGGGGTGTTCTGCGCTACCCAGCCATTCAAAGATCACCATTTCGGTGGTGACGATTTCTGTGTGGTGGTGAGTCAGTCTGGCAATGGCCGCCTCGCGATCATGCGGTTTTCGGGAGCCGGTAGCATCGCTCACCAGATAGACTTTCTTGCCCGCCGCCTTGAGCCCGAGTACGGTTTGCAGGACACAGACATGGCTTTCACAGCCACCGATCACCCATTGCCGGCGGTCCCCGGCCAGTGCCAGCAGTTGCCCGGTTTTAACCGCATTAAAGGTCATTTTTTCCAGTACCACTTCCCCATCGCAGGCCGCCAATGCCGGTGTTGTGGCACCAAGGCCCCGGGGATACTGTTCGGTGTAAACGATGGGTATACCGAGAGTTCTGGCCGATTGGATGAGTCGTTCGAGGTTGCGGACGATCTGTTCGCCTTGATGGATGGCGGGTAACAGCCGGTTCTGCATGTCAATGACCAGCAGCAGGGATTGCGTCGGGTCAATTGTCAGCATGGTATTTCTCCCTCGATCCGGGTGGTCAGTGTGTCGGAAAAACTGGCCATCATCTGCTCGGCGTTGGCATTGAAAATCCTGATGCGACCGGTATGCGCCAGCAGCAAAAGACCCGTGGCGTAGGCAAAGACGCTGGCCGTTATCTCGCTGGCGCGGACTGCACTGACGCCCATGGCCAGGGCGGCATCCGTGATAGGTTGCAGGCTGGATTGTAACTGTCGATTGAGTTCGGAATCCCTCACCCGGCCGAGTCCCTTGGGCTTCATGCCGCCACGGAACAGATAAAAGCCCAGATCGAGATCACCGGGGTTGTTTCGATAGTAATTAAAAAACGCCATGGCGGAGGCCTTGAGTCGCTGAACGGGCGTGTCGATCTGGTGGATGGCGGTTGCAATGTCGGCATTCAGCGTCGCTAGGGATTGGCCCAGCAGTTCCGCATAGACCGCCTCTTTCGAGTCGAAGTAAAAATAAAGCGCAGCGGGGGTGTATCCGGACTCTTTGGCGATAGCGCGCAAACTTGCTCCTTCTAGGCCCTCTGTCTCGAAAACCCGTCGAGCCGCCCGCAGAATGATGTCCCGTTTCAGCGCGCTGCTGGCCGAGGGGCGTTTGCCTTTGGCAATTTTGTGAGGCTCAGTGGCGGGTTGTTTGGTCGACGAGGTCGGCATGAAAGATGGGTCCGGCTTGGTTTGACAGAAAAATTTTAACAGTGTTAGATTGTGTCCGCAAAGAAACACTTGAGGGTTTTCCCATGCTGATGACGGCAGCTGAGTATCGTGAGTCCCTGCGGCGCTATCAACCCAGGGTGTTTATCAATGGCAGACAGGTGGACAGTGTGGTGGATGAACCGCTCCTGGCCCCCGGCATCGCGGCTGTAGGGGTAACCTATGACTTTGCCTGCAATCCCCGCCACGCGGCATTGCTGACGGCAACCCAGGGCACTACCGGAAAGCAGGTCAACCGGATGTTGCATATCAACGAAAGTGCCACTGACCTGCTGCATAAGCTGGAAGCCGTCAGGTTGGTGTGCGCCGAATCCGGTTGCGCCCAGCGCTACCTGTCCCAGGATGGTCTGAATGCGCTGTTTCAATCGACCCAATTGACGGATACCAATCACGGGACCGACTACCATCCGCGTTTTCTCGACTATCTGCACGACGTTCAGGCGCGCGACCTCACCCTGGGCGTTGCCATGACCGATGCCAAGGGCGACCGGTCCAAGCGGCCCGGCCAGCAGGAAAACCCGGATACCTATGTGCATATTGTGGAGCGCCGGTCAGACGGGATTGTGATCAGTGGCACCAAGGCAATTGTCACCGGTGCCCCTTACATGCATGAGTTTCTGGTCATGCCCTGCCGTACCCATACACCGGAAGATGCCGACTTTGCTGTGGCCTGTGCCGTGCCCGTGGATGCGCCGGGGATCACCATTGTGGCCCGGCCTGCCGGCCGGCCCGGTGAGAGCGCTGCAAAATTTTCGGCCAAATATGGCCAGTCGACCGGTGTGGTTGTTTTTGACAAGGTTTTTGTGCCCCACGAGCGGGTATTTCTCGCGGGTGAATACGAGGAGGGTGGTTTCCTGACCACCAGTTATGCCACCCACCACCGCCACTCCTGTATCGGTGCCCGGGCGGGGTTTGGCGATTTGTTGATCGGTGCCGGTGCGCTGATTACCGAGGCCAATGGTCTGGATCCGGATCGCCACAGTCATATTCGCGACGCCATGGTGGAGCTAATCACCATCACGGAAAGTTTTTTTGCCTGTGGCGTGGCTGCTTCGGTTTACTGCGTGCAGGATCCCGCAGGGGTGGCGATGCCGGACCCGGTCTTTTCCAATATCGGCAAGCTGCTGCTCGCCACCAAGATCTATGACATGCACAAGCTGGCGCACTATGTGTCCGGTGGCTTGATTGTATCCCTGCCCGGCCCCGATGAGGATCACAATCCAGAAACCGCCGCATCGCTGGCCGCCGTCCTCGGTGGGCGACCGGATATTCCCGCCGCACAGCGTCTCGAAGTGGCCCGGTTTATCGAGGACCTGACGGCCTCCCATCAGGGCGGCTGGTACTCGGTCATCTCGCTGCACGGTGGCGGTTCGCCGGAGGCCATGAAACGCGAAATCTGGCGCAACTATCCCGTCTATGAAAAGCAGGACCTGGTGGAGCGGCTGCTGGATCGCGGCGTACTCGATGAGGGGAAACGTGTCTCGAGACAGCCCGGTCGCTGCTGCGTCAAGGGCTGCGAAGTGCCCGAGCCGCCGAAGGAGAAATAGCCCGCTCTTGCCGCGACAGAATCTTCCCGGGCCGCTGTGTATCAGATTGCGACGCCTGCTGTTCTGCGGCATAGTAACTCGCGATTGAATAGTAACTCGCCATTGATCAGTACACAGGCCTTGCCATGACAGATTATCTGATAGCGCCATCCATCCTCTCGGCAGATTTTGCCCGACTGGGGGAGGAGGTAGACGCGGTTCTCGAAGCGGGTGCCGATGTTGTCCATTTTGACGTGATGGACAACCATTATGTGCCGAATCTGACTATTGGCCCCATGGTTTGCAAGGCGTTGCGCCGCTACGGTATCCGTGCCCCGATCGATGTGCACCTGATGGTGGAACCGGTGGATCAGCTGATCGGTGACTTCGCCGAGGCCGGCGCCAGTTGGATCACCTTTCATCCAGAGGCGTCAAAACATGTGGATCGCTCGCTGCAGTTGATTCACGATGCCGGTTGCAAGGCCGGGTTGGTGCTGAACCCGGCTACCAGTCTGGAGCCGGTGAAGTATGTGCTCGACAAGGTGGATATACTGTTGCTGATGTCGGTCAATCCGGGCTTTGGTGGCCAGAAATTTATTCCCGCGACACTGGGTAAATTGCGTGAGGCGCGCGCGCTGATTGAAGCCAGTGGTCGTGATATCCGGCTGGAAGTTGACGGTGGGGTGACGGTCGACAATATCCGGGCGGTTGCCGATGCCGGTGCCGATACCTTTGTCGCCGGTTCGGCTATCTACGGTGCAGGGGATTATGCTGCGGCCATCGCCGCCATGCGGTCTGCATTGCGCTGAAACGCCGACGGCTTTGATGACTTTGCAGGTTCTGGTGAATCCATTAGAATGCGTCGTCTGACTGTTGGAGGGATCCGTGGCATCCGGTAAAGGCCAATCCTGTAGTTCTGCTTACCTCAGCTGGCGATGGCGCAGTTGCTGAACCCAGCTGCCTGAAAAGCAGCATCCTATGCCCTATTGTCTGACATATCTGCGTCCAATGACGCAAGGGAATGACCATGACCCCGACAGAATTTGCCGCGCTGGCCGAGCAGAATTACAACCGTATTCCAGTAACCCGCGAGGTTCTGGCCGACCTCGAAACCCCCCTGTCCTGTTACCTTAAGCTGGCCAGAGGCGCCTATTCCTACCTGTTTGAATCCGTTCAGGGCGGCGAGAAATGGGGGCGCTATTCGCTGATCGGCATGCCAGCCACCACCATTCTTAAAGTTTACGGCGATCAACTGACCATCGAGCGCGATGGTGAGCAGCTGGTCTCGCGAAACACGGATGACCCCCTTCGGGAAATCGAGGAATTCCAGAGTAGTTACCGGATGCCCGAACTGCCGCAACTGCCCCGTTTTACCGGCGGGCTGGTGGGCTATTTCGGCTATGACACCGTTCGTTATATAGAGCCAAGGCTGAAGAAATCCGTACCACCGGATGCGCTGGGCACGCCGGATATCTTGCTGATGGTGTCCGACGAAGTGGTGATCTTCGACAACCTGCTGGGCAAGTTGATCCTGGTGGTGCATGAAGACGCCTCGGAGCCGAACGCCTGGAATCTCGCCCAGACCCGTCTGGATGAGCTCGAGGCCAAACTGGCAAACCCCCTGCCGGATTTACCCCCTCTTAAAATGCAGGGCAGCGGTCTGCAGGAATCGGCATTTGTATCGAGTTTTGGCGAGCAGAACTTCAAACAGGCGGTCAACAAAATCAAGGACTATGTGCTGGCCGGTGATGTGATGCAGGTGGTTCCTTCCCAGCGTCTCTCCATGGATTTTGAGGCGGAACCACTCAATCTGTACCGCGCATTGCGCTGCCTGAATCCCTCGCCCTATCTCTATTATCTGGATATGGATGACTTCCAGATTGCCGGTTCATCGCCGGAAATTCTGGCGCGACTCGAGGATGGCGAGGTGACCGTGAGACCGATTGCCGGCACCCGCCGCCGCGGTCACACCCCGGAGGAGGACCGCGCGCTGGAAGCGGACATGCTCGCTGACCCCAAGGAAATTGCCGAGCACCTGATGCTGATCGACCTGGGCCGTAATGACGTCGGTCGTGTGGCGCAGACGGGCACGGTCAAACTGACCGAAAAAATGTCGGTGGAACGTTACTCCCATGTCATGCACATCATCTCCAATGTCACCGCACAGGTCATTCCGGGTACCACGGCTATTGATGTGCTTCGGGCTACGCTACCTGCGGGAACCCTGAGCGGTGCACCGAAAATTCGAGCCATGGAAATCATCGACGAACTGGAACCGGTCAAGCGCGGTGTTTACGGTGGCGCGGTGGGTTATATCGGTTGGAACGGCAATATGGATACCGCCATTGCCATTCGCACGGCGGTGATCAAGGACGGCAAGCTGTACGTGCAGGCCGGTGCCGGCATCGTGGCGGACTCGGTGCCGGAACTGGAGTGGAAGGAAACCATGAACAAGGCCCGGGCCATTTTCCGCGCTGCGGATCTGGTGATATGAGGAGCTCGCTCATCCTACCGGTGGGCGACAACCATACAGGATTGTCTGGGGCAATCACCCGGCCAAATCCTCCAGATACCGAACCAGCTTTGGTGTAATTTCCTTGGCGCTGCGGGCCGCACCAATCAGCGTAGCGGAGCCGGGGCTTGCCCAGTCACCATAGCCAAACAGCCACAACCGGGGCTCTTTGTCCGCCTGGCTTGCTGTCACCTGAACCTGCCCGTTTTCTTCAATGACACCCAGCGGTTCAAGGTGATCGAGCGCTGGCCGAAAACCGGTGCACCAGATGATGGCATCAATTGACTCTGCCGAGCCATCAGGCCATTTAACGCCCGATTCGGTGAAAGTGGCAAACGGCCTTTGGCTGTGCAGAATGCCCCTGTCCCGGGCCGCCTTCACGGGAGGCACCATGACAATGTCACCGATGCCACCCACGGCCGCACCCTCAGCATCTCCCTTGAGCCTGGCTGTGGCACGTTCAAACAGAACGCGCCCATCCACTTCATCGGGCAGAAATACCGGTTCTGACTGGGTTACCCAGGTGGCGTCCGCCACCTCTGCCACTTCGGCAAAAATCTGTGCGCCGGAATTGCCGCCGCCGACTACCAGTACACGCTGATCCCGGAAGTCATCGGGCGTTCGATAGTCTGCGGAGTGAAGCTGTTTGCCCCGGTATTTTTCTTGCTCGGGATAGTCGGGAACATAAGGGTGACTCCAGGTGCCGGTGGCGCTGGCCACGGTGCGTGCACGCCACTGGTACTTGCCACCGGACACCCGCAAGCAGTTATTGTCCTCCTCTCGGGTTACGCTGCTGACCTGGTGGGGGCGATACACCGGTAGTGCGAAGTGCTGTTCATACCTGGCCAGATAAGCCAGCACGTTGTCACGATGGGGATAACCTTTCGTGTCGTCGTCCTGCTGCATCATGATACCCGGTAGTGAACTGTAGGCTGCCGGTGAGAAAAGGCGCAATGAATCCCAGGTATGTTGCCAGGCACCTCCGGGCCTGCCTTGATTGTCGAGAATAATGAAATCCAGTTTGGCTCTTTTCAGAAAGTAGCCAACGGCGAGCGCCGCCTGACCGCCGCCAATGATCACAACGTCGAATACTTTTGTGCTCATTTATACTCCTTTTGGTTGGTGGCGCTCATTCCGCTCCCTATTTCCCGGACAGTGTTCGGCAAGGCGGACGACTCATACTGCAAGGTAATATGCTGGATACCGAAATGTCGACTGATCACATCAGCGGCCATTGGCCATCAGGTAGGGTGCGAGGCGCATGTTTTTCCGGCCGCCGGCTATAATGCAGTGAGTGAAACCGACAGCGACCTCCTGAAACGCGCTGACAATAGCCGCTAGGTTTCAATCCGGATCTCTTCATATCAGCACTTCTCACAATAAAACCCCAGGCAGCGCAACAGGTCTCCCGTCAGCAAGATAAACAATGCCAGGCATACTCGGCTCCGGGAACCTATGAATCTCTGGGAGCCTGTCGGACGCCCAGTTGCCGCTGCAGGGAGTCCACCTGTTGGCGCAGTTCCCGCAGCTGGGCCATTAAGTCCATGGCAACCGCAACGCCTTGCCAGTCGAGCTCAAGCTCACGTCTCAGGCGCAGGGCCTGATGCAGCGCCGGCACCGCCGTTGTTTGAAACCGCCACTGGTCCGATGCCACGACCGAGGGTGTTATCAGCCCGATATCCACCAGTTCAATCAACAGTGGCGGCTCCAAACCGCAGCGCTCACAGAGCTCGTTCAGACTCAGCCAGGCCTCCGTCTCAGACAGTTGATGTTCCTCGATAACGATGGTGGTAATGTCAGCACTCATAACCATTTCTCCAGCGATTTCCTCGGATTGAATGAAGCTTCCTCTTCGGCCAATTCCCGGTACAGCGTTTCAGCTTTGGACGAATGCCGGGATGGCAATGTTATCTGTACATTGACGATCAGGTCTCCGGCCGGGTTTCGGCCCAACCCTCGCCCCTTGAGCCGGAGCTTTTTACCGCTGACCGAGTCTTTAGGAATGGTCAGCCTGACCGCACCTGTCGTGGTCGGCACTTCCACCTTGGCACCCAGTGCGGCCTCCCAGGGGGCAACCGGCAAGGTCAGTAAAATATCCCGGCCGTCAACGGCAAATAGTGGGTGCGGCACCAACTCGATTTCCAGGAACAGATCACCGGCCGCCCCCTCCCCGTAACCGGGGGCACCCTGGCCGGCCAGGCGAATATGCTGCCCGGAAACCACACCGGCAGGAATCTTTACATTGAGGGTTTTGGTTTTAGCGTGCAGATGACCCTGGGCGTCGACGGTCGGCACCTCCAGCGTGAGGGTTCGCTGCACACCCTGAACCGCCTCTTCCAGAAACAAGGCTAACCGGTAATGCAGGTCCTGGCCCCGGTGGCTGAAAGAGGAGGCCCGGTCGTGAGCTCCGCTCGGCCGGTATCCGTCAGCCCCGGCCCCGCCAGTGCCAAAAACAGATTCAAAAAAGTCACTGAATCGGCGGCTGGCTTCCTCTTCGCTCATACTAGCGCCTGCGTCAGCACTTTGCCGTTTACCTCCGGCAGCGCGCAGGGTTCTGATCTGATCGTACTCGGCGCGTTTTTCGGCATCGCTGAGCACCGCATAGGCCTCTCCGATGTCTTTAAACTGCGCCTCAGCATCCGGTTCTTTGCTGACATCGGGATGAAACTTTCGAGCCAGTTTGCGATAGGCCTGTTTTATCTCTGCCGGTGAGGCTTGTTCGGCCACGCCCATCACCTTGTAATAGTCTTTGAAATCCATAGCGTTAACTGTCTCCCTTGAATAATCGAATCTGCCGTGCCTTCTACCGAGCCAAGGAACAAGCGGATCAGTTTCTGCCCGGTTCCACCCGAAACCCTGCGATTCCCACCGTGGCTACCCGTGCGACGGTATTAAAAACAGTACCGTATTTCTTTACGTTTTCATGTAATAGTTCAAGGCGGTGATCGCCCTCGTCGCTGTCTACCAGAATTTCATAGTCAATAGACTCGATCTTTGGTGGCACATCCTGGCGGATCCCCTGTAAGCGAATCTCTACGCCGCGCAATTCGAACTTCAGTATCGGAGTTACCCGCTCAATTCCCTTGATCATGCAGGCGGCTAGAGCGGCCATAAGCCGCTCAGCGGGATTGAACGCATCGGGGCCGTCCAGCCGTATCCAACACAATACTCGCTTCTTTGCAGCTTGCTTCGCTACCGTGAGCATCGACCCGGCGAGCCGAAATTGTGAAGGTCATTTTGTTTTTAATGTTGCTCATAAAAATATCTCGCCAAATACTCGATCTATGGCTCACAGGCTGACACTGGCCACAATGACTCCGGCGCGCAAGGCCAGTAGCTGTCCCCGCTGCATCGGTTGCCAGTCATGATCCGAAAGTGGCACGGTCGCTAGCAAAATCACTTTCTGGTCGTTGGCAGCAAATGGCGGCTCAGCTTCACAGACCATACCCGGTATTCCATTAGAATAGCACTCAAAAAAGTGCAGTGCGGGCGATCCCATGAAGCCAGTGGTTTCCTGATGACGCTGGTCCGCATGAACAAACAGTGCATCGCCATCGCTGTAAAGAAAATTACTGGGGCCGCAGTCCCTGAATTGACGTGCCATTTCAGACAGTGCCGCCATCCGTGCGTCCAGCGATGCTACCCCTTCCGCCCCTGGGGGCAGCGCGGCAATTTTTTCCAGTAGTTCGCAGAATGCCAACTCGGAATCGGTATCACCAATGGGTTGAAAGCGACTACCCCCGGATGCGCGCAAACCTTCGGAACACCGCAAATTACCGTTGTGGATAAATGTGTGGACGCGGCCGTTCAGCTCGCGTATGAAAGGCCCGGTGTTGGCCAGGGAGACCTCACCCTGGGTGCCGTGACGGATATACCCTATAGCAGTCTTGGTGGCTGGTCCGTGACACATCACCCAGTCCACCAGTGCATTGTGGTCAGCGGAATTGGTATCCCTATAGAGAGTGACATCTCGCCCCTGATAATAGGCTATCCCCCAGCCGTCCTGATTTTTGCTGGGTAGTCTGGCGCGGCTAGTCAGTGTAGCCAGGGAAAATGTCAATCTGGCAGGGTGGCGGCAGGACATGGCCAGCAGTTCGCACATGGAGGGTCAATTCTCATCTGCCGGGCCAGTGCCGGGCACCAGAAACACGGGTAACTCATCGGTGGGTTTTTCTGCCAACTCGGCATTTGTTAGGCGCGCGTAGATTTCGATCAGGTTGCCATCCGGGTCTTTTAACCACAGCTCGTGAAGGGGTGTGCCTTTCCAGGTCGTGCGCGGTGGTTTTTCGATAGGGGCAGCAAACTGTAGCGCTTGGTGATAGGCATCAATCACCGCCTGCCGGTCTGCCACTCCAATACCCAGGTGGTACAGCGTGTCGTGGTGCAGAGTTTTGCCATCGGACACCAGCAGGACAAAGTTCAAGTTTAGGTCGGGGCGTATAAAAGTCGCGTAGCGGTGAGTCCACTCTCTGGGCCAGGTGTCCAGCAGCCAGGCGTAAAACCGGGTACTGGCGGGCAGATCGGTAACCCGTATGCTGCTGTGGAATTCTTGGGACATTGGTGCGCTGGGCAGATCCAGCAGCCCGGCCAGAATTTCTGTGCGCATCCGGATCTGGTCCCGCGCTGTGGCAAAGCTTGCGGCAAGTTCCTCCGGTGTCGGACGGTCGTGACTGCTCGACGGGTCGGCGATAGGCCAGTGAAGCCGCTTGATCTGACCGGGTAGTACAGGGCAGATCTCTTCAGCGCACAGCGTCACCACCAGGTCGATGTTGCTGGTGTCGATATCATCATTGATGGACTTTGAATAGTGGCGGCTGATGTCGATGCCAATATCCTTCATCGTGGCCACAGCATGGGGGTTGAGCTGAGATGGATCGGAGCCCGCACTGGCCACTTCGACCCGGGATCCCATAATATGGCGAGCCAGGCCCTCGGCTATCTGGCTGCGGACCGAGTTGGCGACGCACAAAAACAGGATGCGTTTTATGGGTGTGTCTGTATTGTTGGCGCTCATGGTGTGCTTTCCTGCCCCTGAATGGGCACCATCAATACCGGGCGCCGCGCCGTTTCACAGACCCTGGCCGCAGTGGAGCCAATCACTTTGCTTTCCAGCCAGCCCTGACCATGTTTGCCGACGACAATCAGTGTGCAATTCCGCTCGGCGGCTACTCGGGCAATGGTGTCGCAGGGTTTGCCCTCTTCCTTCAGCACATTGGTCTGCCTTGCCTGTGTCGGTAACTGCTTGCGAATGTCATTAAGAGCGGCGTCAACCTTGTCGGACCAGTCGGGTGTTTGCTCCATGGCCTCGGGGGTCAACACCGTGAGCAGATCGGTTTGTGCTGCCTTGGAAGCTAGGTGAATGATGGCTTTTTCTGCCCCGCAAGCCTGTTTTGAAAGATCGGTAGCCAGCAGTACATGATCAAGGGTGTGTTTGCAGACCGCCTCGCAATGTTCCCGGGTTTTATCGGCACTGGGTTCCACCCACTCCAACAGTACCGGTCTGGTAGTTTTGCGAAGTATCTCGCGGGCAATGTTGCCAAGAAACAGGCTGCGAACCCGGTTCTGCTCTCGCGATCCGATAACAACCAGGTCAGCATCGACTTCGGCAGCGATCGCCAATACTTCTTCAGCTACTGACCCGGAGCTATGAACAATGCTACTCACCTCAAGACCCGCATCGCGCAGCGGAACGGCACACTTATCCAGCCAGTTCCGGTAATCATCCTCATGACCATAGCCGGCAAACTGATTGTAGCCCACCTGGATGACATGCGTGAGTGTGATCCGTTTGACCCCCCAAGTGATCAAATCGGGCAGGCAATCGAGTATTGGCTCCTCGGCCGGTGCAAGATCCAGGGCAACCAGCGCGGAAGTAAACATCAGACCTTCTCCTCTGTGGGTGAAGCGGTTCTTGAAGAGCGGGTTGTTTCAGATTTGGGAAACCAGTGTTGCGTGCGGTTGGCGAAGGCCACCAGCGAGAGCATCACGGGCACTTCCACCAGCACGCCGACCACGGTTACCAGCGCAGCACCGGAATTGAGCCCGAACAGCCCGATGGCCACGGCCACGGCTAATTCGAAGAAATTTGAGGTGCCGATCAATGCACAGGGCGCAGCCACGTTGTAGGGCACGCGCCAGAAGTAAGCTGCCGCGTAGGCGATGACAAAAATACCGTAGGACTGGATCAGCAGCGGTACGGCAATCAATGCAATCAGCAGGGGTTGATCGAGAATGATCTGCCCCTGAAAGCCGAACAGCAATACCACCGTGGCCAGCAGTCCCAACACCGATAGTGGTTTGATACGTGAGGTAAAGCGCGAGACCTGGATTTCACCTTGAACCCCGGGGCCGGAGTTGTGGATCAGGTGCATCCTGGTCAGGGTGCCAGCCACCAGGGGAATGACCACGTACAGCACTACCGACAACAGCAGTGTCTCCCAGGGCACGCTGATATCGGTCACACCCAATAGCAGGGCGACGATCGGTGCGAAGGCAAAAATCATGATGACGTCGTTGAGAGACACCTGCACCAGAGTGTAGGTGGCATCCCCCTGGGTCAGTTGCGACCAGATAAACACCATCGCCGTGCAGGGGGCGGCACCGAGCAAAATCATGCCGGCGATGTACTGGCTGGCGTTGGCGGGGTCGATCAGGTCGGCGAAGACAAACTCAAAGAACAAGACGCCCAATGCGGCCATGGTGAAGGGCTTGATCAGCCAGTTGACCACCAGGGTGATCACCAGGCCCTTGGGCCGTTCGTGGATGCGCTTGAGACTGGTGAAATCCACCGACACCATCATCGGGTAAACCATGAACCAGATCAGCACCGCCACGATAAAATTGACCGAGCCATATTCCAGCCCGGCGAGCAGCTGGAAAGTCTCCGGCAGCAGGGTTCCCAGCGTCAGCCCGGCAATAATACAGAGCAGTACCCACAGTGACAGGTAGCGCTCAAACAGGCTGAGTGGAGACGTGGCGAGTTTACTGGATGGGGTTTCTGTCATAGCGGGTACTCTATAAGCTGAAAAATTGTTATTGATATCAACTGGTCAATGGTGCTTCAGCTCAGCAGCGCCTTGACCTCATCAGCAGACGACACCTTGCCTTCGATGACAATGTCACCATCGATGGCCAGCGCCGGGGTGCGCATGATGCCGGCATCGATAATGGCATTGGTATCCGTGACCTTCTCCACCTCATAGGTCAGATTCAGAGAGCTTGCAGCGGCTTCTGCATTGGCCGTGAGCTGTTTGCACTTGGCACAACCTGAGCCATAGATTGTTAATTTCATGGGGTTGTTACTCCTGTCTTGTAGTTGCGAGATGTTGTCGAAAATGATTTCCACGTCTTACCAGAAATTACCGTAGATGACGCCGGTGGTTGTTGCCATGACTACCACCAGGCCACAGTACACCAGCGTTTTTTGTGTGCCGAGCACCGTGCGGATCACCAGCATGTTGGGTAGTGACAGGGCCGGCCCGGCCAGCAGCAGCGCCAGGGCGGGCCCCTTGCCCATGCCGGCGCCCATCAGGGCATCGACAATCGGCACTTCGGTGAGTGTTGAAAAATACATCAGTGCGCCGAGGACGGAGGCAATTGCTGTCGATGTCAGGGAATTGTCGCCAACGGCAGCGCCCACCCATGCGGAGGGGATGATGCCCTCGTGGCCGGGACGGCCGAGGGCAAAGCCGGCAACAAATACCCCGGCCAGCAGCAACGGCAGTATCTGCTTGGCAAAATCCCAGCTTTGCGCAGCCCATTCGCGGTCGCTGTCACGCAATGCCGAGATCAGCATCAGTCCGGCAATGCCGAGCGCAAAAGGCAATTCCGGCTCACCGGGTACCGCCAGGGCGGCAACCACAACGACCGCCGCCAGCATTAGTAATTGTGATACAGGCCATTGCCAGCGCCACACAAGCAGCCCGCCAAGAGCTACAGACAGGAGTGCAGTTATCTGCCATTTCCACTGATAGATCTGCATCCAGACAGCGCTGTCGGCAGCGGCCCAGTTGGCAAATACCAGAATGCCGACCATCAACATGAAGAAGGTGACGATGACGCCGGTGGGTTTATCCGCGTCGTCACCAGCAAAGCCGCGGCCGTTGGTGCCGGCCCGCTGGGCTTCCTCCCTGCGGTAGATCAGGTGCATGATGGTGCCAATCACGATGGAAAAAACAATGGCCCCAACGGCCCGGGCAATGCCGATCTCGGCGCCGAGTACCTTGGCCGTGACGACAATGGCCATGACATTGATGGCCGGGCCCGAGTAGAGAAATGCAATCGCTGCACCCAGGCCGGCGCCGCGTTTGTAAATGCCACCGAACAGGGGCAGCACGGTGCAGGAGCATACCGCCAAGAGGGTGCCCGACACCGATGCCACACCAAAAGCCACCGGTTTGGAGGCCTGCGGCCCCAGGTGGCGCATCACCGCGCCCTGACTGATATAAGCGGCCATCGCACCGGCAATCAGGAAAGCTGGTAGCAAACACAGGATAACGTGCTCACGGGCATACCAGTTGGTCAGGTAAATGGCTTCCAGCACGGCATTGTCAAAGCGTTCGGTGCCTGCCGGGATGAAATAGATTGCCAAAAACACTGCCAGCATGAACGCCAGCAGATATGTCTGGCGGGGGTTGTTGCGGTAGAGCTCAAGCAAGCGGGTCATTGCGGTGTTTTTTCCTGATGCTCGGGTTCCTGTGGTCCGTGGTGTGCTCTTTTGGGCAGGCCCAGTGAAATGATCACGGTGGCAACCAGCATGCCGCCGGAAATCCACAGGCAGGCAGCCAGCCCGGTTGCACCCTGGCCAGCCAGCTGAAATACCCAGCCCGAGAGCACTGTGCCGATCAGCCGTCCCATGGCGTTGGCCATGTAGTAGAAGCCCACATCCAGCGACACGCCGTCACTGCCAGCATAGCTGACGATCAGGTAACTGTGGAGCGAAGAGTTGACCGCGAACAGGACGCCGAACAGCAGCAGGCCACCAATCAGGATCAGGGCAGGATGCATCTCCGTTACCCCCAGTCCCAGAGCAATCAATACCGGCAAAACAGCCAGACCCGCTGCCCAGAGGGTGGCCGACCGGCCATCTGGCACTGACTCCCGGTCCCTTCCGGTAATACGCGGTGCGATTGCCTGCACTGCGCCGTAGCCAATGACCCAGAGGGCCAGAAATCCACCGGTTTGCATGTGGCTCCAGCCCAGAGTTTGCGACAGAAATACCGGCAGGGCCACCACGAACCAGACATCCCTGGCGCCGAACAGCAGCATGCGTGCAGTGGAGAGAATGTTGATGGCGCGGCTTTTGGAAAAAATATCGCGAAACCTGGGTTTGCTGCTTGCCTTGCCGAGATCTTTTTTCAGGAAGACCATGCTTGCCAGCCAGACCAGCGCCAGGACCGCAGCCATGGTCCCGACGGCACCGGTAAAGCCCAGCCACATCAGCAGCACCCCGCCGAGGAAGAACCCCGCGCCCTTGAGGGCATTTTTTGAACCGGTGAGGATCGCCACCCACTTATAGAGCAGGCCCTGCGCATCGGCGGGCACCAGTAGCTTGATCGAGCTTTTGGCGCTCATCTTGTTCAGGTCCTTGGCGATGCCGGACATGGCCTGGGCCGCCATCACCCAGGGTACGGTCAGCATTGCCGCCGGTACCAGCAGCATGGCCAGGGCGACAACCTGCAGCGCCAGCCCGAAATTCATGGTGCGATTGAGCCCGAGGTGGGCGCCGAGCCAGCCTCCCACCAAGTTGGTGATGACGCCAAAAATTTCGTAAAACAGGAACAACAGCGCGATTTCCAGCGGTGAGTACCCCAGCCCATGGAAGTGCAGCACCACCAGCATGCGCAGGGCGCCGTCAGTCAGTGTGAAGGCCCAGTAGTTGCCGGTTACCACCAGGTACTGACGGATCGCTGGGGAGAGTTGGCTCAGCATGGCTATGCGCCTTTTTCCTGGTGGCTTGGTTTATAAGTGCTTTGGTCTCTAGGTTCTTTAGTTTCTAGGTACTTTGGCCTCTAGGTGCTTTGGTCCGAGTGCCCTACTTTCAGTGCCAGCTCGGCGGTCCGGTTGGCATAGCCCCATTCGTTGTCATACCAGGTGTAGATTTTCACCTGGGTGTCGTTGATCACCATGGTGGACAGCGCATCGATGATGCTGGAGCGCGGGTCGGTCTTGTAGTCGATGGACACCAGCGGCCGCTCTTCGTAGCCCATAATGTCTTTCAGAGGACCTGACTCGGCGGCCGCTTTGAGCAACTGGTTGACGGCCTCGGCAGTGGTTGGTGTCTCCACCTCGAACACACAGTCGGTCAACGAGGCATTGGCCAGGGGGACCCGAACCGCGTGACCGTTAAGCCGCCCTTTCAGCTCGGGGAAAATCTCGGTGATGGCTGTCGCCGAACCGGTGGTGGTGGGAATCAGGCTCATACCGCAGGCCCGGGCCCGGCGCAGATCCTTGTGGGGGGCGTCGAGAATGGTCTGGGTATTGGTCAGGTCATGGATAGTGGTCATGCTGCCGTGGCGGATACCCAGATGCTCGTGGATGACCTTGACCACCGGGGCAAGACAGTTGGTGGTGCAGGAGGCCGCTGTGACGATCCGGTGCCGGTCCGGGTCGTAGAGGTGATCGTTCACACCCATTACCACATTCAGCGCCTCCGGCTCCTTTACCGGTGCGGTGACCACCACCCGTTTGACGCCCTGGACCAGGTACGCATTGAGGACGTCGGTTTTTTTCATTTTGCCGCTGGCTTCAATGATCAGGTCACAGCCCGACCAGTCGGTGTCTTCGATACGGGTGTTGCGGCTGGTGGCCACGCGCTGTCCGTCCACCACAATGGCGTTGTCCTCAGCGGTGGCCTCGTGGCTCCAGCGGCCGTGAACAGAATCGAAGGTGAGCAAGTGGGCCAGTGTTGCCGCATCGCCGGCGGGGTCGTTGATCTGGACAAATTCGAGCTCGGGCCAGTCCCAGGCTGCGCGCAATGCCAGACGGCCCATGCGGCCAAAACCATTGATACCAATTTTGATGCTCATAGTCGACTCCGGAAATTTTTGATAACAGTGAACTGTAGCTATAGGCCTCAGTCGCTGGCACCTGACTGCGGCCAATCAGTAACTTTTAGCGGTTAATTCTCAGCAACAGCCCCTGTTCTGTCGCTCAATCGCCTGAAGGCGGGACAGGTCCTCGCTGTAGGGGGCTTCTGTCCCGAGTCCTTCCTGTGTAGTGGCCAGCACCTCCCGTTGCCATGATTGCAGTCCGGCATGGAGCCTGTAGTAAACCCACTGCCCTTTCCGGTGATCGCTCACCAGGTTACAGGTGCGCAACTGGGCCAGATGGCGGGAAGTCATGGGTTGTGAAGCGTCCAGGGCATCCGCAATATCACAGACACAGAGCTCATCCCTGGTGAGCAGTAACATCAAGCAGCGCAACCGGGTCTCGTTTGCCAGGCATTTGTAAAATTGGTCAGCTTTCATGACGCCATGCTCCTTAAGGGCCTGCGAATTTTGTATATCTTTTTCATTTCTTGTCATGGTTTGGCTTGGCCAACCATTCTTGAACATTTGTATATTCGAATAATCATATATTATGGCTGCATAGGTCAGTGGTCAACCCGTTTTCGTTATTTGCTTTTATGTCATGTGCTGTGAGGTTATGTGGGTTGATCAGACGGTGGCCCCACTATTTTTATAGTCATCCCAGGTGGGACTACCCCGCTACCGTAATATCGATGACCAAAGGCCGGTTCTCGTTGGGGTGACGTTGCGTAGCAGAGGGAACGTCCGTAGACGGTCAAGAGCCTCGCCGTGCTATAATCGCGGGCGTTTTGCGAGGCCGGTTGCAAGGGTGTCTTCCCCGGTTGTTCGATTAACCTGATTCAGGTCTGTGCCCCGCCCCATTTCGATCAACCATGCATTGTGGTGGCGCTTTCGGTAGAGATAGTCGTAACAGAGGCGGCAGTGCTGTCCGTCCCTTGCCACCGCTTCAAACAGCCGTGCTGTGATCGGCTGAAAACGATAAATAAAACGTGTTAAATGGACTTAACATTTTGAAAATAAAGAGATATTTGTCTCCATGATACTCATGATCGATAATTACGACTCCTTCACCTACAACGTGGTCCAGTACCTCGGTGAGCTGAAGGCGGACGTGCAGGTATTTCGCAACGATGAAATCACCATTGCCGAGGTGGAAGCCCTGGCGCCGGAAAAAATCGTGATCTCTCCCGGCCCCTGTACTCCCAATGAAGCGGGTATTTCTGTGGCGCTGGTAAAAACCTTTGCCGGGAAAATTCCAATTTTGGGTATCTGTCTGGGCCATCAGAGTATCGGCCAGGCTTTTGGTGCCAGAGTAGTGCGTGCGCGACAGGTGATGCACGGTAAAACCTCGTCTATCTATCATGCAGATACCGGGGTATTTCGGGGTCTGTCCAATCCACTCGAGGCTACGCGCTACCACTCGCTGGTGGTAGACCGGGAGACGCTACCGGATTGTTTCGAGATTACTGCATGGACGCGGACCGAAGATGGCCAGGTGGATGAAATCATGGGCCTGCGCCACCGCAACTTTGCCCTTGAAGGGGTACAGTTCCATCCGGAATCCATTCTCACCGAGCACGGTCACGACCTGCTACAAAACTTTCTCCGGGGCTGAAGAAGATGGATATACAGCAAGCGATAGCCAGTATCCTCGAGCGCCGGGATCTCGATAGCGGCGAGATGCGAGCGGTGATGCAACAGATTATGACCGGTGGTGCCACGGCCGCGCAAATCGGCGGTTTTCTGGTGGGATTGCGCATGAAAGGGGAGTCCGTTGCAGAAATAACCGGCGCTGCGCAGGTGATGCGTGAGCTGGCCACACCGGTTGCAATCACCGGCGATCATCTGGTCGATATAGTCGGTACCGGTGGCGATAGTGCCGGCATCTTTAACGTTTCCACCGCCAGCAGTTTTGTGGCGGCGGCGGCCGGTGCACGGGTGGCCAAGCATGGCAACCGCTCGGTGAGCAGCAAAAGTGGCAGCGCTGATCTGCTCGAGTGTGCGGGAGTGCAGCTTGACCTTTCGCCCGAGCAGGTGGCGCTCTGTGTGGAAGAGGTTGGCATTGGTTTTATGTTTGCGGTGAACCACCACAGTGCCATGAAGCATGCCATTGGTCCCCGGCGTGAGCTGGGTGTGAGGACGGTATTCAATCTTCTCGGACCCCTGACGAACCCGGCCAGAGTGCCGAATATGTTGCTGGGTGTCTATGACAGCCATTGGCTGAAACCGGTGGCCGAGGTGATGCATGAGCTGGGTGCCAGGCATGTACTGGTGGTCCATGCTGAAGACGGTCTCGATGAAATCAGTATTGCCGCCGATACCCTGGTGGCGGAGTTGAAGGATGGAGAGATTGTCGAATACACAATTGGCCCGGAGACATTCGGTTTGCGACGGGGATCGCTGGCCAGTTTGCAAGTCAACGATGCCAGAGAGAGCCTGGAAATGGTCAAATCTGCGCTATCCAAAAAAGGTGGGGTCGCCTCCGATATGGTGGTCCTGAACGCGGGCGCTGCACTATATGTGGCGGGAGTTGCCGCAGATCTGGCAGAAGGTGTCAGCCTGGCGCAGGATGCCCTGGGAAGCGGCCTGGCAAGAGCAAAGATGGATGATCTGGCAGCGTTCACCCGCTGTCTCAAGGAGCTGGATAGATGATGAGCCCTGCTGCCAATACACCGACGGTGTTGAAAAAAATCCTCGATCACAAAATCGAGTCAGTTGCGCTTCGCAAGGCGAAGATTTCAATCGCTGAGCTCAGAGAGCAGTGCCGGGAGCCGCGTGAAATTCGCGGTTTTTCCGCTGCGCTGCGACACAAGCTTGACCAGGAACTTGCAGCGGTGATTGCCGAGGTAAAGAAAGCCTCTCCCAGTAAGGGGCTTATCAGGGAGGATTTTGATCCGGTGAGCATTGCGCGAAGTTATGAAAAAGGTGGGGCTGCCTGCCTCTCGGTGCTAACGGAGGAGGCCTTCTTTCTCGGCGCCGACGAGTATCTCAAAATGGCCCGGGAGACTACCCGCTTGCCCGTGCTGCGCAAGGACTTCATTGTTGACCCCTATCAAGTCTACGAATCCTATGTGCTGGGTGCAGATTGTATTCTGCTGATCGTCGCCGCGCTTGAACAGCCCTTGATGGAAGAGCTGCACGACATCGCTGTGGAATTGGGTATGGATGTGTTGGTTGAGGTGCACAATGAAGCGGAGCTCGATCGAGGGCTATTGATTGAGAACCCCATGATTGGTATCAATAACCGCGATCTGAAAACGTTTGAGACAAGCCTCGAGACCACTTTTCAGTTACTGGAAAAAATTCCCGACGACCGTATTGTGATTACGGAAAGCGGAATTGTTTCCATTGATGATGTAGCTGCCATGCGGGGGCATAACGTCAATGCCTTTCTGATAGGCGAGACGTTTATGCGCGCTGGTGAGCCGGGCCTGAAATTGCTGGAAATGTTTAATTAAAGTCCAGTGCTGTCACCAGGGTTGTTTCTGGTGTTGTTCGACACCTTCCGGAATCTGGTACCAGTCCTGTTTTTCACTTGTCCAGACATGCATAACGGGCTGGATTATGCGGGTGTCGGACAGGGTTGACGGTTTCAGCTTGATGATATCCGGTTGCGCCGGATTGAAATGATAGATGCGGTTGCCACAATTCGGGCAAAAAATGGCGCAATTTCGATTGCCGTTTTCCGCCAACCGCTCCCAGGCTTGCATCTCCCCATTAATCCTCAAATCGTCCCGGTTCACCATCGCCGTGATACTGAACGCACTGGTGGAAAGCTTCTGGCATTCCCGGCAATGACAAATGATCACCGTGATGGGCGCCGCCAGTAGTTCATAGGTCACTTTTCCGCACTGGCATGAGCCGGGAACTGGATAGTGGATTTCAGTACTTTCCATGGGCTTTCCTTGTATCTGCCGGTGAGAGTCTAAGGGAGGCTGAGGCGTCAGGGCAAAGAGATAACAAGCAGGGGGTAATACCGGGGTAACGCAGGTGGGCCTCCGGTAAATTTTTTCATACAACCAGTTAGCCGGTATTAGCGGGTACCAAACACGACCATGGTTTTACCTTTCACTGACACCAACCCCTGATCTTCAAGGGTTTTCAGCACCCTGCCAACCATTTCCCGGGAGCAGCCGACAATTCTTCCGATTTCCTGGCGAGTGATCTTGATCTGCATGCCATTGGGATGGGTCATGGCATCGGGCTCCTTGCACAGGTCCAGCAGTGTCCGTGCCACGCGACCGGTAACGTCCAGAAAGGCGAGATCGCCCACTTTACGAGTGGTATCGCGCAGGCGCTTGGCCAGTTGTACGCCGATGGCAAACAGAAATTCCGGGTGCTGTCTGGACAGCTCCTGAAACTTGCCGTAACTGATTTCACCGACTTCACACTCTGTCTTCGCGCGAATCCAGGCGCTTCGATCCGGCTGTTTGAACAGTCCCATTTCACCAAAAAAGTCGCCTTCATTGAGGTAGGCCACAATCATCTCGCGACCATCGTCGTCTTCAATCAGGACAGTGACAGAACCCTTGACGATGTAGGAGAGGGTGTCGCCCTCATCGCCAGCGTAAATGATGGTACTTTTGGCTGGATATTTTCTGCGGTGGCAGTGAGCAAGGAACGCTTCCGCGTTTGGCATGTGGGGTGTGATGGGTGCAGGAGCCAACTTGGTTTCCTCCTCATGGCGAGGTTTTTCGAACAGAGCACCCATTATGGGCACAAACGCCTCGCTGTCCAAGTTAGATTTTACCATCACCTGTTGCTCCCTATTGCAATACGCATGTGCGTCAAGTCAGTTGATTCTAGGAGTAAAGGCACATCAATTATGTTAGCCTTTCGGCACTTTTTGGATTGAGTGCCGTCATGAAAGCAAAAGTCATCTGGGGTGGTGATGTAAAATTCACCGCAGAAACAGAATCTGGTCATCAAATCGTGATGGATGGTCCTCCGGATCATGGCGGCACGAATCAGGGTGCCCGCCCGATGGAGATGGTTCTCTGTGGTATGGGGGGGTGTTCATCGTTTGATGTGGTGCATATTCTCAAGAAGAGCCGTCAGGATGTGACGGGTTGTGTGGCAGAAATTGATGCGCAGCGCGCGGATGACGTCCCCGCCGTTTTCACCAGCATACACATCCACTTCGTGGTCACCGGCCGGGACCTGAAAGAGAACCTGGTGAGTAATGCGGTAAAACTGTCCGCAGAGAAATACTGTTCCGCGTCTATCATGTTGACCAGAGGCGGTGTCGAAATTACTCACAGCTACGAAATCCATTCTGCCTGACAGTCGCCAAACACTTCCCACCAGTTGAATGAGCTCCCCGGGTCCACCGGGCGCTGTCCTGTGCACAAAAAAAAGGGCAGCGAAGCTGCCCAAGGGATTTTAAATAGGAGGGAGATAAAAGTATCAATGGATTGTTTGAGAAGCCAGTGTGTCTGAACAAACAATGGGCTAACTATAGATCGAGCCTTATCATGATTGAAATGTATTAAATTTATCTAACTCATTCCCTGTATTTATTTCTGATGTGCATGCAAAAAAACAGGCAACTTGCGTTGCCTGAAAAAGATATAGAGGGAGTAAGAGAACTACACTCGAATGACCTGATAATTCAATACTGGGAGTATTTCACTCATCCGGCACATTCACGGGACTTTGGGTTCAGCGACACCAAGTAACCGGTGAGGGGGTGTCGCTTGGTGGAAACCATGCCTTGGTCCCGCTTGGTACAGTGTCAATATAGTCATTGACTAACCATGACTCAAATGTATTAAGATAATATCATTCATAATCTATAGGAATGATATTGTGGATACTAAAATTCTGTCCCGTGTTGACTTGAACTTGTTGGTGGCTCTTCAGGTGTTGCTGGAAGAGCGCAGTGTGACGAGGGCTGCGGAACGACTGTTCATTACTCAGCCAGCCATGAGTAAAACCCTTCAGCGTCTCAGGGATCTATTCGATGATCCCCTGTTTATCCGCAGTGGGCGAGGGCTGATTCCAACACCCAGAACCAATGAGTTGGCTGTCCACCTGCCGACACTGTTGGCTGGTGTATCGGATTTGGTGGCCAGTGGCAAATTTGATCCACTTACCTATGAGGGAGAAATTTGCATCATGACGGCAGAGTTCATCGCGGTGCAGGTGGTGCCCACCCTCACCCAGAGAATAATCAGGGAGGCGCCGAGAATGTCACTGACGCTGACCAGCGAGGCGGAGGAGGAAGGTCGTGCGCTGGAGGATGGTGATCTGGATTTTGCCATCGAAATTTCTCGCCCCTACGGAAGTGAATATCATGTGACTCCACTGGGCAGTTTCACGCCAGCTGTGTGGATGCGTGCCGAGCATCCGCTTGCCAAGAAAGACAAGTTGACCCTGGTGGAAATGCTTGAATACCCTTTTATTCAGTATTACCTGCTGTTGACGGGCCCGATCTCGGCCAATGCAGAGAGCCGGTTTGACCGGGAGTTGGCAAAACATGGTCTCAAGCGGCAGAAAACCCTGGTCACCACACAGTTGATGACAGCCATGGATGCCCTGTGGCATACCGATTGCCTGATGATGGCCACCATGCACGACCTTAAAATCGAGAGTGAGTCATACGGTATTGTGCGTAAACCCTACCCGGAAGAACTGGAGTTTGATAATACCGTTCCGGTGGTATTGGTGCAGCATGTCAGGACCATCAAGTCGCCGGCTCACCAATGGGTCAAAGATCAGATTATTGGCATTGTTCAGGACATCAAGGAGCAGGCTCGACAGGCAGTCCGCGCCCGTTGACAGGCCCTAAATATGGTAGCTGGTTTTGGTCATGGCGCCGGAGATCAGCGTCATCAAACCCTTCACTGGTGAGGGAAATTCCAGGCCACCAGCTTCCTTTGCCACTGTCGCATGTTTGCCCTCATCTTCCAGCATTTTCTGCACAATGGCGCGGCTTTTGGTGTCGTTTTCCGGCAGTATTTCGAGATGATTTTCGAGGTGCTGACAGACCTGCTGTTCGGTGGCGGACACAAAGCCGAGGCTGAGTTTGTCACTGATCAGCCCGGTAGTGGCCCCGATGCCAAAAGACAGGCCGTACCAAAGTGGATTCAACAGGCTGGTGTGTCCACCCAACTGCTTGAGCCGGTCCTGGCACCAGGCCAGGTGATCAATTTCCTCATCGGCTGCCTGCTCCATCTCATTGCGAACCGAAGTGAGTTTTGCTGTCAGTGCTTGTCCCTGGTAAAGCGCCTGGGCACAGACCTCTCCTGTGTGGTTGACTCGCATCAGACCTATCGCGTGCCGTTTTTCACGCTCATCCAGCGTGTGCTCCTCAGCGGTTTTTCCCGGTGACAGGCGGGCCGGTGCCGGAGGCTCGGCTGCCAGGGTCCGCAGGGCACGGTCTACCTGAAGTAGAAGTCCATCGAGCTTGGTAAGCTGCCTTGTGTGCACGGTTTTGCCCTAAACTGTTGGTGGTGACAAGATTGTAGCAAAATCATCCGTCAACACACGAGGGTAATAGATGATAGGCCATCCACAGCAATTTCTTGGTTACGGCATTTACTGTATCGACGCACAATATGTGAGGCAGGGCCAGGCCTGTTGTTATCTGCTAGTGGACGACGGTGAGGTGGCGATTATTGAAACCGGTACCAGTCACACCGTGAATGCTATCAGTGAGGCACTGGATTCATTGGGTCTGACGGCAGACGCCGTTCGCTACGTGATTCCCACCCATGTGCACCTCGACCACGCCGGTGGCGCCGGATTGCTAATGCAGCGTTACCCGGATGCCCAGCTGGTTGTTCATCCCCGCGGCGCCCGCCATCTGGCGGATCCCACAAAACTGATAGCGGGTGTTATCGCCGTCTACGGGGAGTCGACCTATCGGTCACTGTATGGTGAGCTTGTGGCTGTGCCTGAAGATCGCATCATCAGTGCCGAGGACGGGTTGCTACTGAATCTGGGTGGGCGGACACTGGAGTTTCGCCATACGCCGGGACACGCCGAGCACCATTGTTGTATTTGGGATAAGGTTAGTGGCGGTTGGTTTACCGGAGATACTTTTGGTCTCGCTTATCTGACGCCGGCGCTGGGGGGTGGCCGGTTTATTATGCCCACCACGACACCAGTGCAATTTGCCCCTGAGCGCCTGCTCAGTTCGTTGGATTTGCTGATGAGTTATCGGCCCCGGCGGGTTTATCTCACCCATTACAGCCTGCTGGATGAACCTGAAAATTACGTGATGTCGTTGCGCGAGCAAATAAATGTCTGGTGTGACATGGCGCTGTCTCTGGAGGCTGGACCAGAGCGGGAGAGCACGATTTACAAACGGATAACAACTCTCACGCTGGCACGAATAAAGGCTCATTGGCCGGATGCCGATATGGTGCTGATTGAGCAGGATCTTGAAATGGATCTTGAACTGAATGCTCAGGGCCTTGAGGTCTGGTTGCAGCGTCAGCAGCAGTAGCTAGGCCTGTTCCCGTGCGATCGCCCGATAGCCAATATCATGGCGAAAATAGACATCATTCCAACAAATCTGTGCTGCCAGCTGGTAGGCTCGCTGCTGGGCCTGAAAGACCGTGTTGCCCAGCCCGACCGCGCAGAGCACTCGCCCGCCGTTGGTAACAACCTGTCCATCAACCTCTCTGGTCCCCGCGTGAAACACCTTGCTGTCTTCTGTGCTGGAAGCGGGAAGACCTGAGATGATATCACCCTTGCGGTAGTCATTTGGGTAGCCTCCCGCCGCCAAAACGACACCCAGTGCGGCTCGCCGGTCCCAATCAACCGTGCAGTGGTGAAGTGTCTTGTCCAGTGCTGCAGTACAGAGTGCGACCAAGTCAGATTTTAACCGCATCATGATCGGCTGGGTTTCCGGATCACCGAAGCGGCAGTTGTACTCGATCACCTTGGGGGTGCCGTCGGGCATGATCATCAGCCCGGCATACAGGAAACCGGTGTAACGGTTGCCCTCTGCGGCCATCCCCTGCACGGTGGGCTGAATTACCTCAGCCATGACACGCTCGTGAATTTCCGGGGTTACCACCGGCGCGGGGGAGTAAGCCCCCATGCCACCGGTGTTCGGCCCCCTGTCGCCGTCATCCCGAGCCTTGTGATCCTGCGATGTCGCCATTGGCAGGATGTGCTCTCCGTCCACCATGACAATAAAGCTGGCTTCCTCGCCAGCCAGAAACTCTTCGATAACCACCCGATGGCCGGCGTGGCCGAAGGCGTTGCCCGCCAGCATATCGTGCACAGCGTTTTCGGCTTCCTTCAGGGTTTTGGCGACAATGACCCCTTTACCTGCGGCCAGACCATCGGCCTTGATGACAATGGGGGCCCCCTTCTCGCGTAGGTAGGCAAGTGCCGGTTCGATCTCAGTGAAATTCTGGTATTGCGCAGTGGGAATGTTGTGTCGTGCCAGGAAGTCCTTGGTAAACGCCTTGGAACCTTCCAGTTGTGCTGCCCCTTTAGACGGACCGAAGGCCCGCAGGCTGCGGTCGGCGAAAAAATCCACAATGCCATCCACCAGTGGCTGTTCCGGGCCGACGATGGTCAGGGCGACGTTGTTCTGCTGGGCAAAATCTGCCAGTGTTGCAAAGTCGTTGACATCAATGGCGACATTCCGGACACCCGGTTCCAGCGCTGTGCCCGCATTGCCCGGTGCCACAAAAACCATTTCCACGCCCTGGCCCTGTGCTGCTTTCCACGCCAGTGCGTGTTCCCGTCCGCCGGAGCCGATCACCAGAATATTCATGCGTAACTCTCTTGCCTTAAATGACAGCGGCGGTTGTGTTGGCAGGGCGCAACCGCCACAAAATCAGCGTGATAGGGTTAACGTTGTCCTGCATTATCAGTGACGAAAGTGCCGCATACCCGTAAACACCATGGCCATGCCGTGTTCGTTGGCGGCGGCGATTACTTCCTCGTCGCGGATCGAGCCACCTGGCTGGATTACGCAGCTGATGCCCACTGTGGCGGCGTTATCGATGCCATCCCGGAACGGGAAGAAGGCGTCGGAGGCCATGACGGCGCCCTTAACTTCCAGTCCCGCGTGCTCCGCCTTGATGGCGGCGATACGGGCGGAGTTGATGCGGCTCATCTGGCCCGCCCCCACACCGATAGTCCGGTTGTTTTTTGCGTAGACGATGGCGTTGGATTTCACCATTTTGGCTACCTTCCAGGCGAACAGTAGGTCTGCCAGCTCATCATCCGTGGGTTTCCGGTCGGTGACCACTTTCAGATCGGCGGCGGAGACCATGCCGTTATCTCGATCCTGTACCAGAAGGCCACCGTTAACCCGTTTGAAGTCAAAATTCTGTGGGCGGGTTTTGCCCCATTGGCCACACGCGAGCAGGCGCACGTTTTTCTTGCTGCTGACTGCGGTCACTGCCGCGTCAGAGACACTGGGAGCGATGATTACTTCCACAAACTGTTTTTCGCAGATGGCTTGGGCGGTGGCCGCATCCAGCTCGCGGTTGAAGGCGATAATGCCACCGAAGGCGGATTCCGGGTCAGTGGCAAAGGCCAGGTCATAGGCGGTCCCGATATCCGCTGCCACGGCCACGCCGCAGGGATTGGCGTGTTTGACGATCACGCAGGCGGGCTGGTCGAATTGCTTGACGCATTCCAGGGCTGCGTCAGTGTCGGCGATATTGTTGTAGGACAACTCCTTGCCTTGCAATTGACGGGCGGTGGCGACGCTGGCCTCCGCCGGACTGGCCTCCACGTAGAAGGCTGCCTTCTGGTGTGGATTCTCGCCGTAGCGCATTTCCTGAATTTTCAGAAACTGGGTGTTAAAGGTGTCGGGGAAGTCGCGTTTCTCGTTGGTGCCCGGCTCAAAATTGAAAGGGCGGGCACCGAAGTGGTTGGCGATCATGCCATCGTAGGCGGCAGTGTGCTCAAAGGCTTTGACCATCAGGCTGTAGCGCGTGTCATAACTGAGTTGGCCGCCGTTGGCCTGCATTTCATCCAGCACTGCACTGTAGTCGCCGGCATTGACCACAATGGCGACATCCTTGTGGTTTTTAGCCGCGGAGCGAACCATGGTAGGGCCGCCGATATCAATATTTTCAATGGCGGTTGGCAAATCGCAGGCGGGATCGGCCACGGTGGTGGCGAAGGGGTAGAGGTTTACCACCACCATGTCGATGGGCAATATGCCATGTTCATTCATGATGCTGTCATCGGTGCCACGGCGACCGAGGATGCCTCCATGCACTTTGGGATGAAGGGTTTTGACCCTGCCGTCCATCATTTCCGGGAATCCAGTGTAATCCGAGACTTCCCTGACACTGATGCCATTCTCGTTGAGTAGGCGGTAGGTGCCGCCTGTAGAGAGGACCTCGACTCCCTGATTGCACAATGCCCTAGCGAATTCAACAATGCCTGTCTTGTCCGAGACGCTGATCAGGGCGCGGGAAACTTTACGCAAGTCGCTCATATGGTCCTCAGTGTTGGTATTTTATAGTAGATTGTATTGTTTGAGTTTTTTTCGCAGTGTGCCACGGTTCAGGCCAAGCATTTCTGCCGCCTTGCTCTGGTTGTTGCGGGTATAGCTGAGCACCGCCTCAAGCAGGGGTTCCTCCACCTCTGTAAGTACCAGCTGGTACAAATCATTGGTCGGCTGTCCGTCCAGATGCAGGAAGTATTGTTGCAGTGCGGTTTCCACACAGAGGCGCAGGGATTTGTGATGGTGCGTGGTATCCGATGGCTCGGCACTTACCTCGGCCTGGATAGTGAATGTATCAATGGCGCTCATGCGGCTTGGTCCCAATTGTTCTGTCCTGCCAAGTAGGTGTGCAGGTGGTCTATTTGTTCGTTATGGTTGTCCAGCTGGTTGAAAGACCGGCGAAAGGTTTCACCGCCGGGCAGGCGTTCAACGTACCAGCCCACATGCTTGCGGGCAATCCGGATACCTGAATATTCCCCGTAGTGCCTGTGTATGGCGCGAATATGGTCAACCACCTGGGCAGCGAATTCCTGCCCGGAGATGGATTCCGGTAGCGAGCCGTGTTCCAGGTAGTGATTGATCTCACGAAAGAGCCATGGATTGCCCTGGGCAGCGCGGCCAATCATCACGGCGGTGGCACCGGTGTGGTCAAGCACTGCTTTGGCATCCTTCGCAGAACGGATATCACCGTTGGCGAATACCGGGATATCGACTGATTGAACCACGCTCGCAATTGTGTCGTATTCAGCTTGGCCGTTGAAGCGACAGGCGCGGGTGCGTCCGTGGACAGCAAGCGCCTGGATGCCGCAGTCTTCGGCAATCCGGGCAATGTTGAGCGCGTTTCGATTTTGAGTGTCCCACCCGGTGCGAATTTTCAGCGTGACGGGGATGTCGACGGCCCTGACCACGGCGGAAAGAATAGCTGCTACCAACTTCTCATCCTGGAGCAATGACGACCCGGCTGCCCGTTTGCAAACTTTTTTGGCGGGGCAACCCATATTGATATCAATGATCTCGGCACCGAGCTCCCTGTTTTGTCGGGCGGCATCTGCCATGAGAGAGGGCATGCTGCCGGCAATCTGTACAGATCTAGGCGAGAGCTCATCCTTGTGGATCAGCCGCTGTTGGCTCTTCCGGGTGTGCCACAGGCGGGTATCGGAGGTGATCATCTCCGATACGGCCATGCCAGCACCCTGTGCTCGACAGAGTTGGCGAAATGGCAAATCTGTCACGCCGGCCATGGGTGCCAGTATGGTTCGTGATGCCAGCGCATGTTGACCAATCTTCACCAAGTTGGGTTGCCTCAATCTAAGCTCGGAAAAAACGGGGTGTTGATGATACCCGCTCTTGGCCGACGGAATAAAGATTATTTGGGAATGAATAGCAGATAACTGACGGCGTCCTGTCCGGGATCAATCAGCTCCAGCTTAAGTTTCACCGGTTGTCTGGCGGGCATCATGGTCATGTCGGCCAGGTCTCCGTGCAGGTATTCTTTGGGCTGAAAACGGCGTTGCGCAAGGATTTCCCCCTGCAGGTTTTCAAATCTTAGCACCAGCGACGGGAAAGGTTGTGCAAAGCTGGCCTCATTGATCAGGACAGCATCTACGCTCAGGGCATCGGGTATATCCGGGTGGCTGTAGACCATTAATTGATCGCTGCTGATTTTGTTCAGGTCCTGCAGGGGTGACAGTTCACAGCCCGCCACCTCGCAATAGCGGCCTATCCATTGCCGATTGCCCGGATCCTCGCCAATCACATCGGCGAAAAAATACAGGTACTGTGCAGCCAGCAGGGCGGAAGCCAATAGGGAAAGTGTCAGCCATAACCAGGTTTTTCGCCGGGGTCTGGCGGGGGGATAAAAGAGAGTTGTGTCGCTCTGCAGGTGCAGTGGATTATCTTCTACCACATCCTGTGGCGGATTTTCAGTGGCTTTGCCTGCCCGCTCTGTCGGTGAGTTATCTTCGGACTGCTGAGTGGATTCTGCTGTTGTGGCGTCGGGCCAGTGGATATCGATTTGTTCCGGATGTCTTGCCCCGGTGACCGTTTCGGTTTCAGGCTCATCCTGTTCCTGTTCCTGTTCCTGTTCCTGTTCCTGTTCCTGTTCCTGTTCCTGTTCCTGTTCCTGTTCCTGTTCCTGTTCCTGTTCCTGTTCCTGTTCCTGTTCCTGTTCCTGTTCCTGTTCCTGCTCCTGCTCCTGCTCCTGCTCCTGCTCCTGCTCCTGCTCCTGCTCCTGCTCCTGCTCCTGCTCCTGCTCCTGCTCCTGCTCCTGCTCCTGCTCCTGCTCCAAGTCATTGTGCTGATCGGAGCTTGCGATATGGGCAGGCATATCAGCCTGAGGCGCGTCGACGAGGTTTTCGCGCGCGTCAAACACCTTGAGGCAGGCGCCGCACCGAACCAGCCCGTTGGCCGCCTGAAGATGGGCTGGCATAGCCCGGAAAGAAAGCGAGCAACTGGGGCAGCGGGTGATGATTTCGTTCATGGTTGGTTGCCGGGAAATCGCCTGAGTCGGATTAGCGTGAACAGGCCGCTAGTTTAGCGGTATGACTCAGCGCTTGATAGCGGTGAGTCTGACCCATTGCTCACGGCTGGCAGGGGGGGCGAAATCAAACCAGGGCGCATAGGCAGACATGACTTCGTCGGCCTGGGTGTCAATGATACCGGAAAGGCAGAGGGCGCCACCGGGCAGGGTGAGCGCGTTCAGTTTCGGCGCCAGCGATACGAGCGGCCCCGCCAGGATGTTGGCGATGACCAGATCAGTGGCGACCTGTGGTGCCTGCTCCGGCAGGTAGGTCAGTACCTTTTCTGGCGCCAGCTTATTGCGCTGGGCGTTGTCTGTGGTCGCCAGCAGTGCCTGATGGTCGATATCAATGCAGTTGGCCGAGTCTGCACCGAGCAGCAGGGCGGCAATGGCGAGAATGCCGGAACCGCAGCCGTAATCAGTGACGGTTTTCCCGGCCAGCTCAATGCCGTCGAGCCACTGCAGGCAAAGAAAGGTGGTCGGGTGTGTGCCGGTGCCAAACGCGAGTCCCGGATCCAGTAGCATGTTGATTGATGAGGGTTCCGGTGGTGCGAGCCAGCTCGGGCAAATCCATAGGCGTTTACCGCAGCGGATAGGTTGGTAGTGTTGCATCCACTCCCGCTCCCAATCGCGATCTTCCAACGGTGACCAGCGGTAATCAGGCAGCTGGCTACCCAGCTGCGCTGCCAACAGATGAGTCACCTCGTCAATAGATATACCCGCATCGAACAGGCCGGTAATCCGGGTTTGCTGCCACAGGGGGGTTTCTCCCAGAGCGGGCTCCAGGATGGGTTGGTCAGCATTGTCTTCGAAGGTAACGGAGACGGCGCCGCTGTCCAGCAGGGCTTCTTCAATGGTTTCGGCAGATTGGCGCGAGCTGTTAATGATCAATTGTAGCCAGGGCATATGACCTCTGTGGAACAAAAAGCCCCGGTATACGGGGCCTGGTTAAGCTGACTGGCTGAAAGCTCAGTGATATTCCTGGGGTTATTCTAGAGATTGAGCTTTTTTTCCAGATAGTGAATGTTCACCCCGCCCTTGCGAAAGTTGGCATCACAGACCAAGTCCCGCTGCAGGGTAATATTAGTTTTGATCCCCTCGATGTGCAGCTCGTCGAGGGCGTTGGCCATGCGTGACAGAGCCGCTTCCCGGGTCTGGCCGTAAGTGATGATCTTGCCGACCAGCGAGTCGTAATAGGGTGGAACGGTATAGCCCGCATAGATGTGGGAGTCGACGCGCACCCCGTTGCCGCCGGGTGGGTGGTAGGCAGTAATTTTGCCGGGGCTGGGCATAAAGGTAACAGGATCTTCTGCGTTGATGCGGCATTCGAAGGAATGCCCCCGAAAAATGATGTCGCTCTGGCGAAGACTGAGCTTTTCGCCACTGGCGATCAGCAGTTGCTGTTTGACGATATCGACCCCGGTAATCATTTCGGTGACCGGGTGCTCCACCTGAACCCGGGTGTTCATTTCGATAAAGAAGAACTGCCCGTTTTCGTAGAGAAACTCGAACGTGCCCGCCCCCCGGTAGCCAATTTTTACACAGGCGTTGACGCAGGCTTCCAGTACTTGCTGGCGCGCATCATCGGGAATGCCAGGTGCCGGGGCTTCTTCGAGTACTTTCTGGTGGCGCCGTTGCAGGGAGCAGTCGCGATCACCGAGGTGAATGGCATTCCCCTGGCCATCAGAAAGCACCTGGACCTCCACGTGACGGGGGTTTTCCAGGAATTTTTCCATGTAGACCGTTTCATCGCCAAAGGCAGATTTGGCCTCTGATCGGGTCACCTGAATGGCTTTCAGCAGTTCACTTTCTTCGCGCACCACTCGCATGCCTCGACCACCGCCCCCTGCGGCTGCTTTGATAATCACTGGGTAGCCCACTTCCAGACCAACAGCGCGGCTGCGATCTTCATCATCGGTGAGGGGGCCATTTGAACCCGGCACAGTGGGCACACCCGCCTTGCGCATGGCGTCAATGGCCGCGACCTTGTCGCCCATCATGCGGATTACACCAGCCGTGGGACCGATAAAGATAAAGCCGCTTTTTTCTACCTGCTCGGCAAAGTCAGCATTTTCAGCCAGAAAGCCGTAGCCGGGATGAACCGCATCGGCATTGGTGATTTCCATGGCGCTGATGATAGCGGGAACATTCAGGTAACTCTGGCTGGAGGGGTTGGGTCCGATGCAGACTGTTTCGTCGGCCAGCAGCACATGTTTCAGGTTGACGTCGGTCTTGGAGTGGGCGGCCACGGTTTTAATGCCGAGTTCCTTGCAAGCGCGCAGAATGCGCAGTGCAATTTCGCCCCGATTGGCAATAAGCACTTTTTTCAGCATTACTGATGCTCCTGTGGGCTACGGCTCAAATAATCATGACCAGGGGTTGATCGAATTCAACGGGCTCGCCGTCTTCCACCAAAATGGCGCTAACGGTGCCGGCTTTGTCCGCTTCAATCTGGTTCATCATTTTCATGGCTTCGACAATGCAGAGTACTTCGCCAGCCTTGACCTGCTGGCCGACTTCTATGAAGGCGCTCGAGCCGGGTGACGGAGAGCGGTAAAAAGTGCCAACCATGGGTGATTTGACGGCATGGCCAGCGGGTTCGGCGGGCATTTCCGGCTCGGCAGTTGCCGTTGCCGCGCTCGTCGGGACAGCTTGCTGAGGTGCCTGCATCTGTGCGGGCATCATCATGGGCATCGACATGACGCCGGGGCCATTCCTGCTGATCCGGACAGACTCTTCGCCTTCCTTGATTTCGATTTCGCCAATATCGGACTCTTCGAGCAGTTCAATCAGCTTTTTGATTTTTCTAATATCCATCTGCGGTTGCTCCAAATGGTGTGAAAGTGTGAATCAGGAATCCAGTTGTTTCAGTGCGGCTTGCAGTGCCAGGCCATAGCCCAGGCCGCCCAGCCCGCAAATAACGCCTCTGGCGATGTCCGAGAAAAAAGATTGGTGCCGAAAGGCTTCGCGAGCATGTACATTGGACAGGTGAACTTCTATAAAGGGGATATCAACGGCCAGTAGTGCGTCGCGCAGGGCAATGCTGGAGTGTGTTAGCGCCGCAGGGTTGAGAATAATAAAGTTCACACCTTCCCTGCTGGCTTCATGTACCCGTTCCACCAGCTCGTATTCAGCATTGCTCTGTAGTGTCAGCAGATGGTGCCCCTGTTCCGCCGCCTGATCGATCAGCTGTTGGTTGATATCCTGCAGAGTTTCGCTGCCGTACAGGGTTGGCTCGCGAGTACCGAGGAGATTCAGGTTGGGGCCGTGTAATACCAGTATGGTGGCCATAGTGTCCCCGCCGGTGGGATGTCATGAGAGAATTAACGAAGACCAGCTTCTGGGGCTGGTCAATGGGTGGAAGTCTGCAACAAAAATGAAAAGCTGTCCAATTTTTTATATTTTGCGGATTTTAGCTTCTTTTTGACACATGTTTAACGAAAATAACTGTTTTATCGCTATTGGTCTCAACTTGATCGGGCAGTTTTATGCCTGTTTTCCGGTAGTTGGCTGAGGATGGCAGCAAATTCTTGATATATTCAGCAACTTCTTTGAAATGTGGCTTATTCTGTCGCCAACTGTGGCGATATGGCGGCCATTACGGTGCTTTCTGTCAGTAGTTGAGGCAAAATCACGGGCTGGCGGTGTCCTTTTCGGTAAAACAGGTAAAGGGGCACACCAGATCGCTGATGGAGATTGAGTAGCTGGGTGATCTCTGGATTATAGTTGGTCCAGTCACCCTTGAGGTACGTGATCTGTTGCTCGGCAAAAGCCGAAGTGATACGTGTGGAGCTCAACGCCATTTTTTCATTGGCGAGACAGGTGATACACCAGTCGGCCGTGAGATTGACGAAAACGGCGTCGCCCTGATCAAGCAGCTGCTGCAGTCTCGTTTCGGTATAGGGTTCCCAGTGGGTGGCCTGTGTCCCGCTGCCCCGGTAAGTTTGCCAGGGGAGAATCAGGGCAATGATGACGGCAGTCATCGCAACCAGTCGGGTGAATGGTGTTTTGCGCAGTTTGAGCAGCCAGAGGGCAAAGAGTATCAGGATAATACCCGTGACCATCGCGATGACCGTGTCGCTTCCCGCTTGCCTGCCCAGTACCCAGAGGAGCCATGCACCACTCAGGTAAAGGGGGAAGGCGAGGAACTCCTTGAACGTTACCATCCAGGGGCCGGGGCGGGGTAGCCTGGTGCCCAGCCATGGCCACCAGGACAGTAAGAGCAGCGGTAGCGCCATACCCAGACCCAGAAACATAAACACTGACAATGCTATCCAGACCGGCTGTACCAGCGCAAAGCCCAGTGCTGCTCCCATGAAAGGTGCTGTGCAGGGGCTGGCAACGACAGTGGCCAGCAAACCCGTCATGAAGGAGGATTGCAGGCTGTAGCCTGTGGTGGTGGTGTGGCCCAGGTTCATCAGTCCCGTACCCAGCGTGAGTAGTCCGGAAAAGCTCAAACCCATCAGGATGAAAAGATAAGCCAGCAGGCCGACAAACACCGGTGATTGCAGCTGGAAGCCCCAGCCCACTGCCTCACCTGTTTGCCGCAGTGCAATGAGAAGTCCTGCGATGGCGACGAAGCTGAGCACGACGCCCAGTGTGTACGCCAGGCCGTGCAGATGTCGGCCATGGGGGCTGAGATGATGGCTGGTGAGACTCAGTGCCTTGATCGAGAGTACTGGAAAAACACAGGGCATCAGGTTGAGAATGATGCCGCCCAGTAGCGCAAACAACAGGATGAGGTAAAGGCTTGTGGCGGACGAGGGCACTGGGGGCGGTTCCGCTGCCATAGCCACCGAGTCGACATCGGCGATGGATGCGATGCCGGTGTCCGGATCAATAGTGATTTTCTGGGTTCGGGGCGGGTAGCAGAGCCCCGCATCGGCGCATCCCTGAGACTCGACGAACAGGGTGCGAGCAGAAGGAGGCAGTGGCAGGTCAAAGGTAACCTGTTCATAATAAACGGTTAGCTCTCTTTCATAGTACTCGTCATAAATCTGCTTTCCCGCCGGAAAGTCTGGTTTGGCCTCAATCGGTTGCCAATCGTGGTCAAGCAGCTCAAAGCGGTGTTGGTAGAGGTAATAACCCGGCGCGATTTGCCAGTCCAGTGACAGTTGCCCGGCCTCTGTGGATGCTTCCAGCTGATAGGCCTCGTCAATGGGTAGGAAGGTGGCATCGGCTCCCAGTAGGTTGGCTGATGAGGACGAAGGGAATATCTGCTCTGCATTGGTGAGGCAGGCGACGGACAACAGAAAAATTGTCAGGATACTGGGGAGCCGTTGATGCATTCGGACTTCTCTGTAATGTTGTGGTCGTTTATTGCGGCCTGTAAATGCGGATTGAATCACCGCCCTTGAGCGAGCATTAAAAAATCTACGGCAGCGGGCAGCCATCAATATGCAGACCTTGTGACAGGCATTTGCGGAATCAGTTCGTATTGTACGGAGCCAGCGAGATAGAGGCGAGTCATTTGCCGGTACCAATGGCAGTGTTATAGTCGTCACCCAGAGCAGGAGAGAACGACTTGTCATTTTTGAAACGTTATTTTGTTATTTTTCCAATACTGCTAATGGCCCAGGTCAACGCCGGGGAACTGTTGGTGAGTGAGGCCTATATCCGGGGGTTGCCTCCGGGTCAGACGGTTACTGCGGCCTTTATGACGATCCGGAACGGCTACAATCATGATTGCCGCTTGCTGGGCGCCGACACACCGGTCGCCGATCGTGCTGAACTTCACCAGCACAGTCACCAGGGCGGTGTCATGTCCATGCGCCGGGTTCCGGGGCTGAGTATTCCCGCCGGTAGCCAGGTGAACCTGAAGCCAGGCGGTTACCATCTCATGCTGTTTGGTCTGAAGACGCCTCTGGTGGATGGAGAGGCGCATCCCCTCAGCCTGTTGTTTGAAACCTGCCCTGACGTTCAACTCAACGTTCCTGTGCGCGATGTATTACGAGAAGGTGGTGGCCGATGAAGATGACCGACAAGATCAAGTCATGGCGCAATGGCATTGCCGATGATGCCCGGGAGTTTCGTGCCGAGGGGGCTGTAACCGGTTTTCCCTGGTGGCGTACGGCCCTGTGGTTAGTAGGCGTATATCTGCTGGTGGTCTTCCTGATCGGATGGTATTGGACAGAAGAGCCACCATTATTTGATGTCAGTGAAAATGCTGCCCAGCGGGCTGAACGTCAGGTGTCGGGCAGCACCGCTACGGCCACCCTGATTACGGTAATTGAAACCCTGCTGGAAAAACGCGGCGGGTATTTGAGCAATGATATTGCGCCGCCCGGGATCTGGCTGGATAACCTGCCGAACTGGGAGTACGGGGTCATTATTCAGGTGCGTGATTTCAGTAAGGCCATGCGTGAGGCATTCAGCCGATCACGCTCCCAGTCTACTGAGGACGGTGATCTGGCATTGGCAGAACCACGTTTGAACTTCGACCATCACAGCTGGGTATTGCCTGCGACGGAGTCGGAGTACCGGGCCGGAATCCGCTATCTTGAAAGCTATCTAGCACGACTGGCTGACGACAATACCGGTGCGAGGTTCTACCCGCGCGCTGACAGCCTGCGCTACTGGCTGGGCACCGTCGAAACCCGTCTGGGGAGTCTCTCGCAGAGACTTAGTGCGAGTGTCGGTCAACGGCGAATTAATATGGACCAGATAGATATGGACAGGCAGGATACCTCAGGTCAGGCTTTTGAGGTCAATGTTAAAACGCCCTGGTTGGAGCTGGATGACGTCTTTTATGAGGCAAGAGGCACCACCTGGGCGCTGGTTCATCTACTCAAGGCCGTTGAGGTGGAGTTTGATGAAGTGTTGCGCAAGAAAAATGCCAGGGTCGGGTTGCAGCAGATTATTCGTGAGCTGGAATCGAGCCAGGAGCCTGTCTATAGCCCGATGGTGCTGAATGGTGGTGGGTTTGGCCTGCTGGCCAATCATTCACTGGTGATGGCGTCCTACGTCAGCCGGGCCAATGCTTCGATTATAGACTTGCGAGACCTGCTTGATCAGGGTTGATCGCGCTGTTTTGAGCAACAGCGTCAAAAGTGACTATGGTGCCTGCGACCTATGAGTGTTGATATCCAGTCTGAGTTCAGGCGTGATGCGCTGTTTGATCGCAGTCTGGAGAATGTGTTGCTCAACACCCAAACGGTGGGCGTGTTGTTGCTGGACAGTCGTCTGGTGATCAGATACTGGAATCAATGGTTGGGAGACTGGACCGGTATGTCGCCGGCAGATGTAGCCCAGCGCGCTTTTGACTCACTGTTCCCCGCTCTGGTTGGCGGTCCATTTGCCCAGGCGATAGATGAGGCCTTGTTTCAGGGTGTCGATACCCATTGGAATCAACGGGAGAATCCGGATTTTCTCGATTCGACCGATTCGATCATGGCAGGCAATCGTCGCGAGTTGCCCCTGCATCGCGTGAGCTTTACACCACTGGAATTACCCGATGTCGGCCACTGTTGTCTGATTCAGATAGACGAAGCGCCGTTTGACGCAACGCTGGATAAGGCGGTGCTCAAAGAGGAGCCCCGGCGAACGCCGACTTCAGCCGGTCAACGGTTTTCCGCCTACCTGGACACCGATCAGGTGCCCCTGCTGTTGCTGGACAGTCACCACCTTGTTCTGGATGGGAACGCACCACTGGAAGCCCTGTTTGGTTACAGTATTAGGCAACTAAAAAACAGACCGTTGCGGGTTTTGCTGCCGAGCATTAGTGCCGAGCTTGCCGATGATATCAAGGTGGTGCTGGAGGGCGGCGAAGAAAGGGAGCAGGGGGTTGCCCTGGAAGGGGCTACTGCGGATGGTGAAAACCTGTTGCTCAGGGTGAGCTGTTTCCCGTCCGTTACTCATCGTGATTGTCATGTGTTGCTGTTTCAGGATATTACACTTCAGTCGGCCAATCTTGAGGCCTTGTTCCATCAGCGAAAATTAATCAATACGGTGTTCAGTCAAGTGGTGGACGGTATTTTGTTGACCGACCGACACGGTCTTGTCGAGCATCTCAACCCCATTGGCATGGAACTGCTGGGCATCAACGATCCCCAGCCCAACCGTTATATTGATGATCTGATGACCTTGCTCAGTGAGTCCGGTGAGCCTGTGGAATCCCCCTGCCGGTCGGCTCTGACCCGCGGCAAGCCCGTCTCTGTTGTCGATAACGCCATGCTTTCTGTGCCGGGCCAACAACCTTTTCCAGTGGTAGCCACGGCGACACCACTGCGCAACCGGCTCAATCAGGTAACTGGTACCGTATTGGTGTTTCGCTCTGTCAGTGAAGCGCGACGGATCTCGACCCGCCTTACTTGGCAGGCGACTCACGACCCTCTCACTCAGTTGGCCAACCGTCGCCATCTGGAGAATGAGATCCTGCGGTCCATTGATGTGGCGCACTCAGACGACAGTACCCATACCCTGTTGTACATCGACCTCTATAATTTCTCCGTCATCAATGACACCTGCGGTCACAATGCCGGGGATGAGTTGCTCTGCCAGTTTGCCCGATTGCTCGAAAAGCAGGCCGAAAGCAGGGATGTGGTGGCGAGAATTGGCAACGATGAGTTTGCACTGTTACTGAATGATCGCACGGTAGAAGAGAGCCGTGAGGTCGCAGAGCAGCTCCTCTGGCAGATCAAGGCGTTCAGTTTTCCTTGGGAGGAGCGGCGCCTGAAGATAGGTGCCAGCATTGGTGCCAAGGTGATTGACCGCAATACAGTTTCTGAAATTGATGTGCTGGTGGCGGCAGGCACGTCCTGTGCTGCTGCCAAGGAATCGGGTCGCAATCGGATCAACTTTCAGTATCGCAGTGTCGAGGTGGCAGAGCGCCACAGTCTCGCTGAATGGATCCCCGTGATTACCGACGCGCTGGAGGAGGATCGCTTTGTCTTGTACTGCCAGCCGATTGTGCCGGTGGCAAGTCAGGACAAGGCCGCAGTTCGGCACTATGAAGTGCTGGTTCGCATGGTTGATCGCGATGGTTCCATCATCCTGCCGGGAAAATTCATTCCCGCCGCCGAGCATTATGGTTTGGTGGAAGAAATCGATCGCTGGGTGCTGAACAATATCTTCGCCTACCTGGAAAACAGTGCAAAGGCTGACCAGCGCTTCGCCGTAAATCTCTCAGGTAACACGATCAGTGATGAGGATCTTAAGGATTACATCATTGGCAAGTTTGAGACCACCGGTGTCAGTCCTTCGCAGTTGCAATTTGAAGTGACAGAGACCGCTGCTATCAGGCATTTCGACCGTGCCATGGACCTGATTCATGCCCTCAAGGACCTGGGTTGTTATTTTTCACTGGATGATTTTGGTAGCGGTCTCTCGTCACTGGGCTATCTCAAGGAGCTGCCGGTGGATTACCTGAAAATTGATGGCAGTTTCATCCGGACCATGGAATTAAACGAAGTGGGCTACTCCATGGTCAGCACCATTAATCACCTGGGGCATATCATGGGTATTGCTACTATTGCCGAATGTGTGGAAAACAGTACCCAGTTATCGATGCTTCAGGAAATTGGTGTGGATTACGCTCAGGGTTTTCTGATTGCCCGCCCGAAGCCGTTGGTTCAATTATCCTGATTCAGCTGCTGCGCCGACATGACCATTGTCGAGCAGGTTGAGCAGATGCGGGTATTGTTGATGGTCGAGTCGGGGACCATATTGGCTGACCACGCTGGCTGATGCCATGCTGGCGAGATGGCCGGCCACCTCGTGGCTGTGACCCTGTGTGATGGCGTAGAGAAACGCACCGGCAAACATATCGCCGGCACCGTTGCTGTCCACGGCGGTCACGGGGTAAGGCGGGATAGGGATCAGGGCATTGCCGTCGTAAACCAGAGCACCCTCCGCGCCGAGCGTGATAACAAAGGTTTTGGCGATCGTCTGAAGTCTTTCGGCGGCGGTGTCCAATATGTCTGTTCCGGTCCAGCCCAGTGCTTCGTCGCTGTTGCAAAACAGTAAATCGACCTGCTCACCGATCATGTCCTGCAGGCCGCCTTTGAAAAAAGCCACCATGCCGGGATCCGAGAGGCTCAGGGCCGTTTTGACGCCCTGCTGTTCGGCGATCTCCCTGGCGCGGATAGCTGCAGCACGGCCGGTTTCTGACGTGACCAGATAACCCTCGAGGTAAAGGTATTCCGACTGTGCGATCGCCTCGTGATTCAGCTCGGTTTCGGACAGGGTTTCGCTGATGCCGAGATAGGTGTTCATGGAGCGTTCGGCATCCGGTGTAATCAGTACCAGGCATTTACCGGTAATACCACTCGGCAGTTCACCATCGGTGTGGTAATCCACGCCGGCATTACTCAGGTCATCGAGGTAAAAGCGGCCGTTGTCGTCGTTGGCCACCTTGCAGGAGTAGAATGTCTTGCCACCAAAACAGCTAACCGCAATGATGGTGTTGGCGGCGGAGCCTCCGCTCGCTCTGCGACAGGCCGTCAGGTGATCCGAGAGTTGCTCCACCAGTTCAGACTGGCGCTCCTCATCGACCAGAGTCATGAGACCCTTGTCAACGCTGAGTTGTTGCAGGTCGTTATCGGTGACCTCTATCTCAGTATCCACCAGCGCGGCGCCGATACCATAGACGTGATATTTCTTTTTCATAAACTTGTGGCATTGAGGAAATCGACGGGGCGGCTATTATGCCCCGCTGACATCAGGAGTAAAGGTCGCCGGGCAGATACATTGTTGGCGATGCGGTAATTTGCAGGAGAATATGGTGGCCAGAAGGCGAAAGAAAAGCAGCAAGCGGGTGACCCGGGTACGCAGTGGACGACGCTGGCTAATAGGTCTGCTGATATTGCTAACTCTGATTGCAGCGGTGTCACTGCTGGTACTCGACGCCATGGTGTATCAGAAGTTTTCCGGGAAGAAATGGTCCCTTGCCTCCCATGTCTACAGCCGGGCACTGGAATTGTACCCCGGCCAGGCGCTCGCCCGTAAAGACTTGCAGTGGGAGCTGGAGAAGCTGGGCTACCAGCGGGTCACTGCCGCAAAAAAACCGGGGCAGTACAGCGTGGCGGCCGAACGAATCGAGCTGTTTTCCCGGGGGTTTGAGTTTTGGGATGGCAAGGAACCCGCCCAATTGATGCGGTTGAGTTTTGCCGGCCAGAAAATCCGTGCGCTGACCGATGCCACTGGCAAACCTGTTGATCTGGCTCGACTTGAGCCGGTGGTGATGGGTGGCATCTACCCTGCCCACAAAGAGGATCGGGAGCTGGTCAAGCTCAGCCAGTTGCCGCCATCGCTGGCTGATGCACTGCTGGCCGTGGAGGACCAGAATTTCTACGGCCATTACGGTGTTTCCTTTCGGGGCATTGCCCGCGCCATGCTGGCGAACCTGAAACAGGGCCGTGTGGCCCAGGGCGGTAGCACGTTGACCCAGCAGCTGGTCAAAAATTTCTACCTGAGTCACGAGCGCACCCTGTCGCGGAAACTGATGGAAGTGGTCATGGCTGTGATGCTGGAAATGCATTTCAGCAAGGACGAAATTCTCGAAACCTACATCAATGAAGTCTATCTGGGGCAGTCAGGTGCTCGGGCGGTGCACGGCTTTGGTTTGGCCAGCCGCCATTATTTCCAGCAGTCGATAACCGATCTGGATGTGCACCAGGTAGCGCTGCTGGTGGGTATGGTCAAAGGTGCCTCCTACTACAATCCGTGGCGTCAGCCGGAGCGGGCCATGGCCCGCCGTAATCTGGTGTTGGGAATGATGGCTGAGCAGGGCTTGCTGGATGCCGAGAGAGCCCGCTTGGCTCAGCAGCAGCCGCTGGATGTGATGGCGCAGTCCGATGGGGGCGGGCGTTGGCAGTACCCGGCGTATCTGGAGCTGGTGAAGCGCCAGCTGCGTCAGGATTACAAGGAGTCAGACCTGCAGACCGAGGGGCTGCGGATCTTCACTCACTTTGACCCTCAGGTACAACGCAAACTGGAACAGCGGATGACCAGCCGTATCGGCAACCTTGAATCCGGTTACCGTATCGAGCAGGGCAAGTTGCAGGGCGCTGCCGTGATTGTCCGGGTCGGAGCCGGGGAAGTGGTCGCCGTGGCCGGTGATCGACAGGCGGGTTATGCCGGTTTCAACCGCGCCCTGGATGCGCGACGCCAGATCGGTTCCACAATCAAACCGGCGGTTTATCTCAGCGCCCTGTCCCAGCCATCTCGTTACACCATCGCATCCATGATTGATGACAGCGAGCTATCCGTGAATTTGCCCAATGGCGATGTTTGGCAACCAAAGAATTACGCGCGGGAAAGTCACGGTCCGGTACCGCTCTATGAAGCGCTGGCCAATTCGTATAATCAGGCCACCGCCCGATTGGGAATGGATGTTGGCGTCGATCGCGTAGCCGAGACGGTCAGGCAGTTGGGTTATCAGGGCTCACTGCCGGCACTGCCGTCCCTGACCCTGGGGGCTGTGGCCATGTCTCCTCTGGAGGTCTCTCAAATTTATCATACGATTGCAGCCAATGGTTTCTACTCGCCACTGCGCGCCATTAACTCGGTTTTTACCTCCGTCAATGTGCCACTGAAACGCTACCCCTTCGAGGGGGAGCAGCGTCTTGATCCAAAATCCATGCACCTCCTGCACTATGCATTGCAGGTTGTCTTACGCGAAGGTACCGGAAAAACGGCCTATCAACGGCTGCCGGGGGAGCTGATGTTGGGCGGAAAAACCGGTACCACTAACGATCAGCGAGACAGCTGGTTTGCCGGCTTCAGCGGCAATTATCTGAGCGTGGTCTGGTTGGGGCGGGACGACAATGGCATGATGCCCTTGACCGGCGGCACTGGTGCTCTGCAGCTCTGGACCGACATTATGACGACGCTGGACAATCGCTCCATGGTTTTCAATCAGCCTGAGGGCGTTAGCTATTATTGGGTCGAACCCGAGGCTGGCCTCCTTAGTAGAGAGGGTTGTGCTGGTGCCAGGTACCTGCCGTTTATCGATGGCAGCCAGCCTACCCGGCAAAGTACCTGTCGCCCGAGTGCGATTGACGGCGTCATGGATTGGTTAAAGGATAAATTTCGATGGTAAACCCTATTCCTAAAGGCCTCCTGTTCGTGGTGTGGATGGTCGTTGCACTGGTCAGTGGTTGTGCGCCTGTTTATGCGCCCATCACTGAGTCGGGTTCCACTCCGCCACCGGAGGCTACCCCACCGTCGCCAGAAACTGAGCGGTCTCCGCCGGTTGCTGTGCCCGATGACGACGATAGGCGAATCACCCCTTCAGAGCCGGTTCAAGTGGCGCCAGGGGGCGCGGTAAGACGCCTGCTTGAAGAAGCCTGGCGGTACAATAAAGCCGGGGATTATGATCGCTCGAATGCCGTGGCTGAACGAGCGCTGCGTATTAATCATACTGAGCCGGAGGTCTATCTCGTGATGGCGTCTAACTATTTTGCCATGACCCGGTTGAGCCTGGCGGAACAACTGGCGCGACAGGGCCTACCTCTGGCCGGGCGGAATCCTGCCGTCAAGGCTGACCTCCAGTCACTGCTCGCGCGCATCAATGCACTTAAGTAGCACGACAGTAGCGCGATTTTCTTTAGATGTTGAGATCGACTTGTTTTTCCAGTTATTTCAGAACACTATCAGCATTTAAACAAAATCAAGCGTGGCCAGCCACACGATGAATAACAGCGGATCGACCGACAACTTGCGAGCAAACTCTGACAGGGGACTGACCGCTGTGCGTGAAATGACGCTGGCTTTCTCGCGGGATGCCATTAAAACGTTTCTGCACACCGTCCACGATCGTCTCATCGACTATGCCCAGAAACCCTCTGAAGAAACACGGGGTTTTGAGTTCCTCCATGCAAGGTCGCAAATCAGCAACCGGCACAATGAAATACTGCGTATTTTCGTGCGCGAGATGGATCGTTATTTTGATCTGTTCGCCTCCGGCGAGTTGCATGATCCCGCAGTTGAGGGCAGTGGTGATGAAACGCTGGCACTGATGAATCAGGATGTGCTTGAGGAGGATCTGGCGCTGTCGGCAATTCGCACCAGGGCCAGTGTGGATTATACGGAACCGTTGTGGGTGCTGACGCGCCGCATGACCAGATTGGTCGGGGGAAAAAGCACGGAGCACCGGGTGCCTGTCTCACCGGGATGTTTTTGTCAGGCGTTGCAGCGATCCCTTGCGGATATCGATATCGAATTGCCCGTAAAGCTGGTGATCTACAAATTGTTTGACCGGCAGTTTGTCAGGCAGCTGGCGGAGCTCTACGGGCAGTGCTCTGTACGACTTGAAGAACTCGGCGTGCTTCCGGATCTTCGCTATCAGATCCACAAGGCAGAATCGGCTGACTCTGCCCGGTTCACCGGCGCGCAGCCGCAGCGGCGACGTGTCCCTCAGTCGCCATCGCTGCAGATTCCGACACTGGAGGATGTCGTATCGCCTGCCCCGTTGGCATTGCCTTCGGAGCAGCTCTCCCCCGCCGAATACCAGAACCAGCTGCTCGACAGTATCCAGCTATTGCAGGATCGCCTGGTGGCTCGAACACCGGATCAGCGACGCGAGCTCACGGGACAGCCACTGCAATATTCGGCGCGTCAGCTGGTCGAGGCGGCGGTTCAGTTACAGCAATTCAATCAATTGATGGCTGCGGATGTTCTGGAGGCTGCCCGGGAGATCAAACCCTTTGACATAGCGCGTGCCAGAGAGCAACTGGTCAACCAGCTACAGCAGATCACGGACTCGAAAGAGACCCCGGCGCTTGGCACAGACGATGCCCGTATTATCGACCTGGTGGGTATGCTGTTCGAGTACATTCTCAATGATGAGCAGATTCCCGACTGCGTCAAGGCCCTGCTCAGTTACCTGCATACACCTTTTTTAAAGCTGGCGTTTGCCGAGTCTGACTTTTTCCGCCGACAAGATCATCCGGCCCGATTGTTGCTGAATACGTTGGCTGATGCTGGCGCCAAATGGGTCAGTAACGATGGCTCTTGTGAATTCGACATGCTCGAACAAATCAGAAAAACGGTTCGTACCGTGCTCGATCATCAGGACGTCGATACCCGGTTAATGGCGTCGCTGTTGATGAGCATCAATAGCTTCGTACAGAAAGTAGAGCTGCGGGTGAAGCTGCTGGAGAAGCGGGCCATGGAGCAAGCCCGTGGTGAAGACCAGTTGTATGAAGTCAAACAGCGGGTCAACCGGGAGATCCACCGGCGTGTTGCTGAAAAAGATATTCCCTCCGCTCCCTTATTGTTCCTGTTGCAGCCCTGGACCGACTACATGGTGCTGGTACTGCTCCGTTTTGGCGATGCCGGTGAAGCCTGGAGACAGAGCCTTGAACTGATTGACGATATGCTCTGGGGGCTCGAGTTGACGGGCGCCGAGAGTGAATGGCGGCGCTGGCGTCAGCATTACCCCTGGATGGAGTCACAAATCCAGAAGGGTTTCGACATGATCGGCTACGACGCCAATAAAGCGTTCAAGCTGAAGCGCTCCATTGATCGTATTTATCAATTGCGAGAGAAAAATCTGCAGCCAGAGGCCGCACCCGCAGAGCTGCGCAACAAGCTAGTGCAACTGGCTGAGCGGCGTGCAAATGAGCGCACCCGGTCCACCGATCAGGAGAAGGTCGTGCTGGAAAAATTGCGACTGCTGGAGTTTGGCAGTTGGTTTCAATTCCGCGACGGGCGCCGTGAAAAAGTGGCCTGGTTTAATCCGGACTCCATGCAGTTTCTATTTGTTGATCAAACAGGCAAGCGCACCGGCATGAAAAGTGGTCAGCAATTGGCGCAGGCAATACTCGCCGGTGATCTGCAAATCGTGACGGGCAAAACCAAGCCGTTGGTGGAGCGCACCATGGAGACCATTTTTAAGGATTTGAACCTGCAGGTTCAGTCGGTTTCCCAAAAGGACCGTCATGTGGGTTGAGCATGAGCGCAGGTGCTCAACACGCCACCAGCTGAATGTTGAGGTTGACGTGGTCGATCAGTTCAGCAGAGATTTACTCGGCATGTTGGTGGATGTTCATCTGGAGGGATTTCTGATGATGAGCGAGCTGTCTTTCCGTCCGAACAGGCTCTATCAGGTGGCTCTGGTCGCCCATGTTCCCGATCGTCAGCTCGAGGTGATCCCGATGGGTATTGATTGCCTGTGGACCCGGGCCATGGGTCAACAGGACAGGGTCTGGGCGGGCTGCCAGATTGTGGATCTTGCCCCGCAGGCCTGTGAACAGCTTGCCCGATTGATTGAAGACTTTTCTTCCGATCACTCGGTTCCAGCAGGCCGGGTGCTGTAGTGACGACGGCCGGCTGGCCGGGTCAACAGGATCAGCTTGAAACTGCGGTTTTCATCGAGTTTTTTTACGTCGAAGTCTGCCTCCGCAAAACGTTCCAGTGGCACGAAACGATTCACCACAAACAGTGCTCGTCCGCCGTTGCGAAGCAGCCTATGGCAGCTGGCGACAAACCGTCTGGTCAGCCCGTGTTCGGTGTTGAAGCCCTGGTGAAAGGGCGGGTTGCAAATGACGGCATCGAAGTGCTGCGCAAGGTTGTCCCCGCAGTTTGAGGCGACGACCGTGCCTGTAATCTGCTGTTCAATAAAGTTCCTCTGACACGAGGCAACGGCGGCGGCGTTGTTGTCGGTGGCAGTGATTTCGGCATCGGTCAATTGTGCAGCCATGACAGAGAGATAGCCGTAGCCACAGCCGAGATCAAGCATGCTGGTTGGTGGTCGGTCGAGGCTCTGGAAAAAATCCTTCAGGTGCGTCGCCAGAAAAGCACTGCCCTGGTCAATTTTATTCCAGCCGAACTGCCCGGGTTTGCTGAACAGCAGTCCTCCCTCCCAAGTCACACAGGGTCTGATCAGCGCATACTGTTGATCCTCCAGTGCTGGTTCAGTGGAAGTCAGATGACGGACTCGGGCTCGATAGAGGCTGCCCTGCTTTTCCGGACGCTGCTGATCACCAAAATAGTGTCCGGCTTTCTCTGCATAGGTCTTGATGCCATCATTTTTCGCGCCGGTCATGGTCAATGTGCCCCCGACTGGGAGCAGGCGACGTGCCTGGTTGATGATGTGGTGAACAACCGGTTTTTCCTTGGACACCCGATAGAGAATCTGGCTGAAACTGCCATCCGCGAAATGGTCGAAGTCAAAATCGCTGTATTCACTGTCAATGCCCTGTGCACGACTGATTTCGTAGAGGTCGTGACGATTGGTGACCAGCAGGATGTCCCGGTTTTGCAGTTCGTACAGTGGCGTATCGTGCAGGTTCTCGTCGGTCACCAAGAGTTGCCGACCCGACTCCTGTCGGAGCGGATCGAGCAATAATTGAAAGGCGGGATCAGTCAAGGGTGTTTACGCTCGCAATTTCGGTTTTCGTCAGTGCCCGGTATTCGCCGGGCTCAAGGGTGCTATCCAGCTCAATCCCCCCTACGCGGAGTCGGTGCAGGCGGAGAACGCTGTTGCCGTGGGAGGCGAACATACTAATGGGTTCGAAAGTAAGCGAACATCATTTATAATGTAGGCTCCGTTCGCCAAGCTTATCGGATATTTACACACATGCGCCACGATGACGGTCGTAAACTTGATCACAAAACATTAGAAGCCA